>Ga0113563_10000013_pt1 | contig 56867 bp, 51 predicted proteins | sample Mud3Dept3metaG_FD_80117 | JGI IMG/M metagenome (GOLD analysis project Ga0113563, IMG submission 80117) | Freshwater wetland microbial communities from Ohio, USA, analyzing the effect of biotic and abiotic controls - Mud 3 Core 4 Depth 3... | ecosystem: Environmental > Aquatic > Freshwater >... | reverse complement strand
GCAGGCGCGCACCATCACGGTTGCCGACAACGGCATCGGCATGTCGCGCGATGAGGTGATCACGAACATCGGCACCATCGCCAAATCCGGCACGCGGGAGTTTTTTCAGGCGTTGAGCGGCGACCAGGCGAAGGATGCGCATCTGATCGGCCAGTTCGGCGTGGGCTTTTATTCGTCGTTCATCGCGGCCGACCGGGTTACGCTCGTCACGCGCCGCGCCGGACTCGGTGCCGAGCACGGCGTGCGCTGGGAGTCGACCGGCAGCGGCGAGTATACGATCGAGCCCGTGAACAAAGCGGGACGCGGTACCGAGGTGACGCTGCACCTGCGCGAGGGCGAGGACGAGCTTCTGTCCGGCATGCGGCTGCGCGCCATCATCCGCAAGTACTCCGATCACATCGTGCTGCCGATCGTGATGAAGAAAGAGGAATGGGACAAGGACAAATCCGAGAACAAGCTTACCGATGAAGACGAGACCGTCAATCAGGCGAGCGCGCTGTGGGCTCGCCCCAAATCCGAGATCACGCAGGAGCAGTACGACGAGTTCTACAAGCACGTCGCGCATGATTTCGAGACGCCGCTCGCCCACGCCCACGCGAAGGTCGAAGGCAACAAGGAATACACGCAACTGCTCTATCTTCCGGCGCATGCGCCGTTCGATCTGTGGGACCGCGAGCACCGCCGCGGCATCAAGCTCTACGTGCGGCGCGTTTTCATCATGGACGATGCCGAACAGTTGATGCCGAATTACCTGCGTTTCGTGCGCGGCGTGATCGATTCCAACGATCTGCCGCTCAACGTCTCGCGCGAGATCCTGCAGGAATCGAAGGACATCGAGGCGATCCGCGCCGGCTCGGTGCGGCGCGTGTTGGGCATGATCGAGGACCTGGCCGCCAACGACAAGGACAAGTTCGCGACCTTCTGGAAAGAGTTCGGCCGCGCGTTCAAGGAAGGCGTCGGCGAGGATCACGCGAACCGCGAGCGCATTGCGAAATTGCTGCGTTTCGCGTCCACGCACACGGACACTGAAGCGCAGGACGTCTCGCTCGCTGATTACGTCGGGCGCATGAAGATAGGGCAGGGCAAGATCTATTACGTGACCGCGGACACTTTCGCCGCGGCGAAGAACAGCCCGCATCTGGAGGTATTCCGCAAGAAGGGCATCGAGGTGCTGCTGCTCGCCGAGCGCGTCGACGAATGGGTGGCGAGCCACCTGCACGAATTCGACGGCAAGCCGCTGCAATCGGTCGCCAAGGGCGAGCTCGATCTCGGCAAGCTAGAGGACGAGGCCGAAAAGAAGGAACAGGAGAAAGAATCCGGCGAGTTCAAGGAGTTGGTCGACAAAATCAAGCAGGCGCTCGGGGAGCGGGTGAAGGATGTGCGCGTGACGCTGCGGCTCACCGATTCACCGGCGTGCCTGGTCGCCGATCAGCATGACCTCGGCGCCAATCTCGAGCGGCTGCTGAAAGCGGCGGGACAGCAAGTGCCGGTATCGAAACCGATCATGGAAATCAACACGCACCATCCGCTGCTGCAGCGCCTCAAGTACGAAGCGGATACGCAGCGCTTCAATGACTGGAGCCACGTGCTGTTCGACCAGGCACTGCTGTCCGAGGGCGGGCAGCTCGAGGATCCGGCCGGCTTCGTCAAGCGGCTGAATCAATTGATGCTGGTGCTCGACCAGAAGAATTAATTTACGGGCGGTGCGCTGGCCGGCGGATCATATAACCAGCAGCGCACCGCGTGCCCGGGCGCGGTCTGCTGCACCGGTGGTTCCCTGACCGCGCACACGGCAAGCGCCTGCGGACAGCGCGGCTGAAAGGCGCAGCCTTGCGGCAGATCGACCGGGTTCGGCACGATGCCGGCGATCGCCGGCAGTTTTTTCTTGCGGGGCACGCCGCGGGTCGTGCGCAGCCGCGGGATGGAAGCGAGCAGGCCGACCGTGTAGGGGTGCAAAGGATTGGTAAAAACGCGCTCGACGGTCGATTCCTCGACGATCCGGCCGGCGTACATGACTGCGACCCGCTCGCAGGTTTCGGCCACCAGCCCCATGTCGTGTGAAATGAGCACGATGGCGGTCCCGTATTCCTGTTGCAGGGCGAGCAGGAGATCGATGATCTGCGCCTGGATGGTGACGTCGAGAGCCGTCGTCGGCTCGTCCGCGAGCAGCACCTGCGGGTTGCACGCGAGCGCCATTGCGATCATGACGCGCTGCCGCGTGCCGCCGGATAACTGATGCGGATATTCGTCGATACGCCGCGCGGGCAGGGGAATGCCGACCTTATCCAGCATTTCGACCGCGTAGCCGAGAGCTGCGCGCTGGCCCATGCGGCGGTGCAATTTCAGCGCCTCGGCGATCTGGAACCCGATCGTGAACACCGGATTCAGGCACGTCATCGGTTCCTGGAAAATCATCGCGATCTTGTTGCCGCGGATCTTGCGCATCTGCTCCGACGACAGGGCACCCAGTTCCTCGCCCTCGAAAAAAATCCCTCCTCCCGATATGGTTCCCGACGGGCGCGGTATCAGGCCGAGTATGGCAAGCGCAGTCACTGATTTGCCCGAACCGGATTCACCGACGATACCGAGGGTTTCGCCGCGGCCCAGATGAAAGCTCACCCCGCGCACGGCGTGCAGCGGTCCGGCAGGCGTGTCGAATCGAACGTCGAGCTCGCGGACGGTGAGGAGGCTCGACGCGGTGATGGGTTGGTCCATGGGTATGCGTCTGATATAATACGCGACCTCAAGCGCCCGTAGCTCATCTGGATAGAGTACTTGGCTACGAACCAAGGGGTAGGGAGTTCGAATCTCTCCGGGCGCGCCATCTACTTCAAAGGCTTGCAGAACATGCAGGCCTTTTTTATCAGGCGACGACCAAGGTTAGCTTGCTGTCTACGGCTTGGCAGACTGGAGCAGCTCCCAGAACATTCGCGGCGATACGATTTTCAATTGTTCAATCCTGCCAAGCTTCAGGAGCATTGCATCGCCGGTCACGAATACCTCTGCATTGCCATTCAAGGCCTCGCCCATGACGACAGCATCGTCGCTATCCACGGGGGCCGACACGGGACGATACGACTCAATAAGCTGGGTTGCCTCGCCTGATACGAATTCGACTATGCGATTTGCTTCCCGCGCCGGAAGCTTTACTTTCTGCTGTAACGCCTTGGTGAATTCCCGGAGAACGTTTTGCCCGAGAATCAGGTCGTGCTCCAGCAGCACCAGTTCAAAAAGGTCTGCGCAAAGGCCCCGCGCGGCGAAAGCGCTTACCAGGGTATTGGTGTCGAGAAATACCCTCAAGAGACTACCCGAAACACGTCCTCATCGGTGATGAGTCCTTGTGCTTCGGCAAATGGCAGTGTTGTCCTTCGCAATTTCCGGAACCGCGTGACTGCGACTTCGCGTTTAAGGGCCTCTCGCGCAATCTCGCTTTTCGATTTGCCGGTGCTACGGGCGAGTCGATCAAGTGCCTTTTCGAGCTTTGGGTCCAAACGGATGGTAAGTGTATTCATGGCATCACCTCTCGTGCGACATTGTCGCACAAAGCAACGGGTTGCAGTTGCATGTGAAATCCGTGGATTTACGTGATTAGAATTCGGCGTCACGGTGTCCATTTTGTGCCGAACCGATATTGGGTGTGCCATAAATGTGACGTGGATAGACTGGAAACGGAATTGGCAAGCGCTGCAAGTCGCTGATTAATATAAAACTATCCATGACGAAATGTGCCTACGAACCAGGGGGTCGTGGGTTCGGTTCCTGCCGGGCGTGCCAAGAATCGACGACTTAGGCTACCTTTGGGTGGCCTAATGTTTTCCTGCAACGCTTTGCAACGCTTTTGCCGAAGCATTTGGCTTCGCAACGGCCGTAAAGCGCGCGGTGTGGACATGCATTATCGCCCGATGAACGAGGTTTTTGAGCAGCATGGTTTTGCCCAGACCATTGGATCCGATGAGTACCAGGTTGGCGGCCTCCTCGATGCCGGTGCCCCCATTCTGCTGAATCGGCACTTCGCTCCGCCAGCGCCCAATCAGGCCTGGTCGGCCGACATCACCGATGTCTGGACGGGGAAAGGGCGGCGGTACCTGGTCATAGCCGGAGCGTTAGCGGATTGCGTCCACCTTAATCAGGATGCGGCGGTTATCAGTTGAGGTTCCGCGCGTGCTGCCAAGAACCACCATCTGTTCATTCGATTCCCCCTGCGCCAGCCTGCCGATTTCCATCCAGTCGCCGAGGCGGCCCGACACTGTGGTCACGACGCGCTGCACGCTGACGCTGCCGTGCGGCAGGTTGTTCTCCGGGGTTGACAGCGTATCGCGCTGAGGGCTGATTTCGAGCGTGACGCGGTCCCCGGCCAACCGTGGCAATGCATAGAATCCCGTCATCACGTCGCGATACTCGATGGAATCAATGACGCGCTCGACAATCCGGCCGTTGACAACGGTGCGCAAGACCTGGCGCCGCGGAAACGGTACCGATTGGCCGGTACGGATGAATGCGCTGTTGCCTTCGAGTACCTGCAGTGTCTGCGTGTTACGATCGCTATCGAGCGAACGCGTGCTATCGACGCGACCGCTGTCGAGCGCTGCGTCCTGGCGCACGGTAATCAATAGCTGGCGTGGCGCCGCGTCGAGCGTCGTCAGCACCTGTTTGATATCAGCAAGATTGGCGGGTGTCGTGCGAACGATCAGTTGCTGCCGCAGCCCGCTGATGGTGCCAGGTTTCGGGATCAGGGGCGCCAATACCGGGATTGCCTGCTCAGCGGTACGATACTTGAGCGTAATCACTTCGAGGACAGTCATCTGGGCACGTGCGGGAGTGTAAGGCAACAGAAGAACCAGGCACAGGGCTCCCGACATCGCCCAGCGCATGATCCCCCTTACCGATGAAGACGATGAAATGACCATATTAATTCGCTGACGCTCCCCGCCCCGGTCCAAGAATTGTTCCTGCCGCGGTGCCTGCGTACATTGTAATTCCGCCTCAGGGCTCCTACGGCTGAAGAAAAGAGGGATTTTCCGGTTCTATTTCATAATCTTCGGGAAAATTGCAGGCGAAATTGACAAACCACAGAGTTCGTCCGACCAACGCTCAGGTTTGACGAACGGGGGTCGTTAAAGGCTTTTCGTGGCAATGGCATGTCCCGCCGGAACAATCATGGTCAGGCTTTTCAGTCGCATGCCGGAAAAGCACTTTGTATCGAGAAATTCATGCAAATCCCATTCTTCCCGGCACGATCGCTGGTTGACGGCCGGAATTACTCCCGGTATCTCCTGGCGGGGGGTGCGCTGGCGGCATTGATTATTTTCGTCATGCTGACCCTGCCGTTCTACGGCGAGCAATTGGCGCGGAATCTCAATTTCGGTCCATTCGCAGCGGGGGTGACCGCGCTGATCAGCGGTTACTTCTCGATCGCCGTCTTCCGTTTCATGGTGGAGAGAGACCGGATTCGTGGTCAGCTGCGCCTTGCGGCGCGGCTGTTTGAGTGCAGCAGGGAGGCCATTTTCGTTACTGACAGGAACCAATCTATTATTTCGGTGAATCGGGCGTTTACCGAGATTGCCGGTTATGCACCGGAAGAAGTCCTGGGCAAGAACCCGCGCGTGTGGAGTTCCGGGCGGCACGATGCTGATTTTTACCGGAACCTGTACGCGGCCCTGGATGGAGAGGGATATTGGCAAGGCGAGATCTGGAACAAGCGCAAAAACGGTGAAATCTACCTGGAGTGGGTTTCCATCAGCGTCATCAAGAACGATCGACAGGAGATCGCCAATTATTTGTGCATTGCCACCGATATCAGCGGCCGGAAAAAGGCTGAAGAACGCCTCCAGTTTCTTGCCAACTACGATGAACTCACGGCATTACCCAACCGCAGAACGTTCGACCAGCGGCTTGATTACGCGCTGGCCCATGCCAAGCGCTACAGCAAGCAACTGGCGGTCGTCTACATGGACCTCGACCGTTTCAAGATCATCAACGATACCCTCGGCCACGCGGCGGGCGACTTGCTACTCAGGGAGGCGGCGGGGCGGCTGCGACAGTGCCTACGCGAAACCGATTCGGTCGCCCGCTTCGGTGGCGATGAGTTCGTGGTGCTGATCACGGAATTTGCCCAGAAACAGGACGTCGTCGGCATTGCTCAGAAATTTCTGGAGGCCCTGACCTGCCCGTACCTGCTCAACGGGCAGGAGTGCCACGTTACGGCAAGCATCGGCATCAGCTCCTGTCCCGACGACAGCAAGGATGCCCAGACACTGATCAAGAACGCCAACCTCGCGATGTACCGCGCCAAGGAACGGGGGAAAAACAACTTTCAGTTCTACTCGGCGCAAATGAACGTTTATTCATTCAATCGCCTGGCGCTGGAATCGAGCCTGCGTCACGCCCTGGAGCGGAACGAGTTCCTGCTGCATTACCAGCCCAAGCTGGACGTTCGCAGCGGGACTATCGTGGGTACGGAAGCGCTGGTACGCTGGCAGCATCCGGACATGGGGATGGTTGCTCCGGCGCAATTCATTCCGGTGGCCGAAGAGACCGGCCTCATCGTGCCGCTCGGCGTATGGGTGCTCAGGACCGCGTGCGCCCAGACCCGGGAATGGCAGAGGCAGGGTTTCCCGCACCTGCGGGTTGCAGTCAACCTTTCGCCACGCCAGTTCCGCCAGGAGAATCTGGCGCTGGAAGTTGCGGGAATACTGCATGAAACCGGACTGGACGCCGGATCGCTGGAGCTTGAAATTACCGAGAGCATGGTGGTGCAGGACCCCGAACAGGCCACGAAAATACTGGCGGAATTGAAGGCGATTGGAATTTCCCTGTCGATTGACAATTTTGGCACCGGTTATTCATCGCTCGCGTACTTCGGGTACTTGCCGATCGACAGCGTCAAGATCGACCGCTCCATCGTTCAGGACCTGCCCGACGCCGCCGACACGGCGGCAATCACCCGGGCGATTATCGCCATCGCGCACAGCCTGAAACTCAACGTGGTCGCGGAGGGGGTCGAGAGCGAGGAACAGCTGGACTTTCTGCGGGAGCATAAGTGCCCCGAGATTCAGGGATACTACTTCAGCCAGCCGCTGTGGCCGCATGAGTTCGCCAGCATGTTGCAGGGACGCGGCTCGCCGGGCAGCAGGATCTCTCCGTTGAGACTCGTTACCGCTGCCGATGCAGGCGGGCGGGGCGCGGCATGAGGCGCGCCGGACAATCCACAAATACAACTTCAGCGGGAACTAAAGTTTTCCTTGGTACGGCCGATACCGAAACAGTAGCGGTGCGAGCAGAGGCGTTGGCAATGCGTTGGACCCCAATATGAGAGTACTGATTGTCGAGGATTCGGAAGACGATGCGCGCCTGTTGTGTTCTGAACTCGCGAGTGCCGGAAACGACCTGACTTATAAGCAGGTGGATTGTGTCTCGGAGATGCGGGCTGCACTGCAGGAGTCCGATTGGGACGTCGTCATTTCCGATCATGCCATGCCCTGTTTCAGTTCCCTGGAAGCGCTGGATCTGCTGAAGCAAAGCGGCAAGGACATCCCGTTTATTATTTATTCCGGAAATATTGGCGAGCAGGTGGCGGTGTCTGCCATGCGCCGCGGCGCGCACGACTACATCTACAAGGGCAACGGTGCCCGTCTCATACCGTCAATCGAGCGCGAACTGAAGAATGCCGCCATCCGCCGTGCCCAGAAACAGGCCGAAAACCATATGTACCGGCTGGCCTACTACGACGAACTGACGGGGCTTCCCAAACGCAACCTTTTTTGCAAAAAGGTGGGCGATGTGCTGTCAGAACGCTCTGGCCCAGGAGCTGCGGCCGCCCTATATTTTATCGATCTGGACCGCTTGATGCGCGTCAATAATACCTACGGCTATGCCATGGGTGACACGTTGATCCGGCAGGTGGTGCAACGCCTGCAGGATTGCGTCGGGGAAACCGGTATTCTGGCCCGTATCGGCGGCGACAAGTTCGCCGTCTTCAAGGGCAGCGTTGCCGATTCCCGGGAAATGCAGATGTTTGCCGACCACGTCATGGAGTCATTTACAGTCCCGTTCGAGATAGATAACCTGGAGTTCGACGTCACTTTAAGCATGGGAATCTGCGTTTATCCGGATGACGGCGAAGACGTATCGACCCTGCTGGTCAATGCCGAGAGCGCCATGGCTCTTGCCAAGAAGCTGTGGCGCAACAACTACAAGTATTACGTCAAGGAAATGGGCGAAGCATCCTCCCGGCGCCTCGCGCTGGAGACGTCCTTGCGGCGGGCGGTGGAACGGGGAGAGCTGCTGGTGCAATATCAACCGATCGTGGACCTGCAGACCGGGAATTTCACCGGCGCGGAAGCGCTGGTGCGCTGGAACCATCCGCAATTCGGCCTGCTTGCGCCGGACAAGTTCATACCGCTGGCCGATGAGACCGGCCTGATTATCGAAATCGGCGAGTGGGTGCTGCACCAGGCGTGCATGCAAATGAGGTCATGGCATGACAAGGGATTTTATCCGATGTCCATTTCGGTAAATGTCTCCGCGGTCCAGCTCGGTCAACCACAATTGTTGAACCATGTGGCCGACGTTCTGGGCAAAACCGGCCTTGATCCTGCATGCCTGGAGTTGGAGATCACCGAGTCGGTTCTGATGCAGGATGCGGAAGCCACCATCAACATGCTGCGCGCCCTGAAGGAAATGGGGATCAAAATTTCGGTGGACGATTTCGGTACCGGCTTTTCTTCCCTGAGCTACCTCAAACGGTTTCCCATCGATGTTCTGAAAATCGACAAATCGTTCACCCGGGACATCGATATGGATCCGGATAATTCGGCCATCGTGACCGCCATTGCCGCGCTGGCCAGGAGCCTCAACCTGTCGGTTCTGGCCGAAGGCGTCGAATCGCAGCAGCAACTCGATTTCCTGCGCGACGAGAAGTGCGATCGGGTGCAGGGCTACCTTTTCAGCAGGCCTTTGAATCCTGAAGTTCTGCTGCCCCTGATGGCGCAACAAAGGGCCGCATGATTGCATGTAAGAAGAATTCCTACAAAGCTATTAGCGAAAATCCTACAAAGAATTTGGAAAACGCCTCATATCCTTGCGCCAGGTCCGGCCCGAGAATCTCGTCACGGGCTCGGTCATTTCTTCGAGTCCCCGCCAATTCGGATAGGAGAATAAAAGATGGGTGCCGATCAGATGGTCGCAGAAATCAAGGAGCTTAACCTCTCGTACATGATGCTGGCCCAGCAAATGCTCCGCGCCGACAAGGCGGCAGCAATCTACCGGCTGGGGATCAGCCAGGACATCGCGGGCATCGTCGAAAGTCTGACTTCCGGACAGCTACTGAAAATGGCCGCCTCCAGCATGCTGCTGTGCCGGTTCCGGTTCGATGACCGGCTGATCGTGGAATTGTTGGCGAGCCACGGCAAAGACCGAACGATGTCCCAGTCGCACGCGGCCATACTCATGGCCGGCCAGCCGGCCGAGGCGATGGCGTAGGTCTGGTTATCTGGCGCGGTGGGAGGGTTCATGCGAAACAAAAGCATATTGTCGGAAGCGAGGGAGATTCGCCTGGCGACCGAATTGATCAAGTTAGGGGCGCGGCTGCAAATACTCGAGTCGGAAACCAGTCTGAGCCGCGAACGATTGTGCAAACTGTACAAGGAAATAAAAGGCGTCTCGCCGCCCAAAGGAATGCTGCCCTATTCCACCGACTGGTTTACCAGCTGGCAGCCCAACATACACTCATCGCTGTTTATTGACATCCACCGCTATCTGATTGCCTATACGGATGTCCGGGGGATCGAAGCCATCATCAAGAGCTACCAGCTCTACCTCGAGCATATCGCGGCAAATCAGCTCGAGTGCGTGCTCAGCCTGACGCGGGCATGGACCCTGGTGCGTTTCATTGACGGGCATCTGCTGCAGACCGTGCCCTGTACCAAGTGTGGCGGTTATTTCCTGGTACACACCTTCGAGCTTTATTCCAATCACGTTTGCGGGCTGTGCAATATCCCATCCCGTGCCGGCAAGACCCGGAAGGTCACGCAAGCGGCTGCGGAAGCCAGAGCGCAACTGAGCGCGGCCTGAATGCCCGGGAAATAGGAGGGTAATTCAGCCCTTACTCCCGGCTTCAACTGGCTGATGCCGTGTTACGTTTGCGGTGCAACTTCTGTCGAGCGACAGCAGTTGCACTCGCGATATTTTAGGCCTGCGTCGGGCAATGCTGGTCATCATCGGATATATCGTTGTTGTGGGCTCAGTGTTCGGCGGCTTCGCGCTGGCCGGCGGCCACATGGCATCCCTGCTGCAACCCGTCGAAATTCTCATGATCGGCGGGTCGGCGCTGGGCGCGTTCGTCGTCGGCAATTCCAACAAGGCCATCAAAGCTACCTTGAAGGCTTTGCCGGGCGTCTTCAAGGGCTCGAAATACACCAAGGCGCTGTATATGGAACTGATGGCGCTGTCGTACGAAATTCTGGCGAAGGTACGCAAGGAAGGGCTGATGTCCGTCGAAGCGGACGTGGATAACCCGCAGCAAAGCCCGCTGTTTGCGAAGTTCCCCCAAATTCTCCGCGATCATCATGCGATCGAGTTCATGACTGATTATCTGCGTCTGATGGTAGGAGGCAATCTCAACGCGATCGAAATCGAGAGCCTGATGGACAGCGAAATCGAGACCCACCACCAGGAAGGCGAAATACCGATCCATATCATCCAGAAAGTGGGAGATGCACTGCCTGCTTTCGGCATTGTTGCCGCGGTGATGGGCGTGGTGCACACGATGTCATCGGTGGGTCTTCCTCCGGCGGAACTGGGCAAGCTCATCGCCGCGGCGCTGGTGGGGACCTTCCTCGGGATTCTGCTTTCCTATGGCTTCGTCAGCCCTCTCGCGGGGCGGGTGGAGCAAAGATTGCATGAATCGACCAAGATGCTTGAGTGCATCAAGGTGACGCTGCTCGCCAGCCTGAACGGTTATTCGCCCGCGCTGGCGGTCGAGTTCGGCAGAAAAGTGCTGTATTCCACGGAGCGGCCATCGTTCATCGAGCTGGAGCAACATATCAAGCAGAGCAAGTCCAAATGACGGTTGCCACCGTTGATTCCCGGAGCGGCGCATGGCCGATGACAGTCAGCAACAACCCGTTGTAATCAAGCGCATCCGGAAACGCGGCGGGGGCGGCGCTCACGGCGGGGCGTGGAAGATCGCCTACGCCGACTTCGTGACCGCGATGATGGCGTTTTTCCTGCTCATGTGGCTGTTGGGTTCCACTACCCAAGGTGATCTGGAAGGCATCGCGGAGTATTTCAAGACGCCGTTAAAGGTGGCGCTGGCCGGCGGTTCCGGTAGCGGCGACAGTTCCAGTGTAATCAAGGGCGGCGGCAGGGATCTGACGCGGCGCGAAAGCCAGATAAAAAAAGGCGACATCGAGGAACAGAAAAAAATTGTCAACTTCAAGGCCATCGAGGCCGAGCTGCGACGCGCCGAGTTGTCGCGGCTCAAGGAATTGAAGAAGAAGCTGGAGCGAGTGATCGAAGCCAACGCGGTGCTACACCAGTTCCAGAAGCAACTGTTGGTGGATATCACCACCGAAGGCCTGCGCATCCAGATCGTGGACGAGCAGAACCGTCCGATGTTTGCCAGCGGGAAAGCGGACCTGCAGCCATACGCCCACTACATCCTGCGCGAAATCGGCAAGGCGCTGAACGAGGTGCCCAACAGGGTCAGTCTCTCCGGCCATACCGATGCCGCCCCTTATCCGTCCGGCGAAAAGGGTTACAGCAACTGGGAGCTTTCCGCTGACCGCGCCAACGCCTCGCGCCGCGAACTGGTCGCCGGCGGCATGAGCGAAAACAAGATATTGCGGGTGGTCGGGCTCTCTTCGGCGGTGATGCTCGACAAAGGCGATCCATTCAACCCCATCAACCGGCGGATCAGCATCATCGTCATGAACAAAAAGGCCGAGGAGGCGATAACCAAGGATGGAACCAGCGTAGAGATTGACAGCCGGGAGGAAATCAGCAAGGAGAAAATCAGCGGTGCAGATCCCGGGCGACAATAAGTCCGTCCCGCGCTGCGGGTTCCCGCCTGCTTCGGTTGGCTCCATGCCGCCGGCGCTAACGGCGCTGATGGTCCAGCTTTTGGCATTGCTGACGGTGGCGATGATTGCGGCCGCAGCGTCGGCATTGACGCAGGAGTGGGTTGCCGGCGACTTCCGGTGGGCGCTGCTGCACGGAACGCTCGCAGCGCTTATCGGCCACCGGCTTGGCATGGCGGTCTGGTGGCTGCCGATTCACCTTGCGTTCGCTCCGGCATTGGTAGCGGCGCTCGCGTTTGCCTTGCCCCCGCTTTGGTTCTTTGGCGGGTTTGTGTTGTTGATGCTGGTGTACGGGAAAACCTATCAAACTCAGGTGCCGCTTTATCTTTCGAGCCGGGCGGCGGCCGAGGCGACCGCACGGCTGTTGCCGGAGCAACACGGCTTTTCGTTCCTCGACCTGGGGTCGGGATGCGGCGGGCTGCTCCATCATTTGCGCAAGGCCCGGCCGGATGGAAATTATCAGGGCGTCGAGGCGGCGCCGCTGCCGTTCCTGCTCAGCATGTGCCGCAACCTGGTTGCCGCCAACGGCTGCCGCATCAGCTGGGGCAATTTCTGGAACCGCGACCTGGCGCCCTACGATGTGGTTTACGCCTATCTTTCGCCGGCGCCGATGGCGAAGCTGTGGCGCAAGGCGCGCATGGAAATGCGTCCCGGCAGCGTCTTCATCAGCAACAGTTTTGCGGTACCCGGCGTTACGCCGCAACACTCCCTCGAGCTAAGAGATTTTGGGGGTTCCGTGCTGCATCTTTGGCGCATGTGAGAAAACACGATGCCGCCGCTTCCATCGGGAATGGGTCAGGCAGGGTTCGCGCTTTCGACGGGTTCCCGGAGCGCGGAAAATCAGGATCGCGAACTGCTTGCCGCTATTGAAGATTACTTGGTGTGTGAAGATCATTTCGGAATAGACCCGCGGGTTCTTCCGATACTCGATAACCTTGATTCCTCGAAGATGGAAATTGCCAGCATCGAGAAAATGATAAACGAAATGCTTTCTGTGCGGCTGAGAAATATATCCAACTCGGTCTATTACGGGGTTATGCGCCGCGGCAAGGTCAAAACATTCACCGACGTTGTCGCGTCCCTGGGGACGCGGCCCACGAAGTTGTTTATTGTCGCCATGGCGTTGTTTTCGCGGTTGGGAGCGGAACACGAACTGCTTGAACTAAAGAGCTTTGCCACAGCCCTGTTTGCCAGAATGATTGCGGAACAGATGGGCTTCGACCCGTCTGCCAGGGAAAAAGCAGAACTCGGAGGCCTTTTTCTGAATCTCGGCAAGGTGGTCATCGCCGCCTATCAAGTCAAGTCCAGGACCGGTATCGAGCCGGCCTTTGTGGAAAAGCACCATCAATATTTTGCCACCGAGATAATTACCCGATTCAGTTTGCCTGAATACCTGTGGGATTTCATTCGGGAGGAAAGGTTGGTCCTGCAACAACGAACCTTTTCGGTCCAAGGCATCGTGTACCTGGCTCAGTGCCTGGTGGAAAAAATTATCGATCAATTCGGAATGATCGAGATAAAGTCCCCCATGCCTGAGGTCAGGGATAATCTCGAGGTGACCCTCGGCTCGATCATTTCCGAGCACTTCAACATGATTGGACTGGGGAAATTCGTAAGAGTAATCCCCGATTAAGAAATGCAGATATGATCCAATTCAAAGACAATCCGCGAGGAAACACGATGTCGCCATTGCCATCCGCAATGAACGAGGCAGGGATGCCGCCTTCAGGCGCCGGTCCGCAACAGGAGCTGCCCGGAACGACTCCGCCGGACAACGCTGAATCAAACTTGGGCAGGTGGGTAGCCTTTCTCAGCCGGGCGGAGATACCGGTGTTGCGCAGTTCCGTTGACGAGCTGGCCAGGCTCGAGCAGAACGAGGACAACATCACCGCGCGGGATATCTCGGGCGTCATTTTGCGCGATCCCATGCTGACGCTGAGGGTGCTGCGCTATTTGCCGGAGTACCGCAGGAACCGGCGGGGAACCGAGATCACCACCGTCGGACACGCCGTGATGATGCTGGGCATTACGCCGTTTTTCCGGCAATTCCGCGACATGAAAGTCGTCGAGGACGTGCTGGCGGAATGCCCGCATGCGCTGGAGGGCTTCCTGAAAGTCGTCAACTGGGCGCGCCATGCCGCACTGCACGCGCGGGAATGGGCGGCGTTGCGCTACGATATCGAATCCGATGAAGTGATCATTGCCGCACTTCTCCACGACGTTGCCGAGATGTTGCTCTGGTGCCTGGCGCCCGAATGCGCAACGCAGATCGCCGGGAGGATGCGGCAGGACGAAACGCTGCGTAGCGCGATCGCCCAGGAGAGCATGCTTGGTTTCAAACTGGTTGATCTGCAGCTGGCTTTACTCGAGGAATGGCGCCTGCCAACCCTGCTGCAATCGTTGATGGACGGCGATCATAACAATTTGCCGCGGGCCCGCATAGTCGCCCTGGCGATTGCACTTGCCAGGCATTCCGCCAATGGCTGGGACGATGCCGCGCTGTCAGGTGATTACGCCGCCATCCGGAAATTTCTCGCGCTTTCCGGGTGCGACCTCATGGCACGCATCCACCGCGTGGCCTTGTCGGCCATTCGGCGGCTGGAGCGGCACGGCGAGCTTCGGTCCGCCGCGTGGCTGCCGCCCACGCCTGTCGCATGGCCGGATGCCGAATGCGACGGCACCGTGGACGGGGACGCAGCAGGCCGGCCTGCGGTGTTGAAAAGGGCCGTTGAACTGCTTACCGTGCGCGCTGCCCAAGACCCGGATTTCCTGGAAATGCTGTCGCTGGTCTTGCATGCAATGCACGCCGGGGTCGGTCTCGAGCGGGTGCTGTTCATGGCAATCAACGATGCGCACGACGCGGCGACGGCGAAATACGTAACCGGTTCGCGGGAGGCCTTCCGGTTGCAAACATTCCAGATCGACCTCGCTTGCCCTCATGTTTTCTCGCGGCTGGTGGCCAATGGAACCGGAATCTGGTACCGCGCGGTTGCCGGCAACGACTTGCCTGCGGTGCCGCGGGAGATCCGCAGGGTCATTGGAGACAACGAATTCTTTGCCATGGTCGTTGCGGTCGATGGCAATCCGATCGGCTTGATTTATGCGGACGGCGGTGGCCACCACCCGGGCCTCGACGCCGGGCAGTATGAGGAATTTCAAACGCTTTGCCTGCTGCTGGCAAACGCGCTGGGGCGTGAACCGAAAACCGGCCATTTCCTGTAAGGGCGGCTAAATTTTCGGGAAAATCGGTCGTTAACCGACACTACCGGTGATTGTGGGCGCGTTCTCCGATGGCGACGGTCTTTGGGCGACGAGCGATGAGGGCACGCCATGTTGCGGTGCCCGCGCAGCCGTGCCCGGCATGATGAGCGGCAGAAAAATTCGCATTTGATGGAGACTCTGGTGGCCGACAAGAACATGAAATTTCTGGTAGTGGACGACTTTTCCACGATGCGCAGAATCGTCCGCAATCTTCTCAAGGAGTTGGGCTTCGTTAACGTTGACGAGGCCGACGACGGCGTGATGGCGCTGCAAAAGCTGCGCGGCGGCGGTTTTGATTTTGTCGTCTCCGACTGGAACATGCCCAACATGGATGGACTCACGCTGCTGAAGCACATACGTTCGGACGAGGCGCTGAAAAAGATCCCGGTGTTGATGGTGACCGCCGAGGCCCAAAAGGAGAACATCGTGGCTGCCGCCCAGGCCGGCGCCAGCGGCTATGTGGTAAAGCCGTTCACCGCGGCCACTCTCGACGAGAAGCTCAACAAGATTTTTCAGAACATGGCAAGCAAAGCGTCAGCGTAGGCTGATCTTCAAATTGACCTTAATCGATAAGTGAGCCAGGAAAAGTGAATAACGCCGCCCCTATCGCCAGCAAATCGGAAGCCCTGGTCGAAAAAACGTACAACATCATCATGGCAATTTCTGAAACATCCGGTAAACAACTTGGAGCGGCTGACGAAGCCGGCGACAATATCGCGGACAGCGTGATCTGCCGGGTCGGGCAGCTGACGCGCGCGCTGCACGATAACCTGCGGGAGTTGGGCTATGACAGGCGTCTGGAAAAAGCCGCTAGCGAGGTTCCCGAGGCCCGGGATCGGCTTGCCTACGTGGCGGTCATGACCGAGCAGGCTGCCGAACGTTCTCTTAATGCAACCGAAATCGCCAAGCCCATACAGGACGGGCTCGCCGCCGAAGCGTCCGGCCTTTCCGGGCGCTGGCAACAGCTGTTCGACGGTCAGGGTTCCGGGCAACTTGACTCCGACGCATTCAAGCAGCTGGTGACGCAGACCCGGAACTACCTCGATGATGTGCCGCGCAGAACCAACGCCACCAATGCCCAATTGATGGACATCATGATGGCCCAGGATTTCCAGGACCTCACCGGACAAGTCATCAAGAAGATTACCGAAATGGTGCAAAATCTGGAACAGGAACTGGTGCGGCTGCTACTGGACAACGTTCCCGCGGACAAAAGGGGCGAAGCCAGCGCGGGGTTGATGAATGGGCCGGTGGTGAACCCGGAAGGGCGCAGCGACGTCGTGACCAACCAGAACCAGGTGGACGATTTGCTCGCGAGCCTCGGTTTTTAGCCTACTAATAGCGGGACAAATGCCCGTTTGTTTGCCGGATTGAAGCTGTGACCGGCCGCCGATAATCATCCGGTATTCACCCGGAGTCCGGCATGGCTGAAGACAGTGATTTGGAACGAACCGAACCTGCATCACCCAAGCGATTGGAGCAGGCAAGGGAAGAGGGGCAGGTCGCGCGCTCCCCCGAACTCTCGACATTTGCCGTACTGCTTGCCGCTGCCGGGGGTTTGTGGTTGATGGGCGCAAGCCTGGTGGGACAGTTGTCGGGGGTCGTGAAAAGCGGCTTGCGGCTGGAGCGGGCGCTGGCGTTCGATCCCGCCCTCATGCTGCTCCGGCTGCAACAGCAGGCCGTCGATGCGTTGCTGGCGCTGCTGCCGCTGTTTTTGCTGCTGTTGGTGGCGGCATTGGTTTCGCCGCTGCTGCTGAACGGCTGGCTGTTCACCCTGAAGTCCCTGCAGCCGGATTTCAAACGTCTCAATCCGGCTAACGGCATCGGGAGAATTTTTTCCGCTCACGGCCTGGTGGAGCTGGCCAAGGCAATTGCCAAGACGCTGCTCGTTGGCGGCGTGGCAGCGTGGGTGATGTGGCACCACAAGGAAGCGGTGTTCTCCCTGGCGGCCCAGTCCGTTGATTCGGGAATCGCCCATTTGGGAAGGCTGCTGGGATGGGGCTTCCTCGCCATCGTCGGTTCGATGATACTGATCGTGGCCATAGACGTGCCATTTCAGCTCTGGGACCATGCCCGCAAGCTCAGGATGACGCGGGAGGAGTTGCGTCAGGAAGCCAAGGAAACCGAAGGGGATCCGCAGATCAAGGCGCGCATCCGCAGCCTGCAACGGGAAGCGGCGCGCCGCCGCATGATGGCTGAAATTCCCAAAGCTGACGTCGTGGTCACCAACCCCGCCCATTACGCCGTTGCGCTACGCTACCACGGCGACGCGATGCGCGCGCCCAAAGTGGTGGCGAAAGGCGCCCATCTTCTTGCCGCCCGTATCCGTGAACTGGCGGCGGAACACCGGGTGCCGATTCTCGAAGCGCCGCCGCTGGCGCGGGCCTTGTACCGCCATACCGAACTTGGCGACGAAATACCGGAAACCCTTTACACCGCGGTGGCGGAAATCCTGGCGTACGTGTTCCAGTTGCGGCGCTACCGCGAGTACGGCGGAACTCCGCCGCAGCCACCGCGGGAACTGCCGGTACCCGACGGGCTCGACCCTCAAGACCTGCGGCAACCCCATGCTGCCGGATAGACCGCTGATGAACACGGAGAAAGTTTTCGCCTTCGGCATGAACGACGGGTTCAATGAATAATCAGCTCACTCTGCCTGCCGCGTTGAGCGGCGTCAACTGGCGCAGCCTCGCGGGCCCGCTGCTCGTCATCATGATCCTGGCGATGATGATCCTGCCGCTGCCGCCGTTCGTACTGGACATTTTGTTCACGTTCAACATCGCCCTCGCAATCATAGTGCTCCTGGTCAGTCTCTACACCAAAAAGACCCTCGACTTCGCGGTATTCCCGACCGTGCTGCTCATCACCACGCTGCTGCGCCTGTCACTCAACGTGGCTTCTACCCGGGTGGTGCTGCTGGAGGGGCATACCGGGCCTGACGCCGCCGGCAAGGTTATCGAAGCGTTCGGCCATTTCCTGGTGGGCGGCAATTACGCCGTGGGACTGGTGGTGTTCGTGATCCTGGTGGTGATCAACTTCGTGGTCATCACCAAGGGTGCGGGGCGCATCGCCGAAGTCGGCGCGCGTTTCACCCTCGATGCGATGCCCGGCAAGCAGATGGCGATAGACGCCGACCTCAACGCCGGCTTGATCGGCGAGGACGTGGCCCGCCAACGCCGCGCGGAAATCGCCCAGGAAGCGGATTTCTACGGTTCGATGGACGGCGCCAGCAAATTCGTGCGCGGCGACGCTGTTGCCGGCATCATGATCCTGCTGATCAATATCTTCGGCGGGCTGGTGATCGGGGTGCTGCAGCACAACCTGGATTTCGCCACCGCCGCCAGGAACTACACCCTGCTCACCATCGGCGACGGACTGGTGGCGCAGATTCCCGCGCTGGTGATTTCAACCGCGGCGGGCATCGTGGTAAGCCGGGTCGCGACCGACGAAGACATCGGCCAGCAAATGCTGGGGCAGTTGTTCAGCAGGCCGCAGGTGCTGATGCTGACCGCCGGAATCATCGGCATCATGGGCCTGATTCCCGGCATGCCCCACGTCGCGTTTCTGCTGTTGGCCATATTGCTCGGTGGACTCGCATACGTCGTAAGCCACCGGACGGCCTCCGCCGAGCCGCAACCGCTACATCAGGAAGCGCTCGCGACGGAAATTCAGGACGCGAGTTGGGAGGACGTGATGCCGGTGGATACCCTGGGGCTGGAAGTGGGTTACCGGCTGATCCCGCTGGTGGACAAGGCACAGGATGGAGATCTGTTAAAACGCATCAATGGGGCCCGCAAAAAATTTGCGCAGGAAGTGGGATTCCTGCCTCCGGCCGTGCATATCCGCGACAACCTGGAACTGCGGCCCAACGCCTACCGCATCACCCTGAAAGGGACGGAAGTCGGCCACGGCGAGGCTTATGGAGGAATGTACCTTGCCATCAACCCGGGCCGAGTCACCGCGACTCTGCCGGGCGCCGCAACGCAGGATCCCGCTTTCGGCTTGCCGGCGGTATGGGTCGAGGCCGCCTTGCGCGATCAGGCGCAGACGAATGGTTACACCGTGGTGGACGCCAGCACTGTGGTCACGACGCACCTCAATCACCTGATTCACAGCCACGCGGCCGAGTTGCTGGGGCGGCAGGAACTGCAACAGTTGCTGGATCATCTGATTCGCAATGCGCCAAAACTCGTGGAGGACCTGGTGCCGAAGCTGCTGCCGCTGTCGGCGCTGCAGAAAGTTCTGCAAAACTTGCTGGAAGAGGGTGTGCACATCCGCGACATGCGCACCATAGTCGAGATCCTCGCGGAACACGCGCCACGTACCCAGGATACCAACGAGCTGACCGTGGTCACCCGCAATGCACTGGGCCGCGCCATCGTCCAGCAATTTTACGCGCCCGGCGCCGACCTGCAGGTAATGAGCCTGAACCACGATCTGGAAAGCATCCTGATGCAGGCGGTGCAGTCCAGCACGGTGGGCGGCGCGGGTATCGACCCGGGCCTTGCCGATACTCTGCTAAAAGAGGCGAACGCCGCAGCCCAGCGCCAGGAGCAGTTGGGATTGCCGGTGGTATTGCTGGTGCCAGCCCAGATCCGGGTGCTGCTGTCGCGCTTCCTGCGCCGCGCTATCCCGCAGCTCAAGGTGATTTCCCACTCCGAAGTTCCTGACTCGAAAAGCATCAAAGTCACGTCCATCCTGGGAGGTAAGGCATGAAAGTAAGAAAATTTCTCGCCGGCACATCGCGTGAGGCATTGCGCCAGGTGAGGGAGGAACTTGGCCCGGACGCAGTAATTTTGTCGAGCCAGCAGGCAGGGGACGGGGTTGAAATCATGGCGCTGGCGAGCGCCGATATGTCGTGCCTGATGGGCACCCTGGCACCCGAGGCGCAAGTGCACGAGGTTGACGCGGTGGCCCCGGCATTATCTATAAGAGGCGACGCCCGGCGGCCGGAAGGTCTGGCGCCGGGGACGTCGGTGGCTGAGCCCATGGCGCAGAGCATCATCAGCGAAATTCAGAATATGCGCGGCATGCTGGAAGAGCAACTCGCCACTCTTGCCTGGGGCGACATGCAGCGCCGGGAGCCGGGCAGGGCGAAAATATTGCGCCTGATGCTGGACGCCGGCTTCAGCCCTTCGCTGTCGCGGCAATTGCTCGACGAGCTTCCAGCCGGGCGCGATCACGAGCAAAGTTTCAAATGGGCAACGGCAGCGCTGGCCAGCAATCTGCATACCGTTGCCGGCGATGAAATTATCGACCGCGGTGGTGTATACGCTCTGATAGGACCCACCGGAGTCGGAAAGACAACCACCGTCGCGAAGCTCGCGGCCCGTTGCGTGGTGCGGCACGGCGCCGACCAGGTGGCGCTGCTGACTACCGACAGCTACCGCATCGGCGGTCACGAGCAACTGCGCATCTATGGCAAACTGCTCGGCGTTCCGGTGCGCGCCATCAATGACGCCGAGGATTTGCAATTGACGCTGTCGGAATTGCAGAGCAAGCGCATGGTGCTGATCGATACCGTAGGCATGGGCCAGCGCGATCAGATGGTCGCCGGGCAGGTGGCGATGTTGAGCGGTTGCGGCTGCGATGTGAAGCGCTTACTGTTGCTCAACGCCACCGGCAACGGCGATACCCTCGACGACGTGGTGCGGGCATACCAGGGCACTGGGCTCGATGGCTGCATCATTACCAAGGTGGATGAGGCCGTCAGCCTCGGGGTGGTGTTGGATACCGTCATCCGTCACAAGCTGGTCCTGCATTACGTCGCCAATGGCCAGAAAGTGCCCGAGGATCTGCACTTGGCCAGCGCCGAGCATCTGCTGCACCGCGCTTTCGAACCGGTACCGGGGGATTCCCCGTTCGCCCTGCAGGACGCCGAGTACGCGTTGGTCATGGCGGGCACCGGCAACGCGGTCTCCCATGCGATTGGCGCGCGCGCAGGAGCCGGCCATGGCTAGGATGAGAGGAGACCAGGCAGAAGGATTGCGGCGCCTGCAGGTCAGCGACGCGGTCCGCATTGTTACGGTGGCCGGCGGCAGAACCGGCGTGGGCAAAACCAGCACGGTGGTGAACCTGGCCACGGCGCTGGCGAAAAACGGCAAGCATGTTCTGGTGCTCGACGAAAACCCGCGTCACAACAACGTCAACGCCAATCTTGGCCTCAAGGCCCGCTACGACTTGCTGCATGTGATCCACCGCGACAAGACGCTGGAACAGGCAATCCTGACGGGACCGGAAGGCATCTCGATATTGACTGCGATGCGCGGCGTCCATTCCCTGGCAAAACTCAACCGCGATGACCAGGAATGGCTGATCAAGAGTTTCAGCAAGCTCCCCAAGCCGGTGGACGTGGTGCTGGTGGATACTGCGGCAGGCAGCATGGGCCACGTCCTGTCCTTGAGCCTTGCCGCCCAGCAAGTGCTGGTCGTGCTGTCGGGAGTGGCTGCATCGATTACCGACGCCTACGCGCTGATCAAGGTCATGAGCCAGGAGTATGCAAGGCGGCACTTCCTGATCGTGGTGAATAATGTTCGTTCGGAACAGGAAGCCCGCGCCATATTCGACAACATTTCGCAGGTGGCCAAGCGCCATCTCTCAGTGGCGCTGGATTTGGTTGGCTGCATCCCGGCCGACGAAAAACTGCGCCGTTCCGCGCAACTTTGCCGTCCGGTGGTGGATGCTTTCCCCGCCTCTATGTCTGCCGCGGGATTCAGGAAGATGGCCGACAACCTGCTGCGCTGCCCCTGTCCAGGGGATTACGGCGGCGTGGAAAACTTCATGCAGCGACTGATTCGAAGCAGCCGCCTGGAAATCGCAAATTCCATACTTTGATTATGTATACCGCAACCGGAACCCTGGACAAAGATCGGCATGTTGCCGAATTCGCGCCACTCGTGAAGCGCATCGCGCATCACATGATGGCGAAGCTTCCCGCCAGCGTACAGGTGGATGATCTCGTCCAAGCCGGGATGATCGGTCTGCTGGATGCAATCAACCGCTACGAAGGCTCCTTCGGGGCTCAGTTTAAAGCCTATGCCGCGCAGCGCATACGCGGGGCCATACTGGATGAACTGCGGCGGGCGGATTGGCTGCCGCGCAGCCTGCGCAGGAAGATGCGACGGATAGAGGCGGCCGTGAACGCCCTGGAACAGCGCTTGGGTTGCTCCCCAAGCGAGCAGGAACTGGCCGACGAATTGAACGTGCCTCTGACCGAATACCACGAAATTCTGCAAGACGCGCGGGGCGGCCAGTTGATCTATTACGAGGATTTACGGCAGGGCGATGACGGGCATTTCCTGGACCGCCGTTGCCCGGACTCCGGGAACAGCCCGTTGGAGGAAATGCTCGATGCGGATCTGCGCTCGACGCTGATCAAGGCCATCGAGGACCTGCCGCCGCGGGAAAAACTCGTGATGGGCATGCATTACGAACAGGAGATGAACCTGCGGGAAATCGGCGAGGTGCTCGGCGTGAGCGAATCGCGAGTATGTCAGTTGCATACGCAAGCCATTGCCCGCGTGCGCAGCCGGTTGAAGCAGCAGTAACTTCGCGTTGCCGAGGCGGAGCAGGAAATCTAATGGCACGACTGGACCTCAACAGCATAGCCGGCCTGGTGCTGGCCATAGGCGCCATTATTGTCGGGCAGGTGCTGGAAGGGGGCCGTTTCGGATCGCTCCTGCAGACCACGGCATTTGTCATCGTGGTTGGCGGCACGTTGGGGGCCGTGCTGGTGCAAAGTCCGGTGAAGATTTTCTTGAGCGGCATGAAAATGGGGCTATGGGCGTTCCTGCCACCCTTGCTGCTGCCGCAACCCCTGGTGCGCCAGATCGTGGACTGGAGTCGTATTTCGCGCAGGGAGGGGCTGCTGGCGCTGGAACCCTACGTCGAAGCGATTACCGATTCGCTGGCGAAAAGAGGCCTGCAACTGTTGGTGGATGGCAGCGATCCGGAAAAGTTGCGCGAAGCGATCGAAGTGGAGATGGTCGCATTTGAGGATTTGCAGCGGCAAGCGGCCAGAGTCTGGGAAGCAGCCGGCGGTTACGCGCCCACCATTGGCATCCTGGGCGCGGTGCTGGGTTTGATCCACGTCATGGAAAACCTCTCAGACCCGGCCCGGCTGGGAGGCGGTATTGCGGTGGCATTCGTGGCCACGGTTTACGGAGTTGGCCTCGCCAATCTGGTCTTCCTGCCGATTGCAAACAAGCTCAAGACCATCATCGCCCAGCAAGCCGTGATGAGCGAAATATTGGTGGACGGGCTGGTGGCGATTGCCAACGGAGAAAACCCGCGCATCATCGAAACCAGGCTGCAAGGTTATATTGTCTAGCGCTCCGCTGAAAGCCGAAGATGCGCAGGAAAAAATATCTCGACCAGAGGCAATCCGACAACCATGAACGCTGGCTGGTTTCCTATGCGGATTTCATCACTCTGCTGTTCGCATTTTTTGTCGTGATGTACGCGACTTCCTCGATAAACGAGGGCAAGTACCGGGTGGTCAGCGATTCGCTGGTCAGCGCGTTCGGGAGCGCTCCGAGAACCCCTGACTTGGTGACCATGGCAGCACAACCCGCGGTGCCGCTGAAAACCCAGCAGATCGCCGCCAAAAAGAATACCTCGCAGCGCAGGCAGCGGGAACAGATGCAGGACATGGCGAGGGATATCATGAAAGTGCTGGCGCCGCTGGTGAAGGAAGGAAAAGTGCGGGTCACCCAAAGCAACCGCGGCATCACCGTGGAAATCAATGCCAGCGTGCTGTTCGCGCCAGGGCAGGCGGTGCTCGAAGAAAATTCCACCAAGACGCTGCGGGCGGTCGCGCAGGTCGTCAGGGACGCGGGACACGCGATCCAGGTGGAGGGCCATACCGACAACATCGCAATCCGGAATGCCACTTTCCCTTCCAACTGGGAGCTTTCCACGGCGCGTGCCAGCAGTGTGGTGCGCCTTTTTATCGACAGCGGCGTGGGGGCAACGCGGCTGACTGCGCTGGGCTATGGAGAGTACCGCCCGGCGGAATCCAACGACACCCCGGAGGGCCGAGCCAGGAACCGGCGGGTGACCGTGACGATGTTGTCCGCCGAGCCGGAGCGTGTGACTGAAATTCCTGTTGTTCCGTCCGCGGAGACGAACAGATGAGCGCGCCGGCAGATGAATCGATCAGACCCGTCCCAGCGGGCGCCCGCCACTAAAATCGAGCGTTTTTCCCTTCGGCCCGTACAGCGAAACGGCGCCGGCGGCGCCCTGCAGCGCCGCAAATGCTTGTTGATTGCGCTGCAGCCTGACCTCGATCATTTCACCGTTGGTACGATTGAGTTGCTGGGCCACCTTGACCAACCCCAGCAGATCGCGCCAAGCGCCGGCTGCTTTTGCGTCCGCGAGGCAGGCTTCCATACCTTCGCTGTCCGGATTCAAGTTCCGGGACGCGAGGCCCCGGTTGCGCTGCGCGCCAAGTTCGGCCAGTTGTCCGGCCGCCAGCGCCTTGTCCAAAGCCAGGACTTCCAGTTGCTCGATCTTGCCCTCAATCAAAGCCTCCTGTTCCTTGTGCAGGATTCCCAGGAACGCGCCAACCGCAGCCAATTCAAGCTGCAGGCACGTCGCAATATCGGCGCCAGTTACGACGTCGTTCACCCGGCTTTTCCTTTTTGGGACTGGATGAGTTCCCTGACTGTTTCGAGCAGGCGGTCGGCCACCGCTTCCGGATTTACCTTGAAGCGGCCGTCGCTGATGGCCTGCTTGATTTCCTCCACGCGGGCCCGATCAACGACTCCGCTGTTGGCGAGATTGCTGTCGATCGCCTGCAACTGCGCGGAAAGGGAACTCAAGCGGACATTTTCAGCCGCAGGCGCACGCGGTGGGACAGCGCCGGCGGCCTTGTCGGCACGCTTCTGTCCGTCGCTGACGGGAATACCCGACACGGTCCTCAACGAGTTATCTATCTTCACGGCTAGTTTCCTTGTTTTCTGCTTCTATGGCTGCTGTAACGGCACCCCGTCAGCAAACTTTAGGCCGCCGGGAATATATTCCACTATGACCCTAGCGGCAAGTCCTGGAAAAACTTTAGCCCAGCAACCTAAGGGCGCACCTCGACAACCGCCTCGCGGCGAGCTATTCCGCTGATAACGCGGCCCGACTGGATGCGCACCTGCACGACCTGGCCCTCGGCGGCGCTGGCCAGTGCCTTGCCTTCGGAGCTTACGCTGAACCCGCGGCCTTGGGCCTGCAGTTGCACCGATTGCCCCTGTTGTATCACAGGGGGTGAGCGCAGCAGATCCTGGCGCAGGGGCTGCCCGGACATAAGACTGGTAACCAGAGTCTTGCCTACCGCTTGCGACAGTTCGGTGAGAATGCCGGCGGGCAGCTGGGCGAGATCGGCTTTCTGCAGAGCAACGTCGGTCGTACCCACTGACTGGCCCTGGGCGAGGGGCCGTGCGGCATGAACCACGTTCGCGATGACTTTGATGTTTACCGGGACGTACAAGGTCCACGGTGTTTGGCTGTTGCAGCGCACGCCGACCGAGGCATGGCCCCACAAGCGGCCTCCTGCGGGAACGAAGGGTTCCAGCGCCGGGCACGCAGGCAGGTTGACGCGCGGGTCCACGGTGCCAAGGCTGACAACGACTTGTCCCGGAAACCCCGCGGTTTCGCCGCGCACGTAGTTTTCCACGGTTTTCAGAATTGCCGGTGTTCCCTGCAGCTCCGCGCCGAATAACGAAGCAGAAACGCCGGCGAGGAGAAGTGTGGTGAAACACAAAATCAGTCCGCGTGTCATGGGTCTCAGTCGATGGAGTAAGTCATGCCGGTTTCGCGGCCCATGATGGGGCGCCGCGCGCCGCCAGTTTTTGCCGCAGACGGCAATTATTGCCGCCACGTTTGTCATGGTAGCCGGTAACGCCGGTTTGCAAGCCCGAAACTGAAACGGGTTTCAGGTCCTATTCGTCTGTTGGCGGCTCGCGAGGGGGGAATAGTATGCCTGGCACGGTAGCTGCTCAACGACACGTGTAGCGATTTATTGAGGATGATATCTGTGACCAGCAAACTCGATGACGTGCTGAATTTTCACCAGACGGCCCTGAACCTGAGGTCGCACCGGCAACAGCTGCTGGCCGGCAACATCGCCAACGCCGATACCCCGAATTTCAAGGCGCGCGACATTGATTTCTCCGGTGCGTTGCAAGGTGCGTTATCGGCGCGTTCCGGAAATCCGGTCATGGCCAGGACGTCTCCGCGGCATCTGGGTTCCGCGAATGAAAACCCGGGAGGGGCGCAGGTGTTGTACCGCGCGCCCCACCAGCCGAGTATCGACGGGAACACCGTGGACATGAATACGGAACGCGCCCAGTTCGCGGACAACGCGATTCATTACGAAGCCAACTTGACGTTCATCAGCGGCCAGATCAAGACCCTGCTGGCCGCCATCCAGGGATAACCGGAAATGTCGCTTTTCAACGTATTTGATATTGCCGGTTCGGCGATGGCGGCGCAATCGCAGCGCCTTAACGTGGTCGCGAGCAACCTGTCGAACGCCGACAGCGCCACCAGTTCAACCGGCCAGCCGTATCGCGCCCGGCAGGTGGTGTTCAGCACTGCTCAGGTCTCCCCCCAGGGAGCGAGCGGCGTCAGGGTGGCGGACGTGATCGACGATCCCTCGCCGATGAAACAGGTGTATGAACCCAAACATCCGCTGGCGAATGCCGAGGGTTATGTAACCATGCCCAACGTCAACGTGGTGGAAGAAATGGTCAACATGATTTCGGCGTCGCGCTCGTATCAGACCAATGTCGAGATGATGAATACGGCGAAGACGCTGCTGCTCAAAACACTCACTATCGGACAGTAGGAGAACGCGAATGTTGCCAGCATTGCAAGCGATAGGAATGGGACTGAGCGCCATCAGTGCCGTGGGCACAGTTAATTCCCTCATCAACGGCTCCGGCGCATCGAACCCGGCAACCAGGACGGGGACATCAACGAGCGATTTGCAGAGCATCGTCGGCGCGGCGGCGGCCAGTTCGGCCACGCCAAACGCGACGAGCAATGTCGATCCGCAGGACCGGTTTCTGAAGCTCCTGGTGGCCCAAATGAAAAACCAGGACCCGCTGAACCCGCTCGACAACGCCCAGGTGACGAGCCAATTGGCGCAGATCAGCACGGTGAGCGGAATCGACAAACTCAACGCCACGCTGCAAACCCTGGCGGCAGGTTTTGCAGCGAATCAATCGCTCGAGGCCACCGCCATGATCGGGCGCGGCGTTCTCGCGGCCGGCTCGACGCTGACGCTGGCGAACGGTACCGCCACCGGCGGCGTCGACTTGCCGCAGACGGTGGACCGGCTGGTCGTCAGCATCAAGGACAGCTCGGGAATCGTGGTGCACAACATGGACCTTGGGCCGCAACCGCAGGGCGTCATTGCGTTCCAGTGGGACGGTGTCACGGACAGCGGTGCTACTGCCGCCAGCGGCACCTACAGTATCGCAGTGAGCGCACGGCAGGGAGCCAACACGGTTAACGCCAGCACACTTTCCTATGGCCACGTCAACGGTGTTTCCCAAGGCGCGCAGGGCGTGACTTTAAATGTGGGCGGGTTAGGTGTTGTCGCGTTGTCTAGCGTTAAGCAGGTCATGTAACCAAGGAGAACACCATGAGTTTCCAGCAAGGATTAAGCGGCCTCAGCGCGGCAGCCAGGAATCTGGAAGTGATCGGCAATAACGTTGCGAACGCGAACGTGGTCGGTTTCAAGGGCGCACAGGCGCAATTCAGCGATGTGTTTGCGAGTTCGGCGGGAGGAGAAATCCAGGTCGGCATCGGGACCCAGGTGAAAGCAATCGCGCAGCAGTTTTCCCAGGGCAGTATCACCGTTACCAGCAACCCGCTCGACATCGCGGTCAACGGCCCGGGTTTTTTCCGCATGAGCGACTCCGGCAACATCAGCTACACTCGCAACGGCCAGTTTCATTCCGATAGCTCCGGCTACATCGTGAACAGCGACAATCTGCGCCTTACCGGCTACACCGTTGACGCCGCCGGCAGCATTGTGGCGACTTCGCCGGTGCCATTGCAGGTTTCCACTGCCGATATCGCGCCCGGATCCACCACCGAATTTACCAGCGGCCTCAATCTTGACGCGCGCTCCGCGGTGCTGTTGCCTGCCGGCTTCAATGTGACCAATCCCACCACTTACACCAGCTCGACTTCGGGTACGGTCTACGACAGCCTCGGCAATTCGCACGTATTCACGCTCTACTTCCTGCGGACCGGCTCCAATGCCTGGGACACCTATGCAACCGTGGACGGGGCTGCCACCGCGGGCGGCGCGCCGATCGGCGTCACCCTCGAAGGCGGCGCGTCGCAGGCGTTGACTTTCAGCACCGCCGGCGCGTTGACCGCGCCGGCGACGACAGTGGCGATGTCGGTGGACCTCGACGCGATTGGCACTGCGTTGGGTACGGTAAACAGCGCGACTTCGCCACTTGATTTCACACTCGATCTGACCAGTATCACACAGTTCGGCACCGGCTTCAGTGTCAACACGCTGACCCAGGACGGTTATACCTCCGGACGCCTGTCGGCATTTTCGGTGGCAAGCAATGGGGTCATGACGGGGAACTATTCCAACGGCCAGACCAAAACGCTCGGGCAAGTGGTCCTGGCCAATTTCAATAATCCCCAGGGCCTCAAGCCCATGGGCCAGAACCAATGGAGCGAAAGCCCGGAATCCGGGTTGCCGATTGTCGGCGTGCCGACCAGCGGCAGTCTGGGCGCGTTGCAATCGGCCGCCCTCGAGGATTCCAACGTTGACCTCACCGCCGAGCTGGTGGCAATGATTACGGCCCAGCGCGTGTATCAGGCCAACGCCCAGAGCATCAAAACCCAGGACCAGGTATTGCAAACGCTGGTCAACCTGAGATAGCAGCAGTCAGGCTTGAGCCCGGCTTGAACCGCGAGGATCATGCCGGGGCACGGAAAAGCCGTCCGCTGAGAGAGAGCTTACCTATGGACCGTTTAATTTACACGGCGATGACCGGAGCGTTGCACACGTTGAGCCAGCAGGCTACCGTGGCGCAAAACCTGGCCAATGCCGGGACTACCGGATACCGCGCCGAAACCAATACCTTCCGCGCGGTGCAGGTATTCGGCGAAGGTGCGCCGACCCGCACTTTCGTGGTGGATTCCACGGTTGGCGCGAACTTTGGTCCGGGCGCGATCCAGCAGACGAACCGCGACCTCGACGTGGCGGTGCAGGGATCGGGTTGGATCGCGGTGCAACTGGCAAACGGCAGCGAAGCTTACACCCGCAACGGCAACCTGCAGATCAGCCCCAATGGAGTGCTGCAGACCCGCAACGGGTTCAACGTGCAAGGCGATGGCGGCGCGATTTCGATTCCACCCGACAGCAACCTAACGATCGCCAAGGACGGCACGGTTTCGGTGGTGCCAAGCGGGCTGAAACCGAGTACGGTGGCGGCCGTCGGGCGCATCAAGCTGGTCAATCCCCCGGAGGACCAGCTGGTGAAAGGTGGCGACGGTTTGTTTCGCCTGCGCGGCGGCGGAGCAGCGCCGGCGGATGCGGGCGTGACGCTGATCGACGGCGCGTTGGAAGGCAGCAATGTCAATGTCGTGCATGAAATGGTGAACATGATCGCGCTCGCGCGCCAGTTCGACATGCAGATGAAAATGCTGCAAAGCGCCGAGAACAATTCGGGTAAAGCCAGCCAGATAATGGATATGAGAGGTTAAAGCATGATTCGTTCGCTATGGATATCGAAAACCGGCCTGGACGCGCAGCAAGTCCAGATGGACGTCATCGCCAACAACCTGGCGAACGTCAGCACCAACGGGTTCAAGCGTGCCCGCGCGGTATTCGAGGATTTGCTTTATCAGACCCTGCGCCAGCCCGGCGCCCAGTCTTCGCAGCAGACCCAGTTGCCGTCCGGCCTGCAGATCGGCACGGGCGTGCGGCCGGTGGCGACGGAACGCATCTTCACCCAGGGCAACCTGCAGCAGACCGGCAATCCGCGGGACGTGGCGATCCAGGGCAATGGTTTCTTCCAGGTGCTGCTGCCCGATGGCACTACCGCTTATACCCGCGATGGTTCGTTTCAATCCGACGCCCAGGGGCAACTCGTTACGTCGAGCGGATTTCAGGTGCAACCGGCCATCACCATTCCGCCCAACACCTTGAGCATCACCATTGCCCGGGACGGCACGGTGTCGGCGGTAGCTCCGGGGGCGAGTACTTCCACCCAGGTGGGCAGCATCCAGTTGGTGAGTTTTGTCAATCCGGCGGGGTTGCAGGGCTTCGGGGAAAACCTTTACCTGCAGACGGCGTCCAGCGGCACGCCCAATCCCAATACGCCGGGCACCAACGGCCTGGGGCTGTTGAGTCAGGGCTATGTGGAGACCTCCAACGTCAACGTGGTGGAGGAGTTGGTGAGCATGATCCAGACGCAGCGTGCTTACGAGATCAACTCCAAAGCGATCCAGACTTCCGACCAGATGCTGCAAAAACTGGCGCAACTGTAAACGCTGAACGATGAAACCCCTCCGTATCAGACTCGTACTTGCGGCTGCCGTCGCCACTCTTGCGCTGGCCGGTTGCGCCATCACGCCGCCGACCAACCTGCACCAGCCGATGTCGGCGCGGCCGGCAGTCCAGTCTGCACCGGCGCGGGCAAACGGCAGCATCTATCAGGCCACCTACCGCCAGATACCGCTGTTTGAAGACCGCCGGGCGCGCAACGTCGGCGATACGCTGATCATTGCCATCAACGAAAAGACCAACGCCAGCAAGAAATCCAACAGCAGTGCGAACCGCGCTGGCAGCAATAGCTACTCGGCGCCCACTATCAGCGGCCTGCCCGGCAAGAGCTTCCAGAGTTCGACCCTGGCGGCGAGTTCGGCCAATACATTTGACGGCAAGGGCGAGAGCGCGAGCAACAACGACTTCACCGGCACCATCACCGTTACAGTGATCGAGGTGCTGGCCAACGGCAATCTGCTGGTGAGCGGTGAAAAGCAGGTGGGCATCAACCAGGGTTCGGAATTCATCCGCTTTTCCGGCGTAGTGAATCCCACCACCATCGTTAACAACAACACCGTGTCGTCGGTGCAAGTGGCGGACGCGCGCCTCGAGTATCGCGCCAACGGGTACATAGACGAAGCCCAGACGATGGGATGGATGTCGCGATTCTTTCAGTCGTTCCTGCCGTTTTGAGCGAAGCGTGAGAGGTGAGCAGTGAAGCGCAAGGAGAACCGATGATCGCGGTATTGGAGCGGATAGTGGCGTGGCTGGTGGTGTGGCTGGTGGCCGTCAACCATCCGGCATCGGACGCAGGCAACGCAGGCTTACGCAAGCTGGTTCCCAATGCCGCAGGCATATTCTGGATCGCCTATCTTGCCGTGCTTGTGCTTGCCTTCCTCTTCGTCTTCGGAGCGAACGAAGCCCGCGCCGAACGCATCAAGGACCTGGCGGCGATCCAAGGCATGCGCAGCAATCAGTTGATCGGCTATGGCCTGATCGTGGGTCTCGACGGTAGCGGTGACCAGACCACTCAGACCCCCTTCACCGTGCAGAGCATTACCAGCATGCTGGGGCAACTGGGAGTGAATCTGCCGCCCGGCACCAGCCTGCAATTGCGCAATGTGGCCGCGGTGATGGTGACTGCCACCCTGCCGGCATTTGCGAAGCCAGGGCAAACCATAGATGTGACCGTGTCATCCATGGGCAATGCCAAGAGTTTGCGCGGCGGCACGTTGCTGATGACTCCACTGAAAGGGGCGGATGGCCAAGTTTATGCGATGGCCCAGGGCAATGTGCTGGTGGGCGGCGTAGGTGCATCTTCAGCCAGCGGCAGCAGCAGCGTCCAGGTCAATCACTTGAGCGCGGGCCGCATCACCGCTGGCGCAACCGTGGAGCGCACAGTGGCAACGCCGCTGGGACAAGGCGACTTTATCCACCTCGAACTGAACACGACCGATTTCACCACGGCGCGGCGCATTGTGGATGCCATCAACAGCAACTTGGGTCAGGGTATCGCCACCGCTCTCGATGGCCGCGTAATCCAGGTCCATGCGCCCGCCGGCAGCGACCAGCGCGTCGCATTTCTGTCCGAGGTCGAGAGTCTCGATGTGAGACCGGCCCAGTCCATGGCGAAAGTCATCATCAATGCGCGTACCGGATCGGTGGTGATGAATCAATCCGTCACTTTGGATACGGTCGCCGTGGCCCACGGCAACCTGTCGGTGATCATCAGCAGCGAGCCGGTGATCAGCCAGCCGGCGCCGTTCTCGCCCCTGGGCCAGACAGCTCAGACGGAACGCACGCAGATAGAGATCCGCTCCGACAAAGGTGGCCTGGTGATGGTGCAGAACAGTGTGGCGCTGGGAGACGTGGTGAAGGCACTGAATGCGATTGGCGCCACGCCCCAGGACCTGCTTTCCATCCTGCAAGCGATGAAAGCGGCGGGCGCATTGCGCGCCGATCTGGAAATTATCTAAGAGCGCGGCTCTTTGCCACGGAGAGCACAGAGGACACAGAGAAATGAACCAAGAATCTAGTCATTCCATTTGCGTTCTTTGCGGCGAAAAAATTTCGAATGATTAACTCATTCGACATTTCAGGCAGACTTGCGGTTGACGCCCAGAGCGTTGACCGGTTACGCCTGCAGGCAAAGCAGGATCCGGAGCAGGCGCTGAAGGGAGCGGCGCGGCAGTTCGAGGCGCTGTTCATGAACATGCTGCTCAAAAGCATGCGGGAAGCGACGCCCCAAGAGGGGCTGTTCAACAGCGAGCAAACGCGCCTCTACACTTCGCTGCTGGATCAGCAACTGGCGCAGAACCTGTCTGCGAAGGGGATCGGCCTCGCCGACATCATGGTCAGACAATTATCACGCGCTCCTGCCCCCGATGTGCGGCCAACGTCCGCGCCGACGGCAGTGCTTCCAGGTAATGCCGTTACCGCGCCGGGTGCGCCTCCCAAGACGATGCCCCCGCACAGTTGGTTCGACGGCAAGCAAACCCGTGCCCTGGCCTCGATCCCCGGCCAGAGCGTGACGCAGAACCTGTCGCCGAAAGGGATCGATAACATGATCAGGCAATTGGCCCGTACGGTTGCCCCGGATGTGCCGCAACCCGCGACGGCGGCACTGGCACCCGCGGCAGATCCCGCCCCGGCGCGGCAAAGCGGGTTAGTCCCGCCTGCGGCGCGCGAGTTCGTGAATAAGGTTTGGAACTATGCAAGGGACGCAGGCCAGGCGATAGGGATCCCGGCGCAATTCGTCGTGGCCCAGGCGGCGCTGGAATCCGGGTGGGGCAGACACGAGATCCGGCGCGCCGACGGCAACCCGAGCTTCAACCTGTTCGGCATCAAGGCCGGCCGCAACTGGTCGGGACCCGTGGTTGAGACGGTCACCACCGAGCACGTAAACGGCACACCGCAGAAGACGGTGGAAAAATTCCGAGCCTATGGCTCCTATGCCGAAGCGTTTCGTGACTACGGGAACCTGCTGCGCGGCAACCCGCGTTACGCGGCGGTGCTCGATCGACGGGACGCGGCCGGTTTTGCGCGCGGCCTGCAGCAGGCGGGATACGCTACCGATCCGATGTATGCGGACAAGCTGATGCGGATTCTGCAAGGCAACACACTGCGACTAAGTCTCACGACATGAACGCCTCGCACCAGTCGATTCTGCATTGTCGGCCCGGTTTAGCAGGGTGATTGTTCTGCCGTTAAAGGTACTTGGAAATCTGAGGGTCTGAAATGGGAAACGGCATCTTCGGCATCGGCATTTCGGGCCTCAATGCAGCGCAGGCAGGCCTGCTGACGACCGGTCACAACATCAGCAACGCCGCTACACCGGGCTATAACCGGCAGCAAATCGTTGAGTCCAGCAACCGCCCTCATTTGACCGGTTCCGGTTACCTCGGGCAGGGGGTGCAGGTTTCGACGGTGAGGCGCGTCTACAGCGAGTTCCTTGCCGGTCAGGTGTCGCAGGCGCAGACCCAGAGCAGCCAGCTCGACAGCTATTACAGCCAGATCAGGCTGCTCAATAACATGCTTGGGGACCCGAGTGCCGGATTGTCGCCGACGCTACAGAGTTTCTTTAACGCAACGCAGGATGTCGCCGCCGATCCCGCATCGGTGCCGTCACGTCAAGTATTGTTGGGCAGCGCGCAGTCGCTGGCAACACGGTTCCAGGAGCTGAACCAGCGCTTTACGGAATTCCGCGACGGCGTCAACAGCCAGATCGTCGGCAGTGTGACCGAGATCAACTCGCTGGCGCAGCAGATTGCCAACCTGAACCAGAGTATCGCTCTCGTCGGGGACGCGAACAGCAGGCAACCGGCAAACGACCTGCTCGACCAACGTGATGCGCTGGTGGCCGAGCTTGGCCGCGTGATCAATATCGCCGTGGTGCGGCAAAGCGATGGCACCTTCAATGTTTTCGTCGGCAACGGCCAGGCGCTGGTGCTGGGTGCGCTGACCCTCACTCTCGATACGATGGCTTCGTCTGCCGACCCCGCGAAGACGGTGGTCGGCTACGTTGCCGGCGGCAATACGATCCCGATTCCGGAAAGCACTTTGCAAGGAGGCAGCCTCGGCGGAGTTCTGGCGTTCCGCAGCGGCACGCTGGACAGCGCGCAAAATGCGCTCGGACGCGTCGCCATCGGTCTCGCGCAAACCTTCAACGACCAGCACCGCCTGGGGCAGGACCTGAACGGCGCTATCGGCGGCGATTTTTTTGGCGTCGCGGTTCCAGGCGTGATTTCGGTAGCCGGAAACAACCCGGCATCCAGCGTTGCCGCGAGCATCAGCAACGCAGGTGCGCTTACCACGAGCGACTATCAATTCGATTTCGACGGCACCAACTACACGTTGACGAGGCTGTCGGACAATACCTCGGTCAGTTCCACGGTGCTGCCTTCGGGAGCGGCACCTCTGAGCCTCGATGGCATCAGCATCACCGCGGCGACCATCAATGCCAGCGAAAGCTTTGTGATCCAGCCGACGCGCAACGGCGCGCGCGATATTACCGTGACGATCAACGATACCGGAAAGATCGCTGCTGCCGCGCCGATCCGCACTGCGGCCGCGCTGACAAATTCCGGATCGGCGACCATCAGCGCAGGCTCCGTCAATTCACCGCCGCCGGTCGATATCGACCTGCAGCAAGCGGTGACGATTGCATTTCATGTACCGTACGACGGCCAGTTTGACGTGACGGGCGCAGGCGCTGGTTTGCCGGCGAACAATCAGGCTTACACTGCGGGTGCTGATATCAGTTTCCATGGCTGGACGTTGCAGATCAGCGGCAGCCCGGCTGCGGGAGACACGTTCACCATCGGGCCCAACAGCAATGGCGCGTCTGATAACCGCAACGCGCTGCTCCTGGGTAGTCTGCAGATTCAGAACACTCTTGCCGACGGCACCACGACTTACCAGTCGGCGTACGGGCAACTGGTGAGCCAGGTCGGTAACAAGACCCGCGAACTGGAAGTGACCAGCAAGGCGCAGGCGAACCTGGTCGCGCAGACCGAACAAGCACAGCAGTCGGTCTCAGGAGTCAATCTCGATGAAGAGGCGGCTAACCTGTTGCGTTATCAGCAGGCGTACCAGGCCGCCGGAAAGGTGATTCAGATTGCAAATATGCTGTTCGATACCCTGCTCAATCTCGACAGATAAGGACCCCATGCCATGCGCGTCAGCACCAATTCCGTATATGAACTCGGCGTGGCTTCCATCCTGCGGCAGCAGGAGGGGCTGCTCAAAACCCAGCAGCAGGTCTCGACCGGCAGACGCATTCTGACGCCTGCGGACGACCCGGTTGCGGCGGCGCGGGCGCTCGACGTTACGCAGGCCGAATCGCTCAACACGCAGTACGCTGAAAACCGCAACGACGCGGCCACGAGCCTCGGTCTGGCGGAAAGCGTATTGCAGGCGGTGACAAGCCTGGTTCATGACGTGAGGACAGTGGCGCTCACTGCCGGCAATCCGATTCTCATCGATCGCGACCGGGCGAGCCTCGCCACCGGTCTGCGTGGCAGGCTCGACGAATTAATCGGTCTGGCGAACAGCGTCGATGGCGCGGGGGAGCATTTGTTTTCGGGCTATCAGGGGCGCACCAAGCCGTTTGCCCAGACCGCGGCGGGCGTGCAGTATTCCGGCGACCAGGGGCAACGCCTGATCCAGGCATCCGCCTCGCGCCAGATCGCGGTGAGCGATTCCGGCACCGACGTCTTTGAGCGCATCAAGAACGGCAATGGCGTGTTTGTGGCCACGGCAGCCGCGGCGAATTCCGGCAGCGGGGTGATCAGTCCCGGTACTGTCGTCACGCCCGCGAGTCTGACCGGCCACGACTATCAGATCACTTTCTCGGTCGCGGCCGGCGCTGTTACCTACAATGTTGTCGATACCACCACCGCCACCACACTTTCGACCGCCAACCCTTACACCAGCGGCAACAGCATCAGTTTCGACGGGCTCCAATTGGAGATCCAGGGCACGCCGGCTGACGGCGACCAGTTTACCGTGGCGCCGAGCACCAACCAGAGCCTGTTCAGGACTCTCAGTGATTTGATTGCCGTGGTGGCGGCGCCGCTGAGCGGCCAGAACGGCAGCGCCAAGCTGATCAACGGCCTGAATGCCGCGCTGCTGAATCTCGACCACGGTCTCGACAATATTCTCGGCATCCGCGCCGCGATCGGCACGCGCTTGCAGGAAGTGGATGCCTTGCAAAGCGCCGGCGACGGTCTTGCCGTGCAATATCAACAAACCCTGTCGCAATTGCAGGATGTGGATTATGCGAAGGCGATCGCCACGCTCAATCAGCAGCAGGTGTATCTCGAGGCGGCGCAGAAATCGTTTGTGAAAGTTTCCGGCCTGTCGCTGTTCGAATACATTTGACGGGAAAGTGCGACGATGAAACGTAACATCATTCTGTTCATCCTGCTGGGTTTTGCCGGTTGCGGGATCGCGACCAACGGTCCTTCCGGTAGCAATGGTACCTTGGGCACGGACAGCAGGGGAAATACCATCAGACCCATGATTCCGAACGAATCAATCGTGCTGTCGAAGTCATTGACCATACCCGCCGAGGCGATAGCCTTGGGAGCGGTGATTTATTTTGTGGTGGACCCGTTGAGTCCCAACTGGCAGATCGAGGAAGTTCGCATCAGTGACAGCCGGTTCAGGATCGCGCTGCGCAAAAAACGCTTTACCATGGGCGGAGACGGGGAGGCCACGCAGATTTTCTACCGCCGCGCGGAGCAGATTGTCAGAGAAAACGGCTACGCGGAATATACCGTCCTCGAATTTGGGGAGGGCGTGGAATCCACAGTTCCCATCGCCCAGCGGGTCGCCCAGGGAGTTATCCGGGTCAAATGATCCTGCAAAGCGCAGAACCGAGCCACGGGGGCCACAAAGGTTCAAGGATTTACGCTCGTATACACGCTCACCCGTTGGATTATTTGCGCAGAATAAACAATCTAATGATTTTTCTCCTGGCGGCCTGACAACTCACCCGAGAGCTTCAAGCCGTTCCACGCAAAATCTCGTGGTCCGTTGTTTGCGTCAGTGGGCGCTGCCGCCATCGCGGACGTGATGCCGAAATTCAGCTGTTCCGCTGCTGCCGGGCGTTCGCTACGCTGCATTGAGGCGCTGTGTGCGGACGGAAAATCAGGTTGCGGCGGATAAATGTAAGCCATGCTTGAGGCCACAGCCGTAACCAGAATTGCTGGCACGGCAGCGGCGGTTAGCCGGCGGATCGACCTCGAACGCTCATCGCGTTTCGTCTGAGCTGCAATCACTGCGCCTGTCGGTCCATTCGTGGCGGTCACAGCACTTAGAGTCCGCGCGGATTTTGCGTTTGCCAGCGCCTTGATGTCGATTATGGCTCTGGCTGGAGCGGCGGCCGAGGCGGCAGCTTCGGCTTCCGCCTCGGCGTGGGCGCGGGCCTGTTCCGCGGCTTGAGCCTTGATCCTGACGCGGGCTCGCGCCGCCTCTGCGCTCGCAACTTCGGCTTGGGCTTTTGTTACCGCCAGTGCGGTGATTTCCTGCTCGGACTTGAGGCGCGCCTCGGCCGCTGCTACGGCTTTGGCCTCGGCTTCCCCGCGGGCCTTGGCTTCCTCGAGAGCCTTGGCTTCGACTGTTGCCCGCGCTTGCGCCTCGGCGGCGGCGGCGGCATCAGCCCGGCATCTTGCATCCGCAGCTGCTGCGGCTCTGACTTCAGCGCGGGACCTGGTCTCGGCAGCCAACTTCGCGACCGCCTCTGCCTCTGCGCGCACTCGTGCTTCCTTGGCCGCGCACGCTTCGGCCATGTTCCTTGCCTGAATTTCCTCAGCGGCCGCGGTTTCGGCCTCGGTTCTTTGTTCGGCGATTGCCCTTGCCGCTTGTTCGGCCTGGGCGTGAGCTTGTGCTGCCGCCTCGGCCTTGGCCTCAGCCGCGGTGCGCGCATCGGCCTCGTCTCGGGAGTTGGCTTCCACTCTGAGGCGCGCCTCGGCCGCCTGCGCGGCTGCGGCTTCAGCTGCCGCGCGGGCTTCGGCCATGGTTTTTGCTGCTTGCTCCGCCTTGATCCTGGCATTAGCTTCGGCTGCGGCCACCGTTTCGGCCTCGGCGCGCGCGAGCGCGTGTGCCTGGGCCCGTGCTTCAGCTTCGGCGCGTGCTATTGCTGCTTGTTCGGCCCCGGCTTCGGCCCGCGCGCGGGATTGGGCATGTTGCAGTGTCTGGGCTTCGGCGCTCATTCTGGCTTGCGCTCTCTCCGTGGCGAGGGCATCTGCCTGTGACCGCGCTTGCGCCATCGCCGTTGCTTCTTCTTCGGCTTGGGCTCGCGCCTGCGCGACCCCCCTGGCTTCGGACTCCGCCTCGGCGCGAGCAAGAGCGTATTCCGCAGCCTTTGCCTCGATTCTGACCCGGGCTCTGGCCTCCTCTGCGCCCGCAACTTCCGCCTGGGCTTTTGTTACCGCCAGTGCGGTGATTTCTTGCTCGGACTTGAGCCGCGCTTCGGCCGCCGCTATGGCCTCGGCATCCGCTTCCTTGCGGGCCGTGGCTTGCTCGAGAGCTTGGGCCTCGACTTTTGCCCGCGCTTGCGCCTCCTCGGCGGCGGCAGCGTCGGCCCAGCATCTTGCTTCCACGGCTGCTGTGGCTCTAACTTCAGCGCGGGACCGGGTCTCGGCGGCCAGCTTGGCGAGCGCCACCGCCTCTGCGCGCACCCGTGCTTCCTTGACCGCGCAGGCTTCGGCCATGATCCGTGCCTGGGTTTCCTCAGCAACCGCGGTTTCGGCCTCGGTTCTTTGATTGGCCATTGCCGCTGCGGCTTGTTCGGCCTGCGCGCGGGCTTGTGCTGCCGCCTCAGCTTTGGCTTCTGCCGCAGTGCGGGCATGAGCCTCGTCTTGCGCGCGGGTTTCCGCCCTGATCCGCGCCTCGGCGGCCTGCGCAGCCGCAGTTTCAGCTCCCATTCGGGCTTCGGCCACGGCCTTTGCTGCCTGCTCGGCCTTGATATTCGCTTCTGCCGCTTCGCGGGCTCGGGCTTGCGCTTCGGTGCGGGCCCGGATTTCCTCTGTTGCGAGCGCCTCCGATGTCGCTCGGGCCTGACTTTCTTTCGCCGCCGCGGTTTCTGCTTCTGCCTTGGCCTGGGCAGCAACAGACGCTTCTTCGTCTGCTCTGGCTTTGGCGTGCAGCGCTTCCGTAGCGGCCGCTTCGGCCGCCGCTCTTCTGAGCGCTGCGGCCGTGCCTTCCTGCTGGGCTTTTTCCCTGACGGATGCCGCTTGCCGCGCGTTGATTTCAGCCACCGCGCGGCACCGCGCTTCGTCCATCGCCTGCGCTTCGGCCTTGATCCTCGTATCCGCTTCCACCACTGCCGCCGTCTCGGCCTCAGCCCTTGCGAGCGCGAATTCTTTGGCTCTTGCATCAGCTTCGGCTCGTGTTCGTGCCGCTTGCTCGGCCTCGGCTTCAGCTTCGGCTCGTGCTCTTGCCGCGTGTTCGGCCTGGACTTCGGCCTGCGCGCGGGATTGAGCTTCTTCCAGCGCTTCGGCTTCGGCGTTCATTCTGGCTTGTGCTTTTTCCGCGGCCACGACATCGGCCTGTGCTCGCGCCTGCGCGATGGCCGTCGCGTCTTCTTCTGCTTTGACTCTGGTCTGCGCTGCCCGCTTGGCCTCGGTTTCCGCTTCAGCTCGCGCTCGCGCTTGTTCCGTGGCCTGAGCCTCCGTCTTCGCTCTGGCCTGGGCTTCTTTCGCCGCCGCGGTTTCTGCTTCCGCCTTGGCTTGCGCAACAACCCATGCTTCTTCGTCTGCTCTGACTCTGGCGTGCATTGCTTCCGTAGCGGCAGCTTCGGCCGCCGCTCTTCTGAGCGCTGCGGCCGTGCCTTCCTGCTGGGCTTTTTCCCTGGTGGATGCCGCTTGCCGCGCGTTGATTTCAGCCACCGCGCGGCACCGCGCTTCGTCCATCGCCTGCGCTTCAGCCTTGATCCTCGCATCCGCTTCCACCACTGCCGCCGTCTCGGCCTCAGCCCTTGCGAGAGCGAATTCTTTGGCCTCTGCATCAGCTTCGGTGCGTGCCCGTGCTGCTTGCTCGGCCTCTGCATCAGCTTCGGCTCGTGCTTTTGCCGCGTGTTCGGCCTGGACTTCGGCTTGGGCGCGGGATTGAGCTGCTTCCAGCGCTTCGGCTTCGGCGTTCATTCTGGCTTGTGCTTTTTCCGCGGCCACGACATCGGCCTGTGCTCGCGCTTGCGCGATGGCCGTAGCGTCTTCTTCTGCTTCGGCTCTGGCCTGGGCTTCTTCAGCCGCTGCGGTTTCTGCTTCCGCCTTGGCCTGCGCAGCAGCAGACGCTTCTTCGTCTGCTCTGGCTTTGGCGTGCAGCGCTTCCGTAGCGGCCGCTTCGGCCGCCGCTCTTCTGAGCGCTGCGGCCATGCCTTCCTGCTGGGCTTTTTCCCTGGCGGATGCCGCATGCCGCGCGTTGATTTCAGCCACCGCGCGGCACCGCGCTTCGTCCATCGCCTGCGCTTCGGCCTCGATCCGGGCATCGGCTTCTGCCGCTGCAGCCGTCTCGGCCTCGGCTCTCGCGAGAGCGGTTGCCTTGGCTTCTGCCTCGGCTTCGGCTCTTGCCTTGGCGGCTTCACCGGCCCTGATGTCGGCTGCCGCACGCAATCTGGCTTCCTCGAGCGCACGGTTTTCCGTGATCGTCCTGGCTTGAGCGTATCCAGTCGCAACGGCTTCTTCCGTTGCCCTTGCTTCTGCCATCGCCCTAGCGGCTTCTTCTGCGTGGACCCGAGCCTGCGCTGCGTCGACTGCACTTGCGTCAGCCTGGACCCTCGCGAGTACCGCGCACGTGACTTCCCGCTGTGTTTTTTCCCTCGCGGCCGCTGCTTGTCGCGCATTGATTTCAGCCGCCGCACGACACCGCGCTTTGTCCATCGCCTGCGCTTCGGCCTCGATCCGGGCATCGGCTTCTGCTTTTGCGGCGATCTCGGCTTCGGCTCTCGCGAGAGCAACTGCTTTGGCTTCTGCCTCGGCTTCGGTTCTTGCCTTGGCGGCTTCACCGGCCCTGATGTCGGCTGCCGCACGCAATCTGGCTTCCTCGAGCGCTCGGCTTTCCATGATCGCCTTGGCTTGAGCTTGTCCAGTCGCAGCGGCCTCCTGCGTCACCTTTGCTTCTGCCATCGCTCTAGCCGCTTCCTCTGCCTGAATCCTTGCCAGTAGCGCGTCCGTGGCGTCGTGCTGTGTTTTTGCCCTTGCGGATGCCGCTTCTCGCGCTTTGATTTCTGCTGCTGCGCGACACCGGGCTTCGTCCATGGCATGGGCTTCGGCCTTGGTCAGGGCATCGGCTTCTGCCGCTGCCGCCGTCTCGGCTTCGGCTCTTGCAAGGGCGGCCGCTTTGGCTTGCGCTTCAGCCTCGGCGCGTGCTCGTGCTGCTTGCCCGGCCTGAGCTTCCGCTTGCGCGCGGAAGCGCGCTTCTTCAAGCGCCCGTGCTTCGGCGCTCATTCTGGCTTGCGCTTTTTCCGCAGCGTCGGCATCTGCCTGCGCCCGCGCTTGCGCCATGGCGGCAGCTTCTTCTTCCGCTTTGGCGCGGGTCTGCGATGCTTCGATTGCACCCGCCTCAGCCTGAACCCTTTCCAGTAGCAAGCGCGTGGCTTCTTGCTGTGTTTTTGCCCTTGCGGATGCTGTTTCTCGCGCATTGATTTCTGCTGCTGCGCGACACCGGGCTTCGTCCATGGCGTGGGCTTCGGCCTTGGTCAGGGCATCAGCTTCCACCGCTGCCGCCGTCTCGGCTTCGGCTCTCGCGAGAGCGGCCGCTTTGGCTTGTGCATCAGCCTCGGCGCGTGCTCTTGCCGCTTGTTCGGCCTGGGCTTCTGCCTTGATCCGGGCATCGGCTTCTGCCGCTGCAGCCGTCTCAGCTTCGGCTCTCGCCAGAGCAACTACTTTGACTTCGGCCTCAGCTTCGGTGCGTGCACGTGCTGCCTGTTCGGCATGGGCTTCCGCCTGCGCTCGGGATTGCGCTTCTTCAAGCGCCCCCGCGTCGGCGCTCATTCTGGCTTGCGCTTTTTCTGCAGCCTCGGCATCTGCCTGTGCCCGTGCTTGCGCCATGGCGGCAGCTTCTTTTTCTGACTGGGCTCGGGTTTGCGCTGCCTCGTTGGCCCTGATGTCGGCTTCCGCGCGCAGTTTGGCGTCCTCGAGAGCGCGGCTTTCCATGATCGTCTTGGATCGAGCTCGTTCAGTCGCAGCGGCTTCTTCCGTTGCCTTTGCTTCTGCCATCGCTCTAGCTGCTTCTTCTGCCTGGACCCTCGCCAGTAGCGCCTGCGTGGCTTCCTGCTGTGCTTTTTCCCTTGCAATTGCCGCTACTCGCGCATTGAATTCGGCCGCTGCGCGACACCGCGCTTCGTCCACCGCTTGCGCTTCGGCCTTGATCCGGGCATCGGCCTCTGCCGCTGCAGCCGTCTCGGCTTCGGCTCTCGCGATCGCGATCGCTTTGGCCTCTGCGTCGGCTTCGGCCCGTGCACGTGCTGCCTGTTCGGCGTGGGCTTCGGCGTGCGCGCGGGATCGGGCTTCGTCAAGTGCCCGTGCTTCGGCGCTTATCCTGGCTTGTGCTTTTTCCGTGGCGAGGGCATCGGCCTGTGCCCGCGCTTGCGCCATGGCCGTCGCTTCTTCTTCCGCTTTGGCCCGGGTCTGCGCTGTTTCGATAGCATCCGCTTCTGCTTGGACTCTTGCCAGTAGCGCGCCCGTGGCTTCCTGCTGTGCTTTTTCCCTCGCGGACGCTGCTTGTTTCGCGTTCATTTCAGCTGCAGCACGATACCGGGCTTCGTGCATGGCTTGAGCTTCCGCCTCGGTCCTGGCATCGGCTTCTGCTTTTGCGGCGGTCTCGGCTTCGGCTCTCGCGAGAGCGATCGCTTTGGCCTCTGCCTCAGCTTCGGCCCGTGCTCTTGCCGCGTCTTTCGCCTCGGCTTCCGCCTCGGCTCGGGCCAAGGCTTGTTCCATGGCCTGAGCTTCCATCCTGACCCTGGCTTGTGTTTCTTCAGTGGTAGCAATTACCGCCTGGGCTTTTGCTATCGCCAGCGCAGTGATTTCTTCCTCGGCCTTGAGTCGCGCTTCGGCGGCCGCCACGGCCTTGGCATCTGCTTCCTTGCGGAGTTTGGCTTCGTCAAGAGCTTTGGCTTCGGTTCTTGCCCGGGCTTGCGCCTCCTCGGTTGCGGCGGCATCGGCCCGGCATCGTGCTTCCGCGGCTGCTGTGGCTCTGACTTCGGCGCGGGACCTTGCCTCGGCGGCCAGCCTGGCTTCCGCATCTGCTTCCGCGTGCACCCGCGCTTCCTTCACCGCCCGGGCTTCCGCCCTGACCCTGGCTTGTGTTTCTTCAGTTGCGGCGATTTCCGCCTCCGCTCTGTGTTTGGCCATTTCCGCCGCCGCTTCTTCCGCCTGGGCTCGGGCTTGTGCTGCCGCCTCCGCTTTGGCCTCTGCCGCAGTGCGCGCGTGCGCCGCATCCCGCGCTCGCGCTTCCGCTCTGATCCGGGCCTCGACTGCCTGCGCCGCCGTGGTCTCCGCTGCCGCTCGTGCTTCGGCCATCGCCTTTGCCGCTTGCTCAACCTTGAGAGTCGCTTCCGCGGCTTCCCGGGCCCTGGCTTGTGCTTCCGTGCGCGCCTGGATTTCCTCCTTTGCGCGCGCCTCCACCTTCGCTCCGGCCCGCGCCTCTTCTGCCGCCGCAGTCTCAGCTTCCGCCTTGGCGTCGGCCACCGCCTGCGCAGATTCTTCGGCCCTTACCCTGGCCTCTGCTGCCGTCCTCGCTCTGGTCTCCGCGCCTACCCGCAGCCGGGTTTGTTCCAGAGCCTCGGCTTCCGCCTTGGCACGCGCCTGAAATTCTTCTGCAACCTTTGCCTCCGCTTCCACAATCGCCTGCGCCGCCGCCAGAGCGTCTTCCTCAGCCAGTATCCTGGCTTGCGCCATTCGGGTTGCCTGGGCTTCTGCTTCGGCGGTTTCCAAAGCAACAGCCGTTGCTTCTTGTTCAGCCCTGATCCTTGCTTCCGCCGCTACCTTGGCGGCAGTCTCCGCGGCTGCTCTGGCCTTGGATCGTTCGAATGCCGTGGTTTCTGCTTCCAGGCGGGAGCGGGCTTCCGCCGCTGCCCAAGCCGTTGTTGCCGCCTTGGATTGCGCCAAGGCAGTGATCCCCTGCTCGGCTATCGCCGCCGCCTCTGCCATCTGCCTCGCGCTCGCTTCCGCCTCCCGGCGCGCATTGGCCTCGTCGGTGGCGCGGGTTTCAGCCTTGGCTCTGGCCCGCGCTTCTTCGGTCGCCGCAAATTCTGCTTCTGTTCTCGCCATCGCCATCGCGGCCGCGTTGGCTTCCGCGCGGGCCCGCGCTTCCGCCGCTACTCTGGCCTTCGCATCGGCCGCGATGCGGATCCCGGCTTCCCGGATTGCATTGCTTTCCGCGCTGGTGCGCGTCTGTTTTTCGTCCTCAATCCCCGGGGATGCCACGATTGCGAATGGCCCTCCCAGCGCGGCAAGTGGACTTTCGGCGGATTTTGTTTCGGGTCCGGACCCAACCGACGGTTCCGCGCGGTCTGCGTTCTTTTTTCCAGGTAATACAAAATTCAGAATCGATCGAGCCGTACGGGATTTGGGTGCCATGGGGATTGTTCGGCCGCTAGATTGTCATGGATGCCATGCGAGGCGGGCAGGATTTCGCTGGACCTACAGTATCAGGTCCGCCGATGATTCAAACGCCGAGAACGTGGGTGAAACGCCGGCTATTCGCGCGATGGGTGCTCCCCAGCTAAATTCGTCGCGAACAGCGAGCGTGACACGGTAACCCGTCATCCGCCATTCATCGCGCGCACGTGGACGTTGAAAGGGTGTGCGTCGTTTTCTTCGTACTCGCGGATAATCTTGATCAATGCTGCATCCAGCACATGGTCCCGGGACAGCAATAAAATCCCGTCCCGTGTCACCATGTCCCGTGTCAGCACCATACCGCTGTGCAGCCGCGCGGGCGTTATCTGCACTTCCGCGATCGGTGCCGGTGGCGTGGCCGTCACCCCGACGGCGTCGACGAACGCATCCACCACGTCTGGATCGTAGCGTTTGCCGCGGTTGTCAACGATGAACGCTTGGGCCTGGGCGGTGCTAAGCCACCGGTTGGTCACGAGGCCGTGCTGCAATCCATCGTAATCGCTGGCCACGGCCAGGATGCGCGCGCCCAAAGGGATCTCGGAACCACTCAGGCGGTCCGGGTACCCCATGCCGTCGTAACGCTCGTGCTGGCTGCGGATCAGACGTGCGGCGCCCGCAAGCTGCTCCAGTGCCATCAGCGCGGCCTGGCCCTTGACCGGATGTTTGGTGAACTCGCGACGCTCCTCGCTGCTCAGCATCTCGACCGGTTTGCCGGCCAACCGGTCGGGCAGTGCCAGCTTGCCGATATCGCGCAACAGCGCGGCCACGGCGATGTCCTGGGTTTCCAAATTTCCGAGCTTCATGCGCTTTGCTATGCGGCGTACGTAATCGGCGACGCGGCGCGAATGGACCGCCGCGCCCTGGCGCAGCTCGATCAGATTGGAGAACACCGTGATTGAAGTGAAGAAGCTCTTCTTAAGGTTGCTATGCGCCTGCTCCAGGGAATCCAGAGCTTGGTGCAGCGCGACGGTGCGCTGCGTGACGATATCCTCGAGACCGGCGTTGAGCTTCGCCAGATCGAGGTTTTGCTTGCGGATCAACTCGACGAGCCGGGCTTTTTCGCGCGCCAGGCCCTGTAGCTCAAACGCCTGCCGCACCACCATGACGACATCGTCGTCGAGCCACGGCTTCGAGATGTAGCGGTAGATCTCGCCGCGGTTGACCGCAGCGATGGTCGAGGTGATGTCGGAGTATCCGGTCAGCAGGATGCGCATCGTGTCGGGCCAGCGCTGACGCACTTGCTCGAGAAAGCTCGCGCCGTCCATCTCCGGCATGCGCATGTCGGAGATCACCAAATCGACCCCGGTTTCGCCCAACAGCTTGAGGCCCTGCTCGCCGCTAAGCGCGGTCAGCACGCGGTAGCCGTGCGGACGGAACAGGCGCTTGAGCGCGCTCAGGATGTTCGCCTCGTCATCGACGCACAGCAGCGTCGCCGGTTGGGCGTGCGTGTGCACGGTCAGAGCGGTATCGGCCTGGTCCACCTTATGCCTTCACCAGTTACGCCGGCTGAGTCGCGCCGGCATGCCGCACCGGCAGCCGGATGCGGAAGGTGGTACCCTTGCCGACCGTGCTCTCGACTTCGATCCGGCCGTCGTGCTTCCGCACGATACCGTAAGATAGCGACAGCCCGAGGCCCGTGCCTTTGCCCACCGGCTTGGTGGTGAAAAACGGATCGAATATCCGGTCCAGGTGGTCCGGCGCAATGCCTTTGCCGGTGTCGGCGATTTCGACCCACACCTCATTTCCATCCGCCATGCCGCTGCGGATGGTAATCGTTCCGCGCTCCTCGATCGAGTGCCCGGCATTGACCAACAAGTTCAGGAACACCTGGTTCAACTGCGAGGGCAGGCACTCGATTTCCGGCAACTCGCCATAGCGCTTGAGCACCTGCGCCTTGTACTTCAACTCGTTGTTGACGATGTTGAGTGTGGAATCGATGCCCTGATGCAGGTCCGCCCACTGCCACTCGTCCTGCGCGCCGACGCGCGAGAAGTCCTTCAAGTCCTGCACAATCTGCTTCACCCGCGTAATGCCTTCCTTCGACTCGCTCATCAGCAAGCCGATGTCCTCGCGCAGGAACTCCAGATCGGCCTTCTGTTTCAGTGTGCGCAGCGCGCTCAGCGCCTCGGGCGCCAACGAGGTCTCCGCCGACTCGTAGGCTGCGAGCACCGAAAACACTTCCCTCAGGTATTTCTCCAGCGTTCCCAGGTTCGAATGGACATAGCCGATCGGATTATTGATCTCGTGCGCGACCCCGGCTGCCAATTGCCCGATCGAGGCCATTTTTTCGGATTGCAGCAACTGGTTCTGCGTCTCGTGCAATCGCTCATTGGTCGACTCGAGAACCCGGTTGGTCCTCTGCAAACACTCTTCGGTGCGTTTGCTCTCGGCCTCCTTTGCCAACCGGTGCTCGCGCCGCGCGGCCGCCTCCCGCAACTCGCGCTCCACTGCGGGCAGCAGGCGCCGGAGGTCGTCCTTGCTGATGTAATCGTGCGCGCCGCTCTTCATCAGCTCCACTGCGGTGGCTTCGCCGATCTTGCCGGAGACGATGATGAAGGGCAGATCGAGGCACCGCTCCCGCAGAATGTGCAATGCGTCGATACCGCAGAAGCCGGGCATCGCGTAATCGGAAATGACGACATCCCATTGGCCGCGAACGAGGGCCGCGCGCATTTTGTCGGCGCTCCGCACGCAATCGTGGACGAGGTCGTAGCCGCCGCTTTGCAGTTCCGCCACCAGCAGCTCCCGGTCGTCGTCGTTGTCCTCGACGATAAGGACGTGGAGCAGGTTTGCCATTTCTGATTGCCCTGAGGAATCGCCGTGCTAATCGATCAGCAGGCTTGCGCTCTCGATCTGCGCCTCGATCTGGGCGAAGCGCGAGGTCAACTCGCTCCACTCGATCTTCGCCGCCGCCCACGCGGTCTCCGACAGCACGGGCACCCCCCCGATGGGTTCGGCGCCGATTTCGAGCGCATGGCAGATCACATCGGCGACGTGCGTGAGCGAGGTGAGCACCGAGGGGGCGGCCGCTTCGGTCAGGTGGTGACCGGCGACCACCTGCTGGATTTGCGGGGGGAAGTTCCAGTGCGCGACGAGCGCGGCGCCGATCGCGGCGTGATCGAGCCCGAGCACCGCCCGCTCGGCGTCGAGCCGGGAGACATCCTCGCGTGCGCAGTAATCCTCGACCTGCGCGTACTGTTCGGGGTAGTAGTGCACCAGCACCAGACGCCCGATGTCGTGCAGCAGCCCGCATACGAAGGCGGTGTTCTGGTCCTGTCTGACGTGCGCGCACAACAATTTGGCGCAGCACGCAACACCGATGGAATGCTGCCAGAACGCGTGCAGATCGCGGCGCGCGCGCATCGGGAACTGGCCGATGACGGCGGCGGCAGTCACCAGCACGCGCACGCTGGACAACCCGAGCACCACGACGGCCTCCTGCACCGTGCAGATCTGCCGCCGCAGTCCATAGAACGGCGAATTCGCCACGCGCAGCACGCGCGCGACCAGCGCCTGGTCCCAGGAGAGCTTGCGCGCCAGCGTCTCGATCTCGAGTTCCTCGTCGCTGAAAGCCAGCATCAACTCCATGGCCACTGACGGCATCGCCGGCAATGTGGCGACCCTGGACCGCATCGTTTCGATTGACAGCACGGTCATGGTTGCTTTCCTGCCCGGTAATCCAGCACCGCGCGCTCGAGCCGGCGCATGAGCGGGCTGTCACCGTGCTTGCGGAACAACCGCCCGATGCGTTCGCGCAGCACGGCCATGCGCGAGTCGGCCCCGTCCGGCTGCGCCTGCGGCACGATGGTCAGCCGCGTAATGTTGTGCCGCCGCAGCATAGCCAACCGCGTATCGCGCAGCACGGCACCACGCGGCAGCAGTACTCTGCCCTCCTCGTCCGTCACATCGACGGCGATCACCATACCGGCGCACGCCCGCTCGAGCCGGATCTGCTCGACGACTTCGTCCATTACGTTGCTTCCAGCGGCACCAGCACCAGCAGCCGGCCACGCGCACTCGAGGCATTGCCCAGCGGCTGGCACAGCACGTTGAAACGCTGCCCTTCTATCTCCGCCACCTGAGTTTTGCCAACGACCGCCCTGCTGAGGCAACCGGCAAGCGGCGATTCGCCGGCCAAGCTGCCCAGCAGCGGCACGCCATTGCCGAACATCGCCTCGGCGCGCGCGTTGGCGAGCGCCACCATGCCGTCACCATCGACGCCGACCACTGCCAGCGGAACTTGGTGCATGGATTCCTGTGCGATCTTGAGCAAAATCTCGTCTTGTTGCGCCTGCCGCGATTTCTCGGAGAGCAGTTGTTGCAGCTCGTGGTTGACGCTCGACAGTTGCGCGTTGGCCGCCTTCAATTCGCCACTCAGGTGCTCGTTCTCCCGCGCCAGCTCCTGATGCCGGAAAGCCCCGCGGACGTTGGCGCGCAGCAATTCATCATTCCACGGCTTGACGAGGAACTTGTAGACTGCGCCCTCGTTGATGGCGTCGGTCACGGTCTGCAGCTCGGTGTGGTCCGACAGTACAATGCGTGCCGTCTCCGGATGAAGTTCCTTGACGCGCTTGAAGAACTCGACGCCGGTCATTTCCGGCATGCGCTGGTCGGAAATGATCACGCCGACGTTGTTCTTGGCTAGCAGTTCCAGTCCGTCGCGGGCGCTGCGGGCGGTGAGGATGCGATAGCCATCCCGCCGCAACAGGCGATCGAGTGCCGTGACGATCTCCGCTTCGTCGTCGACCAGCAGCAGCGTGCGCTGCCTGGCGCCGCCGACGGCCTCCTGCCGCTTCAGCCGCGGCCGTTTCTGCAGCAGGGCGGCGCAGTCCTCCGGCGCGAGCGGACGCGAGAAATAATAACCCTGCATTTCGTCGCAATGGCTGGCGGCAAGAAAAGCCATCTGCGCTTCGGTTTCCACGCCTTCCGCCACCACTTTCAATTTCAAGGCTTGCGCGAGCGTGATGATCGCGCGCGCTATCGACGCGTCATCGGGGTCGGAGACGATTTCGCTCACGAACGAGCGGTCGATCTTGACCGTATTGAGCGGAAAGCGCTTGAGGTAGGAGAGCGACGAGTAGCCGGTGCCGAAGTCATCAACCGACAGGCTTACACCCATGCTCCGGAGCCGGCGCAGCACGCCGATCGTTTCGTCGGCGTTGCGCATCAGCAAGCTCTCCGTCAGTTCCAGTTCGAGCAGGCGGGGATCAATGCCACTGGATTCGATTACCCGCTGCACCATGTCTACCAGATCCATGCTTTGAAACTGGCGTGCCGACAGGTTGACCGCCACCGTGACCTCAGGCAGGCCGGCATCGTGCCAGGTTTTGATCTGCGTGCACGCTTGATTCATCACCCATTCCCCGACTGGCACGATCAGCCCGGTTTCCTCCAGCAGCGGGATGAACTGCACCGGTACAACCAGTTTGCCATCGCCGCGTCGCCACCGCAGCAGCGCTTCGACTCCCGTGACTTCGCCGCTGGCGAGATCGACCTTCGGCTGGTAGTGCAGCAGGAACTCCTCACGCTCGAGTGCGCGGCGCAGGCCGTTCTCGAGTTCGAGCTTCTCCCTCACCTTCGCGTTCATCTCGGCGGTATAGAACTGGTAGCCATTGCGGCCCAGGTCCTTGGCGCGGAACATCGCGGTGTAGGAGTTGCGGACGAGCTGCTCCACGTCTTTGCCGTCGGACGGATACAACGTGATACCGATGTTCACGGACACAAAAATCTCGTGGCCGTCGATTGCGACCGGGCGCGCAAACGCGTCGAGCAGCCTCTGCGCCGCCAATGCCGCATCGTGGGCGCAGGCGAAATCCGGCAGGATCAGCGCGAACCCGTCGCCATCGAGCCGGCCGACCGTGTCGCCGGCGCGCACGCAGCTGAGCAGCAATCGCGCGACCTCCTGCAGCAGTTTGTCGCCGACCTCGTCCCCGAGCGTGTCGTTGACCACCTTGAGACGGTCGAGATCGACAAACAGCACCGCCACCAGCGAGCCATTGCGGGCCGCTTGCGCCAGCGCCTGTATCAGCCGGTCACGGAACAGCATGCGGTTCGGCAGGCTGGTGAGGCCGTCGAAATGGGTGAGGTGCTGCAGGCGCTGCTCGATCCGCTTGCGTTCGGTGATGTCCTCGACTACCGCGATCAGGTACTTCGGCTTGCCGCCGTCATCGCATTCCATTGACGCCGTAACATTGCCCCAAAGCAGCGAGCCGTCCTTGCGCAGGTAGCGTTCCTCGAACGCAAGGCTGCTCACGCTGCCGGCCCGCAACCTGCTGTGCAGATCGAGGTGTTGCTTCAGGTCATCCGCATGCGTGATTTGTTGGAAAGTCATGCCGAGCAAGTCTTCGCGGCGGTAGCCGAGCAGGTCGCAAAACCGGTCGTTGACCAGCAAGAAGCGCCCGTCGAGAGCGCCGTGCACGATGCCCACCGCGGCCTGGTTGAAGATGGTGCGGAAGCGTGCCTCGGAATCGCACAGCGCCTGCGCCGCCAACCGGTGCTCACGCCGCGCGGCCGCCTCACGCAGTTCGCGTTCTGCGGCCGGCAACAGGCGCCTGAGGTTGCCTTTGCTGAGGTAATCGTGCGCCCCGCGCTTCATCGCATCGACCGCGGTGTCGTCGCTGATGACTCCGGAGACGATGATGAAGGGCAGATCGAGGCCGCGTTCCTGCACGATGCACAGCGCGTCGATGCCGCTGAAACCCAGCATACTATAATCGGAAATGATGACATCCCAGGCGTCGCGGTCGAGGGCCGCGCGCATCTCGTCGGCGCTCGCTACGCAAGCGTGAACGAGGTTGTAGCCGCCGCACTCCAACTCGGCCACCAGCAACTGCTGGTCATCGGTGTTGTCCTCGACGATAAGGACGCGTAGTAGGTTTGCCATCGATAATCCTCCGGGACCCGTTCATTACGATGAAGCTCCTCGCGGAGGTTCTATGTCGCCACATCTGCATAACGGTGGGCCACGCAGAAACTTTAGAACATTCGGAATGCAATTGCGCCGCTGCCGGGTGTTCGGCGCTCAGGGCGGATTAGTACGAAAGTGTTCGGCAATCTGCGGCATCATCTGCAGACCGTCCTGGATCATGCGCTCCAGTACCGGGGCGAAGTAAGGCATGGCGAGCCCCAGCACCAGCAGCCCGATCGCGAGAGTAAGCGGAAAGCCGACCGCGAAAATATTCAACTGCGGCGCTGCACGGGTCAGGATCCCCAGGGCGAGGTTGGCGATCAACAAAGCGGCCAGCAACGGCAGCGCCAGCAGCAAGCCCGCGGCAAAAATTTCGCCGCCCCACGACACCAGGGTCCTGAGGCCCGTTGCTGCCAGGGCTGCTTCGCTGATCGGCAACGCGCTGAAGCTCTGGGATAGCAGGGAAATCATTTGCAGATGGCCGTTTAGTGTCAGAAAAAACAGCGTTACGACCAGCCCCAGGAACTGGCCTACGACCGGAATATCGCCGGCGCTCTCGGGGTCAAAGAAAGTCGCAAAGCCTAACCCCATTTGCAGGCCAACGAGTTCGCCCGCCATTTCCACCGCAACGAACACGATTCGCATGGCGAACCCTATCGCCAGTCCTATGACAATCTGTTGCGCCAGGATCAACAGGCCGGCCTGGGAGCCGGGCTCCACCTGCGGCATCGGTCCCAGGATCGGCGCCACGATCAGCGTGATCATGAGAGCAAGTCCGAGTCTCACCGGCAGCGGAACGCTGGGGTTGCCCAGGCCCGGGGCGGAGGCGACCAAGGCGAGAATCCGCGTGAGAGGCCACAGGAAAGCGGCCAGCAGCGCGTTCAACTCAGCGGTGGTGATGCTGATCATTGATCGTGGTTCGTGGTACGTGGGTCGTGGATCGCGGTTCGTGGATCGAACAACGAGCAACGAGCAACGAATCACGAGCCATTTCCTTATCCCAGCATCCAGGGAATGTTCGCGTACAGCCGCTGCATGTATTCCATCATCACGCCCAGCATCCAGGGACCCGCCACGATCATCACTACAAACATTGCAAGCAGCTTGGGGATGAACGACAGCGTCATTTCGTTGATCTGGGTGGCCGCCTGGAAAATGCTCACCAGAAGGCCGGTGACCAGCGCCGCCAGCAGCAGCGGTGCGGACACCATGATGGTGATTTCCAGCGCCTGCTGGCTTAGAGTCATCACACTTTCCGGACTCATTCCTCATCCCTCACGTCAGAAAACTCTGCACCAGCGATCCAATCAGCAAGTGCCAGCCGTCCACCAGCACGAACAGCATGATCTTGAACGGCAGTGAAATGATCATCGGCGACAGCATCATCATGCCCATCGACATCAGCACGCTGGCTACCACCATGTCGATGATGAGAAACGGAATGAATACCACGAAGCCGATCTGAAACGCGGTCTTCAACTCGCTGGTGACGTAGGCCGGTATCAGGATTTTCATGGGTACCTGGTCGACGCTCTGGATTTCGCCGCTATTGGATATTTTGATGAACAGCGCCAGGTCCGCCTCGCGGGTCTGCCGCAGCATGAAGGTCCTGAGCGGGGCGCTGCCTTTTTCCAGCGCCTGGGCCATGCTGATTTTGTTGTCCGCAAACGGCTGATATGCATCGGTATAAATCTTGTCGAACACGGGCGCCATGACAAAGAAAGTCAGGAACAGCGCGAGGCCGATCAATACCTGGTTGGGAGGCGAGGCTTGAGTTCCCAGGGCATGACGCAACAGCGACAGCACGATGATGATGCGGGTGAATCCGGTCATCATCAGCAACACGGCAGGCAGAAATGACAGTGAAGTCAGCAGCAGCAGCGTCTGGATGCTCAGGCTGTAGGTTTGGCCACCGCCCGGTGCGGAAACGCTGGTGATCGCGGGCAACCCCGTCTGTTGGGCAAGCGCCGGCAACGCCGCAAACCCCGCCAGCAGGAACAAGGTGCGCAAAAACATTCTGACTTCAGCCGCCATTACGCTTTTCCATCATATGCCGCAGCCACCCTTGAAACCCGGTGGGCGGTGGCGTAGACGACGGGTTGCCGAAATGTCCGGTGGAATCCTTCGGCATGTTGTGGAGGGGTGTCACCTGACCGGGCGCCACTCCGAGGACCAGCCAAGTCCCGCCAATTTCAACCAGCACCACCCGTTCCCGTTGCCCTACCGCCGCGCCAGCGATGACTCTGATGGTTCCAGCGGCCGTGCCGGGATTCGCGGCGACGCGCTTGAGCAGCCAGGCGACCGCGCCGATGGCTGCCAATACCAGCAACAGTCCCGCCAGCATCTGCAGCATGCTCACTGCAGACACCGCAGAGGCCGGTGGCGCAACAGCAGGCCGCAGTGTTTCGGCGCCGGCCGCCGCGGGCAACAACATGCAAAGAACCAGCGGCCAAGGCGTCGAGAGCGCCAGGTTGATTTGTGCGAACGAGGGGCGCGTCATGATTACCGGTTGAGTTTGCGTATTCGTTCCGACGGCGTAATGATGTCGGTCAGACGGATGCCGAATTTGTCGTTGACGACTACCACTTCTCCTTGGGCGATCAGGCAGCCGTTGACCAGGACGTCCATCGGCTCGCCCGCCAAGCCGTCGAGTTCCACTACCGAGCCTTGCGCCAGTTGCAACAGGCTCTTGATGGCGATTTTGGTGCGCCCCAGCTCAACCGTGAGTTGCACGGGGATATCGAGGATCATATCGATGTCGTGGCGGGCATTGGTCAGAACGCCGCTCCCGGAAAACTGCTCGAAGACTGGCGCCGCGACGCCAAGCGAGTTGCCGCCCGGCGCGAGGGAAGGCGACCCTGCGCTGGGTTGGGTTGGCGCAGCGGCTTGCTCCGCCATGGCGGCTGCCCAGTCGTCGGCGCCGGCCTGCTCTTCAGTCACGGAATTAGGCATAATCGCCTCCATTGGGTGAATCGCTTTCTGCGTGGTTAAGCGTCTTGTCGACTCTCAGCGCATATTGCCCGTTAAAAACGCCGTACTTGCACTCCATCACAGGCACCCCATCTACTTGCGCCACAATCGCCTCGGGAATCTCCAGCGAAATCACGTCCCCGACTTGCATGTTCAGAATCTGGTCCAGGGTCACCGGCGCATGCCCGAGGTTGGCGACCAGTTCCACCTCCGCGATCTGCATCTGTTTTGACAGCAGCCGAACCCAACGCTTGTCCCCCTCCATGTGGTCGCCCTGCAGGGCGCTGTAGAGAATGTCACGAATCGGTTCAACCATCGCATACGGCATGCAAACGTGAAATTCACCCCCGGTGGTCCCGAACTCGATATTGAAAGTGGTGGTTACCACCACTTCGTTGGGGGTGGCGATGTTGGCGAACTGGGTGTTCATCTCGGAACGTATATACTCGAATTTCACCGGGTAAACCGGCTTCCAGGATTTCTCGTAATCCTCGAAAACCACGTTGAGCATGCGCTGGATAATGCGTTGCTCGGTCTGGGTAAAATCCCTGCCTTCGACGCGGGTGTGGAACCTGCCGTCGCCGCCAAACAGGTTGTCCACCATTAGGAACACCAGGTTGGGATCGAAAATGAACAGCGCGGTGCCGCGCAACGGCTTGATCTGCACCATGTTGAGATTGGTCGGTACCACCAGATTGCGCACGAATTCGCTGTACTTCGCCACCTTGACCGGCCCCACCGATATTTCCGCGGTGCGGCGCACGAAATTGAACAATCCGATGCGCAGCAAGCGCGCAAAACGCTCATTGATGATCTCGAGCGTGGGCATGCGCCCGCGCACGATACGTTCCTGGGTCGCCAGGTTGTAGGGGCGGACTCCCGAGGCATCCTGCTCGGTCTTGGCCTCGTCGGTTTCGCCCGAGACGCCCTTGAGCAGGGCATCGACTTCGACCTGGGAGAGAAATTTGTTACTCATGGTGGAATCACTGGATCACGAAGGACGTGAAAAACACGCTGATGATTCCCTGTTGATCTTTCTGGGACGCGATCGATTGCCTGGCCTCGTCTTTGATCTCCATGCTCAATCGCTGTTTGCCCGCCACGGTGGAAATTTCCGATGCCTTCTTGCCGGTTAACAACAGCAGAATCCGGTTGCGAATTTCCGGCATCTGGAGTTTGACGGCGTCCGCCGTTGCCGACTCCGCGACTTTCAGCACCAGCCCCACTTGCAGATACTGATCGCCGTTTTCCGGCTGCAGATTTACGGTAAAAGATTCGAGGGTCACGAATACCGGAGGCTTTTCCCGGGATGCCGCGGAGTCCTGGGCGGTGGCGGGTTCATCCATCGCAACCCATGCGGCCGCTCCGCCGCCTGTAAGCACCGCGAGCGCAATCACGATTTTCAGCAGCCAGCTTTTTTTCTTCGGCTTGGCCGCGGCGATGGGCGTTACTTGAGTTTCCTGTTTTGCCGCACTTTTTGCCATTACCGCTCCCTGCTGGATACGCGGATT
>Ga0113563_10000011_pt1 | contig 60258 bp, 103 predicted proteins | sample Mud3Dept3metaG_FD_80117 | JGI IMG/M metagenome (GOLD analysis project Ga0113563, IMG submission 80117) | Freshwater wetland microbial communities from Ohio, USA, analyzing the effect of biotic and abiotic controls - Mud 3 Core 4 Depth 3... | ecosystem: Environmental > Aquatic > Freshwater >... | reverse complement strand
GTGGTCCCTTTGGCTCCAGTAGTCATCAACTGCCCCCGGACCAGGGGCGTGCCAGAGGCCCGGCAGTCCAGATTCGTTCGCATCAGCGCTCCGACCTCGCCGCTGGCCGGAGAGTAGGTCGCGCCCACCCCCTTCAAGCAGTAAGACCGGTCGCCTTCGGCATTGCCCACGGGCGCGATGCTCATGACCTCGGGTACGGCCCCGATGCGGTTGAACAGCATCTCGTCCACCGAAGTGTCCCAGAACATATTGCCGGTGAACGAGAACGTCTTCAGTCCGGGCTTGGCCGACCGGGTACCGCTCGTACCGAAGGTCGTGTCATCCAGAATCTCGACCTCATACGTCATCTCACACGACGAGTGAAATCCGCTGAGGTTGTAGCCGCCAACTATGATTTTGGCGTCCGTGATCGTCAACGTGGCCATTACTGCTCCTCCTTCTTACGGTGTAGACGCCGATGCGGGGCTACAACTTCTTCTGCGTCCGGAACCACGGGGTCGGGATCGGGAATCACTTCAACGATGGCCCCAATCTGGGTGAGAAATGTCTCGGTGCTTGGGGGCATCTCGACAGTGAACACAGACCCAGGCGCGTGCGACCCGTCCACCACGATAGTCGACGTGCCGACGTTCCTATACGTCTTCACGGGGGATCTCCTTCCCGCACACGCCGCACATCTGGCGCTGCAAATTGCCCATCGTCGGGGTCGGCAACCGATGCTCAATCGGGTGACTGCACTCGTCCGCATTCAGCGTCATCGGCGGCGGAGGCGCTGGTGCCTTCCCAGGGGCAGGTTTACGGTCCATGACCAACGACTGAAACATGTCGATGCTCTGAATCAGCGCCTCCGCCGAAGCGCGTGTCGCCAACAACTGCTTCATGATCAAGTCCTCGATCATGATCGCCTCTTCGTGGCCCGAAACGTGATCGACCACCGATGCCGATTGTTCTCGTCCAGTCCGACATAGACCGGACCATACTCCAACGTAACCAACAGATACGCGGTAGACCCCATAAGCCCAGTGTAGAAGTCAAGGGCGTTAATCACGGCGCTGACCTTCGCTTCGCCAGCCGTAGGATCCGGATTCCGTACCACCACCTGGAACGCGGGCGTATCGGCAACCGGCGCACCCAAGGATGCGCCCATGGATCGAACCGGGGATCCTGCACTCATCATCACGACCGACACCCCCGCAGCCACCCCCATCGGCAAGTTCCCTAAGAACAAGGTCGAACCCAGGGCACCGATCCCTTGTGTCACCAGGTATGCGCCCAGCTCAGTGAGGGTGCTCATACTGCGCCCTTTTTCACCAACCGAGGCCCTATCATCCCAGACCCCAATCCACGGCCAAAGGCCTTGGCCTGTGCTTCTGCTGCTGCCGCAATCGACGCGCCCGTAATCCCGGCCTTTGCAATCTGCCCCTGGATCCGGTCCACAATCCGTTTCGAGATGTAGGGTTCATGCTCGACAAACGCGTAGTACAAGTAGTGGTCCCTGGCGTCAGGATTGATGCCCTTGTTGATCTCAAACCTACCACCAGGATTCTCGTGAATGGCCGCTGCGTAATCGACGTTCTCATCTCCGAACGTCACCCACCACAAGGTCCGCTGTTTTTGCTGGAAGGTGAAGTCCGCACTTGACCCCCCGGTATCTGGTTCAATACCCGAGAATTTCGGAACCGCCATGGCATCCGAACTTCGGACTGTCCCCGTGTTAACCAATGCCGTCGTATCGACAGGACAGTAATGTTCGGCACGAGCAAGAATGGCGTCGGCACCGGCACGGCTTTGAAATGCGCACTGCATGACGATGCCCTTCATCAACTTGTCGATATTCTCAACCGTCAGCTTCATACCAGATACGTTGACCGCCCCTCCGCCCAGAGACGACTGGTTGGACTCACGGAATAACCGTTGAACTTCTTGCTGGATGCCCGTGAGTGCCATGTTACTGTCCCTGCCTGACCCGGCATGTGATACAATGTGCGGTATGCATACACGGACTGAGTTTATCGAAGGTCTTAACAAGACTCCAACGTGTTGGCTTTGGACTTTGAGTAAACGGCCCAACGGATACGGACAAGTTAACTGGCGCGGTCGCGTCCGTTACGCGCATCACGTAGCTTGGGAGATTTTCAAAGGCCAGATACCAAAGGGCAAACAAGTACTTCACAAATCCTGCGATGTGAAATACTGTGTGCGCCCCTCGCATCTTTACCTCGGAACTCGTGCGGACAATGCCCGTGACTACATGATTCGTCTTTGGCACAAACACAATACCCGAAAATTGACCCCAGATGACGTGCGCCAGATTCGTGTATTGGCGAAGACCATGAAAAAGTCGGTCATCGCCCGACTGTACCCACACGTCGAGTACAAGGCCATAAGGCGCATTGTAAACGGCACGTACTGGAGACATGTGGAGTAAAGTCATTGTCCTTGTCTATGATATTGCCATCCGCACTGCAATTTCGTATGGTGATGTCCGTCTTCGTCCGTGGCCCGTGCGACCGCGAACATGATCGGATATCGGTCCAGCCACGCCCCATCATCCGGCAATTCGACTTTATCCTCCATCCCGATCACGTCCCCGCCCGAGTTCAGGTAGATGTCGAACACCACCGTCTGGTCCTGGACCTGGGACCGGCGCAACGACAAATTCTTCCCAACGATCCGGCACCGGTACGCTTTTCCCACCGCCCCCACATGCGAGGGTACCCCGTTGTCAGTGTACCCCGTCCTGGGATAAATGGTTACCGTATGCGGCATCATCGTCAGAAACTCGGCCTCAAACATGCTACGACTCCGTGTTCGTCATCATGCCCCGTGTGAATTCCGGCTGCACCAGGGTCGTGTCTTCGGCTGCGGCCTCCTTCTCATCCACGTAGATCCCGCCCGCCGTAGGCACGGCCCAGGACTGCGCCCCTGACTGCTTATCAAAGGACGCGGCCATGACCAGGTAATTCCGCGCCTTCTGTGAGGCGAGAATCTTCAGATCCCCGACCCACTTATCTGCATAGCGGCTGTACCGAGTGGCCAGCACCCGACACGCGGCCCCGGCCGTGCGATACAGCCCGCTACCATTGCTAGTGGCTAACCAGTCCAGTTCCTCGTCCGAGAATTGGGGATCCGTCGACAACGTATCCCCAATCAACAAGCGCACCTGGTCTCGAACCAGCCCGGACTCGATGTTATACGTCCAGCTCACCGTTTACTCCGTTTCCGCACCGGTTTCTCCGGTACGTCAACTTCTTCGGCCGAGGCGACTTCACGATCCGTCGCGGGACGCATATAACGGCCCTCGATCAACTTGTCGCGAAGCCGCCAGTCCGTCGCATCCACCAGCTCACCGACCGTATAGTGCCGGTCTCCCGGCCCGTCGAATTTCTTCTGTACCACGCACAACATGGCTGCCCCTCCAATGTCAGTACGACGATCCTTTGAACCGTGCCGTCAACGTCCCATGCGACCCCCCGACCTTGGGAGCCACCTGGATTTTGAGATGCGTATAGAACGTGGTGTTCGTCTTCAACACCTGTGCCGCGACCGTGACATCGAACGCGGCCTCGACCGTTGTGGGATACGTCAGTCCACCATCTTGGCTGCCCAGAATCTGGACCGATAACGTATTGGTCACGGCGCTGAACGTGAGGTACTTGGTCCGAAGCACATCCACCGCGAGCACGCCCACATCCGCCATCGGATTCGCAGTAGTCGTTTTGCTCAACGTCTGGCTGCCAAGAACCACGGCTCCACGGTATAGGATGTCCACTCAGCCCTCCTTACAGGCCCGTGGTGTGAACGCGGTACGCCACCTTCATACGGACCACGCCTGTGGCCGAACCAAGGGTCCAGGGGACCGAGGACGTAACTAGATTCAGTCCTGCGTTGACCACCATCGGGATCGCGGCCGTGGACAGTGGAACGAAGGTAACAACTTTGTCAGCCCCCGCGCCAAGCGAGTTGGCCGCACTGACCAGACCGGTCAACGCCGCACCGCCCGCACTCCAGTTAACTGTCAAGTTACCGCCACCGCCGTACCCGGCTCCGGCGTAGTCGTAGATGAGCGTGGCACTGAGCAGCTCGAGCAGCTTGCCTGCACCCGGCGCAGCCACAAGAATCTGACCCTGAGCGTGACTGAGTTTGCCCGCCGATGCCGAGACAATGTCCGCTGAACTGATAGCTACCTCGGCATACTTGATCAACGTCTCCGTCATCATGGCGGACGTAACCGTATCCGACGAAATGGTACCGACCAGGGTCCAGGTGGGCGAGGCCTTCGTCCCCGTGTTGTAGTAGTGCGCCCCGTTCGACAGACGCACATAGAACGAACCCTTCTCGGCCACACCCGCGCCCGTGACGCCATCGGACGGCGCACCAGACCCAGAAATCCACATCACGCCCGAGACGAGCGAATACTGACCCGCGATGGCTTTTCCTTTGGTGATGATCTGCGGCATGTCATGTCCCCTCTGCAAATCCCCCCGCGCCACATGCGCCGAGGGCCGTACTCAAAGGAGGCAGAAGGTCCGGGAGCACCCAGCCACTCCCGGACCCATTGCCTATTCGGGCGTGGTCTACGCCACCGCCCCGTTGAAGAAATACCCGAGGTCGGACGACACCACCTTGTTGTCGAACGCGACTTCACCCTCGTACCGGATCGACTTGATCGAGCGCATCTCGAATTGGTCGATGCCGATGGTGGACGACGGCGTGCTGCTGACGCCGGTCCACGCAAACGTGTACCCCGCTGACGGCATCATGAGTCCAGGCGTCGGGTTCACGTAGCCCAGCCAGGCGTGCTTACCGTGCGCGAACGCGTACCCGGCCGTTTCGCCCTCGAGGTTGGTCGCCTTAATCGACTTGGCCACGTAGACGTTCGGGATTTCCAGCAGTGAACCAAGCAGCGCCGGAGTGATGTTCTCCGCCGACGTGTACTTGATCCGATCACGGAAGTCCGGGTGATTCTTCAGCTTCCGCATGACCTGGTACCCAAGCACCAGGGTGTTCGGCAGGAACCCGGTTGTGGACAGAATGGTCTCCTTCGCCGTCTCGATGTCTTCCATCGGATCAGAGGCCGTATAATCGCTCCACAGGTTGCTCGGTGTGGCGTCCGTCCCCCACTTGCTGGTGGTGAAATAGTCGGCCACCCACTGCAGTTCCTGCCGGAGCAACAGGCGCTGGGTCACGAACTGCACCGCACCACGCGCCAGGTCGATCTGCGTGTCGGCGTTGGCACGCGTCTGCGAACCGACGTCCTTGTGGAACGCCCACACATCGCAGAAGTAGCTGTCCGACGAGAGGCCGTACCCGCTGCCGGCCGACTCCGTCGAGTCGGCCCGCTTCTGGGCCTCGTCACGGAACCAGTCATTCTTGGTGAACGTGTAGTACTTATCCGACTGCTTCCCGACCGGGACGATGGGAAACACCTTCGGAAAGAGGTACGCATCCTGCGACTGGATGTAGGCGATACTGATGTTGTCCAGCATTTCGTCGGTGTGAACTTCACTCTGCGACGGCTGGGCCTTTCGGACGAGAACGCTCATGTTTTCTGCTCCTGGTCAGAAGTCTGTTTCAATGCGGCCAGTTGCTCACGGACCCACGCTTCCCATGCCGAACACCCGCCCCGGATGAGGCGGATGAACACCAGATGAAGCTGCAGAGTACGTAAGTGCATGACCAGTTATCACTAGGCCGCACGGCCCGCGCCGATGCAGTTGAAGACGATGGTGGCAATCCCACCATCCGCGGAGTTATCAAGCAGCACCTGCCCCACAATGTACTTCGTGGTGTCGGTGCCATGCACGTACGCCGCCGCCTTGCCGTTGGCGTCGGTGCCGACCATATTCCCCTTGGCCAGATCCGCACCGCCCACGACCTTAGACACGCCATCGACCATGACGGTCGCCATCTGGCCCAGGGTCGGGGTATTCTGCAAAATGCCAATGGGAAGGTCCGTGACCGCTCCGCACAGCACCAGCTTGGCGTCCGAGTCAAGCTTGACGAAATAGAATCGCTTCGCGCTGAGGTCCGCCGCTGCCTCGAACGACAGCTGCTGGCCAGGAATCTCGAATGCCATGTCGTTGTCTCCTTTGATGACTATCGGGTTATTCGACGGCCGTGCCGCGCGAGGCGTTCAGGTGCTTGGCGGCCAGTTCCGGGTGTTCGCGAGTTACCATGTCGAAGGCCAGGGCCATCGTCTTGGCCTCGCCCTTTTCCACCTTGGTCTTAGCCAGTTCCGTCATCTGGTCCAGGGCCGTGGCCCCGGTCAACGCGTGCGTCGTGCCAACCTCGGCTGTCGCCGTCAGGTTCGCGGCCAGGGCCGCGTCCCCGGCCTTGAGGAGGGCAATGACTTTGTCGTAGTCCTCCTTGGCCAAGGCCTTCGACAACGTGTACAGCACCGCGCCCTTTTCATCGGCCGTTCCCGGCAGCGACGGCACGGTACCGGACTCGGCCTTGATGAACGCCTCTCGCGCAATGGCCTCATCGCGCTTGGCAATCTCCTGGCGAAGCGATTCGTTCTCGGCGGCCTGTTTGGCGATGGCGTCCCGCTGGTCCGCCAACTCCTTCTTTACCGTGTCCGGCAGTTCCGGCTCCGGTTCCGGGTCGGGCTCGTGCTGCTTGGCCAGAGCTTCGAGCTCGTCCAGGCGAGCCACTTCATCCTGGCTCAGCTTGGCTCGGTCAATGGATACCTTCATGTCGTTCTCTCCTTCAGGAAACGTCCGTAAGCGCAGCGGCCACCGCGTCACGGAACTGGCTAATGGACTTGTCGATATCGGACATCGGGCCATCTCCCGCGAACAGGGTCATGCCCATCGCCAATCTCAACGAGTCCATATACGCTGAGATGGCCTCCCACGCTTCTTCCTTCTTCTCCATTTGCTCGTAGTCCGACTGGACATCCGTGAACTGCACCTTGGCCACGCGCCACGCAGGCGGGAGCCGTGCTTCGAACGCCGGTCCCTTTGCTTTGGCCAAAGCAATGGTGCGGCGCGTGATACGGTCCTTCCGCCCGCGTGTAATCAGCCCCGATTTTCCCGAGCGAGTCAGCGCCCGGACCACCGTCGTCACATCCTGCGGCGTGTGAATGGGCCAGGTCGAGTCCGGTCCTGCAAAGGAGACCAGCTCTCTCGAGACCGGGGCCGCATCCGGTACGGCAGCGACTGCCGGGGCAGGGGCATCCTCCGCCGTCAAAACGGATAGCGGCCCCGGTGTCGAGGGATCGTGCTTGAACAACACGATATGGGCGCCAGGATTGGCTCCCTTGGGAACGAGCGCGACCTTTGAAATCGTCAGGTCACGCAACCGATACGGCATCTTGCCCCTCCTGCCTTTCCTTATGCCGGGACACGGTGCGCGTGTCCTTCGATAGAGAACATGGTGTACTCGCCCGACTCGATCTTGGCAAAGATGCGAGCGTCTGGCACCCAGAATCCCACCCACCACCCCACGGGAAGGGCCGAACCGCCAAGCCCCATCTTCTCCAACTTTTCCGGGGTCACGACCAACGACTCAATCAAATGGCCCTGGACCGGGCCTTCATGGCGTTCGTTCAAGTCACGGAAGCGAAGGACAAAGTCGTACGCCGCATCCTCCAAATCCTCGGGCACGATGATATCCTGGTAGGAATCCACCACGGCTTCTCCGTCAGTGGACATGGCGATGCTGGCCCAGCCGAAGACCTGTTGGCGTTTGGCGTCGGTTTTAATGACTTGCACCATCACTCTCCTACAAAAAAACGGGACGCGCAACCCAATGCTGGTGTGCGTCCCGTCTCCACCCCTCTGACGGACGAGCGTATGGCCTGTCTAGAAACTACCACTTGACGGGGGGCATGTCAACGATTATTTCACTCGATGGTCGTCTCCGTGTCGATCTGCACAACAACGGCGCGTACAACGGGGGTACCGTTCTTCATCTTTACACTGATTGTGATGGCACGGACATCGTGTGCGACGTCGAGCAGCTCGCGCATCTGGGTCAGTTGCTGGGTCACCGCTTCTTGGACGTTGATCGAACGTGTCCGAGGGCGAGAAGGGTACGCTGGGACAAAGGCGGTAGGCATTACTTACCCCCGTCGTCATCGTCGTCGTCATCGTCGTCGTCTTCCTTACGTGTTTCTTGCCGTTCTGGCGGCTTCTCTGGCCCCCGATTGGGCGAGGCCCCGGCCGGTTGTCCGAAGGCTCCGGCGGCGGGTTCTGGTTGGGGGGCTTCGCGTCCGAGTTCGACTCCTTCCAATGGAATCTTAGCCAACGACAACAGGTGCCGTTCCAGCGGTTCACTGGGGAACATGGTCATGCCCGTGTTCTTCAGTTTCACGAGGTAGTCGCCCAGTTCCACCAAGTCAGGCACTTCCACGTCGCCATGTTCCAGGAACGGCTGCATCTCGGGGCGATCCCGTTCACGGCCAGTAACCGGGGAATCGCGTAGCGGTTGAACACATCCTGGATCGCGTCCAGCCATCCGCCAATCGCAAGGCCGAACATGTGTGTCTTACTGCTTGACAGCGCGAACGACCCATACCGATTGTTATGACCCAGGATAATGAAGTCTGCCAAGATCGTCATGGCAATGGAGTTGTTGTAGCGGTCGATGATCGCCGAGGTGTCGAAATTCCGTTTCCCTCCCGTGGATAACAAGGTCAACGTCCACCCGAAGGGCAACAACACCCCTTCCTGCTCATCGCGCCGAATGTTCCGGACCATCGTCTCGGCCTCGGCCCGGTACGTGGATGCGGCCGTATTATTCGGATCCCACAGATCCAGCCCCTCTGGTGGCTGAATCACGGGCAACCCGGCCAGGTCACGCTCGACACCAATGCCTTCGATTTCTTCGATGCGCTTCTTGAAGTACCACGGCCGATACGCATTGCGAAGGACGCTGCGGCCCTCGGGGCTGTTCTTGTTCGACTCGGTTCGGAACAGCAGTGATTTGCTAAACGGGATGGTCAGCATCTCGCCCTTGGGGGTGCGTTGCTGCATGGCCTGGACGGTGCCGACATCATCAAACACCCACTTGTCCAGAGTGTCCTGTGCCCGTGGGGCCATTTTCTTCCAGCCGATTTTGCCGTCCGTGTAGCGGCTGGTACTCTCATCGCGGGTCGGCCCCACCCGTTTCTTGTACACGACCTCCATCCAGGCCCAGCCGAACGGCAACATGGTCAACACTTCGCTCATCAGGTCGCCCCACGGCATCGCCATGTCCGTCCGGCAGCCGTTGACGAACTCGGCTACCTCAACGGCTCCCGCATCCTCGGTCGCGGGAACCAACCGCCAACTGGCTTGCCGAATCAACATGCCCACGGCAAACAAGATGGACCCCACAATCGGGTCGTTGTCCCGCATTTCTTTGTAGGTACGGATCCCGGCCTTTCCCCTCAGCTCGGTCAGGAATTCTTCCCGCAACGTGCCTGCCATCTGGTTCAGGCCCGTCTGTCCAATTTCCGAGAAATTGGCTTGTGTCTGCGCGCTGGTTCGATACTTCTGCACCCGTGGTCGCACCGCCATCAGGCCACTCCCTTCCAATACGACTTCGACGCGGTTGGCCCCGACAACCGGCCAAAGGACTTCCGTCCGGATTCTAACATGCGGATGACGCCTTCACTGGCATCGGGACCATCGTCAAAGTCCGCAGGGAACTCGTCGAACTGCCCAAAGTACTCCGGCACCTTATCGACCAGATGGCGAGCGAACCGCACCACCCCGCTTTCAATCAGCGGCTGAATGCCCAGGATGCGGCTAATCTTATTCGAGGTGTTGACGTTCGGCACAATGCGCGGATAGAGGCCACGTTTCCGCGCAAGGCCCTGGATCGTGGGCGCAATCAGGTTCTTGAACATGTTTTCCTCGACGCCGATTTCCTGCGCCCCATACGCGGCGTAAGCGTCTAACATGACCTGAATCTGTTTGTTGGGAAGAAAGCGGTTCATCCGGACATCGAACACGTCGATATAGCCTTCCTTCTTCGTGCGCCCCGCCGTCACCACCACGCACCAGTCCCGCTTGCCCCGTTTCATCTCCCCTGGCTTCTCCCCTCCGGCCGGGTCGATATAGGTCCGAATGGCCGAGTACGTCGACAACAAGTTCGGCGTCCATTCCAGATACGTGAACGTCGCCGGGTCAAAGGACTTGTCTTCTTCCTCGCGCGGGTCATTCAGCATTTCCCGCGCAAACCCCAGCGATCCGACCTCGGGCTCCTTCTTATAGGCCTCGAGTTTGGCGAGCGACCATTCCTCTGGCCACAGGGCGGAGCCATCCTCCCGTGTGTTGCCAAGGGGGTAGCGCTCATCTCTACGAGCGGGGATGTTGATCGCTCGCCATAACCGGCCATCCCATGCCGGATCCTTGACCAAGTCCGCAATTAGACAATCGTGATTCGGCAAGTTCCCGATCACGTACACGTCCCAGTCCGACGCGCCCAATCCCAGGAACGTGCCGCCGAACCACCGCTTGTGCCGCCGCCGTTTCAGGAACGTATCGGCCGTCTCGGGCGACTCCGGATCGTCCAGAATCGCCATGTCCGGTCGCGCATGACGATGTTTTAGGCCGCGCATCCGGCTGCCCATCCCCTTGGCCACGACGGTTGCGCCGCTGACAAAGACCAGCTGACGGTCCGTCCATTTGATCATCTGGCCCTTGGGGTCTTTTGCGGGCGAGAGGTGCGGGAAATCCTGGAGCAGTAGTTCGTTGGTGTCGAGCTCCTGAATGATGGTGGCCAGGTTCGACTCGGCAACCGCCGCCGCCTCGCCAATCATCAGGATGAATTCTTTGCGCTTATACGCGAGCTCCTGTAACGGTTTGGCTAAGCTGATGATGGTGGTCTTGCCGAACTTTCTGGGCGCGATGCGGGCTTTGCGTTTGCCGGGGGCCGGGTCGTCGCAAATCGTGAAGATGTCGTGGTGGAGCTCACAGAACTTCTTGGAGAAGTGGTGCCGGAGGTAGGTCGTACAAAATGTCTCGATACTGGATTCACACGCGGCGATACGCTGTTGCTTGGGAGTATCACCGCGTGCGGCCCGCAGCCCGGTAATTGCGGGCATCAGTGGCGTCGAGGTCGAGGTCGGCTCGGCCTGCCGTCGCAACAAGACGTCCCCCAGGGTACGTGGCGGTTTCATCGGCGCGGATTATCCCTGACAAAGACAGGTGAAGTCAATGGGAAAGGGGCCAACTAAGACGCATCACGCTCGGATGGAGGCGACAATGCGTGCTTGGCGTTGGTCTGGGACTCGGGCAACGCCTCGACTCGGCCGCGGTCGGTGGTTGAAATCTTTGCCCAATCGACCTCGATCCTGTCCAGGGTCGCGCCGTCTCGCACATGGCGAGCCACGACGATGCCCATTTCTTCTAACACGCGGCGAAAGGTGTCAAGGGAGATCGCCCCGGTCGTCTGGATCCGATGGATGCGCTCGACCATGCGGGTGACCATCTCCAGTAGGCTGGCGGCCTGGGTGATATCGGGCACGGCTTGGGGGCGCCCGATTTTCTCCCGGTTCCACTCGATAAGGGCACCCGTCAACTCGTCATAGCGATTGATGAACTCAATGATCAAGGCCCGTACCATCTGGACCTCGGGCATCAGATCCAGGAGGTCATCCTCGACCTTCCCCAACTTCGACAGCCGCGCCCGGATCGTGCCGTCCTCGATGGCCTCGCGGTACCGGCGTGTCGGATCGTAGGGTTTCTTGGCCGTCTGGTGCAGATGACACGGCCCCAACCCCGCATGGGTGGTCCCGCTACCGCTGGGCCGCGCACACCGTTTACCGCTGGGTAGAATAGCATTGCACCGTCCCGAGCGCGGGGGGACCATCGCCTGTGTTTGCTTTTCCTGTGCGCGACGAAGGGCAATTTTCATGTGCCGACCTTTACCTGGGCAAATCCGGTGCCGACGACGGTATAGCGGACCTCCAACAGTCCCGACCGATATGCACGCCAGTCCATACCGTAGGAAGTCACGTCAATGGGCTCGCGTGTGACGGTCATCTCGGAAATGACCCCGATGATGTCGCCCTTGTGATTGTACACGAATTCTCCGGCCTCTCCCATCGGGCGCATGTCTGCGACGATGGGAATGGGATCGGGCTGCATCACACGGACCGGCCCGACTAAGGGCTTACCGAAGGCCTGTATTTCTTCGGGTGTCGCCGTCAGCAGTGCGGTTCCGGCCGTGGCTGCGGCCATCAAGGTGCCGGTGAGAAATCCCCGCCGCGAAAGCATCGTGATACTCCTTTGCTAGTCGTGTCGTTTCCACCTCGCACAACGGGTGCGGTCCCATCCACGGTTCTCGAAACGTGCAACAAAGGGCGTCATCGCTGGGAGAAACTAACCGGATGACGTTGATCTGTGTCTTCATGTCGTGTCCGGTGTGCGGGTGGTCGTGAACGTCCCCCAGTGCGACCCCAGAGGGCAGCTGGTCAAACCGGGCAAGTGCCTCGGCTGACCACAGTTGGCGCAGACGTCCGTGTAGGTGCCGGTCGTGGTCGTGGCCGGGGTGTTACACCGCTCGCATTCGGCCACGAACGGGGCATAGATCCGCCCGCATCGCGGACATTGCCATCCCATGCTCATCCTTTCCTCCTAGGCCAACAGATGAATGCCTTGCTCAAACGTGAGCGTAATGTCGCCGCCGTTCGCCGTGACGGGATCGGGCAGCATCACCTTCAGCACGATTTCCTTCTTGTACTCAGGGAACTCCTTCAGAATGCCCTTCGGCGTCGGCATTCGTGAGCGATACCCGACGACCACCTTCCCGTCTGGGACACTGTCCCATGTGACGGCCGTGGTGTTGTTCTTAACGGTCTGTTCCTCGTAGATCGCGCCATCGTCCAGGAGCAGGCCAATGGTCGCCTTGCCCTTCATCAACACGGCACCATCGTTCACATAGCGAAAAGTGGCGCGGCGGGACTCTAATTCCCGGTTCCGCCGTTCAGTTTCCAGGCGGTTGTGCAACTCTCCCAGTTCCACGTTGACGGCGTTCGCCGCCGCGATGGCATCTTGCCAGCGCTTCAACGTTGCTGCATCCACCTCGACCACGTTCTCCCATACACCGGCCTTCCGCCCCTTCAACGGGTCCAGGCTATAGACGGGGTACTCCTCGCCTTCGTCAATGGCAATCTTCACCTTACGACTCATGCTTCGCCTCCCGCCATGCCAACCACTTCGCTTTGTCCAGCGTCACCACCACGCGTGGATCAGGTGGATGATCCCAGGACGTGTCGCCCGTCAACGCGGCGCTGTCCAGCACCGCCCGCGCCGCTTCGAGTTCGTCGAGCAGGGCAGGGATAGCGTCAAGCAGCTTACGCTCGGCCCTTCCGCGCCGCGCCCATGCGTTCGGCACGGTTTCGCCTTGACCACAATAGGGGATGGTTTCAGCCACCGCCTCGCGCAGCGCCTTGATGTCCGTCATGGCTTCCCCTCACGCCACGCCTGCCATGCGGCGCGGTCTATCCCTATCAGGTATAGGGAATCACTAAACGGATGTGCCCCACACTCAACCACCGTCTCCAGCACCGCCCGCGCCCGTGCGAGGTCGGCCTTGACTTGCGCGAAGTGTTCCACCGCATCGACATAGGGGCAGTTGGCGTCGTGGCCACGCGAGTCACAGGTCGGCAGACAGTGGGCGTCCTTATCCGCCTCAATGTAGGCACGGGCTTTGGCGAGGTCGGCGTGGAGGGCGTCGCGCCCGGCTTCGGCCTGATGCTTTTGCCCACGCAATAGGTCGATAGCTTGACCATCAGCGCGTTGCTCCGCCTTCAGCGCCGTGTTCTCCGCCTCCAGGTGGGCGAGGCGCTTGGCGAGGGCGAGATATTCCCGGTCTTCCTCTCGGCCTTCCCGTGTCATGCGTTCTCCTTCGGTATGAAGACCACCGGCACGCCTGGGTGCCACAACCGGGCGTCCCGCAGGCATTTGGTCTTACTGGAATAGAGCACACTCGTGTCGCCCAGCTGCCGTCGCGTATGGACGGTGCGAAACCGCCAGCCGTCCCGATCCCAGTACACTTCCACCACGGTCTCGGTCGAGCTACGCACGGACGGCCTCCGCTTCTGGAAACGGTAGCGTGTATTGCACCGGCACGGACACCTCCTGAAGGGATGTGTCAAGGGTGACGCCAATCAGGTCCAGCGTGACTTCCGTCAATTCCCCGACGTAGGCCCGAATCGCCAGTCCACGAAGGGATTGGGTAATGTCCTGCCCGTCCAGGGTGACCTGGGTCTGGGGGTGCAGGGGGCTGTGTCCGACCAGTCGCACGCCCAGGGTCATGCGGGGAACCTCAGGCCGAGATACTCGACGGTGTTCCCGATGACTTCGTCACACACGACATGTATTGCCGAGCGTATCGCTTCCGGATTCATGTGGTCTGCGGCGGGCAAGACGATAGCCCGACTGACGCGCCAGGGTTCAATGCCCCCGGACGCCCACTCGTCCTCGGTCTGGATGTCTACGGTCACCTGTATTCGCGTCCGTTTCATACGTCCTCCAGTTTAAGTTCTTCGCGATTCATCAACCCCCAGACCCGATACACGACACTGGTGGGCAGGGGGCGGCTGAGGTGGGGGGACATGCCGACTTCGAAGGCGGGCGTGCCGCGCCGCTGTTGCTGGGTCAAGAAGGTGACATCGTCCCGGCTCAATTGCCAGGTGCCGTCGCTCGACGTGGTCACGGTCACGGCGGGCACGGACACGGGGGCGTTGACCAGCGGCGTGTGCGTGGGGCCGCGATGTTTCTTGGTCTTGATGGGGGCGGGAATGGGCAAGGGGTGGACGGGGGCGTCCACTTGTGGCTTCCACGGCGTGCGGGGCTTGGCTGGCGGGGGCGGCGGCACGGTGCGGTTCGGAATCGCGCCCCGATGCGCTTGACACGTCCAGCGGAAGATGGGGTGGCCGGTGGTGGGGTGACGGCCCCGCAATTCGCGCTTGCGGACACACCCTGGAACCGGGCATACGCGGGCATCGGGGGCGTCGGGGTCCGGGGGCTGTGCGATGGGGGGACGGCCCCGGCGATGGGTCTTGTGCCGTGCGGTGCGGCGGGTGTGCCGGTCGCACCACCGCCGATACTTCCCAGGGCGGTCGTAGCGGCGTGCCGCTGGCGACTGGCATCCGGGAAGGGCGCATTCGGGGCGCGGCGGGGCTTGGTCGGTTGGGCGGTCGCTCATGGGGGGATCATACCACATCGGGGGGAAATCGCCGCACTTTTTTTGACGGGTTTTTTCGGGGGATGGGGCGGCGATTAAGTAGGGGAAGGAAGTTGGTAAGTTGTTGTATTGGGGGGACTTACGGATTGCGGGGAAACTTGCTCAAAAATGCGGAATTCACCTCACGGTTGGCACATGGACGTGGTGGGCGGGGAGGGGGGCCGGTAATGGGGGAAGGCGGGTTGGCCCCCATGATCATTGATCCTTAGTTAAAAAAAAAAAATTACTTAAGACATATAAGATCGGGTGGTTATTGGGGGACTTCCCATCAATGGGGCCGCACCACCGGACACGGGGGGGGTTCGCCAAACGTGAGTTGAATTGCTCGTAGCTTTATTGACTTTTCCCACTTTAGGGGGCAAGCTTAAGAACTGGTAAAATCACTTTTTCCACTTTAGGGCTTCAGCTCAAGAACTGGTCGGTCGCCATGACACGCGACCCCGTTTCCGCCGTACGCAATCCCGCGAACGGCGTATGCGTGTCGTGTGGCGTGGACGGTTGCGTCGACGTTACGACGCGGGGAAACAACATGCCCACACGTTCCGTTCGGGGTTCGAAACGGCACACGGTACCGGCCATCCCGGCACCGTCCACGGCCGACGTTCCGGCCGACATCGTTACCACGTCGGCCGACACGTCCACGGCCGACACGTCCACGTCGGCCGACACGTTGGTCGGGATTGTCCCCGACGTTCCGGCCGTCGACGTTCCGGCCGTGCCGACGTTTCCGGACACGTTCCGGGTATTGTTTCCCGAACATGTCGGAAACGTCCCCGCGTGGATCGGCCCGATGTGCGCGACAATTGACGTCGCGTGGAATCGGATCCCGGACACGGATCGGAACGCGGCATCGTTTGACGCGTGGATCGACGCGTTGAACGCGGCCGACGCGACCCCGGCACCGTCACGTGGTCACCGGTATACGTTGGGATCCGGGTCCGATATCGCCCGGACACAAAACGCGATTTACATTGCGTTCATGGTTGCCGGGATCCCGTGGAAACGGATCCCGGTGAATTTCGGCGCGGCCGTGTGGCGTTTCGTGTTGGGGACCACGAAATGCGATTATCGAACCCACGCGGATTATTTCGCGTCGACGTTCGGGCGTTTCGTCGCCCACGACCACAACGACACACCCGGCATGAACAATGCGATGGCGGAAACGGCCGCCCGTGTGTGGCGTGACACCAAAACGGCGTAATCGGACAATCGGCCGGATCCCATACGCGGGATCCGGCCGTTTCCATGGACACGACAATGAACATATACCGAATTCGGGTATTCGTCGAAACGTGGGTGCCGGGATTATGGCGTGGATGCCCGATTGCCCGCAACATCCGCCGTTGTGCGGATGGGATGGCGACGTGCCGATATGCGCCCGCGTGCGGACGCGCCGATTGCGGGGTGCATGACGCGTGTTATGTATCGCCGGACATGATGACGTTGGCGGCATTACGCGACGTGAACATGCGGTAAACGGAACGGCCGGAAACGGCCGGATCGGCCATCGCGGCCGGTCCGGTCGTTTTTTTTCGGCCGGGTGCCCAGCCTCTGCTCCGCTCCCCCTGAGGAAGGGGCGAGGCTTCGGATCGCCGCCTAGGGCTTGCCTGAGATCCGGGAGCGCTAGCGCTAGAAGCGCGCGCTGGAGCCGCCGCCACCTAGCCCTAGCCTTATCTATTCTCTACTCCAGAAAGACGATAGGCAGTCTCGGCCAGGCTGGGCTGGAGAAAGGCGTAAGCAAGCCTTATGTAGTCTATAAAGCGGACGATGCGTGGTATGTTCCACTTTGTGAGCCTTATCTCGTCTACACTCGTAGTAAGATGTAGAATAAGGGGCTTAAAGTCTTCGCGAGGCGGTATTCAGCTGTATAGGCTTTGTAGAACTACACCGCGTGGAGAAAGGACTCCCCTGAGGGCCAGATCGTAGTCAGAAAGACCGAGCGGAAGGGCTTCGAAGAACTCGAAACTGGCTAACACTTAATCTTTCCCTTCCCCCTACTTTTCCCTCACCACATGCAATGAGGATGCCACTCTCCCCTCTGTCCGTCTTTCTTCCATAGCAGGCTCGCCCTGTTTTTCTGAACAAAAGTCAGACACTTTTGTAGGTTTCAGTCCACCTTTTGTAGTTGCTATCCCCAATAGGATTGATACCATGTCCACATGGCATGTGGACACGGCGGATGCGGCGGACGGACGGGGGACGGACGGGTCCGTCTCACGTCGCCGTATACAGTCGAGTCCATCGGTGTCCTACCGCCCACGGCCGACGCCATCTGCGCGTCGGCCCCCACCGGCTTCGTGCCAGCAACCATGTGGCGCGTCCCGTCCGACTTACATGCCGCAGAAATCGGGACCGTGAGTGGGCGTCGCAGCTTTGACAACCGCATCGGCAGGGCCGTGTCCGTCCACGGTCCCGACGGGGAAGGGAAGGGGTTTGCGCAGATCGGGACACGCCACGCAGGACGCCACAACGCCGCCAACGAAGTTGGTGGCCGGGCGGTTTATCTGTCAGTCGTGGCACCCGTGACCAACGCGCAGACACCCGGCGCGCAGCAAACACGCGCCCCGGCGACCCAGCGCGGTCGTCAGTTCCCCCACGGCACCATTCGCCGCAGTGCGGCGGGTGGCACACATTCTGACGAGACAGGGACCGGACAAGCTCTGGATGCGTGGGGACCAAGGCACCCAAGCCCAAGATCCCGCACCCGGCCGGTCGCCGCAGTCGTCGGAACCGTGGGTTCGCTGACGTCGCGGTAAGTCGCCCAAATCCTTGTCGCACACGGCCAACCGAGCGCACCCGCGCACGTGAGAGCACGGGTCCGGTCGGCCGCGCAGCGCGTGCCGCCGACCGGACCCCTGTTTCCCACCGGTCCACCCCTCCACTCCGCAGTCCACCGTCCGTTGCCATTAGCTCACGACCCGACCCGTCACCGCAGCTCACCCACGTCCGGGAAAGGACAATCGCTATGCAGAAACCACATCCGCCGTTCACCCTCGACCCCTCCCGGTGCCGCCGGTCCCTCGCCGTCATCGGCCGGAACGGGCGCGGCCTGGGCAGGGGCGCATCCGCCCCGTCCAGCACGCAACCCATCACAGTCCCCAGGCCCGTCCACCAACCGGGAGACGTGTGGCTCCCCGGTCCCAATCAGTTCGGGTTCCAGTGCCCCCGGTGCCACAAGGCAGCCCCGTGGCTCATCGCGCAACGCCTCCACGTGGGCGGCGGTCGCCCCGCGTTGGCAGGCCCATGCTGCGACACCGTGCCGCGTTCAGTCAACCGCACCGTTCGGAGGGCGTCATGAAGAAAGTGCGACCCGTCCCAGTCCCGACCGCGTATCCGGTCCCAGACGAGCCGAATGTGGCCGTCTACGCCACGGAAGCGGACCGTGCCGTGCCGGTCCCTGCGTATGCGGAGCCGTGCGTGCGCCCCGCCACGCGAGGGGTCACGTTGCTCATCCACAACGCGGAGTCGAACGCCGTCACCGTAACCACTGCCCAGGGGTTTTACATGTCTGGGCCAGACGCGCACGGCGAAGCGTACTTCACGTACACCCCGGCCGACCGCAACTACGATGTGGCCGTGGGCCTGTCCAGCGTGGTGTCCATCACCATTCTGGGCCAGATGCCCGAACTGTTCAACGAGATGCCCCGCGCCAAGGGCGGCATCTCGTAGGTCCGTGGTCGTGAGCTAATGCCAGCGGATGGGCCGCTGGAATGGAGGCCAACATCATGGCAAGGCAGTTCGTGTTGCGCGAGGGGCGCACGCTCACCAGCTTGGGTGGGCACGGCGTCGCTCGCACCCTGCCCCACATGCACTCCACCGACGCGGTGTGGTGGAGTCCTCGGGGCAACAGCTACGTCGCGGTCTGGGATCCCGAGGGCTCGGTGGCGTATCCGCGAGGCTACGGGAACCAGTACCCGTACTTCATCGCGAGCATCAACGGCATCGGCGAGATCCGGTGGACGATTGAGCTCGACAAGGACTTTGACCTCTCGTGCGACCAGTCCGCACGGGACGCCGTGGCCTATTTCTTTGAGGAGCGCGTGCGATGAGGGACATTGCTCGACGCTACGCGTGCCCGACCTGCGGCAGCATCGTGGCGCGACCGGAACGACCAGTCCGGGTTCTTGACCACCCCCGCTACTTTAGCGGGTCCACCTACTGGCAGATCACACGGGAACGTCCGTTGCAGGACGGCCGGATGTTCGCTATCCTGGAAGGCAAGAATGGCACTTGGATTGCCGTGACCCAGGACGGCGACCGCTGGCTGCTCCCGAACCGGGACTAACGGAGGGACAATGCTCACGAATAAGCACACCATCTTGCTCACGGTCCCGACCGATACGGACCCGCTCGGCATCAAGCCGAAGAAGCGCACGGTGGGCACTTGCCCATGCGGTCGTGAAGTCACGATCCAGTTCGACGACACGGAGTGTGAGTGCGGACGCTACTACAACCTGTTCGGGCAGGAATTGATCCCGCAGAGCCAGCGGGAATACGAAGGAGACGATGATGAGTGACGACACACGCAATGAAGACCGCCGCTACTTGCAGAACCCGAACGCGTGGGTGACCTTTCTGATGGCCCCCGTGAAGACACACGACCGCGGCCTGAACCGGCGCATCGGCGTCGTGCTGGACGAGTCACGCGCCGCTGGCTGGCAGGTGTACTTGACCAACATGTTCAGCTTCGACCCCAAGGCACCCGTCGAAGTGTTCGACACGCTGGACGCGTTGCTCGACGTGTGGGAAGTCGACTAATAAAGTTCCAAAGCGTCGGGACGAGCCGTATGATCATCGTATGGCCGAATCCCGGCCGGAAAGGGGCACCTTCACATTATGCTCGTGAATTGGGACAAACTCGGGACGGAGCCGATGCGCCCCGTCCCTGTGCAGCGTGAACCGCTGTACACGTTCGATGCAGCCGGGGCGCCGCTGGTGCGGTGCATCCACTGCGGCGCACGCACCCCGGTCTGGGGCGAGCGCACCATCTCGCGGGGCCACATGGCTCCCGTGCCGAACAAGCGATTCGGTCTACGCTTGGCAAACGGCATGATCGACGACCGCAAAGTGCTGTGGATTCCGTTCGTGACGAAGGGACCGGGCTGCCCCGTGTGCGTGAGCGCATGGGATGAGCTGCAGCGCACCGCACCGCCCGGAAAGGCGGCATTCCTGCCCGATGGGGTGAAACTGTGAAGTCCGCATTCGTGTCCGACCACTTGGAAAAAGCCGCCGACCACCTGTTGCTGGCGGTGGCCGACGACCCGCGACTGGCCATCGATCCAGTCATCGTCACCGAAGGCCCAACGCCCCGGCGCATCAGCCCTCGCCGGCAGTTCAACCGCGAGTGGACGCGGTATCTGGTCCAGTGCAGCCGCCAATTCGGGGGCATCGAAGAACAGGAGTGGTGACATGACCTTCACCGAGGCATGGGACATGGGGCTGTGCCCCATCCCGCTACGGCAGCGACAAAAGGTGCCGCTGATGCCGTGGAAACGCTACCAGACCGAGCGGCCCACCCGCGAGCAATGCGCGGAATGGGACCGCCGCTTCCTCGACCCAAAGTTGGGGATGCCCTATAACCTCGGGCTGGTGACCGGGGCCATCTCTAACCTGGTGGTCGTGGACGCCGACACCCCCACGCAAGTCGAGTGGTGCAAACAACACTTGCCCATTACCCTGATGGTGCTGACGGGGCGCGGCCGTCACTTCTACTACCAGGCCAACACCCCCTGTGAGCGCAATGCGCGTGCCACGCGCTTCGATGTGCGTGGCGAAGGTGGCTACGTCGTGGGGCCAGGGTCCACGCACGAGAATGGCACCATCTACACACTGGTGACTCCGTGGCAAGATTTGACCACGCTCCCCGTGTTCAATGAGGGATGGTTTTACTTGGAGTAACCGATGACACCACAGCCCGTGACCGAGAAAGACGTGGCCGCGTTGTTGTCCCTCTTCCAGCAGGAATCGTGGGACCACCGCACCGAAACCAGCTTCGTGCGTGACGAGCGCATGGGCTGGCAAGTGACATGGGAAACCTTCGACGCCTGGGGGCCAAGCACCGATGGCACCAGCTGGGCCGGGGGCCACCACACGGCGGAGGGGGAATTCAAGCCGACGTTGGCCGAGGCCATCCAGTCGGCGTGCGATCACTGCTAAATCGTGCGTTTTTAGGCCAAAGTCGCACATTTTGTAGGTTGCAAGTTACCTCGATTGTGCGACGATCATGGTGTCGGCCACGGCCGACGCAGGGGATGATTCCAGAAAGGCGGTGCGTATATGAGGCAGTTCAAAGTAGAGTTTCTGGTGTCCGACGAGGCCATGGTCCCGCCCGACGAGGCCATCGCCGTGCTGCTGGAAAGCATCCCACGGCAGCTGACACACGATTGCAGCCGGTCGAACGACGCGTTGCTGCCCGAGGAGATTTCCGAGGTGAAGGTCACGCTCGTGCGTGAGGAATAGCCATTGCAGGACGCCCGTGACCTCTGCCCCCGCAGGTCATGGGCATCGTGGAGTGGGTTCCCCACACCCCGCACCCTCCCGGTCGGAGGGACACATTCTGGAGGGCCGTATGGCCAAGCAGACCGCCGCCGTCGCCGCCAAGACCGGAACCATCAAGGTGCCGGCCACCGCCGCCGCTGCCACGAAGCAGACGGGGGCGCTCACCCCTGCCGCGAAGGACGCCCCGCCCAAGGCGCCCAGCAAGTTCGTGGCGACCGTGACGTGGGACGGGCAGCCGAAGCGCGTCCACGTCGCCGAGTACCAGGACATGACCTTCGCGGTCAACCCGACCAAGAAGCTCACCGACGTCGAGCTCGCGGCCGACTGGCGCCGGGTGTTCCCCAACGCCGTCGCCTACACCGAGTTCCACGTGCAGGGCGCACGGCGGGACTTCAACGCGGGTCGGCACTCGAAGGAGTTCCGGGGCCGCACCTTCTCCGTCCCCGAGTTCATCCTCGTGGACGGCAAGCGGACGGCCGTGACCGAGGCCAAGTCGGCCGCGCCCGTCGCGCCGAAGACGGCCCCCGCGCCCAAGGCCGAGCCGACCAAGGCCGCACCCGTCGCGCCGAAGCCGACCGCGCCCGTCGCGAAGGCGAAGGGCATGACCATCAAGACGAACCGCGTGAAAGCGGCGTAGTCCAGCCGGGGGTGCCCCCACCCCTGGTCCCATTCACGTGAGGCGTTCGTAACCTGCAGAGGAGATGATCATGGCCAAGAAGGAAGACGCCGCCCCGAAGGCGGTCGCGCCCGTGTCCGTCAGCTACACCATCCCGGCCACCGACAGCTCGGCGGCCTACAACAAGTTCGGCCCGATGGCCGCGCTCGAAGGGGACAAGTGGCCCCTGTTGATCGGGCGCGGGGGCGTGGTCTACGTCCACAAGTCCTTGGATGTGTCTAAGGGCAAGTCCGTGACGATCACCATCACCAGCGAGTAGGCGTTCACCGCAGGGCGGGGCCACATCCCAGTGGTCCCGCCCGCTTTCATGGGAGGCACCATGCCCGCAGCCCGTACGTGGGAAGATCGCATCTACGACGAGTTCATCCGCGATGCGACACCCGCCGACTTCTTCAACGTCCCCCTCGCCGAAGACGAGGAATCCGACGCCCGTGAGCTGATGGGCCATGTGCGCTACATGGCCACGAACCGCGAACAGCTGACTCGCGCCACGGCCAAACTCCTATCCAAAGACAAGGATGGCAACTGGCCCGAGGACACTCGGAACGTCGGCATGACCACGCACACGGTCCAGTGGCTGCGCATCGAGCACCACGGACAATACTGGGAAGTGGCCTACGGCAGCCAGGAGGCCACGTCCAACTTCAGCGCCGTGGCGCGGGGCCGCACGCTGGCCGAAGCGTTGTTCAATGTCGCGCAGGAGGGATGATATGGCCACGTTCAGGGTCGAGTTCTACCGCCGTCACGACTCCTACACGACCATCGAGGTCGAGGCCGTGACCCCCGATGAGGCCAAGGTCAAAGCTCAGGCCGTCATCAACACCGACGCTGACGCGTTGGAGTGGAGTGATCCGAACGAGGACGAGCCGAACGAACCGCAGTTCGTGGAAGTGACGCGAGTGAAACCGTTTGAGGAGGTGGGAGAATGAGCAAAGTTCCGGACACCGGGCAAGACACGATTCAATTCTACTTCCACACCGAGGGCGATGAACCCAGCACCTGCGTCCCCATTCAGCTGTCCCATGTGGACAGCGGCCACAACATCTGGTCCTGCGGACAGGTGGTGGTGTTCGGCAATGAGGCCCGTCTGTGCCACGTCTGCATTCCGTATGCGGCGGTGCTGACCATCGCCTCGCTACACGCAGGCACCCCGTATGACTCACCCCAGACAGACGGCATCACCCTGGATGCAAAGGTGGTCACATGAGTTACGTTGACCCGGATTTCAAGTCCAAGAAGGAGTTCAAGGCCGCCGTCGACCGCTGGCGCCGGTATCACGACTTGATTCAATCGCGCAACAAGCTCCGGCCCGGTCAGGTCGGTTACCTGATGGACACGGAAACGCTGCACAAGGAGTTCCCCGGTGGCGAACCGGCGCGGCTGTACACCTACAATCCAAGTGGGATGTTCCCCACACCGAAGAATGGCAGCGACGTCATCGAGGGGCCGCACTACCCCAAGCCGCATCGGTGGTACGCGGTCGTGCAAGTCAAAGATGGATACGTGGTGAAGGTTACGGGGTAGCCATGTCCTGGACAGATATGTCACCCGAGGACCGGGATTTCTACTACATGGAGGGATTCGAGTACGGGAAAACGCACGAGTCCTATGGTGAGGACGAGCTGATTCCCATCCCCCACTACTATCACAAGCCGTGGATCGAGGGATTCACCTTCGCCCGTCGATTGGCCGCAGCACCGCCGATTGACTACACCTGAATGGAGGCACAGACATGTCCTATCTGTATCGCGTGACGTACTACGGGCGTCACAACATCAAGCTCAAGTCGGAGGACGTAACCGCCGACGACTACCGCGAGGTACTGACCAAGATCGACCGGCCCCCCTCGGGCACCGTGCGCCTGTGGATCGGCATGGTCCCACCGCCGCAGCCCAAGCCCGGTGTGTGCGGCATCTGCGGCGGATTGGCGCGGAAGTGCAACTGTCTTCCCATCCCGAATGAGGAGCGCACCGATGGACTCGTTTCAACTTCCTGACGGATACGACCGGCACAAGACACGGCGGCAGCTGACGGTGCGGCGACTGACCGACGCCGAAATCTACGACCTGCCACAGCACATCCACCGTGTCAAACTCATCTGCAACGACGGACAGCTGCGCGATGTGCGGATGAACGGCAGCATCCGCAGGTGGAAGACCATGCCCGACCGCATCAGCATCCCGTTGAAGGTGGGGTTCCGCGAAGCGTTCCGTCTTGACTTGCTGGACGCCCGGCGCGACTTGGTCATGGTCGTGGAGGACCATTCTGGAGAAGACACTGTTCCGGAACGGGAGCATCGGCACAACCCGGATTACTGTGCCAAGTGCAACGGCGTGTGCCAGATGCCAAAGGAGTAGCCATGCCCACCCTGTGTGAAGATTGTGGGCGGCTGACCCGGCACGCGGTCTATCAAGCCACGCCGTACCGGATTCGCTGCCCCCGGTGCGCGTCCAAGGCCAAGTCGCCCGAACATCCCTGCCTCCAGTGTGGCCGTGACCTCGGCCCAGAGCGGTTTCTGGGTGCAGTGTGCGGCCGATGCTGCCGCGCCAACCACAAGCGCGTCACGGGGAGGTAAGCATGGAAGAGCAACTGACGTTTTCCGAACTGTACGAGCGCGAACACGGGACCGAAACCTCGTGCCCGAAGAACAAGGGCAAAGCCCACCGCCCCGACTGGACCAAGGTCACGATGGAACGGGACGGCACCACTTTCTACCTGGACGTGGTGTGCCGTTACTGCGGGCGCAGCGGGTGCATCGGCACGGTGAAGAAACTCGAAGAGTCGGTGGACTGGTAGATTGGAGGCACACATGACCTGCGTCCAGTGTGGTCGTCGCCGTACCGCAGCACGTGAGTGCGTGTGCGCCCGGTGCGCCGCGTTCCAGCGCTGGAAGAAAGGACTCCCATGGAAGAAACTGGCCCGACGATCATCGACACGCCGAAAGGCATCAGGATGTATCACCTACTCCAGTTGAAGCACGCCATGCACGTGCAGATGGAGACCGGCCTCGTCTATTCGAAGGGGTCCGTGTTCAACTACGTAAAGACAAAGTTCGGGTTGCGCGGCAACCACAAGAAGGTGTACAAGGCGTATTGCAAGATGCACAATCTGGAGGAGTAACATGGCGGAACACACCGACTGGCAACAGAAAGAAAAGGATGACATGGCTGCCGCCGTGCGTGCGCTGTCCGACTGCGCGAACCGAGGTCACTCGGCGAAGTTGTTCGTCGAGTACATGGACCGCGAACACCGCACTCTGCAGCAGCAGATGACTGGGATGTTCTTGGCCTGGATGCAGCACCTGGCCAGTCTGAACGACAACTACTATGACCTGCGGAACGAGGATGCGGTCAAGTTGTCGAAGGTCTGTATCCGCGCCATCGACGACGCAGGCATGATTCCCTACGTCCGGTTGATCTGACAAGGGTATCATGGCCCGAGTCACCATCCGAAAACGAAGGAAATACGGCCCAGCGCTCACCTGGGATGAATTGGCACGGGACTACGACGCCGCGCAGTACCCAGGGGCGCGGCCAGCTCGCACCCTGCCGATGTGGATCGTGTCCGCGTGGGCTGCACGCCAGCATGACAAGTACGTGGTCGATCCAGTCAAGGATACGTTCCACCGCATCCTGTTAAAGGGAGGAGAAGGATGAAGCCCATGTTCACGGTGAAGCGTGTCGCGCCGCAGACCCATGTCTTGTACGCGCACGGGTTCGCAGACGACACCGGCAACGAGAAGGCAACCATCGTGCTGACGGTCGTGGCCGGGTCCGACTCCCGCATCGCACGGAAGGACATCCAGGACTTCTGTGACAAGCTGAACGCGGTCGTCGCGGAACGTTACGGCGTCCTGGACGGAGGAGGGAACTGATGGCCTGCATGTGCGGCGATTACTGTTGCTGGTCATGCGGCCCCGCACAGGGGAATTGGAAGTGTCCCATCTGCGGGGAGTGGGCTAGCGAAGGGTGCGACCACATCGCGGATGACGGCAGTGACAAGCTGCCCCTGGATGTGAAACCCGAATTCAAGGCCGAGGCCGAGGCCGCCCTGAAACGTCAGGCGGAGGAGGAAGACGCGTTGTATCGGGACTACGAGGACAACAAGAAGTACGGGGAACAGTACAAGGCGCTATGTGAGAAGGAGAGGAGGGAACGTGCTAAACCGTGAGCAGATGCAGGAGCAGTTGATCCGGTATTCGGAGTCCGTCCGGTCGGTGGACGCCGCCTACAAGGAGATGACGGATCGCGTGTCCGACCACACGCAGGAGTTGAACCGTCTGGACACCCGGATCACGGAGGTAGAAGGATCGTTCATCAAGATGTTGACGGACACCATGGAGGCCACGAACAACGACCTGCTTCGAGTGGAAGGGCGGGTTGACGCACTGGAGAGTCACAACCGCACCTTCTGGACACGCGTGCGGTTCCTGTTCCTGGGGAGGTAACCCAATGCTTCGCATCACCTTCGACGAGCGTGATTGCACCCCCATCGAGGAGTATACCACGGACGAACTCCGTGAGGAGCACATGTCCTTGGACCAGGACATCGACCGGATGAAGTCCCAACTTGACCTCATCGAGGCCGAACTCAAACGCCGGGAAGGGAAATGCCCGACGCACGGGGGGTATGAGAAGGACGCGAACGATTCCCCGTGCCCCTCGTGCGAGGATGAGGACGAGGACACCGACACCGGCTTCGATTATCCCGACGAGGATGACCGCAGCGAATTCGCGGACCCCGGCGGCACCAGCGCGCTGCGTGCGGCCACACCCTCGAACCCGCGCAACTTGCCCTGTCCCACCTGTGGGCAACCGAACCGCCTGACGCCGAAGGACAAGGCGTTGGGCTACCAATGTGATGCGTGCAGTGACGCCGTTGAGCGTGGAGCACCTTAATGCCCTATTGGGATAAATACTCTGCCGGTAAACAAAGGGCCATACTGCGCAATAGGTATTGGTTTGCACAAGTAATGGCAGAGACCGAGTGTGAGGGGTGTCACACACAACCGCCGCCAGAAGATTGGCCTATAGAGTGGCATCACCGTGTCCGCGCTGCGCATCGACACACAGCCGTTACGCACTTGGTAAAACTCGGTGCGTCCATCGAGCGTATTTTAGAAGAAATGGAAAAGTGCGTGCCGCTATGTCGGCGGTGTCACATGAAGGAAGATGGACGTTTACACCAGATGCGGGACATTCATCCCCGTAAGAAAGGAGTACGGTATGCCCCTTTGCTTCCTCAACCGTGTTCGATCTGTCACCGAAGGAAATCGGCCTACCGGCCGGGCGTGTGCAAACAGTGCAAGTATGGACGGTGACACCTGCGCCGATAAACTGGAACGGGGGTGTGACTGATGCCTGCAGTCTATGGCCGAATTACGATTGACTTCGACCGTGAGCAACTCATATTCCTGGTCGCAGGGATGATCACGGCCGGGATGCACGCGAACTCCAATATTGACCTCAGCTTGGACGATGCGGCCGTGTCCGCTGTGGAACAGGCCAAACTCATCCTCCGCACGATACGGGAGCACATCTGATGGACCCGCAACAGGCGTGGCAGGACATCGTGGACACGGCCGCCAGCATCGACATCGAGGACATGGACCCGGCCGCCAGCTTGGACCCGGATGTTCTGGTCAAGATGGTGGAACAGATCCTCGAACTGAATCAATGGCTGCTCCGTGGCGGATTCCCGCCGAAGGGCGCATACCTAACCAAGGACACCGAGCAGGAGATTCGGAACATGGAGGACCGAAACGAGCATCCGTGGGATCGGAGGGGCAAACGATGAGAGTGCTCGTCTGTGGCGACCGGAACTGGACCAACCGGGCCAGCATCTATCGTGAGTTGCTGGAGCTTCGGAAGAAGCACGTCGGTCCCATCACCGTCATCGCTGGCGGATGCCGGGGCGCAGACACCCTGGCCACTAGTTGCGCGTGGCAACTGAACATGGACGTGGAGGAGTACCCAGCGAACTGGGGGACGCAGGGACGGGCCGCTGGTCCGATCCGCAACCAACTGATGTTGAAGACCGGCATCCATCTGGTGCTGGCCTTTCACCCGAACCTGTCCGAGTCCAAAGGGACAAAGGACATGGTGAACCGCGCCGCAAGTGCTGGCGTGCCTGTCCACATTTTCACCGAGTAGGAGGTCACCGTATGCCGTTACAGTTTGGTCAGAAACCCACGAGCGAACGGATCTTCGTCCGCATCCAGTCGTTGGATGGGGAGGGAAAGATCACGCGCACCCAGTCCATGAACGTCTGGCAAGCGGAATTCGACACGGTACTGTCCGCCGTGACCCAAGCGTTGAGCGCCGTGTTCGGCGGCACCGACCTGGACCCTTCCCTGGTCACGGAAGCACCCGTTCCCATCAAGGGCCGGTTGCGCCGGGGGAGAAAGGCATGATCGCCAAAGGACTGTCCAGCGCGATGCGAGCGATGGCGACGCAGCTGTCCGCCACGGCCGACGACCTGGATCGCCTGGGGGCGATGTGGGGCGAAGACACCCCCGCCGTCGTGCCGGAACTGAAGAAGAAGGCCAAGGCCATCCGCAAGGATCTCGCCACCAAACGCCACAAGGCGTCCAAGCCCCACTGGACGCAGACCCCGGAGGGGAAGAAGAAGATCGCGGCCATGAACGCCAAGCGGTGGGCCAAGAAGGAGGTCCATGAAGAAGCCGATCCGTCGTCAACGCCCAGTGAAGGGCGGGCGTGATCCCCTGCCGGCCTGTGTCATTCGGGACATCCGGCACGAGGTCGAGCGGCTGGCCCGTCGCCACAACGTCAGTCGGAGTTTCGTGATCGCCGTGGCACTGGCCGAGGCGTTCGGCATTGACGAACAGGAACGCTACATCGGAGGAATCCGTGTCGGCCCCCCAGTCAAGAAGTAGTTACCCGCATATTCTGCGGGGCCGTGTCTGTTCCGTCGCCGTCTATCCCGGCCGAGCACCCGGATCGTCCGCGATGGCAGACGCTATCGACAACCGTGAGTGGAGCCGCCTCATGTCGTGGGGCGTCAAGTGGTGGTGGCCCACACAGGCCATCTGGATGACGGACTGGTGCGACCAGCTGGTACGCCGTCCCCTACGGTGCAAAGTGTATAAGGAGACATCATGCTCGCCATCGACAACGAAACCCCGGTCCAGGCCCCGCTGAACGGCTTGATTCAGGTCAGTGTGACCACCAACGGCGGATTCCAGGAGATGAACCTGGACTATGAATGCATGTGGAAGAAGGATGGGATGTTCGTGTTCAAGTCCTATGACCAGGGCGGCAACGTCGTGTACTTTAAGATGAAGGAGGACGAGGCCATTCTGGCCATCTTCGACACGATGATCCCTGCCGGGGGGCAGTCCGACACACGGCACTAACAAGGAGACCCAATGGTTGACGCCAATAAAGACAAGATTCTCGACCGCATCGTGAAGTTGTTTCGCCTGGGCAGTTCGGACGCGAACACGACCGAGGCCGAGATGTTGTTGGCGATCTCCCGCGCCAAGGAAATGATGGCGCGGCACAATCTGTCCATGGCAGAAGTTGAGATGAAACTGGGGACACCGGAACACGTCAACCAGTTGCGGGAGCGGGTCCGGGAGTACACGGCCTACACCCGGAAAATCTCGGACTTCGCCTATTACGACTACAACGTGGCGTCGTGCGTGATGACGCTGACCGGGACACGCGCCGTGGTCTCTACCGGAAAGAACCGGTGGGATGGACTGTCCAAGATGCAGTTCATTGGGATGGAGGAGGACGTGGCGATTGCCGCCGAAATCTTCATCATCTTTCTGGAAGCCGTACGCCGGGCTGCCCGGTCCACCTATGGCTCGGGATGGTCGTCGCGCCACACGGCCTACGCCATTGGGTTCAGCAGCCGGATGGCCAAACGTGCCCAGGAAGCCGGAAACCAGCTCAGTCGAGAGGAGGCCTCAACCATGGCCCTGGTCGTGCAGGATAAATCGTCAGCCATTGACGCGTATCTGCGCGAGCGGGGAACCGCACAATCAACTCGAAAACCTCGAATCGCAGACGGAGCCGCCTATGCCCGTGGATACGAAGATGGGGGGCGGATGAACCTGTCTGTAAAACGGAACCTCAAATGAGGCACACGCATGACGCTCGTCCTGGTCGGCGTCATCATACTTGCTGTATGGTGGGCGCATCATTACCAGCCCGAGCCGCCATCGGTCCCGACCGTGCCGCCAGTCCCCGTCAAACGGGAGCGACCGCCGCACCGTCCGCACTGGATTGCGGAGATCCGAGTGGGCAAATTCAAGTCACCGAAACAGGTGAAAGTCGAAGCCACAACCGAAGCCGAGGCGGTGATGAAGTTGATTACGCCGCCGCACAGCTTCCACCCCCGAGATATCGGTCTTCTCAAGCGGATGCGGTAATGGGGGCCGATCCGGGGTTTGGGCGTCAATAAATTGACCACGGGAAGGCGTCTTAGCGTCCCTGTAGGACGCGAACGGGGGCCGGGACGGGTTGCGGGTCCGCCCGTGGCCCGTTCGGGCCTGTAAGGGGCGGCAAATGTGATGCGCAGATTGCGGTATTTCACGCGGCCATTGTTGCTCGCGGCCGAGCGGGAACGCGTCCGCCGAGGATGGACCGACCAGTACGAGCATCCCCGGTTCACCCGGTTACCGGCCGGAGCGCGGTTTCCGATCATCTATGACCATGCCTTTCATCGAGATGGCTGGATGCATGTCGTCGTACTCTGGCCAGAACAGGGGATGGCGTGGTGGATGAACGTCAGCTTCGAGCTGTATCGGAAGCTCCCGGCCATGACCGTGCATCCCGATCTGTATCGCTGGTAAAGGAGAAATGATGAATGTACCGAAAGTGACTCGCATTACGATCCAGATAAAGGTACCAGGGGCCAGGCCACGAGAGTTCTATCCCTACGTTGTGGACGCTCGTATCTTGGTCAAGGACATCTTCGCCCTCCATCGTCCGGTGACGGTGCCAGTGGGCAGCATGGAACCGAAACAGGAGGGGAAGGATTGGACCCTGACCCACATCCCGACGGGGCAGCGGGTGTTGCACGGCATCCTGACCATCAAGCAGGCCATGTCCATTGTCAAGGATCTGACAAACAAGGGCATTGACTGGTCGTTCACGGACATCCAGACCGTAGATGAAACGCTACGAAAACGGGCCAAGGAGGTGGTCCAGGCCATCAAAGGGGTGTATGGGTTGCCGGAGTATTAGAGCAATTCAGCTCACGATTGGCGGATGGACACCATGCGCCGCCCCAGGTGGGGGAAGTCATGGTCGCCATCCCCATACATATCCTTCTATAAGAAAAGAAAGATCTATATGAGAGATAAAGAATGGGGGTGGGTGGGGTGGGTTCCCCCCTTCCCCCAACCTGGGGGCCGACACGCCACCCATTCGCCAAACGTGAGGTGAAAAAGTTGGAGGGGCAATGTTAGGCAGAACCTACGAAGAGTTGAAGAAGGACGCACGCTTGGCGTGCAAAGTACGAGGGCACTTCATCCGGCGCATCAACACCACCAGCTGGACCGAGGCACATGGGCATCGTGGCGCGGCCAAGTGTGAGAAATGCCCCGCGTATGTGCAGGTCATCCAGCACCCGGCCCCGAATGAGATCGACATTGGCGGTCCCGCAGTCGCCATGGACTGCCCGACCGATCCGAAGTGGTGCTGACATGGACGATCACCGCAGTCCACATCGTCAGATTAAACACGAAGCGCGGGTCATCGCGCAGAAATTGGGCCACGCGCTCCGTCCGTTCGATGCCAGCATCCGGGTGATGTTTCCGCTGTACATCACAACGTGCTATCGGTGCGGACGGCCTGCCGTGGTTCGGCCGCGTCCGATGATGTTCGAGCCCAGATTCAGCGGTTCCGCGCTGGAAGAAGTATGCCCGCGACGGGGGGCCAAGGACGGGCCTGAAATAAATGTTTCAAGCGCCCCGAAACCCGTTGCTTCCAAGCTCGGTGGGGTGTAATATGAGCCGTGCAATGGGGATTCACCACCCCCTGCTGCCCTTACCAGGGACCATGACAACCGGCACGAGTGGGGCAGCCTTCCATCATGGAAGGTCGGTATTGTCATCGGTCAAAACGGAGTGTGTATGGCGAAGATTCTGCGGGTGAAGGGGTCCACGGCCCCGGCGAAGGCCGAGGCAACGGAACCGAAGGCCAAGGCGGCGAAGAAGGAGACGCCGTCGAAGTACCTGGGGCGCACGACCGGGATGCGGGTCATGGCGTTTCAGGACAAGCTGATGCGGGAGAATTACAAGGCCAAGCTCACCGACGAGCGCCTGGCCGAGATCATGCGGGCCGAGTTCCCAATGGCCGCGGCCTTTACGACCGCACACGTCAAGGGCATCCGCTCCATGTTCAACCACGGGAAGCGCGCGAGTCAGGATGGCCAGCCTCCGGCCAAGACGTTGACCGAGTTCGATGCCCAGGGCAGTCCCATGGTCCGGGGCGGAGGCGGAGGCGGCAAACCGCCGTCCGTGCCGAAGGGCATGGGAAAGCTGGCCCCGTCAAAGCCGGTGAAGGTCCGAGGGCGGAAGGCGAAGGCCGAACCCGTCGAGGACGAAGAGGAAGAGACCGAGTAGGCGTAGGCCGGGGTCCAGCCGGGGCATCATAGGGGCTGGACCCCATTTTCACATTCTGAATCGGAGGTCGTATGGCCACGAAAGCACCCGCACGCGTGCAGACCAACCTGGTCGGCCGCATCATCACCAAAGCGGATTCCATTCCCGTCGGCAGTTACCGCTGGCCGGTAGACGATCCGATCATCTATGTTTCAACCTTTCCCGCTGAGCATAAAGCTGAGATTGTTGCGGTCTACACCGACAACGATGGGGAACTGAAACTGGGGTGCCGCACCCTGCTGAAAGGGCTGTTATTCGTCATCCCGGCCACAGACAATGGCCACACCGTTTCTGACCGCTGACCATGTCGCGCACCCTACTGCCGCAGCAGCACGAGGCGTTGCGGTACGCGCAGACGCGGAACCGTATCGCCCTATTCATGGAGATGCGCCTGGGAAAGACCAAGGTCGCTATCCACTGGGCCAAGCACCATCGGTGCGGCCGGATCCTGGTCCTGGCCCCGTTGTCGGTGTTGCCGGGGTGGGTCGAGGAACTGTCCAAAGAAGATGTCCGTGCCACGGACGTCTTCTTCTTAGAAGGCCCGACCCGTGACCGTGTGGCTATGGCGAATGAGATCGACGAGGGCTGGGCGTTGTGCAATTACGAAGCCATCGTCCATGCCCCGCAGCTACTGGCGTTGCCGTGGTCGGCGCTCATTCTGGATGAGTCAACCCGGATTCGGAATCCTAAAGCAAAGACGACCCGTTTCCTCCTGACGCGCACGGCACACATCACGCGACGGGCGATCCTGTCCGGATTACCGGCCCCAGAAGGTGCGCTCGACTACTACTGTCAACTGGCGTTTCTCCACGGTCAGTTCCTGGATCGGTACAATTTCTGGTCATTTCGAGACCGCTACTTTTACCCGGATGTCAAAGGATGGGAGTGGATGCCGAAGACCGGGACGGTGGACCTGGTGAAGAAGGAGGTGCATCGGTTGGCGTTCGTCCTGACCCGGAAGGCCGCAGGCATGGGCGAACGAAAGGTCTACGAACGCCGGTATGTCAGCATGACCAAACCCCAAGGTCGCTGGTATTACCAGGTGATGCGGAAGTTCGCCTTTAAAGACCTCGAGACAAAGTGGGTAGTGACCCAGTACGTGTGGGCGGCACGGCTGGCCGGGGGATTTAGCCCAGATCAAGATCATCCGGAATTGATCTCAGATGCGAAGGCCGAGGAAATTCTCCTTCTACTGTCCTCGGAATTGAAGAATGAGCCGGTTGTCGTCTGGTTCCGGTTCAACGAAGAACTGCACCATGTCGCGTCCCGCCTTGACGGGGCGGGCATCAGTTATCGCAGTATCACGGGGGACACCCCGCCTGACCTTCGACGCAGCTATCAACAGTTGTTTCAGGAAGGGCAGGTGCAGGTCATGCTAATGCAAGTCAAATGTGGAAAGTTCGGGCTGAACCTATCGCGGGCCTCGACCGCTATCTACTATTCCAACGACTACGATTATGAGGGCCGGGCGCAGTCCGAGGACCGCATCGTGCATCCGTTGAAACACGAACCGTTGCTGTACATTGACTTGATTACGCGCAACACCGTCGATACGGCAGTTGTCGACACCTTGAAAGATAAAAGTGTCACCGCCCGCACGTTCATGTCTCGTCTGCTCGAGAACGTGAAACGTGACTTCGCCATTGTCTATGGCGGGAACCGGCTGTTTGCGCGAAACGCGATGCTGGCGACCACCCCGCTGAAAACGCGGATTAAACAACTGTACATTGGAGACAAAGATGAGTGACAAGTCATGGCCTACCTTCATCGTCGGGCAGTTCGGATCCGTGGTCGGCGTCTTGGCGATGCTGGGACTACTGCTGCTGTCGTTCGCGTGGGTGGTGTGGGCGTTCAAAGTTCTACAAGGCATGATCGCCAGCATCCCCCGTTAGGATATGGTTGCATTTGTCCGGGGTGTCCGAATGAAGTGGAGATCCCGCATTTCACTTGTTTGGAGTGTTTCCTCCGCTGCACGCGGACGTGGAAGGGCGCATGGCACGACGTTACCGTACACTACTCGCCATTGACCCCGGTCTTGCGGGAACGGGATGGGCTATCTGGTATGCGGATACGGAAGCTCCCGACGCCGTAGGCGTCATTCCCCCGCCCCCGTTAGGGGAATTGGCGGGGCGGTGTGAGCGGATCGTGCAGCACCTGCCCCACTTGACATCGCAGCCCATCGTCGTGTGTGAGTTTCCCGAGTTTCAGTCGGGAACCGCCCGCAGCATGGGATGGGCCAAAGGCGATTTGCAGAAATTGACATTTCTGGTCGGGTATATCGCTGGCAGAAATCCGTCTTGCCAGTTTGTGCCGGTCAAACCGTCGACTTGGAAAGGGCAGCTGCCGAAAAGCATTGTCACCGACCGCATCATTACTCGTCTAGGAAAGGAGTGGGCGCAGACATCGGGTGTTAAGACACATGCCTGGGATGCCGTGGGCATTGGTCTGTGGTTCAAAGACTTAAAGGAGACCACATGAAAGTAAAGAAAACTCCCACATCGTTGCCAGTGCGCTACGATCCTGAACGGGATGGCGTCACATTCAGTTTGCTCACGGCATTCAAGGATTGCCGCGAGCTGTGTCGGTTGGGGCTGAATGGCTGGACCGCTGTCGAACCCAGTTTCCCCCTCATCTTCGGAGATGTCGTCCACGAGGTCTTCCATCGGGTGTATGCCGATGCGCAAGCCAAACGGTTGAAGAAACCCCCGACCGAGGACCGCATCCAGGGACTGTTGCAGGACATCGCCAAGGAATGGCGCACGGAGAATCCATTGGCCAGTGCCAAAGCTGTCCAGTTCCTGGAACAAGTTGAAACCCTGTCCGCGGCCATTCTCCCTATCTACTTCAAACACTGGGTGGATGATTTCACCCAGATACACTGGATGGAGAAAGGGCTGGAACACGAGTTCAAAATTCCTATCAGCGGACACGCGGGCCGCACCCCCTGGAAGACATTCCTGCGGGGCAAGATGGACGGCGTGTTCTTCAAGGAGGGTAGCGACCGGCCGTGGTTGTTTGAGACCAAGACCAAGGGACGTATTGAAGAAGGCGCGTTGGTCGATATCATGCCGTTCGAGCTACAGGTCAATACCTACTTGATTGCCCTGTACAAGATGCTGGGGAAAACTCCGGCGGGGGTCAAATACAACATCCTGCGTCGGCCCCAACTCAGGCAAAAACAGCAGGAATCCTTAGCGCAATTCGGCGCCAGGATCGTCGCGGACATCCACGACCGCCCCGACTTCTACTTCATTCGGATGGACATGACCATAGACATGCGTGACTTGGATCGCGCAGAACAGGAGTTGATGGATCTGGTGGGTGATTTCCTGATGTGGTGGCGGGGCCAGACGGGCCACTACAAGAATTCGGCACACTGTGAAAACAAGTACGGAACGTGCCACATGCTGCCGATCTGTTCGCGCCGGGATACCACGGGATTCTACCAGCGCGACCGCATCTTCATGGAGTTAGAAGGTGTGTGATGGGCGACATGGCAGATTGGCTGCTGGGAAGTGCGGACTGGGACAACGGCCTTGAATGGGACGAATACGAAGACTTGCCCTACATCGGCTGTGACATCAGTCGGCTCAGGGGACCGCAACCCAAACGCTGCAAATTCTGCGGGGAGTATCCGCTCTACTGGCACGAGATGTGGCCGCACCATTGGCGGCTTCGTCGCTCGGACGGGACGCCGCACCGATGCGACCATACGCCCAAGACAGGGCGTCTGTTACAAGACCTTCGAAGGAGGCTCACGTGAGAATCGTCTGCATCGGGGGCGGGATCACCGGCCAACTGGTCCAGTTGGTGGTGCCGCAGACCCGTTTGCTGGATTGGCGACCGCCAGACCAGGTGCATAAGCCCCAGACCCGCCGGTATGGGGCCAACTATTTATGGAAGCCGATACCGGGATTGCCGGTGACGTCTTTCCCAGTCATTACGCACGTTGACGGCGCACCCGCGACCAAGGAAAATGTGCTGGCGTATAAGGTCAAGATTGGAAAGGCTTGGGACGTGACGGATCACTTATCCGACCAGTTCATGTTACAGACCACGGGATATGACTGTGCCTTTCCCGATCCCCGAATCGACTATGGCTGCGCCGTTACACACATCGACATGGTTCGACACGAACTACATCTGCGGAACGGGAAGTATCTCGAATACGAAATTCTTGTCTCGACCATTCCCTTGTACGCGTTGCTGCGGATGCTGGATGTATCGATAGGATCAACCTTTCGGTATGACCCGATCTTTGTCAAGGTCAGTGAACGTCCCCCGGACGCGCCCTACCCGCCGAACATGGTCTATGTCAACTATATCTCAGACCCTACGGTTGCGCCCTACCGGTTCACGGATCGGGGGAACGAGCGACATTACGAAGCGCTGTCTCCGATGCCGGGCAGCACCGCCCGGAAAATTGTTCCAGGAAAGATTCACCACAACCCCCGCGCTGCGCAGACTGTGGCGCAGTTAGTGGACAAGAACATCTTCTGTTTCGGCCGGTTTGCGGCCTGGTTGCCGGAGGAGTTAATCCATGAAACGTATGATCGCATTGTGGCATGGGCTGACCGCTTTGGTCTCCGAACGGCGGGCGTACCTCCAGTCAGTGCGACAGGAACGCACCCGGCGTAAACAGCAACGTCGGCGGGAGCCGTTGACGACCGGCCAACTGTGGCATGACCTGTTGTTGGAAACGACCGACACCTATCATCGCGGGAATACAGCAAGATACGCGGGCGGTACCGCCGCGCCCAGCGACGAGCCACACGACCCGCCGCAGTGGGTGACGCCGCGTGGCGTCGACCAGTCCATGCTGTATCGGTATCAAATTGCTCATGTCGTTCACCAGGCCTTGCCCGAGGCAAGGGCGCAGAGCCAACCGGTGAAAGTCGGGAAACTTCGCGTAGTCCGGAAACGGAGAACCGCATGACCAAAGGCGCGGTCTGCCCGAAGTGTGGAAACAAAGATCCGACATTACTAGAGATGTCCGAGACACAGACCCGCACGGCCACGCATCAGCTTCACTTCTACGAACTGGTGTGTAATGTGTGCAGCCATGTTTGGAGCAAACGTATTTCTGCCGTTCCTCACAAGCAGGTGAAACATGGACAGTGACATCTGGCGCGATCAACATGAATTCAATCGATTGCTACGCCCCAACTGGCCAACCACCTATCCGGAGCGCACCGCCCTGACCAAGGAGATGGTACTACACCTGATTTCGGAGTGCGATGAATTGCTCCGGGCCAGTGGGGCGTGGAAGTCCCATCGGCGGGAGGTCGTGCCGGAAAACCGACCGCAGATCCTGGCGGAGTTGACGGACATTCGCAAGTACTGGATCACCGTGGCGCAGGTGTGGGGGTTCACCGAGGAAGAACTGGACGACGCGTACTGGCGCAAATCGGCAGCCGTCCGTCAACGGTATGTCGAAGAATGGGTCCAGCAGTTGACCGGGCCGATGGTCATTCTAGACCTGGACAACGTGTTGTGCGACTATCCACGGGGACTGGTCCAGTGGATCAAGTCCACGCTGTGGACGGATGCGGTAGGGGCCTCAAGTGAAGCATTAGAGGAATTGGCCCACGGTGTCGAGTGGATCAACGCCGCATCCTTGCAATGCAGTCAGCAGGTGTGGCTGGAAATCAAACACGCCTTCCGCACCTCGGGGGCGAAACGGATGCTGCCCGCTCGGCCAAAGGCCGCGGAGTTTACCCGGTGGTGCCGGGACAAGGGATGGAAGATCATCATCCTAACCTCACGCCCGATTGACAAGTACCCGACGCTTTACGATGACACCCTACACTGGTTAAATCACGGCGCGTTCGCGTATGACTTTGTCTGGTGGGGATTCGACAAAGCCCATCAGATCAATGTCCGAGATATCAGTAGACAAGTCATGTTCGCTGTTGACGATGAAGAACAATTCGTCCGTCAGTATCTTCAAGCTGGGATTCGCACCTACTGGATGCAGCGACACCCGGCCTTACAACCCAAGGCGAAATTAGAGTGGATAGACGGGCAACTATCGTGGGTCACCTCGTTACAAGACATTATGGACAAGGAGGAAAAACGTGCCAAAACCAACTGACGTGGGCCATCGGCCTCATGCTGTGCATACGGGTGAGCCGCCGACCACACCGATCTCACGTGGTCCCTACGGGATCACGGTGACCTTGGACACCTGGGGTCCGAAGGACTTCGAGCGCCCCATGTACGACGCCTTACAAGCGAACTGGGGTGAATCCCCATCGCGCATTGTGAACGAAGCTACAGACAACCCGGATGCCGACGCTTATCTGGACCGGTGTTTCGCCGGGCAGACGTTGCCCCAGGTGTTGGAGGGTCTGACGTTCTGGTTCACCATCGACGGGGTGAGCCGAGCCACCACACACCAGCTGGTTCGGACGCGCATGGGCGCGGCCTTCATGCAGCACGGAGGCCGCGACAACGATTGGCGGCACCGGGGCTGGACCATGCCCGAGACGATTGCTCGTGCCTGTGAAGCTGACCTCGCTCATGGAAAGAAATCAGCACAACCTTACCCGGAAGGGTGTTGTGTGACAAGTTGGAAACCCCTTGACGATCTGATGAAATACGAAGCCAGTGTTCGAGGAGTTCCACCAAAAGCCATTGGCTTGGACTCCGTGATCGAGGAACACATTGAGCAAGGAAAGTTCATCTACGCGGCCCTAGTCGATGCCGGGATCCCGTGGCAGGATGCCCGTCGCGTGCTGACGATGGGAACGCAGACCTACATCCACGCCATCTACAATTATCAGGCGTTGAAGGGCGTACTGGCCAATCGGCTGGAACACGTCATGGACTGGGAAATTAACTGTGTGGCGCAGCTGATGCTCCGGGAACTGCACATCCATTGTCCCGAACGTATCTGGGCCAACTTAGGCAGCCACAGTGACCGGGCGGGACGGGCCACGATGTCGGCCATGACGTCCTGGACACCGGATGGCAAGCATCCGGCCGATGCGTCCGACGCGCAGCTGCCACGGGCGCACCGTCCGGAACAGAACCCCTTCTGGGTGCTGGCACCGGAGTCCATGGCCGGAGGCGCAGTTCGCTGGGTGCCGACCAATGGCGTCTACCCCACGCCGCAGGAGTTGGCGGAAACGGGCGAAAAATAGTAGGTTTTCGGTGTTGCTTTCTATGGGCATTCCGGCCCATGATTGGGGGCCGCATTGGACCCGGCGCAGGCATTGTGGCCAAAAATAGCAGGTTTTTAGGAGGGGCAGCATGGCCGTTGTCAAGCGTACCGTTCCGTCTGGCGGGATAACTAAGCCCGCCGTCTCTGTCGCGCCCACATCGGCCGCGACAGCCGTTAAACTTCCCACAGCCCCATCCGTGCCATCCGTAAAGTTGGGGGATTATTCCTTTCTAGTCTTCGGGGATAAGAAGGTCGGGAAAACTTCCCTGGCGGCACAATTTCCCGATGCCCTGTTCCTGATGACGGAACCGGGCGCACGCGCCCTGCCCGTGTACCAGATTGCGATCCTAGACTGGCGCATGTTTCGGGATACGCTGAAACTGTTGCGGACGCCCGAAGGCAAACGGTTCCAGACCATCGTGGTCGATACCGTGGACCTGCTGTTCAAGATGGCCGAAACCTATGCGTGCCAGAAGTTGGGCATCGCGCACCCGTCCGAGGAAGATTGGGGCCGTGGCTGGAGCGCCGTGCGCGATGAATTTACCGCCCAGATGCAGGTGCTGTTGAACATCGGCAAAGGTGTTATCCTGATTTCGCACGCCACGGAGCGAGAAATCAAGACCCGGTCTGGGACGAAGTACGACCGCATCCAGCCGACCATGAGCAATCAGGCTCGTGACATCGTAGAAGGGATGGTCGACATCTGGGCGTACTACACGTACGAGGGGACGCAACGCGTGCTGCAAATCCGGGGCGACGAGCACATCATGGCCGGGAACCGGCTGCAAGAAAATTTCCGGTACAACGGTAAAGAAGTGCGCGAGATTCACATGGGGTCTTCGGCCCAGGAAGCGTACCGGAATCTGGTCGCGTGTTTCGCCAACAAGTACAAGCCCATTGTGATTTCCCCCGAAGAGGAAACGACCCCGGCTCCCGTGATTAAGAAGGTAGTAAGGGGGTAACATGGCCTCTTCGTTCTGTGTATTGATTCCGTCCCGGCAACGGGTGGATGTGTTACGAAAATCACTACAGAAAATGCCGTGGCTCAACAACCGGGAGACGATCATCGGCCTTGAACGAAAGGAACAGGATGCGTACACCCAGATGCTGGCGAAAACAGCGCCGCTGGTGGCGATTTCGACCTATGACAACCCCACTGGGTCTGTGGCCGTGGCCCGTGAGTGTTTACGCCAGGTAGCGGTCGCCAGAAAGTACAGTCACTATGTTGTGACCGATGACAATGCCGTGCATCGCAGCGCACTGGGCCTTCGCAATTTGGTCCAGTGTGCCCAGGAGTGGCCGGCGAAGCCCGTCATCATGGCCGGGATGCACAACACGGCCATTCACTTCGACCGCACAAAAATAGGCCAGAAACAGACGATTAACGGACTCACCTCGTACCCCACCGTGGCCATGATGTTCCAGGTGTATGACCACGCCCTATATTCCCAATACTCGTACCCTCCGGACGCCTATGGCCTGGATGACCGGCATCTGGTCCTCTGGGCCATTGCCCAAGGCGTAAGGGAATTCCGCGTCTGCATGGATGCGCCCTTTACCAAGTCGCGGTACGACAAACAGAAAGGAGAGGTGATCGGCGGACAAGGGTCCATCCCAGAGCGGATGGTGAAGTGTGGATTGGCCATTGCCCGACTGGCGACAGATTTTCCGCGCTACGTCGGCGCAACCGGCACCCTACGGATTCCCTGGACGTTCGTCCTGGATATGGAGTCCGGACATACCGCTGACCGATTGGTTGGCGGGGCGATGCGTAAGGCCGAGGCGATTGTGACGCCTCAACAGAAATCGGCATTTCGGATTCGGACCACCCCGAGGAGTTAAGCGTATGGCACCCGAGAATTTCAGCAAGCAGTTGAAAGCGGCACAGGGACTGTGGGCCACGGCCAAGACCAAGGCCGAGGCGGCGAAGGGATCGCAGTTCACGGAATACGAGGATGGCCGGTATGTGGCCCGGTTGATGGGCGGTAGCATCGGAAAGTCACAGTCGTCGGGGCGGCTGCAGATCACCTGGACATTCAAGTTCGAGGAGGGGGAATACGAGGGCCAGAACAAACTCGATTTCTCCGGCCTTGAAACGGAACAGAATCTCTATTGGTTGGGCCTCCGGTTGCGTGAGTTGGGGTATGAACTGCCGGACAAGGCCGAACAGTTGCAGGAGATCCTGAACGACATCGCGCAGACCAAGCCGTTGTGCAAGATTCGCCTGAAGACCAAGGGTGAATTCCAGAACCTGTTCATCGACAAGGTATACGCGGCCGGGGATGAGGTGCAAGGAGATACCGGCGTCACCGAAACCGAGGAACCGGAAGAGGAAGCGGCCCCGGAACCGGCAGCGGAAGAGGAAGAGGAGGAGCAGCCCGAGGAAGAAGACGAGGACGCCGATACCGTGGACATCCAGCCCGGCATGATCGTTGTGGTGGATTCGGCCAAGGGCAAATTCAAGGGTGAGGTGCTCGAACTCCTCGAGGACGAAGGGAAGGTGCGGGTGAAGCTGGAGGACGGTCGCGTGCTGCGCGTGGGCGGCGACAAACTCCAGGCCGTGGTCGATGCCGCGCCCCCGGAACCCAAGGCCGCGCCGAAAAAGGGCCGGGGCAAGAAGTAACACCACGTCATCTGTAGGCGGTCGGGCCGGGGCCGGGGGTTGTACCCCGCCCCGGTCCATTTCGTTGACTGTAGGACCGCTAAGGGCGGTCCATTACCGCTGGGGGATGTCGTGGGCGTGACCGTTCGGGACCAAATCATCTTCACACGCGAATTCTTTGACAAGTGTGTAGTCATCATGTACGACAAGGGACGTGACTATGCACCCAAGGATATTGCCATCAGCGAAGCCTGGTGGACGGCAGCCGAGACCAACACCACACCAGAGCTATCCATCTACAATGCCATGCGGAAGCATTGGGGCGCGATTCAGACCGGCATCCGCACCGGCCGACCGTTGGAAGGCGACACGCTGCACAATCATCTGGTGGATATCGCCAACTACGCGGTGATGATGGACTTTATCATCACACACAAGAAGGAGTATCTGCTCGCCATCACGCGCTGGTGCGAACAGAATCCCTGCACCAAGAAACATGCCGGAGACGACCCCTGTGACGCGTGTCTGATGTTGCCGTGGCTGTACCCGCACACGGCCGAGATCGAGTGATGCTGGTCCGGTCCGCGTTGCCGCGATTGTTCTCGAATTTCCGGTCGAACCGGATTTCGTTCGATACGGAGGGCACGGGCCTGATTCCCTACGGTCCGCCCGAGTACTGGGGCTACTATCCGGCGCGGCCGTTCGCGTTCGCGTTCTGCGATGGCGAAGGGAACACGGCCTACTTCCGATGGAAGGTCGAGCCCAGTACGCGGCGCGTAGTGCTGGGCACCCCGGCCGAGCAAGCCATTCTGAAACGCATTGCCACGGACAATACCCTACAACTGGTCGGCCACAACATCGCCTATGACCTGCGGATGTTGGAGGCCATGGGCTATACCATTACGAATCACAACGTAGACGACACGATGGTACTGGCCCATGTGGTGACGGCCGGGGATGAGTTGTCGTATGCGTTGAAGCCGTTGTGCAAGAAATACCTGGCCTTTCCGGACGACGATGAGAAGGAACTGGAACATGCCGTGGCCGAGGCCCGACGCGAGGCACGGGCCAAGGGCTGGCTGATTGCGGGAGGAAAGAAAGAAGTTGAACGGGGCGAGCGTGTCGTGTTCGCCGGGAACAAACCGGTCAAGGCCGATTACTGGCTGGCCCCGCCCGACCTGTGTCAGCGATACGCGGTCGGGGATGTGGAACGCGCCATGATGCTGTACCTACTCATGGTTGCGGAACTGGATCGGGATCCGCGCATCCGGGCTACGTATGAACGGGAGATGCAACTGTTCTGGGTATTGCGGAAAATGGAGAAGCGGGGAACGCGGGTCTATCCCGATTGGACCGAGCATCTGGTCGTCTGGTATACGCAGTACATGGCCAAGATGCGGAAGATGGCCGACGCAAACGGCGGGGCTGGCATGAACTTCATGTCGCCCAAACAGCTCACCCACAAGTTTTATACCGAGCTGGGGTATGCCCCGATGTACACGGAAAAGGGGAACATGGCCCTGGGCAAAGACAAGTTGGCGGAATTGGGGGCCACAGATGAAGACACGGGGGAGTTCAAGGATCCGCTCGCGAAAGCGGTCCTCGAATGGCGTGCGGCGAAGCAGTCCATCAAATCGTTTCTCAATATCTACGCCAAGTTTTGGTATCCAACTTCGTACCCAGGCCGGACAGGAAATGCAGTTCGTTGTCCAGATGGGAAATGGGATGGAAGCAAAGGCGTATGGATTCTCCATCCAAACTATAACCAAACCGGGGCCGTTACCGGGCGCATGACCTGTTGCATTGCGGAGGACACGCCGATTGAGATTGCCCGTGACTTGTCGCAGCACCCAGAGGGCATTCCAGTACAAGATGTGCGTCCCGGTGACTGGGCCTATTGTATGGACGAAGATACGGGCACCCTACATCTACGTAAAGTAAAGAAGGTGTGGAACCGAGGCATCGCCCATGCTCTAGTGCGGGTTCACTGGAGGGGAAAACAAGGAAAAGGGCGTCAACGGATTGGACACCTAGACGTTACGCCAGAGCATAAACTTCGTACGGTCGATGGACAATGGGTAGCAGCAAGAGACTTATGCCCTGGAGATCACATTGCTGCAATACACCGTGATTCCCCAAGAAATAGGGCGCGTGTTGCGGTCACGGAACAGTCTCTACAGTACGAGTCACGGTTCATTCTTGAAGAAATGGCAAGGGCTCGGGCGTTGCCAGGAATGCACGCGCACCATTGCAACGGCAATTTTCAAGACAATCGTCCCAGTAACTTGGAATGGAGGTCAGAGCACCTTCACAAATCAGATCATTCAAAAGGAGAAAACAACGGCAACTACACCCATTGGACACGGGAAACGATCACGACCACCTTGGAAAAGTACCGATGGTCGATGACCTTGGCGTGCCGTGGCGAACACCTTGACTATACCTGTTTCCGGAAACACGTCAAGGAATTTTACTCTTTGGAAACGGTAAAGAAATTTGCGCGGGGGCTGCGCGGCCGACCGAATAATCCTTACTATGACCGAGGAATAGGGGGCAATCATCGTGTCATACGTGTTGAGCCATTGACAGTCATGCGTCCGGTATATGACTTGTGGATTGATGAACACCACAACTTCTTTGCCGGGGAATTGAGCGCAAAAAATTCAGACCCCAATCTGCAGCAGGTGGCGTCGGCCACCACCGGACTACGCAAAGCCGATATCCCGGCCCGACCGCGTGAGTGTTTCGGGCCGCGCCCCGGATGCCTGTGGTATCTGCCCGATTACAGTCAGATTGAAGTCTGGTTGTTCGCGTTCATGTCGGGTGAGGCCAACATGCAGGAGCTCCTCCTTTCTGGGTATGATTTCCACCAGGGCGTCGCGGACAAATCTTTCGTCCGCAAACCGGATTACGAGCAACGGAAGAAGTACTATCGCAAGTTGGCCAAGCTCATCATGTTCGGGAAACTGTACGGCGGCGGCGTCGGCACCGAACAGCGCCCCGGACGGATGACGAAACTGTTGCAGATGCCGTTCCGGGAAGCCAAGGCATTTATCGACTCATTCGAGGAACAGTTTTCGTCCGTTGTCACCTTCATGCGAAAGATGACCAACGAAGCTACGGCCAATGGTGAGGCCTGGAACCTGTACGGACGCCGCTACAAACTGGAACGGGAATGGGCGTACAAGGTTGTGAATTATCTCATCCAGGGATCGGCCGCGGACCTGTTGAAGGTCGCCACGATGCGCGTCGATTGGATGCTGGACCATCGGTGGCAGCACCCCCTGCTTGGACTTCTGAATACGGTCCATGATGAGATGATTATCGAAGTACCATTCGAGTCCCACTCGATGCGGCTGATGCAAGACATTGTGTGGGTGATGCAGATGGATTCTGAACACTGCGGTATCCCAGTGCCGTTGCCCGTGGGGATGAAGGTCGCGTGGAAACGCTGGTCGCATACGGTGGATATCAAACTACCGCCCTGGGTAAAGGGCGGGGTGCCGCGTGACGAAGCCCCGTTCGCGGAATTACGGGAGTTTATGCAGGACTGCCCGTACAAAGTTGACGCATCGCTGAAGGTAGAAGCACACCATGAAGTCAGACCGCATCAACCTGTGCAACGACATCTGTCGTCTGGTCCACACCACACGGCGAAAGCCCACGCGCGAGTTCCTTTCTAAACAGGAGATGACCCACGTTCACAGTTATCTCGTACAGGTGCAACAACGGCTCCAACAGCTCGAACAAGAAGTCCGGCGCATTGCCGGGCAGTAAAGGCGTTCCCCGATGGATAAGCGGCGCATCTTTGAGTCGCATGGGGTGGAATTCACAGGCGAACGCGGGGACGAGATCTATGGCACCTGCCCGTTCACCGATAAAGCGGAAAAGTTCTACGTCAATATCAAGACGTGGCTCTGGGACTCGAAGACCGCTGGCCTCAGCGGCAACATTCCCCGCTTCCTGGCCGAGATACATAAGCTGTACCGCAAACGGCTGACACCCGACCGGTTAAATGCCTTGGCGCATGACCGGGGATTGCCGGTCACGGCCCTACATCCGTGGAACTTGGGCTGGACGGGCTACACCTATGCCATTCCGTATCTGGACCCCTCGGGTAACATGGTCGACATTCGGACCTGGAAACCCGGAGGCCGCGCCATTTCGACCGCAGGGATCGAGGTCGGGTTGTTCGGCGCACATCGGCTGAACCGCGATCTGGCCGCACCGGTCTACATCTGTGAAGGCGAGTGGGATACGGTCGCCTGGGACGAAGCGTTGCGGCAGGCCGGAGAGCCAGGAATCGTGGTCGGTGTACCGGGCGCGGGCGTGCTAAAAACCGACTGGGTGCCGTGGTTCGCAGGCCGCACGGTCCATACCCTGTACGACAATGACGGGGCCGGAGAACACGGGGAACTGCTTGTTGAGAAACGGTTGAAGACCGCCGTGCAATCGTTGACCTACCTGCACTGGCCCGCAGGACTACCAGTAGGGTACGACGTGCGGGACTGGGTCATCCGGTGGATGGTCAAAGATAAGAAACCGAAGGCGTGTGTGGCCAACTTGAAAAAGTTGTTCAATTCCAACACCCGGACATTGGACCCGCTGGACCGAGCGAAGCGGGAATGGGACAATCGCCCCGCGCCCGCCAGTCCCCCACCGTCGCGTGCTTCCGGTGAGCCGAAGTCCAACTGGACGACCACCGTGCCGACCATCGCAGACGTCAACACCGTGTTCAAGAAATGGCTATACTTGGATTCCACCGTGCCGATTGAAGTCATGTTGGCAACCATCGTGAGCCAGAATATCACCGGCCCCCCGATCTGGATGTTCCTGGTGTCGCCGCCCGGTGGGGCCAAGACCGAAACGCTGAATGCGTTGTCGCTGTACCCAGAAGTCTACATGACGTCGACACTGACGCCGCCTAGTCTTATTTCTGGTGCGAATATTAAAGATGGTGTGGACCCGTCACTAATACCGAAGTTGAATGGCCGCATCATGGTCATCAAGGATTTCACGAGTATCCTGTCCATGCGGGACGCGGACAAGGACGAAATCTTCGGCATCCTGCGCGATGCGTATGATGGGAAATGTGGAAAGGTCTTTGGCAATGGCGTGGTCCGTAGTTACACCAGCCGGTTCTCGATCCTGGCGGCCGTGACGCCGCGCATCTACGACCTGGCGGGGCAGCACGCCCAACTGGGCGAACGGTTTATGAAACTGATGATGGGCGACAACCTGAATCACCATAGCGAGGAAGCCATCATTGCCCGTGCCATCAAGAACATCAACAAAGAAACGGCGATGCAGCATGAATTACAAGACGTGGTACGCGCCTTTCTGTCCGATAGAGTGGCACATCGACACCTCCCCACATTGCCTGAGCCGCTTACACGTCGTATCGTACAGCTTGGGATGTTCGGCGCACGGATGCGTGGCACGGTTTCTCGTGACACCTACCACAACGACATCATCACCAGCCGACCAAGCGCAGAGATTGGCAGTCGACTGGGCATCCAGTTGGCAAAGCTCGGACAGTCCCTCGCCATTGTCTATGGCCATCCGAAAGTCGGGGAACCGGAATACACCCTCCTGAAGAAGGTAATGCTGGATACGGTGCCGCAACGGACCGAGGACATCATTCGCTACATGATTCGGCAGCATCCCTCGATGACCGCCCCGATCTCGACGGTGGACCTGGCCGCTATCTCGCGTTATCCCCAGGCGACGGTCAGCCGCATCCTTCAAGATCTGAACGTACTGGACATTGTGCAACGCCATGGAGCCGATGGCGGCTACCGGCATACCTGGTCGTTGACCCCCTATATCAAGAACGCGATTCTGGGTGCAGAATTGTACCGGACCGAGGATGAATTGCGCGTCCGCGAAATATCAAAGGTCAAGATGCGGATACGAAAAGTGAACGGATCGGACCTGTCCCCGGCCGTTACGGGTCCGACCGCCACCCAAACACCCCCCGCGCACCGGTCTTAGCGCCCCGCTAAGCGATTTTCCGGGGTCCGGGCGGGGTTGGGATACCCCCCGGATGCCCACGGCCGCTACAGGGACGCTAAGACACGGTTTTGTGGGCACCAGAATTCCCCCACATTCGCCCGATATTCGCTATCCATTGTCCGCCTCGGGCCGTGACCCGTTCCACACCGCCAGCCGGTTCGCCGGTCGGATGTCCAGATGGACCCCCCACGGATACCGGCCCAGTCCGTACAGGCCGCTGTCGCTGGTCATGGCGTAAGCATGGGCCATGTTCCAAAACTGCTCCAGCGTGAAGTTGGTGGGTTTCAAGATGTCCAGGGCGCGACCATGCACATGTTGACTATTACTGGCCCCGCCGACACGCCGGTTCCACTCGGGTGTCCGGAACGCCGACAAGACTTCCAGCGGGCGGTCCCCGCACAAGTGTCGAAAGGCCTCGAATTCTTTGGCTAGAATCAAGGCCCGTGTACTGCGCCAGATCATGGGATAAGGCGTGCCGTCTTTACACGCCAACTCAATCCAATACAGGTGCGGTGACGGCCCAGCAGGAGTCATGGTTCCGACGCGGCGAGAATTGCCGCCTTCAAAAAGGCTATCCGCGCCTCCACCGTGTCGTGGAGGGTGACCCACCGGGCAATCAGTTCCAGCAGTTCTTCCTCGGTACCCCCGGCTTCGCGGAACATCCGGATCATGGACACAATCGGCACGCCCAGTTGATTGATGAGCACGGCCCCGACTTCGGCCCACTTCAAAATGGTTTCGGGTGTCATACGCCCCCCTTCGCAATCACGATGGCACTGAGAATGGCTTGTTGCACGACGGACGTTAACTGCAACAAAGTGGCTCGGGCGTCATCGTTGTTCGGCAGAATCTTGATAATTTCCTGGACCAGTACCCCCATCCGTTCCACCAGCCGAGTCACTTCGTCCGGGGTCGGCCCGCTTTTCCATTCCGCGAGAATACGGGACGCTTGTTCTCCCAGAATCGTGACGGGCAGAATGGCTTCCTGGATGCGGAGCTCCTGGGCAGGGGTAATTACCCCCGCGTTGCCCAGATTGACCGCCCCTTCGTGAAGGGCCTTCACGGCCAGATAAATGGCCTGGTCCGTTTTGATGAGGACCGGCTTGGTCTTTGGCCCACAGGCCGCGACCACGGGCAGGAGCAACAGAACCGTCAGCAGGCGTTTCATGTCTTCTCCTTTTCTTTCACGCGGATGAGGCCCGCAAGCGCATCATAGCTTTCTCGCCGGGGCGTCTTCGCGCCCGCCAGCGGCGACGAGGACAGCCAGCCGACGACGCCCGCGAGGAACGTCGCGAGGAACTTGAGCCACTCCATGTAGCTCCACTGTGTCGGCGGCGCTTCGGCCGTGATCAAATGCGATAACAGCAGGCCGATGAACGTGATGATCCAGACCCACGAATCGCGCGTCAGCATTTGCCCCTCCCTCCTTCTACCGGAGTCGCGGCACCGCGAGGTCCGTGAGGCCGACCGCATTGGCCACGAGCAGCACCACGAACAGGACGACCACGACCCAGATGATGTTGTCGATAATGGCCGGATGCCCCGGCGCAAGTTTCCCGGCAACCCAGATCGTGAGGTAGCCGAGCAGCACGGCGACGACGATGTAGAGGAACAGGGTGATCATAGGAGCCTCCTATTTCCGAATTTCGACAATGCACCCGGACGTGCCGCGCTGGTAGACGCGCAACAGGTCGTCAGTCAATAGGTCATCGCGGCGGCGGTAGTTGCCCGCCTGACACGCCACGGACACCGACCGCGCCCCAGTTGCCCAGGCTTGCGCCACGGCTTCCGTTGCCCCATCCCAGAGCACGGACGTCTTTCCGGCGACGCTGTGAAAGCAACTGCCCGCGCAGAGGAGCGCGGCCCCCGCCGCCGAGTCGAACGCCAGCGCCCGCGCGCGATCCGCGTCCGCGCCGCGCCACATGCCGACGTCGGGATACCGGCTTGTCTCGTTAGTCAGGGCGGGAACATGGTACACGTCAGCCACATCGTACATCGCGTTGTGGCCGACCTTGCGCTGCTCTTCGGAGGCCCCGTTCGTGTGGAAGGTGCAGTAATCCCACGGATCCCACGGCGGCACGCCTTCTGAGCCACCGCTGCCATGTGACGCGAGGGCCATTGTCGGTCGATAGTAGTGCGTCATGTCGATCTGGTTCACCGACAGGGTGCCCTCGTTGACCAGCTCGAGGAGCACGCTTGGGCACCCCGCGCACGCCGAAACGAGCTTGTCCCAATGGTCTTTGCGTTCGAGCGACGTGTAGGCCGTGAACTCGACATACAGCCCGTAGCTCGCGCACAGATCCAGAAACGCCGGGATGAGGCCGTAGTCGATGTCGAGGAATACCCCGATGTTCGCGGAGGCCAGGTCGTAGAGCGTCCACACCCGCAGCACGTTGAACCCGGCATCCCGCCGCTGCGCTAGGATGGGCGTGATGCCCTCGCCGTGCTGCCAGCGGTTCAGCAAGTTGAAATCCGAACACTCAATCGCGGTCCACCGCCCCACGCCGTCCTGCGCGAAGAATTGGCCGTCGATGACCAGCCTCGGCAGCGCCGTCACGGGCGGCGTCGGCGGTAAAGGGTCGGGGTCCACGCCGAGCGCCCACCGCACCGAGCCGTCGGCACGGTACATGACCAGGTTGCCGTCTCCCTGGATATGCAGCTCGTACTCCTTTCCGGGTGACCCAATTCTAAAGTCCATGCCTGCCCCCTTTTCTTTATTTGATGTTGGCTGTCATCAACCACTGAAACAAGGAATTCAACGCTTTGAACAGGTCCGATATCGCTGGAATGAGTAACGCCGTCGCGCCAACGCCTGCGGCCACTTTCTGGCGATTCGATAACTGCGGGAACGACATGGCCCGGCACGGCCCATCGGTGTTCGGCAAGACACCCGCGCCTTCCAGTACCGTGGCGGTGTCCAGATGCTTCTCGAAGTTTCGACACCCCTCGGTCTCAATGCGGGTCACGACCGCCTCGATGGATCGGTCCTCATCCTTGATCGCTTCAAGTTCGCGCTGGATGATAGCGATACAGGCTTCGGCCTTGCCGACGCGACCGTTCGCCTCCCGTTGTAGAGAAATGACCTGCGTTAACTGCGACGTCAGATCGGCATGTTGGCGGGCCATGCGGTCTTCGAGGCGACGGCGAAAATCGCCTTCCTCACGCCGCCACTCGCCAAACTCGCCACGGGTAATGTTCTCGTTGGGCATCGGACTGTTTTCCTTTTTATGCCAAGGGGACTAAGGCCATATTCTGCACGGGAATGGCCACGGCACCGCGCCCGGTTCGAAGTGGAGTGCCCCATGTCCACTCAAACTGCGCGATGTGTGTTTCAAGATTCTTGGTCCCGACCAGAGCGTTATCCTCCGCGTCCAGTCGTCCAAGCACGTTGTACGTTTCGCCGGTCACGGGATCGGTCTGCGGCGTGTCGTAGACCGTAAACCCGTTCGTGTTCTTGACATCTTGGCCACTGCGACTGTTGATGACGGTCAACGTGTACCGTTCGTACAGTGTCAACTTAAACGTCGTCAACACCGTCGACAGATTCGCTAGCCCCGTCACGCCATCCGTATCGGTGAGAAGGAAGATGATCCGGCTTGTCGTACGTTCAAGCTGCGTTTCTATACTCATGGTTCACTCCCGCGCACGTCCAGATGTACCGATGTCGTTGTCGTGACTGACGCGTGTATGATACCTGCACTTGTTACGGACGGATGCACCAAATCCGCACTGGTCACGGACGCGTGCAAAGTCGCGGCCTGTGTTCCCGACGCGTGCAAGATTGTGGCCTGCGTAACGGACGCGTGAATCAGCGAACTAACCAGGCGCCAGTCCGGGTACGGGTTGGCGGTAAGGGTTGCCACTGACACGGCTAGTACCGTCTCAACCGGCTGACCGGCCAGGGTCATGGTCGACTGGACTTGTGCCGTGGCAACGACAAACTGACCTTCAACCGGTGTCCCCAGAATCGTCTGCGGCGCATCCTGCGCGACAAGATTCGCGGTCGCTACACCCCAAACGGATTCGACTATCTGGCCCGTGATTGTTGCTGGGCCAGTAATGACCGCCGCAGGCGTGACGCCGTAGACGACCTCGGCCGTTTGGCCTGCAATCGTGGCCGTGGGGACGATAGCGGCGGTCTGGACGTCGAAGGTCGTTTCGACCGACTGACCAAGAACCGTTGCGGATCCGGGAAGGACCGCACCCATTTCGACCGCGCATAGGGCTTCTGGCGCGTCCCCGGCCAGTGTCAGTGGTTCAACGACCAGTGTGGCCGCGTCCACGGCCAGTACTGCGCCCGGAGCAGACCCGGCAACGGTAACGGCACCGGGAAGCACAGCCGCCGTCGTAATGGCAAACTGCACCTCGACCGGTTGCCCCGCGATAACCCCTGCACCCGTGACCGTGCCAGTCTCAACGCCAAAGACACTTTCCGGGGCAACGCCCGCAATCGTGGCGGCTCCGGGGATAACCGTCGCAGGCGTGACCGCCGCCACGGATTCCGGCATATCGCCCGGTAGAGTAATCGTCGCGAGCAATGCGGCCGTATCAACTGCAGCCACAGTGCTGGGCGCATCCCCTGCCACACTCCGATGGACCAGGGCCTCGGTAACAGTGGCCAGTGTTTCTGGCGCTGACCCTTGAACGGTAATGGCACCGGGAACAACTGTTGCGGTATCAACCAGCGTCATCGCCACGGGCGCAACGCCGTCAAGCGTTTGCGGCCCACCCTGGGCGATGATCTGCGCGGTCTGGACAGCCCAGACACCCTCCACCGACTGGCCGACGATGGTTGCCGGTCCCCCGACGACGGCTGCGACCTCAACGGCGAATGCCGACTCGACCGGCTGACCGGCAAGGACCGCAACCGCCACGACGTTGCCCGCTTGAACCTCTGCGGTAAGTTGGGGTTCTTGCCCGGCCAGCGTCACAGTCGGCAGGATTGCGGCATCCGTGACTGCGTGCAGGATTTCTGGCGCCTGACCGGCCACCGTTACCGCGCCGGGGATGATGGTAGCCGCGTCTACGGCAAAGACCGACTCGACGGGTTGGCCTTCCCGAATGACACCGCTACTAATGCCCGCCGTGTCGACCGCATGGACGGCAACCGGTTCCTGTCCGGTCAGCGTGACGGCTCCCGGCACGACGGCAGCGGCCTCGACCGCGAGGGCGGCTTCTGGCGCAACCCCCTCCAGCGTCACCGCGCCGGGGAGAACCGTGGCCGCATCGACGGCCGCGACGGCTTCAACCGCCTCACCCGCGAGCGTGGCCGTGGCGACCAGCGCCGCCGTCTCGACTGCCGCCGCCACTCCCGGCGCGTCGCCGTCTAGCGTGACTGGCCCTGCGAGGATCGCGGCCGTGTCCACCGCAAACACGACCGGCACAGCATCGCCATTGATCGTCTGCGGCGATGGACCAGCGGTCAGTATCCACGTCATCCGCCGCACATGGCGGACGAACGACCGGCCCCGGAAGACGCTGCGGAACGTCGAGACCTGCGCGCGGCGGGCAAAGAAGTAATCGGCGACCGGGCCTTCCTCCGCTTGGATCGCCGCCGTCGTGACCGCGAATATGTCCTGGGGCTCCTGTCCCTCGAGCGTCGCCGCCCCCGGCAGAATGGTCGCAACCTCGACCGTAAGGGTTACGTCAGGGGCATCGCCCGCCAGTGTAACCGCGCCGGGTATAAGTGTAGCCGCGTCAACTGTCGCAACCGCTTCAACCGCCTGCCCATCCAGCGTGACGCCGCCCGCCGCAACCGTGGCCGCATCGACCGCATGGAGCGCCTCAGCGGCTTGCCCATCGAGCGTCACCGCCCCCGGCAGCACCGCCGCCGCCTCAACCGCCAGCGCCGTGTTCGGGGCGTCGCCTGCGACCGTGACCGTCGCCACGACCGCCGCCGGTTCGACGTGCGCGACGGTTTCGACTTCCTGCGCGTTGAGCGTGACCGCACCGGGTAGTACTGCCGCCGCATCCACCGCCGCGACGGCGGCAACGGCTTGGCCTGCGAGCGTTACCGGCTCGATGACGAGCGCCGCTGTGTCTACCGCATGGACGGCAACGATGGGCTGGCCGTCAAGGGTGACCGCGCCGGGGAGCAGCGTCCCGACGTCCACTGCCGCCAGCGCCTCGACGGCCTGCCCATTCAGGGTGACGGCACCGGGAACGATGGCCGCGCCATCGACGTTCGCAGACAGTTCCGCCGCCACGCCGTCAACAACCTGTGTGCCGCCTTCAACCGAGATGCCCGCATCGTCGGCGGCGAAGGTGGAGACACACTCCTGCCCAGACAGCGTGACCCCGCCGGGCAAGACGTCGGCGGGGGTGACGCCAAACGTTACATCTACAACTTGGCCCGTGATCGTCGCTGCGCCGGGGATCGGCGTGGCCGCATCCACCGCCCATGTCGAGGACGGCTCCTGTCCGGCGAGTGTGATGGTCGCTTGCGGCGTGGCCGCGTCAACGGTGAGAACGGCTTCGGGCGCACTGCCCGCGATGGTGATTGCACCTGCGATCACGGCTGCGGCCGTGACGCCCCAGAGGACTTCGACCGCCTGCCCGGTTAGCGTCTGCGGCCCGGTGCCGCCCTGGGACTCCTCGACGTACACGCGCCGTGCGCGTGGCCCGCGAATCGACCAACCGGGGCGGAAGACCCACTTCGGCATTTACCACCGCCACCTACGAATGAAGTGCTTGAACGGGAATGGGCCGGAATACTCAAATGCCCCGACATCCCACTCGGCAGCTACTGGTCGTGTGGTAAAGGCGATGTCATCGTTGAACGGGAACGTCGCGTCTGTCAGAAGTGATATGCCTCTGTTGATCGCATCAATGTCTGACAGGACTAGCGCATAGTTACCGTTCGCGGCGTCTTCGAACGTCAGCGACTTGTTGCGGTAGTTGACTGTGCCGGGTGCCGTCGTGTCTTCGCTCAGGTTATTGGTGCCGAAGCTCTCATACCCGGTCGAGACCCGGAAATCGACTGTGCCACACCCATACCCGATGCAGTTCTTACGCTCAGGGTCATACCCCGCGCCGCCGGTGACGTCGAACCCGTAGGTGCCACAACTAACAGCAGTGCAGCTATAGACGGCTTTCAGCGTATGCGCGATCCCGTAGCCCTCGCAGTCGTGGACGACGCAGTTGATGATGTTCACAGTGCCGTCGGTGGAGGCGACGCCACTCGCGACTCCCGTTCCTGCGTTGGTTGCTGATACGATCAACCCCACGAGCCGCGAATACGGCGCCGTGCCATTGAAAAAGATGGAAGGCCCATCGCCAGTGCTGTTCCACGCGACGGCAAACTCCAGGTCTTCAATGCCGAGCCACGCTTCGCCATCCTGCGAAATCCAGTAGCCGGATGGGACGAACTTCACGCCCGTACCCGGTACACCGAGATGGCGAGCCGACGCCACTGCCCGAACAAGACGGAAGTAGTTATGGCTCGTTGTCGCGCCCAGAAACCCAAACCCACCAATGGCGTAGCTGGCCGCGTCCTTGTAACACTCCAGCACTTCGCACTCACGAGCCGCAACGAGGTCGACGTCTGTCGTATCCTCCCATGTGTAGACGCTGGTATAGTCGCGCCCGAACCCCGTATCCCCGAACGTGCTGATCTGCTCATTCAGACCGGTGCGGCGTGAGCCGCCCGCAGGCGCGTAATTGCTGGCCCCGAGATCCCACGCGCCAGAGCGCAGGTTGAACGCGATGTCGTCGTCGAAGGGGTACGCCCCGTCTGTCGATAGACTGGTGGCTTTGCCCTGCGCGTTGGTGAGGTCCGCTGGCGCGATGCGGTAGTCACCCGTCCGCCCCTGCGCCGCCATGAAGTAGAGGGTTTTGCTGCGATAGTAGGTGCCGGCTGCCGGGGCTGTGGCATCCCCGCTCAGGTTGTGCGTGGTGCCGTTCAATGCGTCGCCGAGGAAGTCTGCCGTCGCGTTGCTGTAGCCGATGTTGTTCTTGTAGATAGACACGTACCAGGTCTGCGTCGGATGGCCAGAGAACCCGTACACGCCATTGTCAATGGACGTACAGTTATAGATAAAACTACCTGTCCATAGCCCGTAAATCCCATTATCATCACAGTCGTGCGCCACGCAGTTCACGACCGCATGAGACAACGGCGCGCTCACACTGGCGAGATATATCCCCTCCCCGACTCCGCTGCCGTTGTTCGCGGCTGAGACAAGGCACCCAACGCAAGTCGCTCCAATACCACCGGATCCATAATGAAGCCGCACGCACCAGCGCGTTTCGATGTCGTTGCTGACGTTGTTGATTTCGATGTCTTGAACCGAGAAATAGTCTTCATCTACCCCCACGAACGCACTGCCATACAGCACGATCCCGGCACCGGGAACGCCAAGATGGCGTGCTGTCGATGCGGCTCGAAGGATGCGATGATACAGAGCGTTCGCAACAGCATCCGCGTACACGACGTATTGGCCAGCGTAGCTCGCCGCGTCCGCGTAGCACTCCACGACCTTGCTCTGCGCCGCTGACACGAGGTCGATGTCCGTATCCGTTTCCCATGTTGCCAGCGCGGTGTAGTCGCGGCTGAACCCGGTATCGCCGAACGTCTTGATGTCTTCGTTCGTGCCACGCCGACGAGATGACAACGTGCCGGTATAGGCAAATGCGCCCACATCCCATTGGCCCGCGCCCCTGGCTGAGAAGGCGATGTCGTCATTGAAGGCGAACGTCCCATCGGCGCTGAGATTCGCACCTTGCGCGATGGCGTCGCTGTCCGCACGCACGAGGTCGTAGTTGTCCGCGCCGACATTCTCAAAGGTTAGGGACTTGCTGCGGTAGTAGACTCCGACGGCCGGAGCGGTTGCGTCAGAAGACAGGTTGTGCGTGGTGCCGGTTGGAAAGGTTCCGTAGTAGTCTGCCGTCGCGTTGCCATAGCCAATGCAATCCTTGAACGGCGAACTCGTACCTGCACCCAGGGTGAATCCATACCGGCCATTGTTAATAGCCGAGCAGTTGTAGAATCCACCGACATAGGTAGTGGAGACACACCCATCTTCGTCAGAACCATAAAACACACAGTTGGCGATGACGTTGTAGGTATGTCCAGAGACGAACGAGCATCCGCACCCAATTCCTGACCCCGAGTTTGAACCGGACGCTAACAGGCCAACGAACTCCCAACTAAGATAACCATAGCCAGCGTCCTGAAATCCGGCGAGTGCGTCTGCCGAATTATACGCACCGACAAACTCAAGATCGTGGAGCTTGAGATAGTGTTCCGCAAACTGTATCGATCCCGTGGTCGAGAGAAACTTCGCTCCAACTCCGGGGATGCCGCCGTGACGCGAGGACGAATTGGCACGCACAATTCGCATGTACGAACTGTTCGTGTCTGCGCCCCAAAACAGGATCACGCTGGTTACGGTATACGTTCCCGCTGCACATTCCAGGACCGCACTTCTGGTGGCGGTCACAAGGTTTTGGCCGGTGTCACTCTCCCACACCGACAGGTCTGAGTAGTCCGCTCCAGAAGCCGCGAACGTGTTGACACCGCTGGCCCACTCGCTGCCCGTCCACCGCGACTCGTTGGTGCCGGTACGGCGGGACGATGCCATACTACTTGTACCTCCCGGTCGTCTTGTCGAGGATCAAGCCCTGCGCGTCGAACGGCGGCGCACAGGATGTGAACAGGCCGGTGTCCTCGTCCACCGTGAGGAACGGCTGATAGACCTCGTTCGGGTTGCGAGCCTTCCCCTCGTCGAAGTCGGCCTTCAGCTGCTTCAGCCGCCCGAGCGGGATGGCGTGACGCCGCTTCTCATGCGACACCGCTCCGTCCCTGACGCCCTCCGTCAGTGTGCCGAACTCGCCCTCTTCCCACCCCGACACGCGCAGCCAGAGGTGCCGGTGCATCTCGAGCATCCCGACACCGTTGGACGGCGGGCGGACGGCGATGATGTCGCCCTCGACGGCCCGTTCGTGGCCGGAGGCCAGTGGCGCGTGGCTCTGGGTGAGAATGGCCACCTCCACCACTGGATACCGCTTGATGGTCTGCCCCATGTCAGTCGTCCGCGCTGATGTCGTTCAGCAGTGCCGACGCTGCTTGAACGAGGGTGTACGTGTTCAGATCCGCCGTGTTCGCCGCCACACGCGACTGGAGATCGGCCAGCGACGTCGCCGCTGCGATCTGCGCCCGCAGCGCGTTGTGCTGGTCGGCGTGCGCGTTGGTCACGGCGAGGATGCGCTTCAGCAGCGCCTTGAACGCCTTGCGCCACTGGGGATGGACCGAGAACAACTCGCCAACCCGCAAGGCATCTAGCTGCTTGTCATCGGTCAGTTCCTTCGCGGCGTAGCTGTCGATCTCGGCCTGGGTCGCGTTGCGGATGTCCTGCCCGATGCCGACGTAGTGCTTCGCGAACCCAAGCACGCGCAGCGGCCCCATCGTGCCATCGGGGTTCAGCGCCCGCACGGTATTCCCATCCGGCAGCACCGGGTCGGTCACGACGCCGAAGAATGCCGGGTCACGGTCGGCAAACGTCTGCCCTTTGGGGCTGATTTTGAGAACCTCGCCCGAACTGATGCGATAGAGTGCGGTTACGGCCATCGGTTATCCCTCACACTTCTTCAGCCAGATCCACAGCCAGCGCCACGGCCAGCCTACCGAATCACAGGTTTTCCGGGCGGGCCGGGAACCCGGTCGAAAGGGTTGCTGGCGAGACTCCACTCGCTCTCAGCGGTCCCGGCGACGGCCTTCACCTTACCCGTGTAATCCGCGCCGAACGATAGCGGCTGCGAGTTGAACGTGAACGTGCAGACGTTCGCCCCGTCCGGCACGGGCTTCCCGAGGTCTTGTGTCTGCACGGGTGTCGTGGCCCCCGGCAGGAAGAACCCGAGGACGTACTTGTCGATCTGCGCGTGGTCCGGTGAGGCCGTGAACGTGCCTTCACGCGGGTTCTGCGGTTTGGTCTGCGCAAGCGAGGCACTGGCGAACCCCAACAGGGCCAGCGCCACGAAGGCCGCAATGATGCGCTTCATTATCCCACCTCCTCAAACACCATCACGCCGTCCAGCGTGAGGGCCGCTGCCGGGGCCGTCTTCAGCTTCACCGCGAAACCGTTGCCGCCTGGGACAATGTGGATGCGGTTCTCGGGCGTCGGGAGATAGTGCCAGCCGCCCAAGACGTTCTCCGACTCGACGCGCAGCAGCGTCGTTTCAGCGGAGAGGTTCGCACCCGTGATGAGCGTCCGCACCGTCGAGGCCACAGTGCCATCCGCCCCGAGTGTCGCGGGTGTGTTCCCTGTGCCCTGCGCGGAGTTGTCCGTCGCCGTGCGGAACAGCTTGAGCGGCAACGTCTCCGACGTCTCGCTCGTTTCCTGCGTGATGCGGATCTCGTGGATGATGACCGCCCGCGTCGAGGGCGGCTTCAGATAGAACAGGTCGGCAATCGCGTCCACGCTGATGCCGTCGAACACCGCTGCGTACATTGCCATAATTCACATCCTTAAATACGCGCACCG
>Ga0113563_10000010_pt1 | contig 60774 bp, 104 predicted proteins | sample Mud3Dept3metaG_FD_80117 | JGI IMG/M metagenome (GOLD analysis project Ga0113563, IMG submission 80117) | Freshwater wetland microbial communities from Ohio, USA, analyzing the effect of biotic and abiotic controls - Mud 3 Core 4 Depth 3... | ecosystem: Environmental > Aquatic > Freshwater >... | reverse complement strand
TCTGAATTGACCGCATCTTTGTCAGGTGCATTTTTGAAACTCGATGTTGATAAGCGACTTTCTGAGCTTCCTTTATTGAGTGTAATTACCCCTAATAATGCGTTTCCAACGTTTCTAAGAGGGCGTTTATGGGAAATCTTATTTTATCGTGAAGTTAAAAGTGACAAATCTAATATATATAGATTATTTGAAAATCGAAAAAGGACATCGACGGGCGATGGGTACATGGTCGAATATCGATTATATAGAGGTTCCGAGGGTAAATTAGGTCATGTTGTAGATCTAAATTCAATTGATGAAACGGCAAGCCTAAATTTACAAGATACTATCCATACGAAAGTCAACGGCTTGGGGGTCGTTTATATCCCAAATATGAGACCTAATAAATTAGTTCCCGGATCTTCATTGGGAATTAATGATTATCAGGGATGTATAAGTTTAATGGATTCCCTTGATTTTGCCTGGACTTCATGGGTCAGAGATATAGAGTTAGGGATGGGCCAGATATTCGTTGATGAAGAAATATTACGACGAGAAGAAACATCGGCATATGGGGCCGAAAAAAGTATATTAAATTCATTCTCTAAATTTCAAAAATGTTTTATGAAATTAAATTTGGGGTCCTATCGGATGGCCGGATCGAACACAAAACCAATTGACATAGTTCAGTTTGAAATGCGTGTCGATGAACACATGGCTTCTTGTGACTACATGTGTAAACAAATAATAAACATGGCCGGTTATAGTCTTTCGACATTTGGCTTTGATGAAGGTGGGAGAAGTGAGTCAGGCACGGCCTTACGAATAAGGGAAAGGAAATCATGGTTAACTAGAGAAAAGAAAAGTAGATATTGGCAACCTGTAATAATGGATCTATTATTACAAATGCAACAATTGGATAATAGTGTAAACACTATTTTCTATGATCCTGAGATTGTGACAGTTGAAATGGAAGATAGTATTGCGGTAGATGCAAAAGAACAAAGTGAGACAGTGAGAAACCTAGAACAGGCTAAAGCTATTTCTACACTTACAAAAGTTAAACTTTTACATCCTGATTGGGACGAAAAGGCAATAAATGAAGAAGTGGTAAAAATATTAGATGAAAGCGGAGTAGGAGGAGAAACGTTTAATAATACGTTTAATGCGGAAACATGAAATATGTGGATGGAATTAGTAGTTATGAGAGTATAGATAGAATTTATACATATTTAAAAAATAAAAATAAAAGAAATGCATTTTATTGGATTTTAGGTTATTCATTTGGTTTGAGAGACAGTGATATTCGATCTTTAAAAGTAAAAGATATAAATAAAGATATCATAATGTTGATTGAACATAAAAATAATAAACCTATTATTATAAAAAATACAATTAAAAATCAAATTAATGAATATATTAAAAATATGAATGATGATGATTATTTATTCCCATCAAGGAAAAAACATATAGTTTCATATATTTCAAGGCAACAAACATATAGGATAATGAAAGATGTACAAATAGCATTGAATTTAAAAGAAAACATAGGAACTCATACGTTAAGAAAAACATATGCTAATATAAATTATGATGGTGATATTAAAAAAACAGCTAGATTATTAAATCATTCATCAACAAATAATGTTTTAACTTATATAGGAATAAATCCTAAAAAAATTAAGGAGTTGACTATAAATGAATGATATAAAATTACCAAAGGAAACCAATGAAGAATATAAATACAGGTTATTTATAAATGACCTAGTTATCAATGGGATTGGTCCAGCACTAAAAGAAGTTGAAAGGGTGTCATTGGATTTAAACGCCAAACCCGACAAATTAATAGATATTTTAAAGCCTGAATTAAAAAACATGGATTGTATTAATATACCTAGAAAATATATTAAAATACATAATTTACTTTGTGAATGTATCAGGGCTTATATTAAAGGGATAAATTACATGATTGAAGGTAAAACAAAAGCTGATGTTAATGCTTTGTATAAAGCCGGTCAATATATAAAAGAAGGTAACGCCTGGATGGGTGTTACAAAAACTAGAATGTGGGAGATAATCGATGCAGGATGATTTAATATACGAGGCTGAGAGTGTTGTATTTGCTATTGGAAATACTTTAGCTTCACAATTAAAATCAAATCTGAATAAAAAAAAGTATGACATGGTAGCAAGAAAAGCCGCTATGGGCTTTGCAATCGGTGGACAAAAATGGATTGACAATGATTTGACCGAGGCATATATATCAGGTTTAAAGCGTGTTCCCAAAGGTGGGTCAAAACCCATCAAAAATGGAACATTTTTGGTACATAAAAAGCCTGATAAAATACCATTATTGCCACGAATAATTGTAGATAAATTCAAAGATTATCCTAATCAAACAAAATTTTACGAAGTCTTCAGGGCCGCGGCTATGGAGAGTTTAAAAAAACCGACATTGCAGATATTACGGGCGGCCGATGATGTATTTAGACAGGCGTCGATTGAGGTTGGGAGTGTATCATTTCGAGAAAGTGATATAGTAACTCGTCGATTGATAAGTCAAAGATTAATGAATAATTACGCCGATCGAGGTTTGCAATGTATTACATATAAAAACGGGGCTAAATATAGCCTCGATACTTATAGCGAAATGTTAGCCAGGACGTTAATACAAAGGTGTTCTTTACAGGCGTCAATAAATCGGTATTGCGAAAAAGGATGGAATTTAGGGGTCGTTAGTGCGCATTTCCGCGCTTGTAATTTATGCACGCCATATGAGGGCGTTGTATTAAGTTTAGATGGAATGTCAGACGCTCACGCCTCGATATGGGATGCTGAAATGCAAGGTCTTTTCCATTCTAATTGTAAACATGATGTTAGTCCTTATTTTGAAGGATTAACAGAGCGAATCATAGCACCTTTGGACCCTGGCGAAGCGGCATTAGTTAATAAATATGGATATGAGGAAGCTCAGAAAATAGCTTATAAAGCAATGCAACAACAAAGGTATATCGAAAGGCAAATTAGAAAATATAAAAGGGAGTCAATGTTCTCTTTGGATGAAGTTAGTCAAAGAAAAGCCGATAAGAAAGTCAAAGACTGGCAAGCTAGACAAAGAGAGCATTTATCAAATAATATATATTTACCTCGCAAATATGCGAGAGAAGGAGTAAATTTATGAAAAAAATAATAGTTTTAACTATGATAATCTGTTTAACATTATCAATGGGAAGCTATGGCTATACTAATTTAAACGATGACCATTTTGTAAAATCCGGTAATGTATGTGTTGCATATCATTATCACAATGGTGTTAATGCCGGATGGGAAGTAATATTTAATAAATATGTATTGTGGGATGATAGGGAAACATTAAAACCAATTACCCCCAATGACGACAAAGGAACCTGGACAAAATATGATAAGACTTATAAAGTGAAGTTAACCGATGCGAAACCTAGATATCCCGATGGATTAATATGGGGCTACTGTGTAAAAGTTGACGGAATAAAAGTCACTAAAGGCCAATCTATTAGTACAAAGGGTTTAACTTGTAAAATTGAAGTAATTGGAAAAGATCAAGGAGGACAAACAATTTACAAGGGATCATGTGATGATGGAATATTAAATGAAACTGGCTTTAGTACAATAAATGTTGTTTGTTCAAGTGATGAAAAAAGAAACCCACCTCTATTTTATGTTTTCGATTTCAAGACTTGTCATGAAATTATCTTTGATGATTCATATACACCATTGACACCTATACCAAGCCCAACCGACACCATAAGTCCATCGGTAACCGATATCCCCACGGATGCGCCAACTAATAATGGTAATACACTTCCAAAAACTGGAGAATCTAATAATATGACATTGCCTATTTTAGGTTTAATTATAGTTATTGCCGGGGCTGGTTTGGGTGTGTTTAAATTGAAACATAGAAATTAAATTTTAATATCAAAACCCCATTTATTAATGGGGTTTTTTTTAATATGTTTTTATGGTATATTGTTATAAAGTTATTAAATACGGAGGTTACGATGTTAAATAAAAAATGGTTAATTGTTGGTGGGACCGGGTCATTTGGTCAAGAAATTATAAAACAAATCTTTGAAAAATATGAACCTAAAAAAATCTATGTTTATTCCAGGGACGAATATAAGCAACATTTAATGAATAATAAATTTAAAAAAGATCCTTCAGAACTCCAATTTTTTATTGGTGATGTAAGGGACTTAGAACGTCTTAAGATGGCCACGGATGGCATTGACTATATAATTCATACCGCGGCTTTAAAACATGTACCATCTTGCGAATATAATCCATTTGAGGCTATCAAAACAAATGTTTTAGGAAGCCAAAATGTAATCCAGGCGGCACTTTATAATAATGTAAAAAAAGTAATTGCATTATCTACTGATAAGGCCGTGAATCCAATGAATTTATATGGTGCTACTAAACTTTGCATGGAAAAACTAATTATAGGTGGGAATGCCTATGTTGGAAATAAGGATATTAAATTTTCGATATGTAGATATGGGAATGTTATTGGTTCTCGTGGGTCTGTAGTGCAAACTTTCAAGAAACAAAGGCGTGTAGGTACTATTTCGATAACAAATCCTGAAATGACGCGTTTTTGGATTAGCTTAAAAAATGCCGCTGAATTTGTATTAAATTCTTTGGGTGTCATGCAAGGCGGGGAAATCTTTGTGCCAAAGATGCCGTCAATGAAAATTACGGATTTGGCCGAGTGTATCGCCCCTGATGCTCTGATAAAAGTTATTGGGGTAAGGCCTGGCGAGAAAATCCATGAAATGTTGATTGCAAAAGATGATCGAATTTTAATGGAAGCTAAGAATTTCTATATTATTGAGAATAATTATCACTGGAATAATAAAGGCCCTTATGATTATGATTGTGAAGAAATAGAAAACTTTGATTATACATCGAACACCAATGATAAATGGTTAACAGTCGAAGAAATGCGAGGATTATTAAATGATATCTTATAGTAGGCAAGCAATAAACGATGATGATGTAAAAGCGATTAGTGAAGTATTAAAAGATGATTTCTTAACTACAGGCCCTAAGATTGAAGAGTTTGAACAAGCTCTTTGTAATTATTCGGGTTCTAAATTTTGCAGGGTGTTAAGTTCAGGCACGGCGGCGTTACACGCGGCTATGTTCGCAATTGATCTAAAACCAGGCGACGAGGTAATTATTCCTACAATGACTTTTGTGGCCACTGCAAATTGTGTAAGATATATGCATGGAACAGTCGTTCTATGTGACGTCGATGACAGTCTATGCATTGATCCTGAAAAAATTGAGAATTTAATTACCCCGAAGACGAAGGCTGTTATTTGTGTAGATTATGCCGGTCAAGCCTGTAATTATCCACGAATAAAGGATATATGCGGCTTACATAATTTATTCTTGATATCGGATGCTTGTCATAGTATGCAAGTAGACCCAAGGGCTGATATAACATGTTTTAGTTTTCATCCAGTTAAACATATAACTACTGGCGAAGGTGGGGCATGTCTCACAGATCACTATATATTTAATTTAATGATACAATCATTTAGAAATCATGGTAGAGTTGATAATAACACGACACACCTTGGATATAACTATAGAATGAATGATATTCAAGCGGCTTTAGGGATATCTCAATTAAAAAGGATTAAACAGAAGTTGAATGAAAGATCGAAGATTGCTAAGAAATATGATGAACATTTTGAAACAATTGAACATAAACGGCAACATACATATCATTTATATGTAATCAAGGTTGATAACCGTGATGTTGTAATGGGATACTTGAAATACAAGGGAATAGGGTGTCAGATACATTACAAACCTATCTATGATTTACACTATTACGAAGGCTTAAGGGGTAATTTTGAGAATACCGAAAAATTAAAAGATAAAATTCTTAGTATTCCTTTATATCCTGGTCTATCTGAGAATGAACAAGAATACATTATAAGGGAGATAAAACAATGGAAATAATATTGGATTTTGGCTCTGGAAATACTTCCCAGAACGATTTAAAATATATTAAAAAAATGTATGATGAATTGAAAAAAGTTGATAATGGAAAACATAAGATAATCGTTAAATGGCAACTTTTCAAAGATGATGGAATTAATATCCCATTGAATCCTAACTCATTTAATTATGCCTATAATTATGGGCGTCAACTAGGTTATGAAGTGACAAGTTCGGTTAATGACATAGAATCAATGAAATATCTAACTCAATTTGATATCCCTTTTGTAAAAATATCAAATAACCATGCTAGATATTTTTTAATTGATTTAATACCCCCTAAATTCAAGGTGTATGTATCGGGTATCTTTATGAATCCAAGACCTAACATGGTGGTATTTAATTGTATAAGTAAATATCCGGCCAGTGTTGAGGATTACGAAAATAAATTTGATTATTTTGAGAATATCAGTGATCACACGGATAATTTTGAATTATATAAAAAATATAAACCAAAACGCATTGAATGGCATTATAGATTATTGGATTCGACCGGGCTTGATTCTGGTAGTTTTGCCAGGACGCCCGAACAATTACAGGAGGTGATTTTTAGTGAAAACAATATTGATTGATTTCGACGGGGTAATACATACTTATAAATCAGGATGGAAAGGGATTGAAATTATCCCTGATGGTCCAGTCTCTGGAATCAAAGAAATGATTGACGAATTGAGAGAACAAGATTATATTGTGACGGTTTTTTCAACTCGATGTTGTGAGGAAAAAGGAATCGAAGCAATGAAAGGCTGGTTAAACCAATATAAAATAAAGGTTGATGGGTTTACCGCGGTTAAAGTACCGGCTTACCTTACAATTGACGATAGGGCAATATGTTTCAATGGTGACCCTGGGAAAACATTGGAAGAAATAAGGAGGTTTAAGACATGGCAGAATTAGACTTAAGTGGATTTTTAGAAACTATTGAAAATAGTATTACTGAGGAATTTAAAAAACGATATGCTGAATTAATCAAAGCGGCCGAAGATCAAAAAGAATATCAACGAGGCCTATATAATGGATTAGAATTGGCATGTAGCATAATTCAAAAAAGGGAGGCCGTTTATAAATGAATTTTTTATGTATAATCGCGGCTCGAATGACATCTTCCAGATTTCCCGGTAAATGTATGAAAGAAATATGTGGTATTCCTATGACGGAATGGGTTTTAAGAGCGGCCAATAAAAGTTTATATATCGACAAGGCCGTTATTGGAATTACTAATGAAGTTAGTAATATCCCTATTAAAAATTATTTTAAATCTGAGGATGTCGAGGAAATAGAATGTAAATCTGAGGATGTATTGAGTCGGTTTTATCATATTGCGTGTAAATATGAGTCTAAAAATATTGTAAGGATAACAAGTGATTGTCCACTTTTATATTTTTATCCAGACATCATTGACACAACTATAGCCTCCCATATTGTAAAACAAAATGATTACACATGGAACAGGGGTAATTTTGGGACTTGTTCGGGTCTTGATGTTGAAGTGTTTACATTTAATACTTTAATAAAAACATATGACAAAGCCACCGGGTCGGATCGGGAACATGTTTGCCCTTATATGCGAAATCACGATAAATTTAAATTTGGTGAAGTTACTTTTTATGACGTTTTTAATCAAAAATGGTCCGTGGATACTTTAGACGATCTTGAAAAAATCCAGGATGCATTTAATTTTTTAAGGAGAAAATGAAATGAGATATCAAGAGGAATTATGGAAAGGGAAGTTAGGGGATAATTACACTGATGATAACGACCGGGAAAGATATGTTCAATATAAAATCGATATATTCAGGGGTATTTTAGATAAAAAATTTAATATAAACAGTGTACTTGAATATGGGGCGAATATAGGCCTAAATATTCCCGCGATTAAACAATGTTGTCCTAAAGCCACATACTATGGTGTAGAAATAAACAAAAAGGCCTATGATAAACTAAAAAGATCATGTACGGCCTGGAATCAATCTATATTTGATAAATTAGATCTTAAAGCCGATTTAGTATTTACATATGGCTTACTTATTCATATATCCCCTGATGATTTAAACGAGGCCTACAAGGTTTTATATGAGCATAGCAATAAATATATATTACTTATAGAACACATCAGTAAACACCCTTTTACAGTCGTATATCGTGAAAGGGAAAACGCCTTTTTTAAAGGTGATTTCATAAATGATTTTCAAAAATTGTACAATTTAAAAATGATAAAATCTGGAAAAGTCAGGGGCGATTTAATATGGGCGTTACTCTCGAAGTCTTAAACAAAGAGGATTTAGAGTATATCAGAATTGAGAAAAATAAAATTAAGGGAAGTTGGAGAACTCCATTTTTATTAACTAGAGAAATGCAAGAAAATTATTATAATGATGTTGTATCTAATAGAAATTCTAATAATAGGATATTTGGAATTTGTGCCGATGGAAAATTAGTAGGAACGACCGGGATTTCACACATAGAATGGGAAAATAGACTTGGAGAAATAACCATGTTTGTAATACAAACCGGTAAAGGTTACGGAAAAGAGGCATTAAAATTAATCCTGGATTATGCTTTTGACGAATTGAATTTAGAAAATGTATATGGTGAATGCTATGAATGCAACAATTCAATTGATTTTTGGAAAAAAATGAATCCATCATATATGACAATTTTACCGGCCCGGAAATATTACGGTGGATATTATTGGAGTTCCTTGTATTTCAGTTTTAACAAGGAGGGTTACAATGAAAATAATGATTAGTGCCGTGGGTGGAAGTGTTGCCATAAGCTATATACAGCACTTACAAAAGTTAGGTCATTATGTCATTGGTATTGATATGAATGATGATATTCCAGGTAAACATTATTGTGATGAATTTCACAAGGTGGACCCGTGCCATATTCGTTATATCACCGATATTGATTATGATCTATTTTTTCCTTTCATTGATGAAGAATTACTTTTATGCATGAATGATAAAAGGATAATTCAATGTGATCATGAAACAAATATGACATGTATAAATAAACATTTTTTATATCAATATTGTATATCCCATGATATTAAGGTACCGGCTTTAAGTAGTGTAATGGATAAATACGGATTTGTTAGGGGTATTTATTCAAGAGGGTCCAAAGAGGCCTTTTTAACAACCGATTTTAGACAATATATGTTGAGTGGTAAATACATAGTCCAGAAGTTTATTCAAGGTATAGAGTATACCATAGATTGTTTGGTGAATCTAAATGGTGAATTTATATTTTGTGTACCCAGGAAACGAGTAAATTTTACTAATGTTTCCCTGCAGGGCGAAATTGATATGAGGCAGGATCTAATTGATTTTACAAAAGATATTGTAAGTAAAATAAAATTTAAAGGTCCTATTAATATTCAGGTTATAGTTAGAGATAATGAAATTTACCTCATAGAAATAAATCCTAGATTAGCGGGGTCGGCTATATTTAGTATTATGGCGGGGTTTGATATTATAAAGGATTCAATAGATATTTGGTCCGGGAATTATTATAAATCAGATTATAATATCCAAGATAAAAAGAAAGTGTATAGGTATTTAACGGAATGGTCGGATTAGTATTTGATTTGGATGATACCTTGTATGATTCAAAACAATTTGTATTTGCAGGGTTTGAAGAAATTTGCAAAAAAATATCTGTGGAGATGCTTAAAAATTTTTATGATATTGACCCTAATAAAGTTATGCATAGATTTGGTAATTCTATTTATAGAGGTATTAAACCTAAATTGACTTTGTATCCTTGGGTAAATCCGTTATTTAAAATTTTAACTTGCCCAGTAGGACTGATAACAAACGGTGACAAGGAAACACAAAATAATAAAATTGATATTTTAGGGATTCGTAAATATTTTGATCATATTATAATTTTAGATGATCCTAAATTTTATAAACCTAATCCGTCGTCATTACAAATAATGTCAGACGTGTTAAAAATAGATAAAGCGTGTTATGTTGGCGATAGAGAAAGCGATAAAAAATTTGCTGAAAATGCCGACGCCTATTTTATTGATGTAAAGGAGGATAAATTCATTGAACGTATTATGTATTGTTGCCCACCCCGATGATGAAATTTTGGGATGCGGTGGAACACTTAGTAAACATGTTGAAAATGGTGATAACGTATTAGTTGTTATAATGTCCACCGGCGGCCGTGAAGTTGATTTAAAAACTGAGGCGTCCTTAGCTTCAAAGATTATTGGGTATAACTTATCTTTTGAAAATTACCCCGATCAGGGTTTTGATGGTGTGCCTATTTTGGATATTATACAAAATATTGAACAATATATAAAAGTGTATAAACCAGAGATCATTTATACACATAGCAACCATGATTTAAATAAAGATCATAGGCTTATATTTGAGGCCGTGTTGACAGCGGCAAGGCCTTGTAATTCTCATTTAGTTAAGCAAATATACAGTTTTGAAATATTATCCAGTACAGAATGGGGGTTTACATCGTTTAAGCCTCAAATGTTTGTTGAAATTGATATTGATAAAAAATTATTAGCAATGGATTGTTATAAAAGCGAATTAAGGGGTTATCCACACCCTCGAAGTTGGCAAATTATAAAAGAGAAAGCGTCGGTAAATGGTAGTATAGTATTAAAAAATTATTGTGAAACTTTTGAAATAGTAAGGGTGATAAAATAAAATGAACATATTAATTTTAGGGGATCATAAATTTATAGCTGAAGCAGGAAGAACTATAAAAGATCATAAATTATTTTGTATAGTTGGGGATAGATTGACATTACCCCTTAAAAAGAAGCTTTTACAAATTAATAAAAATATGACTTTACATCCCCATAAAAAGTTGAAGAATTTTAATTTCTTTAGAACTGTAGACTGGACCAAAGTAACACCGTTAGATCAATATACAATTGAAGGTATGAGAGATTGTGAAAGCGAAGTTATGAAAATGTATGAACGTATCAAATCCATTAAGCCAAATGACAGCTTTGACACACGTAAAAGTCATTATTTGGCCTGTTTACGTTATTGGTCGTATTATTTAGCAGTAAATAAAATTGATGTCTTCTTGGCGGCTTTTGTACCTCATATGGGGTATGATTATGTTATTTATAATCTGTGTAAGTTTAAGGGGATCAAGACATTTACCAATTATTTTTTATTCCCTGATTGGGGTTATTTTATTGAATCAATTAAAGATCCAATGGCAGGCTTTGAGCCTCTTTATGGTAATTTTAAATATCCCCGATTAAAGAGCATATTTGAAGAATATTTAAATAATAAGCCTTTAAGTTATAAACCTATTACCATTCCCAATGTCCCTCGTGTCGTTGAATTTCAAAAAAAAGTAAGGATCATGTATAAGGATTTATTTGATTTTTATAAATCATGTTGTAAAAAGTTTGATATTAGTAAGCCTTTTATTTACGTGCCATTGCATTATCAATATGAAGCTTCAACATGTCCATTAGGGGGAGTCTTCGTTGATCAATTGTTAATGATTGAAATTCTTAGCTTCACGGGTTATACAATTTACGTCAAGGAACACCCTCACATGTCAAAGAATCGATCAATAGCTTATTATAACAGGCTTACAAAAATGCGGAATGTTCATTTAATACCAGTGGAAACTAACCATTACACATTGATTGATAAGGCTTTTGCTGTGGCTACCGTAACAGGGACCGCCGGATGGGAGACAATTTTGAAAGGAAAATGTTGTTTATTGTTTGGTAATATTTATTATCAATATTTACCCGGTTGTTTTTCTGTTGGATCATATCCGGATGTAATGCGAGCCATTCAAGAAATTAGAAGTTTTAAATTTGATAAGGAAAAAGTAGAGGCATATTTAAAGGGTTTAGAGCCATTTTTACATCCTTTAAATTATAATTCTATGATACTTAAATTCAAAGAAAGGATAGGAATTTAAATGGTTAAATTAAACAAATATGGTTACTATGAATTAACCAATATGCCCAGTGAAGAAGAATTAAATTATTATTATTCAACCTATTACCAGGATAATAAAAGCGCTTCTTACAAACAAGAATATACACAATTGGAAAAGGATTTTTTTAAGGCTAAATTACAACAAAAACACATGTTATGTGGATCATTCACAAGTTTTTTGGATGTTGGTTGCGGCGAAGGATTCGCTTTAAAATATTTCCACGATAAAGGGTATACCGTCAAAGGCATTGATTACAGTGATGCAGGATTATTAAAACATAATCCAGATATGAAGGGGTTTATTGATATTGGTAATATTTTTGATATCCTAGAACATATGACAGAAAAGTTTGACATTGTTAATCTTGATAATGTTTTGGAACATGTAAGAGAGCCCAGGAAACTTTTAGAAAAATGCATCGAAGTGTGTTCTAAAAAGATTATTATCAAAGTACCAAATGACTTTTCGTATTTTCAAAGGTATGTTATGGGGATTCGAAAAGTTGAAAAAAATTATTGGGTAGTTACCCCGGATCATATTAATTATTTTAATAAAGATGGTTTAATTAATTTATGTAAGGCTGTAGGCCTTGAAAAAGAATTTATTTTAGGTAATTATTTAACTGAATTTTATGCCTTACATAAAGATACTAACTACTTAGAAACACCGAGTTTGGGACGGGAATGTCACTTTGCTCGATGTCATGAAGAAGTTTTATTTAATAAGATAGGTATTAAAGAAACAATAGAATTGTACAAGGTCTATGGAAAAATGGGTCTTGGAAGAGAAATTATAGGAGGTTTTACAAAATGTTAAAAGAATATTTAGGAATTGATCATACTAGAAATGGGTGGCTTGAAAGTCAAGAATTAAGCCATGATTTTTGGAGAAATCCAGATTCAACAAATCAGCCTGAAGAATATGCAAAATATGAAGATAGATCCGCGTATATATTAAAACAATTTAGAGATTTTGATATTAAACATGATGCAAAAATATTAGAAATAGGATGTAATTGTGGCCGTAATTTAAACTATTTAGAAGGTGCCGGATATAAAAATTTAACTGGTATAGAAATTAATGAGGACGCCATAGAATTTGGCAAAAACTTTTATAAAAATGATAACTATAAAGTAATTAATAGCCCAGTTGAAAATATTATTGAAGGCCTTGGCGACTTTGATTTAATATTTACTTGTGCCGTATTAATGCATATCCACCCACAACAAGCCGATTATGTTTTTAGTACTATGAGAAAATTAGCTAATAAGATAATAATAATTGAGGACACTTTAGTAAACAGAGATTACAAGGCTATATTTGAGCAAGATGGCTTAATGTTAATAAGAGAAGAATTAACTAAATATTTTATTCCGTGTCCAACTAAAATGGTAACTCAGGTATTCGTCAAATGATTGACGTAATTTATTTATGTGCAGGGGTTGGCAAACGCGCCAACCTCGGTTATCCTAAGCAATTTTTAAGTTTGCACGGCAAACCATTATTAATACACGGATTAGAAACATTAAGAAGGATAAAAGAAATAGGGGAAATTATTATTCCTTGCCCTGAAGAAAACCGACAAAAAATATTGAAGGCTTGTTTTAACTACAATATTGATCATGTGATTGTATGCCAAGGCGGTGATACTCGTCAAGATTCTAGTTATCTAGGTTTAAGCGAAGTTGTTACTGATGAAGTATTAATTTGTGAAGCAGTTAGGCCTTTTATGAGTTTAAATTTAATTAAAAAAGTTCTGGATTGCGAAAATGAATTTGTAGTACCAATTAGCCAAATGTACGCCTCGGTAATAGATTGTTGTGGAAATAGTTTTGACAGGAATACCATTGGACCCGTTCAAATGCCACAAAAATATAATACCCAACTATTGAATCACGGACATGTTAAGGCTAGAGTGAATGAAAAATTTGATTATACAGACGACGCCGCTTTAATCATTAATGAATTAGGGTTAATCCCTAAAATTGTAAAGGGTGATGATGTAAATATTAAGATAACGACCCCTCTTGATGTTTACATTGCTGAAGCTATTTATAAATATTTACAAGGAGAAAAACAAGAATGAAATCAATAATTATTACAGGATCAAATAGGGGATTAGGTAAAGAAGTAGCGAGAGAATCAAGTAAAAGGGGTTATTTTTATTATCCAATTTGTAGGTGGAACGATATAGATGTTACCGACTATGAGGCATTGAGTAATTTTTATAAAGAAATGGAATTACCCGAAGCGCTTATAAACAATGCCGGGATTTATAAAGGTGGATCTATATTAGAAATGAATGTCCAGGACTGGCAAGAAGTTATCAATGTAAATCTAAATGGGATTTTTAATAATTCAAAGCTATATGCTGAATTGTGTATAAAAAATAAAATTCCAGGTAAAATTATTAATATTGCTTCGACTGCCGGGTTAGGTGCTAGGCCTGGACGGTCAGCCTATGCGGCTAGTAAAGCCGCGGTTATAAATTTAAGTTTAAGCCTATCCGAGGAATTAAAAGGATATGGGATAAAAGTTTTTTGTTTATGTCCAGGTGCTTTTAATTCAGATATGAGGCGTCAAATTGCCCCCGACGACGATTTTGATAATATGCTAAAGCCTTCGTTCTTAGCTTCGTTCATCATGGATTTAGTAGAAGACGGAAAATTTTTAGATAGCCAGGTGGTGAAATTATGTTAGTTAACGTTATGAATAAAGCTCACTTTGATATTTGTGTAGGTCAATGGACATTTAGACCTTACGAAGAAATAATAATAAATGTTGGGCCTATGGATTTCGATTTTAAAATGATACGAGCTAATCCTAATTTAAGAGTAGGAAAATTAAACAATGCACAGTATATTAAGAAACATAAATTATATTTGGGTAGTAAATTTAATTTTGCCTACGACGATAACGATGTAAATATTGGATTTGCCTATAAATACGCCATTGAAGCACTAGCGGACCCGATAATTAAACATTTACCACAAGAAGACACGGGATATCATAGTCGTCCTGTTCCCGGTAAAGGAGGTAAGGGATTAAATTGTAGGTTTTTTTCAAGTCTACGAATTAATCAACAAGGTAAAACCCCGGTTGGACCTCGTGACGTTTTTATAAGTCATGGAATCGGTGATAAAAACTATTGGATAGGACCTAACATCCAAGATTATAAATACGCATTTTGCCCGGGTCCTGCCTGGGAAAACAGAATGAGAAAAACCGGGTACAAAGGGGCAATTTTTCAAGTTGGGTATACTAAACTTGATCCACTTTTTAATGGTGAATATGTGAAAAATTCCACGGATAAAATAGTTGTGGCGTGGTTACCTACACATGGATATAACAACAAGCATCGGGGACGATCTAGTTTTCCTATGTTTACCCGTTTTATAAATCAGATATCTAAAGATTATCAGTTTGTTGATGGTATGCATCCAACGACAAAATTACATAATAAAGAAAAGAATTACCCTACTATGCAATTATTGATTGATGCTGATGTTGTCATTGCTGACGCGGGTAGTACAGTATATGAAGCGTGGGCCTTGGGTAAACCTGTGATATTCCCTGATTGGATTTGTAAAGATGATGTCTTAGGACATTTTAAGACAGATAAGAATAACTTGGAATATATTATTTATGATAAATCTATTGGGTATCATGCTAATAACATGAAAGAGTTAAATAAAATGATTGAAATCGCGGCAAGCGATGGAATGCAACAACCAGAAATAGAATTAATGGAAAATATCTTTCCACAAAAATTGAGAGGTAAGAGCGGTGAGGTTGCCGCCAAGGTTTTAAATGAACTCTATTAAATTGGCCGAAAAATTAAATATGTCCCATTTTTCAATTTATCGAATTATATGTTTACATAGAATTTACTTTGAAGAATTAGGGCCGATTAAAGAAAAAAAGTTATTGCCAGGTAAAAACACTAAAGGGGGTCGGCCTATAATCTTTGTTAAGCATTTAAATCAACTTCAAATTAACTTCTTGATAAGTTTACTTAAGAATACCCCGGAAACCTGTAAATTAAAATTTAAAACAATTAAATCTATGTTATAATCAAATTACGTTGACAAACGGTATGTTGCCAAACATAAAAAATGGAAGAGGTATTAAAAATGAAATTAAAAAAATTACTAACAATAATGTTGTTAGGTCCATTATTCCCAGTTCTTAGGATAGAAGGGGAAGAAGGAAAAGAAGAACCAGAGCCAGAAGAAAAACCAGAAGAACCCGAAGAAAAACAAGAGCCAGCAAAAACTTTTTCCCAGCAAGAAATTGATAAAATTATCGAAAAGCGTTTGAGTCGCGAACGTAAAGCCTGGAAAAAACAGGTTGACGATGAAAAACTCAAGGCCCAAATGTCTGTTGAAGAAAGATTAAAGGCAGAAAAGGGCGAAGCTGAGAATAAAGCAACCGAGGCAATTGTCAAGGCCAACCAACGCTTGGTTAGGTCTGAAATTCTTAATAAAGCGGCGAATTTAGGGGTCATTGATACCGATGCGGCTTATAAGTTATTAGATAAGGATGATATTGATGTTGATGATGATGGAAACGTCACGGGAGTAGAAGAAGCCATAAAAGCTTTAATTACTGCAAAACCCTATTTGATCAAAAAAACATCTTCAGACGATACAAACAAATCCGGGGATGATCAGCAAGGTAGTAATAACAAAAAAAAGTCCGTGTCCTTGAATGATTTAATCAGGAGGGCCACGGGTCGATAATTAAAGAAAAGGATGTGTTCATATGGCAACATATATTCCCCGTAGTGGGGCTGAGGCTTTAATGCCAGAGGATTACATGCGCGAAATTATTCAGGAAGTGCCTGAAATGAGCGCGGTTATGGGACTTGCCTATCGTGCGCCTAATATGACTAGAGCGCAGAAAAGAATTCCAGTTTTATCAGTTTTACCAACGGCTTACTTTACAAATCCAGGACCTGAAAAGCCAACCCCTGATTATCTAGGTTGGAAATCTACGACTAAAGTTATGTGGGAAAATAAATATCTTGATGCTGAAGAATTAAATGTAATCGTTGCAATTCCAGAGGCTGTTTTGGATGATGCTGACTATGATATTTGGGCAGAAGTTAAACCTTTATTGCTTGAAGCTTATGGGTTAGCATTTGATCAAGCGGTATTTTATGGCATCAATGCCCCTTATGTATGGCCTACGAATATCGTAGCCGCCGCTACTGCCGCCGGTAATTTTGTTACTGCTGGGTCTTTAGGCGATTTATACGATGATGTTATGGGTGAAAATGGCTTGATTGCAAAAGTTGAAGAAGACGGATATTTAGTGAATGGTCATGTTTGCGCTATGACAGTAAGAGCAAAATTAAGAGGTTTAAGGGATAACGCCGGAAATCCAATATTTAAGGCGTTAAATAAAGAAGGTATTCAAGGTAAAACAATTTATACATTAGATGGTGAGCCTTGCATCTTCCCAAGAAATGGTTCTATTATTCCAGCGAGAAGCCAAATAATTACCGGTGATTGGCAAAAATTAATCTATGCAATAAGAAAAGATATTACATGGAAAATATTGGATCAAGCCGTAATTCAAGATCCATTAACCGGGGAAATTGTATACAATTTAGCCCAACAAAATATGATTGGCCTTAGATCTTGTATGAGAATAGCTTGGCAAGTACCTAACCCAATTAATAGAGTTAATTCGGATGAAGATACACGATACCCATTTGCAGTATACGGGCAAGGTGGGTCATAACTATGAAAGTTGAATTCTTAAAAAATGGCATGTATAAAGGTAGAAAATACTTAAAAGGTTCTATTGTTGATATGGATACAATGGATTCTAAGGCTTATCTATTTTCTAATGTCGTTAGAATAGCATTCAATCAAACCAAAATAGTAATAAAAAAGCCAAGAAGTAAAAAAAAGAAGGTGTAAAGTTATGCCTTATAGTCTTAATGATAGACCTGAACGAATAAAAAAATTACCTGAAAAGGCCCAGAAAATTTGGATTGCCGCTTTTAATGCTAGTTATCCAAAAGGTGAAGAATCCGCGAATAAAATAGCATGGGGCGCAATAAAAAACGCCGGGTATAAACAGGATAAACAAGGTAATTGGAGGAGGTGGGAATAAATGTATATTACGGCGGCGGAATATGTTACTTTAACTGGTAGGCCTATAGCAGAAGCTACGACAATACGAATTACGATGGCGTCAAAGCTATTGGATAATCGTATAGGAAATTATGCAATAGATACCACGGGATATAAAATTACTACCCCTGGGTGGACTGTATGGGATGATGGTTTAGACATTACATTGAATACGGCCAAAAAGGACGCTGTAAAATTATGGGTTGCCACGATGATAGGGTATTTAGTGGATTCCGGTGGCCTACCTCCAACTACTTCCCAAAATGTGAAGTTAGGCCGGTTTAGTGTTGGAAAAGCGAGTTCTTCGGGGTCATTATTACCTGAAGAAATGGGATTTGCAGATAGTATTCTTGTAACATCCGGAATAATCAATAGGAAAGTAAGATTGACAAGGGGGATTTATCGTAATGAGTATGGCCAGTTTTATTAATTTATGTACACATACACTCAATCTTGTAAAACGAAATAGAAATGTATCAGGGGATTTTATAACCGTATCGACTATACCTAATTTAAAAGGTTTTGTTCAGTATGGCGATCATTTGATTACAAATGATAAGGGTGAAACCTTGAAAGCTACGGCTATTGTGTTTTTACAAGACAATTGTGGAATTGATGTAAATTGGGAATACTGGATGATAAATCAAATAGCCCCTTATGTCCGATCTAATATGGAAGTGTTGAAAATAGATCCCATAGATGATCCGAGGACTGGTAAAACACACCATTACGAATTGGCGGTGAGATAATGTCAAGTGGATGGCGAAGGTGGGACGGTGACCAAATAAACCGGGTAGTAAAAGAAGCATGTCGGAAAGCTTGTGAAAAAGCGGCAAATGTAGTATTGCCAGCTACTAAACAAGAGGTTCCTTTAGACGAGGGATTTTTACTTAGGACGGGAATTGTTTTAATGCGTTGGAAGGGTAGTAATCCCGTGGCTGTCATTTCATATGGTGGAGGGTCCGGGACTGGATTTCCAAGGCTTCCTTATGCTATTAGATGGCACGAGAACGACGCCAATTTTCAACATGGAAGAAAAAAGAAATATTTAAAAGATCCTTTTAATCGATTAGGACCTAACGCATTACAAAATTGTTTAATAGAAGAATTAAGGGCGGTGTTGTAATTGGGTAGTATAGCCAATCAAATAATGAAATACCTTGATAATCAAGGACACGGCACGGAAAACGTTGATTTATTTTATGGATTTAAACCAAATACCCCGGATAATTGTATTATTATTTATGATGAATCAGCGCCGGGCCTAGATGAATCAAGTTGTTTAGAAGTTGATTTATATGGAATACAAATTTTGGTTAGAAATACTAATTATGATACTTGCTATTCAATAATAAATGCTATTCATAAAGAAGTTGCGGGGTTCGGTGGGCAAGTGCTTGTTGTTGGCGGTGATATAATATCATATGTCACCGTTGAAACCTCCCCAACTTCATTAGGTAAGGATGATAAAGGGCGTAGTGAATGGACATCACATTATTACGTAAGAGCTACGTCAATTTTGAATGATTGGAGGTTATAGCATGAATGAAGTTAAATTTGCTAATACTGTTATACAGGTACAAAGTGAAACCGTTGCAAAAGTAACAAGTTTCAAAAGAAGTGTTGAAATCGACGAAGAAGATACAACCGGCTCAGAGGATTATATCGTTGGCACTGATGTATTACATAAACAATTTGTATCAATTGCAGTCGGTGAAACCGCCGACGTTGAGGGTATCGCCATTGAATCGACTTTAACAGGGCTTGACGATGGACAAAGTGAGTTAAGGGACGCGGCGGAACGTGGTGAAACTGTAAGTATGAAATATACCAGATATACAGGGTATGGATATACATTTACAGGATTTTTTACAAAATATGAAGAATCGGGAAGTACAGCCGAAGTTTATAAATATAAAGGAACATTTAGAATAAATTCTAAAGTAGAGTTAACACCGGCAAGTTAAGGAGAAATTAATGGATAATGATAAAAGAGAAAGTTATTTGAATGACCAATTAAAAATATTAGCAGATAATCAAGAAGCTGAATTACTTCTTGATTTTGACGCGGCGGTGGAAGAAGTAGAAGAAAAGCCATATAAGATAAAGTTCAACGGGAAAATTTATGATGTACCCCGCGAAATGCCTTTAGGTTTTGCGACTTTTTTCTTCAGATATTGTTATAAAAAAATTAATAACAAAGTAACATTAGAGGTTCCAGAGGATAGGATGATGCAATTTATTGAATTAATGTTCGGAAAAGAGATGCTTCGCGCTTTAGAAACATCTAAGAAAGCCGTATCAATTGATTTAGTATTCAATAAATTAGCCGGCACTATTCTAGCTAAATGGGGCTATAATGTTCAATCGAACAATTCAGAAACTTCTCAAAAAAAAATTTAGATCCAAGAATAATAATTTGGGCTTGGGGAGCGTTAGAAGCTGATTTTTGGAGATTTTATAAAATCGATATAAATAATAAATCTTCTCTGACATTGAGAAAATTTTTAGTATTTATACGAGGATTACCCGATGATTCAGCTTTTAAAGCCTGGGCCAATAATAAAGATAATAGGAATTTTGTAGAATTTGAAGAGGTGGAAATATAATGGCTATCGTAATTGGTGAATTAGTTGTTAACCTTGTAGCTGATATAAATAGATTTACCCGTGATATCAATAACGCCCGTGTAAGCGGGCAAAATTTCGCAACTGATATTGGGGATACTATGACCGCCGCGGGCAAAGGTGTAATAAGTTTAGGATCAACAATGACTAAATATCTTACACTCCCTTTAGTGGGTGCCGGTGTAGCGGTTTTTAATTTAGGTAAAGATTTTGAAAGTGAAATGAGTCATATTACGGGCTTAGTTGGTGTTGCAAAAAGCCAAGTAGATGCCTGGGGAGCTGATATTTTAAAATTGGCACCTGAGTTAGGCAAAGCACCAAAAGAGTTGGCCGCGGGTTTATACTATGTTACAAGTTCTGGTTTATCAGGTGCCGCCGCTATGGATGCTTTGACACAATCCGCGAAAGCCTCCGCGGCTGGTTTAGGTGAAACAGAAGCTATTGCAAGTTTAGTAACATCGGCTATAAATGCCTATGGTAAGGCTAATATAACCGCAAGTCAAGCCACCGATATTTTAGTTGCCGCCGTTCGAGAAGGTAAAGCCGACGCGCCCGAATTTGCCGCTTCGTTGGGTCAAGTGTTACCAATAGCGTCAACGATGGGTGTTAAATTTGCCGAAGTTGCGGGGGCCGTTGCTGTTTTAACAAGGAATGGTTTAGATGCCGCCGAAAGTACAACCCAAATTAAATCAATTTTATCTGGATTAATTAAACCGGCAAAAGGCGCTGAAGATGCCCTAAATGACATGGGTACTTCATCGGCGAAACTAAGAAAACAAATAAAAGAAGAGGGGCTATTGGCCACTTTGCAAGAATTAAATACTTTAACTAAAAAGTATGGCGATGATGCACTCGCGGATGTGTTCCCGAATATTAGGGCGTTTAGTGGTGCGTTATCCCTTGCTAATTTAAATTCGGAAGAAAATAGAAGAATAATAGATGCTTGTACAAATTCGACGGGAATGTTAGATGATGCTTTCAAAGCCGCTAGTGATACCCTTGATTTTAAATGGAATCAAACATTATCAAAAGGCCAAAGCACAGCAATAAGTTTATTTGATGTTTTAAAAGCTAAATTAATCCCGGTATTTGATACTATAATTTCAGTGTTGGATTTTGTAATAGCAAAATGGCAAGGTTTATCATCATCAATGCAAAATATTATATTAGTTATTGCTGGCGTTGCCGCGATGATAGGACCTATTTTGTTAGTAATAGGCGGCTTAATTGTAGGATTAGGTGCGACTATCACGAGCTTAGGGGTAATTGGTGCCACGGTTGGCGCAGTGTTAACTTCTGGATTTTTGCCACTCTTTTTAACTATAGGGGCAATTATCGGCGTCGTTATCGGTGTTATTGGTGCATTGGTAGCAAGTTTTATATATCTATGGAAGACAAATGATGAATTTAGAATTAAAGTTTTAGCGGCGTGGGCTGATATTAAAGCAAATGCATCTATTATATTTACTGAAATAATGAAAACGGTAACATGGGCTATTACTCAAATATCCGCTTTTTGGACGGCTCACGGTGAAACGATAACCAAATATCTAATGGGTGTTTGGGATCGAACATTATTAATTATTAAATTTGCAATGGAAACTATGAAAAATTATATTACATTTGCCCTAGCAATTATTAGAGGCGATTGGGGAGCCGCTTGGGATGCCGTAAAAGCTCAATTTAGTATGGTATGGAATTATATATCAAATATAATATCAACTAAAATGAATGAAATGAAAGGTAAGATATCGGAAAGTCTTAGTAATATCAAAGGAATCATTGAAACTATAACAAGTAATATTAATTTATATGATTGTGGTAAAAAAATAATCCAATCATTAATAAATGGGATTAGAGCAATGATTGGAAATATTGGTACGGCGGCAAGTGATATAGCCCAAAAGATAAGAGATAAATTTCCTTTTTCTCCGGCTAAAGATGGACCGTTGAAAGATTTAGATAAAATAGATTTTTATACTTCAATCAATAGAGCATTACAATTAGCTAAATCTAAAGTTAATTTACCATCTGTAAATTTAGGCAATGAAATTTTAAAAAATATTTCTTCTAACCCTGGCTTAAATTTAGGATTCAATGGAAATACGGGTATTGGGGGAATTAATTTATATAACCCTACGTTTAACGGGGTAACTGACATGTTTGACTTTATGAAACAGATGCAGTCAACGGTATCACGGTATACAGGGAGGAAATATTCATGAGTATTTTTACCTTAAAAATAAATGGTGTAAGTCTTCCCGTGGGCGTAAAAGTAAAATCCGGGTCATTGAATATAAATCAAGGTAAAGCGGGGGAAATTTCAGTTCTTAGCTTCATTTTAATAGATATGAATCCAGGTATTACCCCTTTTATCTGGAATACTTTAATTGGACAAAAGATTGAATTATGGGATCATAATGGAATATTGATTTATGGGGGTCAATTAGATGAACCAAAAACACGTAAAATCAATGAACACCCGGTTTACGGTGAATCAATAACATGTGTAGATTGGCATTACCTAACTAATAGATGCTATATAAATCAATCATATCAAAAACAATTAATTTCTGATACATTCAAAGATATGATTGATGATTTTTTAGCTATAGAGGGGATATGGTATGATGGAACGTCAATAGTCGCGACGCCCGGGCAATATGTTAGTATAAATTGCCCCTATGTTAAGGCGTGTGATGCATTTAATGAAATGGCTGGATTAATCAATTGGCAATGGCATATAGGACCTGATAAAAAATTCTATTTGAATGATATGACCTCGGAAATAGGTCCAGGACTAACCGAACATACCAGTAATTATATACCTAATAGCTTAAGAGTAAGTGACAATAGAGAAGATTATAGAAATACTCAGGTATTAAAAAACGTTCACGGTTTAACATTATTATTAAATGAAAAGGCAACGCCAACCCCTGATAATGATAATAGTTTTATTGTAAATTTTCCAATCAATCAGGTGCCAGCGTTATACATAACCACCGATATCGACAACCCGTTACCTGGCGAGATGATAGACCCTCACGAGGTTGGTATTGGTGGCATAGATTCGGGATTATGGTTTTATTGGAATAAAGGTTCTAATACAATTCAAAGAGATAATACGACGGTAGGAACGCCCACGATTCCCGCGGGATCTTATTTAGTAGTAAAATATATTGGTCAATTTAACATTGATATAGTTGAGCAAGACGCGGCGGCCATAGCCGCAAGGATAGCCATTGAAGGTGGTTCCGGGATTTATACACATGTTGAAGATGGTAGTAACATTGAAGATGTTACCGTGGCACAAGAAAAGGCCCTTGCTCTCCTTGATAGATATGCACACATTTCAAATATAATTGAAGTTGAAACATATACTATAAAGTGGGAAGTAGGGCAATTAATAAATGTAAATATTCCTAGTATGAATATAAGTGATCAATATTTAATTACTGAAAAATCGGTTACTGATGTAGGTAATTTATTAAAAACAAAAGTTACAATGATAGATGGTAAGCCTTTGGGTGGATGGATTAATTATTTTAGCAATTGGATAAGCCCCGGCAAAGATTGGATAATCCGGCCAGATGCAATTGTTGAAGTTCAGATTTCCAAAAGTGAGAAAGTGGAATGGCATGGGGATATAACAATAAAAACATTTGATTGTTTATATCCAGGGGCGGCGTTGTGGCCGGCTAATAATTTATACCCTGGAACACTGACAAGTACAGTTACGGAGAGTGATTAAATGATAGAAAAATATGGGTGGATTGGGAAAGTTAATATAATAAAAAAGAAAAACGGAATAATAACCAGGGATTACATTATTTATAATAGGATTATGAATGCCGCTTTCGATGAAATAATAAAAGCTTTGTACCTTCCTAATCCTGATATGGTAATGAAATATTTAGCCTTTGGGGACGACGACACAGCCGTTACTAATACAGATCTTACATTAGGTAATGAATTATATAGGGTTCCCATTATATCCCTTTTAAGAACTGGGACGGGTAAAGTACAAAGCCGAGGGGTATTATTGGATACAGAGCCGACCGCGACGGCTGGCGTTATGTCAATTAAGGAAATAGGATGGTTTGTCGGTACCACCGCCGATGCCTGGAATGGTGGAGTCGGAAAAGATACAGGATTGCTATTATCTAGGATTGTTTTAACTACCCCGGAAGCTAAGACAGACGACGAGCAAATCGATGTAACTAGGACCGACGAATTTATAAGGGGGTAATAGATTTGAAATTTGAAATGGAATTTGACGAAAAAATGGATAAAAACGAGGCTTATCAAAAATTTTGTGTAAATTATGTCAATCAAATAAGAGATAAGTTAAATTTTAAAATGGTTGACAATAAAATAACAATGGACATGGTTATAATTCGTGAAAAAATTGATAAAAAACTTCTAATTATGCCAAATGTACCTAAATGGAATGTAGGTAAGGACACCAAGGAAACTGTAAAGGCGGTGAAATAATATGGCACAAGCCGGAAAATTTACAGAATTAACATTTGTTAATGGTGGAGCGCCGGCCATTAATGACACTAATTTAAATGAAATCGAGAGGGTTGTGGAATTAGCCGACAATCAATTTTATAGATCCTCGGATATTCAATTTAGAAAATATAAGAAATATTTTTATCAAAGAAATTGTAAATTGGTAGAAAATTTTGACGATTATACCGATTGGACTATAGCCGACGCGGCCACTACTTCGACGGCCGATGATTCAACAAATCAATTGATGGGTAAATCAGCTTTGAAAATTGAGGAATTGGATAATACCGCGGGTTTTTGTAGTGTGTCAAGGGTATTACCGTCTACTCTTGATTTGACAATTTTTAATGATGGGAGTGCCTCGACGACTGATGATTGCATTTGTTTTGTTATGTATGTCTCTGATAATTCAAAATGGACCCAAATACAATTTAGATTAGGCGACGATTTCGGTAACTGTTATTACTATAATTATACGGGGGCTATAGTCACAGGATGGAACAGCTTTTGGCCTCAAAAATCAGATTTTACAACGATAGGGGCCCCAACTGGATGGAATAGCATTGATTATATTCGTGTTGGTCCAGTGACCGCAGTTAATTCTGATGGTGAATATATTTTAATGAATTTGATTCAAATGGTGCGACAAGATCCGGTTTATTCTGGTTATGCTAATCCTTTTCAAAAATATATGGGTGCCGGAACTGGATGGGTTTATGTATTTGATCAATGGGACGCCTTAAATTTATTATATCAAGACGAGGGAAATTATAGTTATGAATTAGGATTTATGAAAATAGTAGGTTCCGATTATACAACAAATATGGAGGTATATTCAGATTGTATCAATTTTATATCCAGGTGGGAATTTATTTGTAAATACGCCGGAGAAACTACAAGTATGGTTTGGTATGTTGATTCTGATAATTATGCTGAACTATATATTACTGGGAATACTTTTAGTTTAAAAGTCAATGAAGGCGGCGCGGCTACTACTACAACCGTAGCATTGACAAATAATTTATTAAAGGATGAAAGAGTTGAATTTTACTTTGAGAAAAACATCGATACCTTTAGGGGTATTTTATATAAAAAAGGTGAAGCGGTGAAATCTTTGGAATATGAAACAAGTATTGCAACGGATACTGATGGCGATGTTATGCTCGGGCAATCCGGGAATAATTCATATTCTTTATTAACAGATTTTACCGTTTCTAATTCAATGAAAGATTTGACTTTAGAAAATGAGTTTATACCCCAAATTATTAAAAAAAGAGCTGATGAAACAGTTAATAATTCAAATGTATTACAGAATGATAATGATTTAATTGCTCGGTTAGATCCATATTCAATTTATAAAATCGAGGTAGTTATAGGGTGTGTAGGAATTACCGCTGGTAATTTTAAATGTGCTTATGCAACAACTGGGGATGTTAGCGAATTAACTCAAAGGGTTAATTATGGACCGTCCGCACAGGGAACACCTAATACATACGATACGCCTATAAATGCCATTTTAAGAAACTTAGCTAATGAACAACACTACGGAACTGACGGAGTATATGGAACAAGTATAGTTGAACGTTTTACAGTAAAGACAGGTTCACAAGGTGGAACACTTCAATTTCAATGGGCCCAAGCCGCGGCTACCGTAGGGGATTTAATAGTATATGCCGATTCTAGTTATATGGTTGTAGAAAAAATCAGAGTGCTTTAAAGCACTCTGAATAATTGATTTTTAAAATCTTCCTTGGATATTTCCTCAATTTTTTCATAGACGATCTTTGCATCGTCTATGGAGGATTTTATAAGTCTAATATGTATTGAATATCCAAGACTATTTTTTAATAAATACGCCTCACTTATCATATCTTTGTCTATTTCTATTTCTTTGAATTCATGGGCGTCCTCTGTAGTAAGAAGTTTTACGGCTTCCCACAAATCAATTTCTGCTTTTATCATAATTTTTCTTCCTCACAATCAAAGTAATTTTGTTCACCATTAACCATTACATAATCTTTTTTATTAATTTGTTCTTTAAGTTTTATTATAGAATATTTAATTATATGATTAAAATTAAAACGATGTAATATACCTTTTTGATCTATTAATTCAAAATTATCCTTATCCCAAAAATATTCTACATTGAAATAATGATATTCATTACCTAAACTATCTAGGATTTCAATTTCTCTAAATTCTTCATCCATATTTTTTGTTACACTCCTTACAATAATGTTTTTGGTTGGCCTGTAACCAACTATGACGTGAGCAAATCATGTTTGTACATGTCGGGAATTCACAAGGCCATATAAATAAATCTTCGTCGCAGTCTATACAGGTTTCTTTTTTAAACCATGTCATTAATCCGCACACTCCTCACATTTTACTTTATTTCCCCATCCGTGCGCGTGGTCACTGCAAACCACGTTATTACATCCGGGTACTGAACACACATTCTTAGCTTCATTGGTACACCCTTGGATGCTACACTCATTTTTTATTTTTGGATGTAATTCCATTTTCTATCAACTCCTCTAAATTAAATTCAATACAATCTAATTGCATTATGTATTTTCTTGTCGCCATGGTATCAAAAAATTTTTTGATGTCTAGTTTCATTAATTTTTTTGAAGTAATAAAGTAAATTAAGAAAAATGCCTCAACACCTACCTTTTGACATTTAAATAGGTTTAAACCCTGTTTTTTATCCTTGGGTAAAATTACCCACTTGTCTTTGTCTGTCTCTTTTGCATCAAAAACTATTCGCCCTTTCTTGGTAAATATTGTATAATCAAATGGCTCACCGTTTTTGAATTCACCTCTAAACGTCCTTTCGGGGTGGTTTTTCCACCCAAAACCCAAATCATTATTATTGATATAGGTTATCAGTCTATCAATTTGAATTTCTAGGTAATTCATTCAATATCGCCTCGATTCTTCTTGAAAATTGTGTTCCCATCGAATACCACATGCACCGGCGGGGGATAGGAATATCATCATAAAACAATTTTTCATTTAAGATGATATATCTTTCATTATTAAACAAAAATCTACGCCCGTCGTATTGTGACAGGACCTGTTTAAACTCATTAATACTAAAAGTATCATGTTTCATTTATCAAACCTCCAATTGTTAATAATATTAAATAAAAAATACCAATATACATGCATCCCGATATTAAATATAGTAAACCCCTGATTAAATAGGGTCTTAATTTTTCAAGTCTTCCAATTATCATCGGGTCAAGTTCAGCCATCAACGATGGCTGAGTTTCTATTATGTCGATGCTATAATCTACCATGTCCAATCCTCACTTTCTATGTAAAACATTTGTTCTAATGAAATATTAAAGTACTTACATATTTTTGCCCTAATTTGATATTTCGGATAATAGTGTTTAGCTTCAATCTTTCTAATCAATTGTATCGAAATCTTTAATTGATAAGATAGATTTTCTTGAGTAATATCATAGTATTTTCTATACTTTAGTAAATTATTTTTAATCATTTCTTTTTTTTCCTTCCTAGTAGTTTTGATATTATCTGACTAGCTTCAAGGCTAGTCAGATTTAAATTATATTCTGGTAAAAATCGTTTAATAATGTTTTTTTGCTTTTCAGTGATAGGATTTTTGCCCCATTTTTTACAAATAGATAAATCCCATAATTTCATTGATTCTTGTTGTTTATTAATTAGATATGTATATGCATAGTCTAAAACTTGTTGCATAGGTAATTTTTTGTTATGATACCAGGTTTGTCCTAGTTCGTCCGGGGATTTTATTGTAAATTCTACATTTGGTAATTCAAGAGTTAAATCACCATTGGATAATTTTCTAAAATTTATATTATGAGTGTTGTATCCTTGACCTTTAGCCCACAAATCAACTATTTTATAATTAATTTTCCAATAGTCGGGGGTATTCTCAGCTTCCTTAATTTTTTCTGGAAGATCAAATAAATTTCCCTCAATTAATTCATCACGCCCAGGGATTTTTTTATTACCAATGTCGTACATTTCACAACCCAGTAATGACGGGGCTGTACATAGATTCATTCCGGATACGCCACAACAATCTATAAGCCTTAAATTTTCTTTACCTGGATGTAAACGAAGTCCACGACCTACCATTTGAGTATAAAGACTAATGTTTTTGGTGGGCCTGGCTATGATTAATGTGTTTACCCTTGGGATGTCCGTTCCTTCCGTGAAAATTTGACAATTTACAATACATTTAATTTCCCCTGAAGTGAAGCGGTCTATAATCTCACTACGGTTTTTTGTTTTAGCTGTGATAATTACACTATCTTTTATATGTCTTCCAATTTCTTCACAATGGGCCACGGATACCCCAAAAATAAGAGTGGACCCTACCGCATATTTATTATATATTTCTGCGATTGCCGCGGCGTTTTCTGTAGTATTCACGGCCTTTTCTAGCTGGTTTATTTGATAATCTCCATTTGATGTTTTTATCCTGGATAAATCGTAATCCATATAAAACCTCATAGCATAAATATCAGATAAATATTTATTTTGAATACCCCATTTTAAATCCCTATTAAATATGATTTCATCAAAGATATTATTAAGACGTACATTGTCAGCTCTGTTGGGCGTTGCTGTTAGGCCGAAATGATAATCATATTGAAAATATTCGTAAATCTTCTGATACGATGCGCACGGGCTATGATGCGCTTCATCAGTGATTATTACATCAAAATAATCACGGGGAAACTTCTCTAAGCGTTTGATTAAGCTTGGTACACAAGCAGAAATTACCTTTTCCCCATTACTTGTGTATTTTCCCATTTCAATTCCATAAGTACAATCAAAATATTTACGGGGCTGGTTTACTAATTCTTCCCGATGGGATAGAATTAACATGTGTTTTTTAAACGAGATTCGGGAAAAAGTAAAACTTTTCCCCAATCCTGTCCCCATGACAATTAAATATTTGCCATGGGGTTTTGATTTTATTATGTTTAAACATTCTTGTTGGTAGTCTCTAGGTAACATTGCTCTCCCTCCGTAACAGCTATGAGTAAAGATATTGTACAGCTAACTAAAAATGCTATGAACACCCATTTATTCATGGATAAACATCCTATAGCTAGAATTAAACTAATTAATAAACTGGTTATTCCTAATACTGTATGTCTTCTTTCTTGTTTTTCCCATTGTTCTCTATTCATTCTTTTCACCACCTTTCAATAATTTGTTAATTTCTATTTCAGCCTCATTTATAACAGTTTTACCATTATAAACACAACTACCCCAACTAAGTTCAATTCTATTTATGTATTGTCGGAGGTTCACAGCTATAGTTTTATAAATATATTCGTCATTGCTTTCTATGACACAAATTAATTCATTTCTTTTCTTTTTAAAACTATAAATTACATCGAAATACTCTAGTTCCTCATAAAATTTATCTAAATTATTAATGTAAAAGTATGCAAATTTAAGACTCATTAGGTAATACCTCCTCATGTTTAGCCTTTCTTATGCTTAAACCGTCTATACAACTTATTTTTATCCAATCTTCATTGGATATCCCGAGTTTTGTTAACATATGCTTTGGAATTGTTACACTTTGAGAGCCTGATGTTAAAGTTGTTAAATGTCTATAATAATTCCCGTTCTCGTCTATGACAGACTTATAAGCCATTCCCATTTTCCAGAAATCATTGTCATAAGCTTTAGCAATTGCTATATAATCCTCACATAATGTAATTTTTACTTTATCTGTAATTTCATATTTAGCCAAGAACGAGCGGGGTAGTATTATGGATCTTGATGTTAAACCTTGCCCGTAGCTTTTTTTAATTTTATACGACACTTTTTTTCACCTCCGTTTCAATTTCTGGTTGGTTCACTTCATTATAAAAGCTATAATACCAATATGTCCTTTCCTTTTCCCATTCATCGAGAATAAATTCCCATGGGAGATTTAGTTCTTTACTGTAATGTTTGGCTCTATTTATGATCCACTCTAACTTTTTACAATATTCGCAAAAGCCACACAGATCGGGGCAATCCTCTTTTACTCTTTCAATAAGCATTAAATAAGTTGTATTCATTTCTATCATCCTTTCCAATCTTTCCAATCTTTCGTTGATTAAAATTTTTATCAACGAATCATTATAATTCCGGGCTTTCTTTAAATCGCTGTAGTATTTCCAGAATTCGCGGGTCATGTTTAATCACCTTCCTATCAAGCCGCCATCCTTTCCTCGTTTATACATATTTTTATCAGTTTTTTAAATAACATCTTTTGTTTGGTATGACTTCTATCATGTTCTATGTAACAAATGTGTGCCATTTCATGGGCGATGGTGTCAATAAGTTGTCCTAGATTTAGGTGTCCGTCAAGGTTAATTTTCATGTTATGCGTCGAAATCCTATAATGTCCATACCATTTTACTTTTTTATCGTCTATGACTTCAAAATTTAAATCCCTGTTAGTTAGGGGTTGTATGGAGAAAGTTTTGATTTTCTCCATACTCATTATTATGTTTATCCATTTATTTAACTCTGTTTTACTGATGTGTTTATAATAATTCATAATAATTTCCTGAACTCCCTTCCCCTATTCCAATAGATATGTGATCCTATTCCATATACTACGGAATTTTTATTTTTACCAAAGATTCTTTTAATTTCATTTTTTTCAAATCTTTTGATTTGTTTATCAGTCATTATTACCGGTTCAGAAGTTATATTTTTTCTAATAGTTGCTATTTCAAATTGTTTTAATATCCTTCCAAAATTTAATTGATATATTCCTAATAGTTCCTCAACTTCATATTCCATATTTCGCGCATAACCCATTATCGTCAACCTCCATTTAATTCATTAATTAAAGTATACCATATCAAAATATAAATGTCTATACTTTTTCACAAATTAATTGTAACAAATTTAAATCAATTCCTATGGGATTTCCTTGATATACATTGATTTCTGAGGTATCCACGATTTTTATATAATTCTCATATTCTTTTTTTACTTTAAAATTATCGATATATGGATTGAAGAATACAAATGTTCTATCATAACGATTATCTTTTTGCCAAGTTTCAAAGGTCTTAGCTTCTTTTAGCTTTGCAATTATATTTTTATCCCATTTGGTGTTTTTACATTTCACTTCTAGGATTAAGTATTTACAAAGACTTTCAATTTTAAATCCTTGACATACGGTACTATTCTGTATTTCCGTCATAGTAAACCACGGATATTCCGATTTATCTACATTTATATCTATAAAATCCTTTCCAAAGATTTTATATAGACCCTTTTTTACTTTTATTTTACTTACTATATTTTTGGTATCATCAGGGGTTAATTCTTTTGCTATATATTTAAGATTAACGTTTTCATTATCTATAAACGTAAAATCCAAAATTTGTTTTTTAGTTAATTCGGCATACTTCTTATATAGATTTAAACTTGCATCTTCTTTTTTATCAGTAAAATAAAATTTTTCCCCATTTAAACTTAGTATTTCAGGCTTCTTTAGTTGTTTAATTGCAATTTTACCAGTGTTTGAAAAATACCACGCTTTTTCTAATAAATTAATCCTTTTTACATCGAAGTAAATCGGTAATATTTTGATTTCTTCACCATTTATTAGCCTAATGGCATTTATAGTATTTACTGATAACCGGCCATGTTTATTAATATTTTGTTTAACTTTAATGTTAAACATCCCCTTAACCTTTTTGTCCTTGATGTATGAGTTTACATTGAGTTGGATCAGGTTTTTTATTTCTGAGTTGTCCAATATAAAATAACCATCATTCTCAATGGCTATAGGTAATTTAGTCTCAACAATAATTCCGTCGGTATTAAGGTTAACTAATTTTAGATCCGGGTCGTCCTGGGTTAATTTATAGGCCAAATTTAAGAGCATAGATTGGCCTTTTAAACATATGAATCGGCCCAGGGTTTTACATGATATTGGTAAGGTAAAGTTACTATTTATTAGTCCATAAGTGGTATTTAAGATTAATTTTACACCACCTATTAAATTATTGATTTCATTTATTCGGTCCATTTTTTGATCAATTTGCGGCCCAAATTCGGCTATGTCGGCACCATCACAACCTCGGTCGTTGATATAGTTTTCCATTTCTGCGATTTCATTATATAATTGAATTTTTTCATTTTTAAATGTAATATTTTTTAAGTCATAAATCGCCTCGTACAAGGGGATATTTATAATATTAGAAAACAATTCTTTGTATTGTAGCATAATCGAGGAATATTGACTTTGATAATCTAGGTGGCGTAAATTTACGCCACTATAGTGATCAATTGCCCCGTGGCCGCCGCCAAGACCGATTTTGATAATAGTTCCATTGATTTCGATTTCATCAAAAGACCCTATAAGGGTATCATTTTCAATACGGACATCATCGTCAATATATTCTCTTTTGTAGTGTTCACAATATCCATTTTTTAAATCCTTATCTTTCTCGACGTCGTTGTTATCACTTACAAATTTTACAAATTCATTAAATTTTGGATAAGGGGTAGTTATATATTTTGTATAATCTACTTTGATATTTTTATTAGGCTTAGTAAGCTTTAAAATGCTCACGATTAGCCCGGTATTATTTTCAGCATATAAATCCCTATCTAATAATTCAAGGGTATTATCGATTGATTTAGCGGCCTGAAATGCCCAATATCTTTTTTCAATATCAGATTTACATTTATCATTAAACAATTCTTCCAAAAATAAAACATCATTTTTACTATATTCTATCCACTTGTCGTAAATTCCATCGGCCTTAATTTTGGCAATAGTTTGATATTTAGAAAAGTCAAATTTTATGTTATGACCTTTCTTAATCAGGTTAAGAGATTTTAAAGATATCGAAGGTTTTACATTTCCTTTGACATCTATGTTAAAATAATAAAGTATCTTTGGTATTTCATTAATTATTAATCCTTTAAATACTTTGGATTTTCCTAATGTGAATTGATATGAATCAATAAACTCGTGTATCCCTAATTCGTTAGGGTGTGCGAGTTTTATTTGTTCGGTCGGATCGAGGCCCTCATAATGATAGCCCCAATACTCCCTATTTAACTTAAAATAATGGATATTCTTTTGAATCAAGAAATCATTGATTTTTCTTAGATGAAATAAAATATTTGGGATGTCATTTTCTACTAATTTACACAATGCATTGATCATGGTTTTATCGTAATCTATTGAATAAAAATAAAAAGGCCTTTCGTTTATATCTTGAATTGTTTTATATAATTGGATACAATCTTCATCCGTGTAACATTCCCAAATAACTACATCGTCCATGATTTCATTTTTTACCTGAAGACAAAAATAATCTTCGAGACACTCTATATCAGCTATTGTATATTTAAGGTCTAACATTTATTCCACCTCCGTTAAATCCATAAGTTTATATTCATTTAGAACATAAATTAAATCTTTAAGGTTTACCGTCGCACCGTTCGCGGCTTCTGTTATGCATACTCGATTCATATCACGAATTTCATAATTTAATCGTATTGAAGTTAAATGTTTAGTTAGGTTAATTAAATCCTCTAAACTTTTATTTGTTGGTATTGTTATTATTATTTCCATAATTCTCAACTTCCTTTCTTAATTCTTTTGCCTTTTTCTCGACTTCTTCATAGGTAGCCGTTGCAAATGTCCCGGTCGTCCCTTTTTTAGTTGTTTTTCCCCATCCTACACATATAAAATGTAAGCCAAGAAAATCTAATTCATACATTATTTGATGTCTTCGGTAATCAACGTTTTTATTATTCATGACTGTGAAATTCAGCCTAAATCCATTTACTTTTGGTTCACTCATTTTTTTCAATCCTTTCTATGGCTTGTTTTCGACATTCACGACAACCAAGATTACAATTTTCATATTCTTCATAATCTAAAACTTTTGGACATGCCCCAAAACAATTACTTACATATTCATTTTTAAGTTTTTCGTATATTTCAGGATTAATTATATTTTCGATGGCTTGACGTCGGCATTCTTCACAATTCATTGTACCACACGCACTTTCCCAGCCTATATTATTTGGGCATTGTCCATTATCAATGTAAATCTTAATTAAAGCCTTATATACTTTTACTTTATTATTCATCATCGTTAACCTCCAATAATCCTTTTTTATCCATTGCCAATATTGTTTTTTCAAAAAGGCAATCCATTCTTTGTAAATATAATTCATAGCAATCATTACAAAGAAATATGCCAATCCATCGCTCAGTTAAATTTTGTGGTGTATTACAAACATAGCATTTCATTGTTTAATCATTCCTTTCAAGATTTTACGATTAATAATCCTACAATCTGTGTTATTTTTTGCATTAAAATAATTTATTAATTTTCTTAGATATCCTAAGTTTTCTTTCATATCTACGTTATCATCAGTAATTTTTAATTTATACATAATCTTCACCTCATAAGTTAGTCTTTACATAATTGGCTAACATGTCTAATTCGTCGTCATAGGATAAGGCGTCGGCCTTATCCCGGATGCTATCTATTAAATCCTGGCTATTATCTAAATTCAAATTTAGATAATAATGTGTATATATTTTATTATTTCTCATGGATATAACATTATCGTTTTTTGAAATTAACAATAATAAAATCGGTTGTACTGTGGATTTTAATATTGTTACCTTGGTAACTTTTGTTTTATCCTTGGCTTTCGTAACGTCTGTATAACTTATTCTCATAATTAATTCCTTTCCTTCAAATGACCCCACAATTTATTTTGAAAATTTGTACTTGTAAATTCAAATACATTAAGCTCAACAATAAACTTATTTTCATCGTCATATAATTTTAACCTATCGTCAACACTAACTTTATCAGCTAGTATTAAATTAGCGATATTAACTAATGTCTTCATTACTACATCCGACATTTTTCTATCCCGGTCCTCACTGCTAATTATGCACGCTTCATATAATTGATTATCTCGGTTATCTTCCTCTTGTCTTAACATTTCTATTGTAATTTTATTCATTATCAATCCCTATACCTTTCTATAAATTGATTTAAATTAAATTCAATGAAGCTAACACAATTATTCAATGCTTTCCTAGTTGCTTCATTTTTAGCAGGACTTATATAAATATCATGTGAAAGAATATTTATATAAAATGTAAATTTTACATGATATATAATATTTACATAAATCCTTTTTCCTTGCCAACACTTAATTTCTATTCCTTGATCTCTTGCGGCACTGGGAGCCACCCAGGTTTTAGCTTTATCAATAAATAATTCCATTAATTTTTCTTCAAAGTTTATCATTTTCATTCCTCCAAAAATTTATTTCATTAAATAAAGCATACCATATACAAATATAAATGTCTATACTTTATATCTATATTTATCATCAAATTGCCAGTGCGCTAGGCCCTCGGCCCGACACCGTTCGTCTAGTTGTTTTAATAAATCTCTTAATTCAGTCTCTAGGATAGCTTTATCCTTTTTATATTTATCATAATATGAATCATCCTCAATAAATCGAGATTGTATCGCGTGTAATTTTGATTGTTTTTCATAATATAAAGTTAGTAATTCATGATTATTCATCGGTTTTATTCCTCCTTACTAAAATAATCAATTATTAACTGTTTAGCTTCCCTTATATATTCCCCGGTTGTTCTATAATCCGGAATTGATTTCTGTTTTGGCTCGACATCACTAAGATAATTCAAGGCTTTTTGTAATATATCAACAACCCGATTAAAATCTAAATCATAATTTTTATTTTTAAACATCATATTATATTTGCTGATTATAATAGTTTTTATGTTTTTATAATCATCGTTATATCTTTTTTCCATGTCTTCAAGCGTACCTCGAAGCGGGGTTGTATTCTTATATAACTTTGAAAATATATAAGTCCCGAATGCCTGGACAAATTCAATACAACTATGATCTGAGTTTGTCCAAATTTTTTGGTTCATAGTATCTTTGTAATTGCCACCTCTAACGTATTCCATGCCTACTTTTTCAAAACATTTTTTAACTATATCCAATAAGGCGGTAGGGCGGTCGTACTTGAATAAACATATATTTAAATCAGTGCCATTAAAAAAACAATTGGAAATATATTTATTTTCTGGCTTATAACAGGATTCTACTATTTCAACTTTGATTGGTTCTGAAATTCTTTGTTCTTCCCTATAAATGGGTTTCCAATCTCGGATAAAACATTTATACACATACTCTTCATCACAGTCCTCAAAATATTCTCTGTTTAATTCGAGAATATTAGCATTATAATCATCAACGGTCATTTCCTTTATACCATTGGTATATTTTTCAATTATTCGGATATTAGTAATTAATCTAATATCGTCAACATTTTGAACGGGTACTTCCTTGTTATCCCCGTAGCTTTTGTTAATCACTTTTCCATCAATAAGATAGGTTCCGCTATCTCGTAGTATAATGTAGGTAATACCTATATCCTTTAGATTTATTATTTGATTATTCATGGTATTATCTCCTTCCTAAGATAAACGCTATAATTTCACAATCATGTATAAATATCATGCGGTATTTATCAATTTTTACTTCGACTTTCCAATGGTTCCATATGTTGTCAACCAAGTCAATAAACTCCTGGTTAAAAGTAAATTCGCCTAATTCACTTCCCCAGTCCTGCCAGTCCTGGGGGATAAACTTTTTAATGTTTATCCTCTGTTTTGATTCTTCCGGGTAAAATCTTAATATTTTTGCCTCTTCACATTTGGGAATAGCTACCATCATGTATCCATTGAAAAACCATAGATGGTTTTCGTATTTATGCCAGGATTTAAACATCCAATCTTCATTCGCCCCGCTATTATAGCGGAGCATTTTTTGAATTTTTTTGATATTCATTATGACACCTCCATTAATTTTAGGCATTCCGGACCTATACCGTTTCTAATCGATTCCGGGGTTGTTAATGTACGTCCACACTTTGGACATTTACCAGCATAGTGTATTTTCAATTCTACTGGTAAATTATTGATTCTTCTCATAAAGTAACTGAATGCTTTAAAGCCTAATGAATTAGTGCTTATTTCTGATTTATTAGAAGTTTTAAATTGCATATCTTCCCTGAAGAATCCAAGATATTTATAATCGATATCGTTATTTTGGCCTGTTAATAATTTTACAAACCATATTTTGTTTTCTGAATGTTTTTGAATTTTGTATGTAAAATGGTTGTTCTTGCCTTCTAATGTTATTGTGGCGTTACCTGCTACAATATATTCTTTTACATCAATGACAGGTGTAATTTCTTCCTCTGTAACCATAATTGTTTTATAGTTAGCTTTAAATTCTTTGTAACTTTTATTAAATTCGTTAATTTGATCCTCGTTAACTACAAATGTTATTTCCGCTAAGTTGCCGATAACGGATCTTGAACCGTCATATTCTTGACAATCTATTTCAGTGTTATTTAAGTACATTTCTAATTGAATTAAATATTCTTCGCCTTCTTGTTCAGTCTTAAAGTCTACATTATTACTAAATTTTATTTCAACACCCCTATAGCCCAGGGGGTAATTTAGTTCTCGTTCGTTCTCAAAGTTTCTAATGTACAGGTTTTCTAATTTTTTTGAAATTTTCATGATATCCTCTCTTTCCTCCCCTGGTGGGGAAAGGGGTTAAACCCCTTCGCTTCCTTTTTCTGGACTTTCTACAATGTTGTCAACTTCTTCGTTGTCGTTATTACTGCCATCGGTTGGAGTTACGATGTTTGGATCATATTTCATTTTGCCACCTCCTTCCTACTATCTATATAATATCATATATAAATATAAATGTCTATACTTTTATATTACAATCAGATTACAAATAAAAATCATTGTATTAAATAATTAAATAATATATAATATCTATATAGAAATAAATATAGAAGGAGAGAGAAAACATATGAAAAATTATTTGATTAAAAAATTATCAGTGATGGGGCCAGGTAGTAGAGGTGTATTGATTCCTAATCCTTTTCAGGAATTATTGGGATTTGATAAAGAAGTAAAAATGTATTTAGAAGGAAATAGAATAATAATCGAGGCTTACCATGATAAAGATAAAAAACAAGAAACGGCGTAAATTTAGACAAATAAAAAGCCAGTTCACGCTGGCAATTAATTAAACATAACCCAAAAGTATTTTAATATGATAGTTTATTAAAATTACTCTATTTACTTATTATAGCAAATAATGAGTAAATAGTCAATGTGTAAAAGGAGGAAAGAGAATGTTAGACGAATTGAAAGCATTTCAAAGCAACTGGGGTGTATGGAAAAAAAATGAAGATGAAATAAATTATTATGGTGGATTCAAAGATAAACCAATTAATATAGATAAATTTACGCGTTTCGATAGAGCCTGGAATCTTTTTGAAAATTTTAAATTTGGTGAAGGTTTAGTATTTAAAATACCTGATGGTTACCTGGGATTTGAAAGTAAAGAAATGATATACGATAGTTACACGGAAATAAATCCCGACGGGCTATATAATATCATTGTAAAATCTAATACAAAGATCGAGGGGGCCGTTAAATTGTTAAAAATGACCGGGAATGTTGTAGATGGCAAGGATAAAATAAAGACAATTAAAGATAAAATCCGAATAGCTGAAGGTATAAATGCTCAAACCAGTTATTGGAAAAATAAAAGTTTAACCTGGGATGAATTAAAAGAAAAATTAAAAAATCCTCGTAAAACCCAGGAATCCATGGAGCAATACGACAATTATAAAAAAGCAGATAGACATAAAGCCAAAGATGGATTGGGATTTGTTGGTGGTTTTTGTGATAAAAATAAAAGGACCAATGAAACAATAGCAACCCGATCAATTCTAACTCTGGATTTTGATAATTGTGATAAAAACATTTGGAATAAATTAGAACAAATAAATTTTGAATGTGTATTATATAGTACACATAGTCACCGCACGCTCAAACCTAAAATACGGTGTATAGCACCGTTGAATAGGGAAATTAATTTTGATGAATACAACTTTATCATGAGAAAAATAGTAAATAATTTAAGTTTATGGCCTGAAATTGATATATCTTGTTTTAAAATTAGTCAATTTATGTATTACCCCTCTTGCTCTCGTGATGCCGAATTTTACTATAATAATATATCAGGATCAATTATTAACCCTGAAGATTTTTTAAAACCCGGATGGGAAGATGAATTAATAGAATTAAGAAAGGAAGACACTAAGGATAAAAAGACAACTGAGAGTAAACCCGGGCCAAAAAGCAACGGTCGGGAAAAAACCGGGCCTATCGGTGAATTTTGTCGTAAATATACAATATCCCAGGTACTTAATCAATTCTTAAGTGAATTTTATGAAAAAGGACAAAAGAAAAATTGTTATACATGGATAGCCGGTGAAGGCACGGACGGCCTTAAAATTCTTGACGATGATAGTTTATGTATAAGTTACCACGGGACCGATCCGGCAGGAAATGGACAACAATGCAATGCTTTTGATTTAATAAAGATTCATCTTTGTAATGACGATTTATCCAAAGCGGTTAAGTGGTGCGCCGATAAGTTGGGGATGAACGAAAAAAAGGAAGCTAAGAACGAAAACCCGGATTTTACATTTGTAAAATGGAATCCAGATTATGTTATGGTTAAATTTGTAGATCCAACGGATGGGGCATTAAGTAAGCGACTATCTGAATTTTGGAACATGTACGAAGGGATTGAAAAAAAACCAAGACTAGAGGAATACAAAGTTTTGCCAGTCATTGAAAATGTTGAATGTTTATTGATGCATTACAATTTAAGCCTAAAATATAATTTAATAAAAAGAAACATTGAAGTATTTCACAAAAATAAAATAACTGTTTATACTCTTGACAGTGTTTTAGTTAAAATTCAAGATTTCGGAATTAAACACGGATTTAAACCTTCAAAAGAAAAACTAGAAGCTTCACTAATTTATATAGCAATGAGTAACAAATATAACCCGATCCATGAATATTTAAAAATGTCCCATGAAAAGTATTTGAAAAATCCAAGTACACAACCTTTTAAAGATATATGTGAAACCATAATTACACCTGAGCCAGATAAAAATTGGTATATGTATCATACACTCTTACAAATGGTTTGGATGGGATGTCGAAGTGAACACGGAGAGGAAGAGGAAGAGCCTTTAAGAGGGCAATTTCTACCAGTTTTTCAAGGAGTACAGGGAAGTAATAAAACAAGATGGTTTCAATCACTATTACCTAAACAATTTAGACAGAATTATTTTATGTCTCTAAAGGTTTTGGATGTCCAGAATAAGGATCATTTAATTGAAGTTAGTTCTAATTGGCTTGTGGAAATCGGGGAAATCTCAAGTACATTTAAAAAATCAGATCAAAATTCTCTGAAGGCCTATATTAATGATACGAAAGACCGAGTTAGAATCCCTTATGCCAAGGAGTTTATCGATATAAAACGTCGGACCTGTTTTTGTGGTACTACTAACGACTATGAGTATTTAACAGATACAACCGGGTCCCGAAGATTTTTAACAATGGGTAACGCTGAGTTAATCGTGAATTTAAATATTGATATTGATATTATGTGGGGTTACTTTTATGATTTGTATTTAAAAGGTGAACGATATTGGCATACTAGAGAAGAAAAGGAAAAAGTAGAAAGAAATAATAATAAATATTTATTAAAATCTGACAATACATTAATTATTGAGGATAAAATAGATTTATTTCCAGAAGATGGCGAATGGTTATCTGGAAAAGAAATTTTTGCCGTGTTAAACGCTGAAAATGCCATGAACACTACATTTGGAAAAAACTTGAATAAATTCACTATTGGGCGTGAATTAAAAAAATTAAACGTAAAAATGAAAAGAGATACTCATAGAAAACTTGAATTATTTTATGTAAAAAAATTATAAAATAATTTCCAATTCAAAATTTGCGGGAGTGCGGTAGTTATACGGGGGTTAAATTTAATAACCCCCGCTTCCTTTTTTTTTAGTGATAAGTTGACTTACAAAACATTTTGCGGGTATTGCGGGTATTATATTATAAAAAAAAGAGAATATTTTATTTATAAAGCTAAAAGGGGTAATATGGTAAAAAAGTACTCTACCTGATGGGGGATAGACCATTTTTTGAAACGAATAGGAAAACCTCACCCGCAACCCCCGCGAAAATACCTTCAAATTTAGTGATATCAATGGATACAAGAATTTTATATAACCCCCGCAATGCGGTGGTTATATTTTGTATATGTTTCATATAAAATAATGTCAGTACTGTAAAATCCAATCCATAACTGGGAAATCGATTTGGTAAATAAAAAAGTCAATAGTAGACAAAAGAAGTCAATCATGTTAAGATATATACATTATAAAAAAAGGAGTGATAAAAAAATGTTATTAAAGCCAAAGGATGCTGCTAAAATTTTAAATGTGTCGATAAAGACATTGCAAAGGTGGGATAAAGCCGAGAAATTGAAAGCTTATAGATATCAATCATCTAATAGACGATATTATACCCAGGAACAAATAAATAAATTTCTAGGAGGTAACCATGATTGAATTAGATAAAAGTCAATTGGAAGCATATGAAAAATTCAAAGAATTTCTAGATTCTGGAATAAATAATTTTATTTTAAAAGGGTATGCCGGAACAGGTAAAACAACTATTTTAAATGAAATTATTGAAGTTATTGGAAACGAAGGCAAAACACCGGTTTGTATATGTTATACCGGAAAAGCCGCATCTAATATGATGGAAAAAACGGGATTTGACTGTTTTACTATTCATAAGGTTATATATGAATATGAAAATATGAAGAATGCCCCGGAATTTTTCAATTCAACGTTAGAAGAACAAGCGGCATTAATGGCCGCCCAGGAATTAACTTCGATACTCGAATGTGATTTTCTGATTATTGATGAATACTCATTGCTTACCAAAAAAATAGTTGATGATGTTTTGAATTTTAATAAAAAGGTTCTATGGTGCGGTGACGAGGGACAATTAGAGCCAATTTGTAGTGGTGATGTTGATCAAATAATAAAACTAGGTGAATATTTAAAAGATGATGTAATCGAAGTTGAATTAAAAACGATTCATAGACAAGAAAAAGGATGTTCCATATTAGACCTGGCATATGATGTCCGGATCGGTCGGGTTCATCTACAAGAAGTAAAAAATAATGGGCTTACTATTACAAGACGAGATATTGAAAAATATAAATTTACCAGTGAGTCATTGAAAAACACGGTTATTCTATGCTGGAAAAATAATACCCGGTATAAAATAAATACGATGATTCGTAATAAATTAAAGGTTAAGGGGTCGTTACCTAATCCAGGGGAAAATATGGTTGTATTACGTAATAACTATGATTATGAGTTATTTAATGGTCAACAATTGACTATTGTTGAGGTTGGGGATGAACAAGAGTGTTATGGATTAAAATATTTAACCTGTAGAGTACAGTTAAATAATGGCTATCCATTTCCGATTGATATTTGGGTAAATCCATTTTATAGAAAAAATAATTTAAAATATAATTTTGAACTGAGTGATTTCTATAAAGGTGATAGTAAACAGATTAAGAAAACAATTTGGGATCAATATAAAAAATTGGTTCACTTAGATTTTGGGTACTGTATGACAATACATAAAAGCCAAGGAAGCCAGTGGGACAATGTTATTCTAATAAAAAAGGACCTTTATGGCTATAAAGGTCAATTAAATAGAATGTTATATACTGCCGTTACAAGGGCAAGTAAAAATTTGTTGGTTACAATCTAAAGGAAGCTAAGAATATTCTTAGCTTCCTTCAAAATTCTTTGGTTGTTGGGTTGTTTAAAATGCCTGCCAGGACTAAAATACTTAAAAGGCTTTCAATAATAATCTTGAAAGAGTCGGAGTTAACACCAATTAATTCAAATAAATTTAATTGAGTCATAATAATAATGACTAGTGAAAGAATAGACAACCAGGTGAATTTGTCTTTAAATCGGTTTACCAAAACAATCAACTCCTTTAATTTAATAAAATAACTATAGTGGTTAGTAATGTAAAAATAGAACTCGCTAAGGTTGTTATCAGGATTTTTAATAATAATGCTTGTAAATTTCTGGTATCTTGCAATTGTGCGTCAATTCTAGAAATTTTTTCTAGTTGTATGCATTGGTGTTTTTCTGGCATAATTTTTTGCTCTCTTTCGATTTACTTTTATTATATAATAAGGGTAAAAGGATGTGTTAAAATGTCTGATAAAAAATTTTTAATTGCAGAAGTATTAAATGATATTAAAGAATTATTGAACAATGATAATTTAAAAGATGTTAAAACAAGCAATGATGATATTAAAAATATTTTAAATGCCACGGTTGGGAATTTAGGTGGTATTTATTCCGGGGCGGGTGTAATAGCACCTGACGCGGGTTATGTATTTAATTGTATTTATGTTGTAGCTGATGCAGTGATAACCGCGGTAGGAAATGTGACAGGTATAACGGGCATAACTGTTACAACTAATACACCGATTTACGGGAGGTTTACGAGTGTAACAGTAACAAGCGGGGCTGTCGTAGCCTATCAAGGGGTGTAAATTATGTTAGGAGTTGGCGCACAGAACAATAAGGGCGATGTTAGACATTTCCCTTTAATTTTATATAAATCGCAACTTCAATTTGTTTTTTCAGATTATCAACTTTTGCCTGGAAATTTTAAAATTGAAATCCGGGAAACAGGTGGAGGGGTAAAACAAGAATTTGATTATATCGACGGATACATTGATAAGGCATCAATACAGGCATTCGTTGGTGCTAATAGCGGATATATATCCGCTATGTATGAACAAAAAACGGGTGTAAAAGTCGATGTGACAGTTGAGGCCCAACAACGGCGAATAATAAATGCCGGGGTATGGGTTAATTATACTCATGAATATAATTTAGAAATTCCCCAAAATACGTTATTAAGTGTTAGCGGGATTGCGGCCTTAAATAGACTAAAACACATGGATATGTGTAGTTATATTGGATTTAAAGGGTCTGTGACCGTGCCAGGATATACACCCGATTATGTTTTTATTATCAAGATGCTTGCTAATTCTAAAAATGATTTTGGTTTTGTTAATCTTGATAATCCTTTTTGGTATTTCAGGGATGGAGTAACAAGTCAATTATTGAATCCTAGTGTTACGTGTGTTCCTGCCGGAAATGATTATGCATTTGGAACAAATATCACTGATAACGATATTCAATTGGCTTGCAATACTACGGGCGCTAATTGGGTTGGTGATATCAGAGACTTACCGAGATTGATATATTATCTTGCAATCGGTGGGAGTAGTGGAGTAACAGGAAATGTCAATAATTTACCGGCTTTGACCTCGTTTTTGTCAATGTGGGGTTGTGTCTTGGTAACTGGTAATGTTAATGATATTCCAAAAGTTGACACACATTTAAACATTGGGAGTTGTGGATTATTAACAGGTTTAATTTCAAATATGCCAAGTGTTAGCGGAACATTTAGCGTTGACGCTTGTGTTTTACTGACAGGTGTATATGCACCTTTAGCAACAACTAATATAATGTACTTTTCATGGACTAATATGTCGGCGACTGATACCGATAATGTTTTGATTGCTATTGCGGCAATTACGACCGTAATAGGTGGAACATTATTTATAAAAGCTAATAGGACACCCGCCAGTAATGCCGCTTTTACTCATTTAACAGTAGCTCACACCTGGGCTATAACGGAGGTGTAAAAGATGTTAGGCAATGGATTACAAATAACCAAGGGAAATGTAAAACGTTTTCCTTTGGATCCTTATAAAAGTCAACTTCAATTTGTTTATTCACAAGAAAAATTATTAACTTGTGGATGTCCATGGTGTGAAGTCATTGAAACAGGAGGAAGCACCACTCAAGAATTTGCATTTGAAGATCAAGCCGGAATTTTGGCCTTTTGCGGGGCTAATAGTGGGTATATTTCCGGCTATTATGATCAAGTTACTGGATTAAGAACGGATGTTCCAGTAGGACAACGCCAACAAGTCGTAAATGGAGGGGTATGGGTACCCTATACAAATAAATATAATTTACATATTCCACAAAATACATCATTAACAATGACACCCGCGGCGGTTGTAAATAGGCTTAGAAATTTGAATATGTATACATACATTGGTTTTAAAGGGTCCGTGACAGTACCAACTTATACGGCTGATTATGTTAATATTTTTAAATGTACAGTCGGCGTAATGGATTTTGGTATTACAAATGGATCTAATATTATGTGGTATGACGCCGACGGGAATGTATCAACTCTAGCCAAGCCAGCCCCTAACTTAGTTCACGCTGGTAATAGTTATATGTTTGCTACAAATATGTTAGCCGCAAATATAACCATAGCCGCTAATACAACCGGGGTTAGATATGTAGGTGATGTTAGAGACTTCGCAAGGTTAACGGGTAGTTTAAATATTAGTTCAACAAAAGTTACTGGGGATATTGCATATTTACCAAAGGTTTTAAATATATTGCAGATAGGGGGATGTAATTTATTAACTGGTAATGTTGCAAACATGCCGAAACCAACTAATTCATTGTATGCTCAAAATATACCTAATTTGACGGGGTCTATTGGGAATTTAGGACCTGTTAGCGTAATACTCCGAGTTGACGGATGTAGTTTACTAACCGGGGCCTATATGCCAGCTAACGGTATTACTTATATATATTGCAATGGAACTAATATGTCAGCTACAAATACCGATGATACAATTATTAATACAGCGGCCGTAACTCATGGAATTAATGGAACATTAAGTCATAAAAATAATAGGACCGCGGCAAGTGACGCGGCAAGGAATCACTTAATCGCGGCCGGGTGGACCTTTGTGGCGGTTTAATTATCTAAATAATCTAATTTTAAATTTAAACGGAAAAAAATATCTAAGGCCGGCGGGGGTCATCATATCCAATATATGGTGGCCTAAAATGCCAAGGCCTAAACCTTTGACGAAATCGTACTTCATAAAGATAATACATGGTATAATTGTCAAAATTGAATGTAACAATGCGCCTCTATGATCCGTCACCGGATTATTTGGTAATATTTTTTGAATTACCTTCATGGGATTTATGCCTTTTAATTTATATTCAATGAAAGAATAATCCGCGTCTAGGTCGGGCAAGAATGACCCTAAAACAATCCCAGACGTCATTATAATGTCGTTTAATATATTTGTATGTAAATAATATATCGACGCGGTAGATACCAAAATACATCCTATAGAATGACCGGTTTTATTCATCGGTGATCAACTCCTTTCTTATTTAAAATAATGTTCATAAATTATCATTAAATTTTCAAATAAAAACATCAAAATTATCACTCTTATTAAAAATTTTTTAAGTGTATCATGATTCATTCGACATCCCACTCCTCATATGTAAAAGTAACATCCCAGAATTTACTAATATATGCCTGGGCGTCTTTTTCGGTTCTAAATACGGCTTCGATTTCGTCGGTGTCACTAAAGACAATATAAACTTTATCCATTTTGATCCTCCAATATTTGCTCGTAAGAGCAATTCAATAATTTTTTTATTTTTACTATTTCATCAGTATTAAACTTTCGTAGACCTGACAATTTTTGGCTTAACGCTGAAGGTGTTAATCTCAACATTTGGGCCACGTATAATTGAGTTAAATTATTTTCCTCTAATAGATTTCTAATATTCTCATTAATCAAAAAATCACATCCTTTACTATATATTATACCATATTAATTTACATATTAAAATATATATGGTATAATTAAAATAAAAAAGGGGAAATGTAATTATGAGAACAGATATAACAAAAAAAACGTATTATATAAAAAAATCAACTGTAGCAAACTTGGAAGAATTAGCAGATTCATTAAATGATGGAATTGTTACAAAGGTAGTTAATGAATGCCTGGAATTTGGTGTTTTTTGTTTAAATCTAATGATTCAAAAAGAATTAAAATTAGAAGATATAGAAAATATAGAAAATATCTTTGAGGAGGGATTGGATGTTTATATTAAAAATAGACGAGATAATAGTTAGTGTGTTGATTTGTCTGGGTCTATGGTATTTTAAGTTTCAATATTGGTATACCGGATTAATATGGATTCCTTTCATGAAATATTTTAAATATTCCATGGTAATCCAGAAGGAAAAATTTTGGCTGTTTAGTCTAATAAGACTAACAAAGGAATATTTTAGCCAAAAGAATTTTCAAGGTGTTCTAGGGTGTTTTTTAGGCCTGGGAGGACTATGTTATTATTTAAAATTATCGTACTTATTTTTATTTTTAAGTCCAGTCTTAGATATCCTAAGATTTTTTGGCTGGCATTATGGAAAAATGTTAACCATGGAAGACCGATTAAAAAGATATTACAAGGATGATGATGTAAAAATTATTGATAATGTTAATGGGATCTTGGCTCTCAATTCAAAGATCCCATTAACGGAAGCTGACAAAAGTCAACTGGAACTAGTAACAAATGCAACTATTATAAGTATAACACAGGATTTAAAGTATAAATATAAGTTTCATATAAAACATGAAATGGGTGTTTATAATGATTACCGACATAAAGAAAAAATTTCTAGTGATAGACTTCACTTGATTTTAAAAAGCTATGGAGATACAAAACCCTTATATGTAACAACACTTCATGGCGAGGTTAGCGACAAGTTCGAGTTCATAACAACTATAGGAAAGAAAAGATTAATTAGGTTGTTAAAGGATATCGAACATAAACTTGGATGTAAAAAAAATACATTGAGTATTGAATTTGACGAAGAAAAAGCAGTGTTTACCCATAAACATATTATCATTAAGAATTATTTTATTGATGATGTAATCATGGATACGCCACGACCTAACGATATGATGATTCCGTTTATAATTGGAATCAATAAAGAAACTGGGAAACCTGTCATTTATGACTACAAGCATATCGGACATATGATTTGTGCCGGTATGACTGGGTGTGGTAAGTCAAGCGTGTTGCATGGGATATTATATACTTTAATGTTCTGGAATGATGATATTGCTTTTTATATGTTCGACTTGAAAGGGTCCGAGTTACCTAGTGCATATGGGAAATTCTCAAATTGTAAAGTATTTAGTATCAATGATGGTGACAATTTGAACGAAGCTATTCAATTGATTTTACAGGGATTTATTGAAATTGAAAAGGAATACCATAATCGTCAAAGGTTATTTTCTGATTGTGGAGTAAAGGATATTGATGGATATAATAGATTGCATGTTGAAAAAATGCCTTATATGTTGATAGTTATTGACGAGGCCAACGCCTTGTTTGAATTAGTAAAAAAGAGATTACCAAATATATTTTTGGAAATCGAGGCGATAGTTGATAACCTTTGCGCGCGCGGTCGTAATGCTGGTATGTGGCAATTTCACACAATGCAACAAGTTACAAAAGAGAATTACAGTATATCATGGAGGCGCGCGGCCATGACAAGAATAGGAATGAAATTAAGAGAATTGAGGCAATGTCAAATGATATTCGAGAATTTACAAGAGATTGCCGAGGAAGAACATAACCTTTTTGTTGGTGAATACATTGTGTTAGATAATAAAAATCAGGTGTTGAGACTGCAAAATGCAAGGGTTACCGATGATTTACAAGACTTAACATATAAAAATTTGAAGGAGGTTTACGGGGATGTTGGAATTGTTGTGGAAGAAAAAGAAAACGCAGAAATTACCGAGTGCGGAAGTGAAAATATTTCCTAAACCCTGGGTTGGATCAGGGTCTGGGCGTTTTTTCTTCCAAAAAACGCAAAATAAAAATATATATGAAAAACAGGTTTGTAATGTAAACCTTGCGGCATTATCCGTAAATCAAATTTTATCTTTTTATTTAAGGTATGTATTAGAAAATAACCAAGATGGCCAATATTATAAAACTGACAAAGAAGTCTGGAATGATCTTGGCTTATCTTCTGAAGATAAAGCCCAAAGGGTGCGTAAATTAGCCATCGAGAGGGGTTATTTAGTACCCGGATTTCAAAGGACTAAACTTCTGCAAGTACAGAAGGATAAAATAGAAGAATACTTAAAAGGAGGTTTAAGATGATGATTAAATTAATAAAATTTATAAATAATTTTTGGACTAACTTAAAGGCAGAGTTAGCCAGGGGAAAATATGAAAGATCTAAGTCACGAATTGATAAATATCGTGTAGATAGTAACATACTAAATGAGGAATCACAATATATCCAGAATTATAGGGATATCACGAGATTAAAAAGGGATGTAAATTTAGATAAGCAAATAATAAAGTCAGGTAAACGAATTTTAAAATTGGCTTTTGTAACATTCTTAGGTAGTTGGGGTTTAAGTATAGCCGGAGGTTATACCGTAATTAATGATTTATTTCCGTTTTTATGTTATTGTGTCGTTTTGACTACTTGTCAAGTTACTATTTACTTAACAAGTTATTATAATACAATGATTAAAACGAAGTTTAATAGGCATTATCCAGGTATTAAACTTATACAATTAGCTATGTTGTTTGTATCAATTAGCATGAATATAATGTTTTTCCATGCTAATTTTGAAAGTTATTTAATTGACGCCATAATGTTACCGTTGTGTATATCGCTTGATTATTCTACTTTATTATTCTCAACGTTAGGGCATGACAAAGTAACGTTGAATTTTGATAATAAAGCATTAGAAAACAAAAGTTTAATCCTAATGTTCCTCGATAATCTAACGTATAGCCTACGAGGCAGGATTATTAATACATATAAAAACAATAATTTGTCCAAGGATGTCCAAGAAATTTCTAAAGATGTCCCAAATATGTTTAGTGATGTCCCAATGTTGTCTAACGGTGTCCAAATAATCCCTAAAGATGTCTCAAATATTTCTAAGGACATTGAAAGATTTTTAGAAATAAATTTCAAGGGAAAAATTTTAACAGGCGAAGATATCAAAATTATTTTTAATGAATTTGAATTAACTGATTTTAAATGGAGAAAAATAAAACCTGAAATTTCCAATATTGAAATTATCGGAAAACGAACAAAAGTTATTTAGAAAAGTATAGACATTTATACTTGAGTATGGTATTATTTATATAGTGAATAAATTATTTTATGGAGGAATGAAAAATGAAATTAAATGAATTAGATAGCAGAATATCATCAATGCGAAATGATTTGGACATTATGGAAAAAGCAATATGTAATATTAAAGACGGAAACAAGACGTGTACATGTGATTATTCATGGAAATGTACAGATAAAGATTGTAATGTTACCACTATTAAAATGATGAAAATATCAATTGCACGGTGTATTAACACTATGCATGAGGTTTATTTTATGGAGGATGAAAATGAAAAATGTCATGAAATATAAAATAAGTGATAAACAATTTGGACGGGGTTTTAAATTGGATTTAGCCCCGTGGACAATTGAAGTTGTCTCGATTGAAAAAAATAAAAGATATACTATTAAGATACTTCAAGATTTCAGGACTGTAAAAGATATTGATATTTTTAGTGATAATATAGAAAAGGCAAAAGAAAAGGCTATAGACATATTTACACAATATTTATTAAATGAAATATGTTCGATTAATAGAATTTTAGAGACTTTAAAATTAATGGAGAGGATGAAAAATTATGATGTACAGTGAATTTTTAGAATTAACCGGGTCAGACGAAAAAGTCATTGACCAAAAGATTTATTTTGAAGAAATAGAGCCAATATACATGGATTCACCGGGAACTATTAACAAGGATTTGTTTTGTAGACAGTGGGTAATGTTTTTTAATGAGAATATGTCAGATTTTGTAAAACGAATTGACAAAGATATTTATAAAAATGTAAATAAAAAAATGGTGGCACAAATTATTATATTAGTAACTATAGGGCTGATGAAGGATTTATTTAAATTATTATAGGAGGATAACAAAATGGCGATTTTGAGACTAGGACGGCCTTTTTATGACTGTGATGAAATTAAAATTTCATTAGATTATGAGGAAATAGCAGTGTATTTAATTGTAAAAGAAACTGAAAGTAGGGATAGTTGATAAAGATGGTTTTCATATAAAGGAAACTAGTTCAGTTAATGAAGATTATGAACGAAAATATTACCTAGAATATAAAGAAGTATGATATAATACATGTAACACAAAACAAGGCAAATTGTATTCAATTAGAATAAAAAAAGAAAGCTTAGAGGCTTTCTTTTTTTATTAAATCTTCTACTATTTTATTCATTGGTTTTCCGTTTTTTTTACTAAGTTTCCTAAGTTGTTCGACGGTTTCAATAGGTAAATAGAGGCCTATATTTGTATGAGTTTTTGGCTTTATTTCTTTTTTAAAATTCATGGAATCACATCCTTTTAAAATAATTATACCATATCTATTTACATTTGAAAATAGATATGGTATTATGTATATAGTGATTATTAAAAATTATTAAAGGAGATTAAAGATTATGAAAAAATTATCAAATTCAATAGTATTACAAGGTGTTCAATTAGGGTTAAATAGCCTAAACAAGAAAGATTACAAATTTAAAAAGGAAGAAGGAGTTTATCATTGTTCTGTTGTAATACCTAAGAAGTCCCAAGAATTTAAGGGATTATATGGATATATCAAAGAAGTTCTTTCTAAAAAAAATCTTATTCCAAAAGATATAAAAGCTGATAAGATGCCGATTAAGGACGGTGATAAAATTTTTGCTGGTTTAAAACAGGATACCGAAAAAATAAAGGGTGAGTGGTTGAAAGGTAACTACACAGTGAAAATTTTAACAAATAGAGATTACAAGGTATTTGACGAAATAGGTCAAGAACTTGATAAAAAAGATGTGGCATTTACCGGGGCTAAAGTTAACATTCATTGCACACCGTATTATTATGAAAATGATTATGGTAAGGGTATTCAAATTTTATTACATGCTATAAATATCCTGGATGAAGGCTTTGGAGCAAAAGATGATTCAAGGGAAGCATTTGGTTTTGACAGTGAAGATAACAAAGAAAATGACATTAGTGATCTAGGGAATACCAGTGATGAAGATCCAGGCGATGGAGAAGATTTACCATTTTAATAAAAAGGGTTTTTAAACCCTTTTTTAATATTATTTAATAGGGGGTAAAAGTATGAAAATATCAAAAAAGATAGTTAAAGCCCAGAAATATTATGATGACATAAAGAGTTTAAGGATGGATATAGAGAAAGAATTGGAAGATCTATTAAATTTTATTACTTGTATTGAGAAGGAAATCGAGAATTTATTAAAAGGAGTGAAAAACAAATGAGGTACTTAATTATTGTAAGTAAAACGAGTGAAATTAATGATATTATGGAAAAGGACCCAAAAAAGCCAGAGTTAAACACGGATGAATGGATGCAATGGTATGATTCATATCACATCGACGGATCAGTCGTGCCATTGCAAACAGAATTTAAGGAATTAAAAGAAAAATTTAAATTAAGAAAAGATATTATAATTTATCCTAGTGAGGTATTTTCCTATCAAAACCAGGGAATACCTACAAAAAAAGATGTAGTTATCTTAGTAAATGGTATGGACCGTTATGGATATTGCCTCGATGGAATAAGATGTTATGAATTTAATGATTACAATGATACGCCTTATTCATTAGATATAATTGATAGAATTGTTAACCCAGTGAAGATTATAAACTATACCCCACATGACATCATTTTAGGGGATGTTGTCATTGAGCCATCGGGATTTATCGCCCGGTGCGAAGAAATAGTAAAAGGAAACGAGAAACAATTTTGTCAATATGGTGAATTTACCATAGTTGATAAGGATTATAGTGATGTAACAATAATAAAAACAACAAATGACTCAATTGAAGTCGGGGTATTTCCTGAGTTTAAAGAAGGTATTGTTTATATTGTATCGGCCATGTGTGCCGGTAAATTAAAGGGAAGAAAGGATGTTATTTATCCCGGTGATATGATTCGGGATAAATTGAATAGGATAGTAGGATGTCGAAGTTTTACGAGAACATTATCAGTTTATTAAAATATGACGAAAAGATCATATTTGACGAAAAACAAATAATTGTCATAAAAGAATTTAAATTCGATGGACATCAAACAATGTGTATCCACGATATAACTTACAAAACTGATTTTGAAAAAGTAATTAAAAACATGTTGGAAACGGTCCGCATAGAAAGAGAAGAATATATAAATAAAAAAAAGAAAGGGTTGATTTAGGATGTTATGTGAAAAATGTAAATTTTCAGAGGCTACGGATAATTGTAATGGATACGATGTATGTTATAGTTGTTTATCTGAAATGATGGGATGGTGTAAAAAATTATGGATAAAGATAAAAGCCAGATAAGTGACGGTTATCACACATTTGAGGAATTATATTATCATAGAACTATTTTGTTTTCCATAATATGCAGACAAAATAAAAAAATGGCCTGGCGGTCAAAGTTACACGCCGACGGGTCCATGTTTGAAAACTTTTTTATAGCCGGTATAACGACGGCGGCCGGTGATTATACATATCATTGTGAAATAAAATATTGGGAACTTTTTAATTATATTAAAGAATTACCTAATGCCCTGGAGTGGGATGGACATAAGCCTGAAGATATAACTAGACTATTCTTTTTATACGAAGCATAATAAAAAAGCCAATCCTTTTTTTAGGGGGGAAAGGCTTTTTTATTATCTGTAGTAATTCTTTTAAATATAACGTTAATATGCACTAATTTAATTATATCATTTCATCATTTTTATTCAAGATTTCTTTAATTAAATCATATAAATTTTCATCATGGATATTTAGATCTACTTTTTTTAATATAATACTAAAAGCTTTAAATATCCAAAATAAATCACTGTTATCATGCACAACCGCCAAAATCCCTTGAATATCATTGTTTTTTAAGTAGGCTTGTAAGGCCTCGATTCCTATTTGTTTCAAATACATTTTTTCTATCATTTTTTTGACACCATCCTTAATTACATTATATAATTAAATAAATAAAGAAAGGAGAATTAAATTAATGTTAAAAAAATTATTTATTGGGATGGGAATTATTTTTGTATTGATTTTTGTTCTAGCTATGTGTGATACTACGACACCATCAACAACCCCTGTTCCAACCGCAACCGCAACAATAACCCCTGAAATATTAAAGATTACTGCAATTGATTTAGCAAATACTTATAAGGCTAATGAGATTAATGCAGATAAAATTTATAAAGGCAGACAAATAGAACTAACAGGAAATGTCTATGATATTTCGGATATGTTAGGATCGCAAAGCATAACCATTGAAGGCCAGGACTACAATAATGTGTTATGCTTTTTTAAAGCAAATCAAAAGGATAAATTAGCAACTTTAGTAAAAGGCCAAAGTATAACTATAATAGGCCTAGTTGAGGGTTATTCCTTAATGACGGTGGTGAAGAACTGTGAAATTAAATGAAAAATCAGTAAATTTTATTATGGATAAAGAAGAACACAGACAACTAAAAAATTATTGTGTAAAAAATGATATTTCGATTAAAGAAATTATTTTAAGATGTTTGAGAAAGGAAGGGATAATAAAAAATGAGTAAATCAATTTATTTAAGTCCAAGCGCACAAGAGAATAATATAGGTGTCCTTAATTATGGTGATGAAGAAAGACGAATGAATGAGTTTGTCGATAGACTTATTTGGTATATGAATCAAGGCAAGGGAGGTATTATGATTTATCGGAATAATCCTAGTATGTCACTGGCTCAAATTATTGAGGATTCAAACGCTAAGAGTCCAGATTTTCACTTTTCAATACATAGTAATGCGGGCGGCGCCGCCGGAACAGAAATATATTATTTCCATGAAAACGTAGGCGAAGGAAAAAGATTCGCGCAAATGATGTATAACGCAATTGCCCCAATTACTATTAGTGCCGACCGTGGTTGTATGCCTGATAGTGTACTGTATACCAATGGCCTTGCTGAATTAAGAGAGACTAACGCCCCGGCTTCGCTTATCGAGATCATGTTCCATGATAACGAAAGGGATGTCGTAGATTATTTTAATAAAATTGAGTTATTAGCTTTGACGATGGCCAAAACTATTTACGAATTTTTCGGCATCACTTATAATTATATAAGTTCTGAGAAAGAAAGGGCCATTAAGGTATTACAAAGCGTTTCAAATTATGCAAATAAGGTATGGATTCCTGAATTTGAGGTATTAGCCAATAGAGGCCTGAATATATGGGGGTTAATCTTATTAATAAAGCAAGCGGAGGATTAAATGGATAAAAAACAATTAGAAAAATTAGGACTTACTAAAGAAGAAGTAATGTTTATTGAAAGACAACAATGTATTTTTTTGGCGGCAAGGAATTACGGGGTAGATGGAGAGTTAAATATACAAGCTACTAAATACGCTTTGAGTCAGTTAAATAAAAAAGATATAACTTATCAAGAAGCTATGAAAAAAATAAAAAATGAATTAAAAAGTAATCAGTCGGGAAATAGTATTTATTATGGTTGGCAAAGTAATTTAGCCATGATAATTATGGATAATACCCAATTGAATGCCGAAGAATGCAATATAATTGCAATTAAATTTTTAAATAGATTGATGGAGGATTAGGAATGAATATTATAGAATTACATGATCCATATAGTGATATTAAATGGTATAAAGATATTACTTTAATTAAAAGAAGTACTGACGAAGGATATTGGTATCATTCATTAATTAATCATGATTATACTATTATGATTAAACCAAGTATTGATCAAACTGGTTATTGGATTTTTTTATATTATAAAAATAACGAAATATATCATGATTATTTATGTAATGGATCTATAATATCCGCTGAAGAAATTTGTATATCTGTATTTAAAGTAATAAATGCAGGATTTTCTAATTTAATTATTAAAGAACATATAAAAGATGGAGGATTAGGATGAAATTAAATAATTCAATGGCAACACAAGAAAATACTTTTGTTGTAGAAGGAAATGGCCACTGTACTTATGAGGTCCACGATGTTCACACAGATAATATATTGAGTTTAGTTAAATTCCAGAAGGGGGCCATTAGTGAATTTGGCCTTAATGGAATTTTTAATGAAGATGTTATAATAATGGTTATAGATCGACTTGAATTTTTTCAAACTCAAAGTCTGGCATGTAAAGAAAATGAAGAAGCATTAAAGAAATTATATGAATCTTTAATGTGGTTAAAAAAAAGGACATTGGATCGAAAATTAAGAGGTGTCCAGGGAACAAGTGAGGTATAATATGAAAATTGTAAAAGTAGATATAGATAAATTGAAATTTCCTGGGTATAATCCCAGGAAAAGATTAACACCTGAAGATAAGGTTTATAAAAAAATTAAAGCATCCATAGAAAAATTTGGATATGTTGATTTAGTAATTGTTAACAAGGATTTTACAATAATTGGTGGTAATCAACGGGTCCAAATTTTAAAGGATTTGGAATTTGAAGAAATAGACGTGATACAATTAGAATTAAACAAAAAAGAAGAAAAAGCTTTAAACATTGCCTTGAATAAAATTCAAGGGACCTGGGATGAAGAAAAATTAAATATATTATTAACTGATTTAAAAATTAGTTTAAAAGATGATTTTTTTACAACTGGTTTTAATGATAAAGAAGTTCAAAAACTTCAAAAAAAGTTTGAGAAAATAAAAAATGATCCTGAAATTGAAAGTAATTTTGAACCTGTCAAAAGGACTAAAACAGTGAAAAACATCAAATGTCCAAATTGCAGTCATGAATGGAATGAGTAAAAAATGGGGAGACCTTCGGAATATGATAAACGAATAAAGTTTATGCGCGATGAAATCATCGCGTGGCGTGAGCAAGGTATTGGAATCGAAGATATAGCTTTAAAATTAAATATTGCGCCCTCCACAATGTACGAATATCAAAATAGATACTCGGAGTTTAGGGAGGTATTAAGCCATTCTAAAACAAAATTGGTAAATAAACTCAAAAAAAGCCTTTGGAAAGAGGCTATGGGTTTTGAGTATGACGAGGTAACCTATGAAGAAAGCTATCTTGGGACTAAAAAAAAGATAACCAAAAAATATTTCAGGAGCCAACCGAGTTTACTAATTTATGCTTTGTGTAATTTGGACCCCAATAATTTTAGAAGGTTGGATAAAGAATTTGTTAATGAAGTTATTGAGGGATTAAAAAGAGAGTTTAGCGACGAGAAAATAAAAAGGGCATTCGATGTATTAAATAGTGATGCCATAGAGGCGGCGAAACAAGAAAATGAACCAGTCTAAATTATTGAATGTCGTGGATGTCGGGGATACTTTCGAAACAATAGCCCCTAAAACGAAAGAGCATTTACATTTATATTGTGCAATTGTGTTAAATATGCGATTTCCTTATCCTAAAAATTGCCCGGATCATGATTCCATATTGGATGCTATATGGGATACATACGCGGAGGAAGTAGATTCGTCTATATGGTATGCTATGCGTGGCTCTGGTAAAACATATACATTGAGCGGCTTGTCATACTTAGAAAGTCTATTTAAACCTCAATGCGGTATCACCATTTTAGGGGGTAGTCTTGAACAGTCCACAAAAGCCGTTGGGTATCTTGATTATTTGTGGAATTTACCGGGTGTTCCAAGCCATATGCTGGTGAATGGTAATGTAGCGGGTAGAGGTTATAAATTAATAAACGGGTCCTGGGTCACGGCTTTGGCGGCGTCGGCTAAGTCCGTGCGTGGTCCCCATCCTCAAAAGTTGCGCCTTGATGAACTCGATGAAATGGATGAAAAAATATATGATGCGGCTTTAGGTCAACCCAAGGAAAATCATGGGATTCGAGATAATATATTAATATCATCGACTTTACATCATGCTTTCGGGCTTATGACTAAGGTAATCGACGAAAGGCATGAAAAAGGGGCAAGATTATATCAATGGTGTGTGGAGGATATCAAGAAACCCTATGGATTTTGGAGTGTAGAGGAGTTAAGAAGAAGAAAACGCCAAATTACAAAAGCTATGTGGGATGCAGAATATTTATTGAAAAGGCCTCAAATCGGGGATTCTATTTGGGATTTTATGACAATAGACAAAGCTTATAGACGAGGTTTTAATATAGAATATGATCCTAAAATATCAGTCGAGGCCGGCTTAGACTGGGGTCATACTTGCACGGTATTAAGTATTATCCAGGACACCAAAGAAAAAATAAACGTTCCCGAAGCGTACCCGTGGGAATACCGGGAATTAAATGAGCGGTGCAAAGATATTGCCGAGATATGCATTGAAAGAAAGATACAAGTTATTTATTGTGATAGTAATCCAAAGGATTCATATATTACATTAAAAACAATATTGAAAAATAAACGGGTCCCAACTGTTGTTACTCCAATAGCTTTTAGCAAATGGAAAGACACGGGAATAGACGTAGTTAGGTTTTATCTTGAAAATGATTTGATGAATATCAAAGATAAAATTATGCAAGATAAAATGAAAAAATATCATTATAAAAACCCGGATCAGGGGATAATTGATAAAATCGACGATCATTACCCTGATAGTTTAATAGCCTGGGCGGCGTCAAGATGGAGAATATTGGCCTATGATAAAAAGTGAATTAAGAATTTATGGTATGAATTGTAAAATCGAGAAAGTTAAAAATTATGCAAGGGATTACACATATCTTGGAACATTTTGCGGAAATGATAGTATTATTAAACTCGATAATGATTTAAAATTAGAAGTGGAACAAAAAACATTATTACATGAAATAATAGAATCCATTAATTATCAATTTGAATTAGACCTCGAACATAATAAAATTTCAACATTAGAAACGGCTTTATTTGGGATTATCAAGGATAATCAATGGTTACTCGAATATTTAAAGGAGGAATAAAAATGTTTTTTAGTGAAGGTAGCACCTTTCCACCCGAAGAATGGGCGTATTGGTATGATAAATATGCTGAGTGGGCTTCCTGGTATTCGGGGGATTCTGACGAATTATTAAAATATTATAGTTGTAAATTATCCAATCTCAATATTGAATCAAATATGTTTTGGGCTAAACTGGACATTCAGGAAAGAGCCGACGCAATCCATTTCCCGATTGCGGGTGATATTGCGGGCATGAGTAGTAATTTATTGTTTTCCGAAGCGCCTAGATTTGGCTATGAAAAAGATAATAAAGCCGGAGAACGAATTGACGCGTTTATGACAGAAAACGGATTTTTAAATATTTTACTGGAAACCTCTGAATTGACCGCATCTTTGTCAGGTGCATTTTTGAAACTCGATGTTGATAAGCGACTTTCTGAGCTTCCTTTATTGAGTGTAATTACCCCTAATAATGCGTTTCCAACGTTTCTAAGAGGG
>Ga0113563_10000008_pt1 | contig 65397 bp, 73 predicted proteins | sample Mud3Dept3metaG_FD_80117 | JGI IMG/M metagenome (GOLD analysis project Ga0113563, IMG submission 80117) | Freshwater wetland microbial communities from Ohio, USA, analyzing the effect of biotic and abiotic controls - Mud 3 Core 4 Depth 3... | ecosystem: Environmental > Aquatic > Freshwater >... | reverse complement strand
GGTCGAGGGGCGGGAACATGCGGATGTTGTCCAAGGCCCGGTCGACGTGGCCCGGGTTGTGCTGTCTCATCTGCGGGAGCGGCCGGACTACTACACCATGCTGAGCAAGGCCGAGAAGAGCGAGCAGGTCCTCTACCGTCGTCGCAACGGGCAGTTCCGCGCCGAGTCGTTCAACGACCTCGTCGAGATGGACGTCTACGAGCGCTGCCCGCAGTGCGACAGCCCCTCGTGGCCCTTGGACGAGGCCAAGTCGGCCTACCGGTGCGAGACCTGCGACTGCGAGTTCGATCCAAGCCGCCAAGACGAGGTGATGATCCCGGCGGGGGCCATCGGCAGGTCATTCATCAAGACGGCGGGCCGCGGGATCGTCAAGGCGGGCGGGAAGGGGTTCTGGAAGGCGGCGGGCCGCTTGGGCGGGAAGGCGGCCTTGGGCGCAGGCCGCGGGGCCCTAGGCCTCGCCGGCGGCTTGGCCCGGAGCACGGTCGGGGCCGGGATCACCTTGGCGGGCGCCTACCTTGCGCAGAAGGGCATCGAGAAGGGCCTCGACGCCATGCACAAGCATGCCCGCCAAGCGATCAATCCGCCGCAGGCTGCGGCTCCCAAACCCGCTTCCCCGGCTCCTGCAGCGGGCGCGGCCCCGCGTAGGCCCCGGCTCCCGAAGACCCCGAAGCTGCCCAGCCAGCGCCGGGAGTCCGCTGACGAATTTTCCGATTCCGATCTTTCTTTCTCAGACCATGTGGTCCGGTTCAGGCACCGGGCCCGGAGAGGTTGAACCCGCCATGGAGGAGGATACTGCCGTGGACCAACGAAAGACGGGCTTCAACTTCACCAAGGACGGCGACTCCGGGGAGCACCGCTTGTCGGTCAACGTCAAGACGATCAATGCGGCCTACGCCTTCTTCATCCAACTCGTCGCCCTGCTCGGCCTGCTGTGGACCATCTTCACTTGGCGGGTGGTCCCGCTGATCGACGGTCGGATCGAGGCCAAGACCCACCTGCTCTCGGCGAGGACGGAGGCGAACGCCGAGTGGATCATCGCGCACAAGGCCGAAGTCGCTTCCGGTCTCAAGCAGATGGAGACTTTCCGGATCGAAACCGAAAAGGACCGCGACGAGTTGCTCGTGGAGTTGCGCTACATCCGGGAGCGGTTGGACTACCTTTACGAGCGGGCTCGGAAGTAGCCAATGTCCTGGGAGTTCGCGGTCCACGGAGTCAAGCCTCGGACGGTCTACCTGATGCCGAACCGCAAGGCCCTCACCGGCTTCCTGAACAAGCACAAGAAGCGCTTGGGCAAGTTGACCGTGACCAAGGCAGCGCCGATGCCCAACGTGGGTAAGCCGAAGAAGGTGCGCACCCGAAAGTTCGGGGGGAGCAAGGTCCGCTTCGCCGAGGCGCTCGAGTGGGCTGCCACCAACGAGGACATCGGCTTCCAAGGCCTCGTGGCCGCCCAGCGGATCGAGGTCATCCCGCCCGAGGACGAGTCGCCGCCGGTCTCCTGCGAGTTCTACGACCAGGAGGGGTTCTGTAAGGAGACCAAGGCGATCTGCCCCCACTTCGAGTCCACCTACCCGCAGTGTAAGGTCCGGGAGAACGCGCTCGCCCGCCCGCGGGGCATGCAGTCCACGCAAGCCGTACCCATCAAGGGGAGTTTGTAACATGAGCCGAGTCGACGATCTGATCGAGCAGGGAGCCACCTTCGAAGACTTGGTCGAGGTCTCGCTCTCCGAGGGTCCTCGGTGGGATCGGGCCAAGGCCCGGTTCAAGCGGAACTGGAAGACCGCCGCCGCCGTCGGAGCGGTCGGCCTGACGGCCGGTGCGTTGGGTCTCCATCACGGCAAGGCGACGGGCATGGAGACGGGCAAGCAGATCGGCATCTCCCAAGGCATCCAGCAGGGCAAGGCGCTGGGCTTCCAAGGCGGCTACCGCTACGGTCGCGGTCGGGGCCGCGAGAGCGTCGAGCCCGAGGACCTGACTCCCTTCCTGACCGAAGAGGAGTTGGCCCTGCTCGAGGGCCCGAAGTGGCTCAAGCGGGCGGGCAAGAAGATCCTGAAGGCCTACACCTTCCCGTTCCGCAACGCCGCTGCCATCGACACCGCCCGGATCTCGGCCGCCAAGGCGGCCAACAAGGTCTTCACCAAGAGCTACCGGCGGCAGATGGGTAGCGACCCACGCTTGGTCAGCATGCCCTACGACCCGCGGAAGCTGGGCTGATGCACTCCTTCGACATCCTCGGCTGGGCCTACGACGCGGACATCCACTGCGACGACTGCGCCCGCGAGCGCTTCGGCTCGGCGCTCGACGATGACCAGAACCCGCCCGAGGACAGCGAAGGCAACCCGGTGCACCCGGTCTTCGCCGGGGACGAAGGGTCGGAAGACGAGCATTGCGGGGACTGCGGCGAGGCCCTGATGGAGGGTGTCTCCCAAGGAGCGAACATGGATCGGGTCGACGAACTCATCGGGCAGGGGGCCTCCTTCCAGGACCTCGTCGAGGTCTCGCTGGACGAGAAGGGGTTCTGGAGGTCCGTGGGCCGGAGCGCCAAGAAGGGGGCGATCCGGGGAGCTGCCATCGGGGGAGTCTTGGGGGCGGGCTCTGGAGCCTCCTCTCCAAACATCTACGGGGGCGGCAGCGCGCTCAAGGGGGCCGCAGTCGGATCCCTCGCTGGGGCGGTTGACATGGGCATCATAGGGACCGGGATCGGGATGACCCACGGGGCCTACCGCCACTTCTGGCCGAAGAAGAAGAAGGCGTAGGAGAGACCATGAGCCGCATCGACACTCTGATCGATCAGGGGGCCTCCTTCCAGGACCTCGTCGAGGTCTCGCTGGCCGAGGCCCCCAAGCGCCGGAAGAAGAAGGCCCCCTTCAGCCAGCGGGCCGGGGAGTTCATCGGGCGCAACGTCCCCGGCATCGCTGGGGTGGGGGCGCTGGCCGCCGGCGTCGGGGGTCTCGCCTACCTCGCCCATCGCCAACGGAACCAGCCTTACCCCCGCCGGATCTTGCGTTACCGCCCAGTTCCGTCCCAGCCGTTTTTCTCGCAGAGGCCCTTATGGACAAGGTAGATCGACTGATCGAGCAGGGAGTCACCTTCCGGGACCTCGTGGAGAGCGTGCTCGCCGAGGGGCCCTTCTGGAAGGGGATCAAGAAGGGCTGGAAGGTGGGCAAGAAGCGCCGCGCGTCGGCGAGGAAGGCCTACGCCAACCAAGAGTACCGGCGGATTTCCCGGGTGAACAAGGCGATCCGGAAGAATCCCCAGCAGGCAGCCGCTGCAGCGGCCATGGCCTCGTTCGGTCGGCAGATGTCCTACCACTCCAGTTCCCCCGAGTGGAGGGCTTTCGGATCCGCCCTGCGGAGCACGGGCCGCAGCATTCATCCAGCAGGCACGGACTACTCGGAGTGGGACTGATGCGTAATCTCGGGATTGACAGCTTGATCGAGCAGGGAGCCACCTTCGAAGACTTGGTCGAGGTCTCGCTCTCCGAGGGCCCGAAGGGCAAGGAGTGGGCCAAGGCGTCCAAGAGCCGCCTGTGGCGGGGCCTCACTTACCCGATCCGCAACGCCGCAGCCACCGCCAGAGCCGTGTCCAAGGGGTTCAAGGTGTTCAAGCGGAGCCGCAAGGCCACGATGGCCGCGAGCCGGGCCGGCAAGTTGATCGGACCCCTCTGAGGCTCGCCCATGGCCCCGACCGTTCCCGCTCCCAAGCCGCAGATGCGCGAGGCCCTCGAGGCCCCGCCGATCCCCGCCAACGCCTTCGGCGATCCCCAGGTCGGCTCTGGTCGCCCGGCGGCTCAGCCGCCGCGCAGGGCGACCCAGTCCAAGGTGCAGCCGATCACCAAGGACGCGATGCTCGAGATCGCCAAGCGGGCGTGGGACATCCCGGACGAAAGCCGTCCCCGGCCGGCCCAGCCGCCCCGCAGGCGGCTCATGGAGGCCGAGGCCCTGCCCCCCATGCCCGAGGAGGACGACGAGCCGGAGGCGGGCGCAGGCGACCCGGAGGAGGCCGCTGGCGAGCTGCTGGGGGCCATCCTCGCCCAGTACGAGCAGTTGGGCCAGTCGATCGCCCTGCTGGCCGAAGTGCTGGGCTACGAGCTCGCGGGTCCCGAGGAAGACGACGAGGAGGAGTAGTGGCCGCCTTTCGCCAACTCGTCGAGTTGGCCTACCCGGCTGAATTTTCCTTCGAGCACCTCAACTCGATCAAGACCTTCAAGGGCCGGATGGCCTACGTCCAGCAGACGCTGGGCAAGCACTTGGGCCGCGGCAGTTCCCGGGTGGTCTTTCCGGTGGACAACGAGAAGGTGCTCAAGGTGGCGATGAACCACAAGGGCATCCTCCAGAACGAGCGCGAGTCCCTGAACTACATGAGCCCGCTCACGGCGGAGACCTTCGAGGTCTCGCCGGACCACTTGTGGATCGAGATGGAGCGGGTGGTCCCGTTCACCAAGTCGCGGTTCAAGCAGGCAACCGGCTTCTCCCAAGAGGACCTGTGGAACCTGCTCGCCCACGAGGCGAAGCGGGCGGATCCGAGGATGCGGCTCTTTTCCCCCCGAGTCCCAGTTGTCTTTCAGGTCAAGTACCCCGGTTTTGATCCCCGCGCGGACGATCATCCGGGTTGGTCCGAGGCGTGGGACAACGAGTTCCTCTACGACCTGTTCAGCTTCCTCGCCAACGCTGGGCTTTGGGGTGTCTGGCAGGACTACGCCCAGGCCAAGCACTACGGGCTCAACGCCAGGGGCGAGATCCGGCTGATCGACTTCGGGGTCGATGACGAAGTCATGAACGTGTATGTCCAAGGGCGAAGGGGGGCCCGATGAGCCCCCGCAAGAAGACCCCGAAGCCGCTCGGACCGGATGAACTGGAGGCTCTCATGCCACCGGAACCCCGCGAACCGAAAGAGACCTACGTCCCGCTCAAGCTGCTCGGGCTCGAGATCCCGCTGCCCCGCTGGGCGGTCTACTGCGTGGCCCTGATCGCCGTGGTGGCCTGCGGGCTCTTCCTCTGGGGCAAACTCGCGCCCGTGCTCGAGATCGAGAAGGTCAAACTTTCTCCCGGCGAGTACCAGCAGATCGCCGAGGCCCAGAAGCACTTCACGGAGAAGCCGACGGCCCAGACCCAAGTGGTCTCGGACACCGCCCATGGCCTGCTCGAGGTCTGGTTCTACGACTCGGACGGCTGCGTGTTCGTCTCCCGTCGGACCCCGGGCCCCTTCGGCCGGATGGTCAACGCTTGGGTCCTCGATCCCACCCGGGTCGGGCCTTCGTCTCCGGCCCCGATCGCGGTGGCCCCGCCATCCGCAGGCGGCCTCGTGGCGGATCCGGCCTTCGCCGGCGGCGGGGATACCCGCAACCCTGAGAACACCTGCGGCGGTCGCTGTCCCCCAGACGGGGAAGCCCACCCTGGAAATTTCGAGTGGTGGACCGAGCCGACTTCCGACGAGTGCTGGGTGAGGACTTGGCGCCGATGGCCGGACCGGTGCACCCACTGGCAGCTCTTCAACCGGTGCTACAACTACTGGGCGACCCGGTCCGACGGGTTCCCGGACATCCACTGGACCTGCTGCGTGCACTGATGAACTTTCGATCCCTCGTCGAGGGGCGCGCAGTCTACATCGGCAACTGCGTGGGCTGGCCCCAAGAGGATGTAGATGCCCCCGGTGGGCTCGTCGACATGGTCGACAGCGCTCGGGAAATTTCCCGGGCGACCTTCGTTCGTGCGGTGGATCCGGCCTCCCGCCTCGAGGTGGAGGACTCTCTGGGCTACGGCCCCAACTTCCCGATCCAACGAGACTGGTCGGTCCGCTACCACTCGGGTCGTCTGCATGGTCGACCGTGCTACTGGATCACTCAGTCCGCGATCGAGCACGTCTTCCAAGAGCCCAGCCAAGGGGATCCGGTCGCCGAAGCGGAAGGGGCCCATGTTCCCTCCTTCGGCTTCGACCGCGCCGACCTCCCCCAAGTGACCGACCTCGACGCGATGATCGAAAAGTTCGATCTTTCCGGGATCCCCTACCACCGGGACTACCTGCCTGCCTCGGAGTTCGTGGGCAGCCAGAACAACTTCGAGCCCGGAAAGATCGACGATCTCCAGTCCAAGGAGACCTCGTCGAAGCCCCTGTTCGTCTCCCAGGACAAGCAGGTGCTCGACGGTCACCACCGCTGGGCGACGGCCCTTTCGGCGGGGGATTGGGTCGATGTCGTGGTTCTGGAACTGCCTTTTGCCCAGGCCCTGCAGGTACTTCAGGGTTTTAGCTCTTGCTAGGTAGCTTTGCCGCCCGGCCCGGGATTTCTCTCTCCCAGGCCGAGAACTTTCTCGAAGAGGACCGTACCTCGGAACAAGGAGAGTCTCCATGAACGTCGACATCGCAAACGTCCCCGCGAACCGCAAGACCGCGATGGACAACGACCCGACCGAGCGGCAGATCCACGACCTGCTCGACACGGCCTACCGGCTGCAGGACCAGCTCCGGAACCTGCAGGGTCGTCCGAGCCGTCTGGGTTCGGCGTCCTACAGCGCCTACGACACGGCGGTCACGAACCTGAAGACCACGGCGGCGACCTTCGTCGGCTACATCCTCACGATCGACGCGCTGCCCAGCGCCTAAGCTGGGCCGATGTTCGCTCAACCCCCGGGTGGGATCGACCTGGACCAGATGGTCCGCATGGTCGTTCCGCGCAAGGACATTCTGGCCCTTGCCCTGGGGGCTCGCCGTCTCTCCGACCTGCCGAAGCCCCCGGAGTCGAATCCACGCGAGGGCCTCGAGTTGGCCGACCAGAAGTACCTCGTCGTCCCGGGCGAGTACCTCCGGATCGAGTTCACCCGGACTTTCCGTCCGGGGGACCTGCTCCGCCCGGTCGTCGAGGCCTACTCCGTCGTCTTCCCTTCGGGGCACGAGGCGGAAAAGTTGACCGAAGGGGAGTTCTCCGACCTGCTCACCCAGAGGTTGGGAGTCCCCGCCGAGCAGCTTCCGCGGATCTTCGCCTTCGCCGTGTCCAATCGCCAGATCGTCTTCTGGCCGCACGAATTTCAACTCAGGTCGATCCTTCGACTGCCCGTCCGGCCCACCCTCGTGGGCCCGGACAAACTTCCGTCTTCCCCCCTCGGCATCGTGGCCCCGGAGGAAAGTTCGGAAGTTTTCCTGTAACCCGTTGGATAGCAACGGTCGACCGGAACCCGAAGCGGAAAGAGACCCGGAGAGAAAGATCACGAAGGCCATGAAGATCATCGACACCTTGCCGTTCCGCTACGAACTGACCGAGTCGGGCACCGAGGGTGGCCCGCTTCGGGTTCGCGGAATTTTCCAGCGCGCCGACGAGAAGAACGCCAACGGGCGCATCTACCCTCGGGCGCTCTGGGAGCGGATCCTCGGCTCGAGGGAAGTCTCGGAGGCCATCGGTCGGCGCCGGATGATCGGCGAGGTGGACCATCCGGTCGAGAGCGAGATGAAGCTCGGTCGGGCCGCCCATCTGGTCACCGCCCTCTCGCTCAACGAGTCGGGCGAGGTGATCGGAGAGTTCGAGATCCTGCCCACGGCGGCGGGCAAGCACCTCGAGAGCCTGCTCAAGGCCGGGGTCGAGTGTGGCATCAGTTCGCGGGGGGAGGGGTCGACGGTCTCGCGCAACGGTAGCGAGATGATCGCCGACGACTACCGCCTGCTCACCTTCGATGTCGTCGCGTCGCCCTCGACGCGCGGAGCCTTCCCTCAAGTCGTCCAGGAATCCCAAACTGCGGAGGATCGCAACGCCATGCTGCCCACCTTCAACGAAGTCTCCGAGCGCACCCAGTCGATTCTGGAGGTGGATCTCTCCAAGACGACCCAGGCGCAGCGGTCTCAGATCCGCACCGAGATCCCGTCTTTGGTCGAGACCCTCGACCGGATCGCGGCCAACGACCCCGGCTACGGCAGCCTGTGCAAGGGCAAGGTCGAGCAGTTGCTGGCCCGCGCCCGGGTGCTCGAGAGCAAGTCCGCTCCCCCGGTGGTCGAGGCCCAGGTCGACGCCGCCGAGAAGGTGATCGAGGAGATCTCCCGCCAGGCCAAGCAGGTCGTGCTCGAGTCGGTCGGCAAGAGCCGCAAGCTCGCCGAGGAGCTGGCTCGCACCCGCAGGGCGCTCGCCGAGGCCCTCCAGGTGGGCGAGAAGCTGCTCGAGCGCTACAAGCACCGCCTGCGCGAGAACCGCCTGATGGAGTCGGCGGGCGACCAGATCCTCGCCGAGTACACCGAGCTCTCCGGCTACCTCAAGCAGGTGCGCGGCGTGGCCGAGTCCCGCCGCCCCGCCCGCAAGGCCGCTCCGGCCCAGCCCGCCAAGAAGGAGTCGGTGTCCTCCCGGCGCGTGATCCGGGAGCTGGTCGAGTCGGGCAAGCGTCGCGTGAAGCTCGAGGAGCGGGGTAGCGACCCCTCGGGCAAGGATCCGATCTTCGAGCAGATGCGCGGCATCAACAGGCTGCGGTTCTAGGACATCAACGACCAACGGACGAATCAGGACAGTCAACGGACCTGACGAGGAGAAAGAACCATGCAGGACAACGCCGAACTCACTTTCCAGGAGATGCGCCGTCAGGGCCGGGCACTCGCCGAGGGCCGGTGGCGCAAGCTGTGCGGTGACCTTCTCCAGAAGGACGAGGAGAAGGCCATCATGACCGCGATCCTGCTCGAGAACGAGCGCAAGGGTCTCGATCGGCTCGACGAGGACGTGAAGATGCTCAACGTCGGCTCGTTCGACCGCTTCGCCTTCCCGATGATCCGGGCGATCTACCCGAATCTCGTGTCGACCGAGCTGGTCAGCGTGCAGCCGATGCAGGGCCCGACCTCCATGATCTTCTACATGGACACCCGCTACGCGGTGACCAAGGGTTCGGCCGTCGCCGGCCAGACCTCGCTGTCCCCGCTCGAGGGCCACACCGGGCCGAAGAGCTTCACCTCGGAGCTCATCGACCACGAGACGCTGGTCACGGTCGCCGGCACCGACGACACGCCGACCATCCCGACCATCGGCTGGCTGCCCATCCGTCCGGGCTCCTTCTACATCTACGCCACGGTCGCCGCGGCCACCGTCACCGGTCACGACAACGGCAACGGGCTCATCACCGGCACGGGCATCGACTCCGGCACGATCGACTACACGACCGGCGCGGTCGCCATCGACTACACCACGGCCCCGGACAACCCGTCCGAGATCTGGTGCACCTACCGGTACGTCTCGGAGGGCAACACCCAGCGTCCGGAGCTCGACATCATCCTGACCTCGGCCGTCGTGCTGGCCGAGACCCAGTCGCTCGTGACCAACTGGTCGGTCGAGTCGGAGCAGGACTTCCGCGCGGTGCACGGCATCGACGCGCAGGTCACGCTGATGTCCGAGATCGCGGAGAACATCCGCTTCGAGATCGACCGCGAGATCGTCAACGACCTGTGGACCCTCTCGGGTCCCGCCGTCGACGTGACCTGGGACTACACCCCCCCGACCGGCATCGACTTCTACCGCCACCAGCTCACCTTCGTCAACGCGCTGGTGCAGGCGTCCAACGTCATCTTCCAGCGCACCCGAGGCAAGGGCCGCGGCAACTGGATGGTCTGCGGCACCAACGTCTCCACGGTGATCGAGGTCCTGCCGCAGTTCGTCTCGGCCGACTACGGCGACGCCGAGGGCGTCGTCTACATCGGCCAGCTCGGCTCGCTCAAGATCTACAAGGACCCGTGGTTCGAGACCGACTACGCCCTCATGGGCTACAAGGGCTCGACCTGGCTCCGCGCGGGCTACGTCTACGCCCCCTACGTGCCCCTCTGGCGCACCCCGATCGTGACCCTGACCGACATCAAGCGCCGGGTCGGCATGATGACCCGGTACGGCAAGAAGACGATCAACGACAAGTACTACGTCAAGATCTATGTGGACAATTTCGGAGTGATGGCGTAAGCCAGACTTCGGAGTCCACGTAAAGACCTGGGGGGGTCGGGCCGGACTTCGGTCCGACCCCCTTTCAGTTTCAAGGGGATGATGGAAGAGACCAAGAAGTGTTCCGCCTGCGGGGCCGAGTCCCCCAAAGCCGACTTCCCTCGCAAGAGCGGGAAGTGCCGCAGGTGCGTCAACGCTCGGGTCCGGGCCTACCAGCAGAAGAACAAGGAAAAGGGTGTGGAGCGGGTCCGGGCTTGGCGCATGAAGAACCTCGAGCGTCGTCGGCAGCAAGCCCGGGAGTGCGCTCGGCGCCGCCGTGCGGACCCGGAGATCGGCAAGCGGTTGAACGAGGAAAGGAAGGAGTACTCCAAGTCGGAGCGGGCCAAGGAGCTTCGGAAGGCGCGGGTTCCCACGGACGCCCACAAGGAGTACATGCGGAGCTACTTGAAGGCCTATACTCCGCAGTGGCGGCACAGGAACCCAGATAAGGAAAGGGAGATCCAGCGTCGTCGGAGGGCCAGGATCAGAACGACGGCGGTCGAGGCCTTTCACGAGTTGGAGATCTACCGCAGGGATCGGGGCATCTGCCAGCTCTGCAACTCGGCGGATCCCATCGACCTGAGGTTGCCGCACCTGCATCCGAAGGGTTTCACCCTCGACCACATCATCTCCTTGGCCGAGGGTGGCAGTCATACGAGGGCCAATGTTCAGGCTGCTCACCGGATCTGCAACTCCCGTAAGGGGAGGGGCACCGGGGGCAGATTTCGTGCTGGGGCGAGCCTCCGACTCTTCCTCCTTGGGTCGGGGTGAAACGAGGGGGGCCGGGCCGAGCGGGGCTCGGCCCCCCTAACTTTTCAAGGGAAGGGAGCGCGGGGGGACGAGATGCCGTACCGATCCGTCTCGGACATCAATAAGTCCAAGCGTCGGGGCATGACCCCGCACGGTGCCCGCATCTACAAGTCCGCCTTCAACAATGCCCTGAAGCACTACGGGGACGAGTCCAAGGCCCACGCTGTGGCTAATGCCGCCGTGACCAAGGCAGGCGAGCGGCGCAAGAAGCGGGAGTCGTTCCGGGGTCTTGCTCTGGGCGAGGCGACCGAACTGGTGGCCCGCAGCGGAGCGGACTTCGCGGACCGGCTGGCGGACCTGCTCAAGTCCCGCGGCTGGTACGTGCACACCCCGAACCAGATGGTGGCTCCGGGCCAGCCGGTGCTCTTCGTGGCCTCCCCGAATTATCACCACTTCGACTACTCCTTGGAGGTCCTCCGGCAGTTCCGGAAAGCCGTTCGGGACGAGAACTCTGAGGAGGCCAGCCGCCTGCTTCTTGTGCTGCGGGAGATGGTCGAGAAGGGGATGATCGTCGTCGTCACCCAAGAGTGGGGCAAGCCGGACTGGTACAACGTCGCCGACCAGTTGCGGGCTCATGGGGTCAACCTCAGGTTTTCCCAGGAGAGGGGGCCCGACTCCTTCTTCGCGGTCGAGGGGATCCGCAGGGGCCGAGGGGACCAAGACAGGAAGTCGGCGGCCTTCTAGGCGCCGGACTGACGAGGAGATCGAGATGCCGATGTACTACCGCAACCCGAAGAGCTACAGCGTCCAGGTCCCCTTGGCGGACCACCGGGGCAGCGTCCATCTGCGCCCCGGCGACGTGGTCGAGGGCGACTTCTTCGCCCGCTACTCCTGGCTCGAGCCCGTGCTCCATCCGCTGCCCCCGGGCACCCGGATCGCCTACTCCCAGGCCGAGAAGGACCAGAAGTATCAGGACGGTCTGGCCAAGCTCGCGGCGGTGCGCACCAAGCCCGCCCCGGAGCCCGAGGTGGGCTTCGAGGTCGCCGTCGAGGACATCCCGCAGCCGGAGCCCGAGCTCCACCTCGAGGCCGAGGAGGTCGGGGAGGAGCGCGACGAGACCGCCGCCGAGTCCGCCGCCGCCGACGCGGTCGAGGACGAAGCCGCCGAGGTCAAGCAGGAGGAAGCCGAGGCGATCAAGGACGCGGCGGACCGGAAGGCTGCCCGCTCGCCCAAGCACGGCAAGGGCCGCAAGTAGGACTTCCGCTTGGGGAAGCCGATGGGGCGTTTCCGGGACCTGATCGAGAAGGACGATCCGCCGAAGAAGAAGAGCAAGGCGGCTGCGCCGAAGGCTTCTCTGCAGGTCAAGGATCGTCCGAAAGCGGACCTCAAGACGGCGGTCCGGGTCCCGGGCACGCTGTCCACCCGCGCGCCCAGCCACATCTCGGTCCCGTCGGACCCGGAGACGCTGGCCAAGCTGAACCAGCACGCGCAGGCCTTGGCCGCCTTGGCCGACCTCGACGATCAGGACGCCGATCTCGAGGTGGGCGAGCCCGAACTTCCCGTCACCCCGTCCAACCTGCCGGCGGTCATCAACCGCGAGATGATCCACACGGGCGGTCGGATGGCGGTCCAGTGGTATCAGGTCCGCCAGTTGCCCGGCTACGCCCGCAACGCGATCCGCCAGATGGGCAAGGAGGTCTTCTCCTCCTTCACCAGCACGCCCATCGAGGACATCTTCGTGCTCTCCACCCTGACCAATACGGAGACCGAGGTCCGGGGCGTGGCGGGCTGGATCGTCAAGAACGGTCGCTCCCGGGACAACCTGGCGATGCAGTTCCAGGAGAAGTTGCCCGGCTACGAGGCGGATGTCCGGGTCTTCGACGTGGGCGGCTACCAGTTCGCCATCGTCAAGGACTTCATGGGCCTCTACATCTACGGGTACGTCTCGAAGGATGGCCGGTACTTCGATCCGCAGACCCGGAGGTACCTCGAGTCCTACCTGCCGGTCGCCATCCTCTGCCTCGATTGCGAGTGGATCTACTCGGGCAGCTCGGTCTGCCCGAAGTGCGGCTCCGACGAGCAGTTCCCGCTCGCCCGGGCGCTCAACCGCCAGCTTGGGGCCGTGAAGGCGATGCCCGAGCCCAGCTACCAGCGCCTGCGCCCCGCCGTGGGCGAGTCGGTCAACGAGGGCCCCCTGTGGAACAAGGTCAAGCGGCTGGCCCGGAAGGCCAAGCGCCGGGTGATGGGCAAGCCCGCTCGCAGGCCCGCCCTCAAGAGCACTCCGTGGGGCCCCGTGCCCAAGCGCCGGGCCCGGCGGGAGAGCGTGTCGACCAGCTTCCGGACGGCGATCCGGGAGTCCATGGGCGGGGATGACCCGACTTGGAAGCCCGAGGTGAACCGATGACCGAGTCCGTGGTCGTCGCCAAGCCTCGCGTCCACACCGCGAACTTCCTCCGGGCCATCCGGCTGGAGTTGGGCTCGGACCGCGGCTACGGGGTCAAGGTCGAGTTGTCGGACGGCCAGATCGTCCACGCCCTGCGCGAGGCGATCAACGAGTACTCGCGCTACCACCCGCAGAAGACCTACCAGACCTTCGACACCTCCGTCGGGACGTTCGAGTACACGCCGGACCCGGCGATCCGGGGCATCCTGAAGATCGACCTCGTGCGCAACACCCAGTTGGGTCTCGCCCTGCCCGAGCTCACCTTCATCGGCGGGCGGATCCTCGGGCATGGAGGCGTGCTCAACTACAAGATCCCCTACGAGTATGCGGTCTTCCAAGAGTGGCGCCGCGGCGCCGAGCAGATCTTCTCCCAGGAGCCGGTCTACGAGTTCGTCCCGTCGGCCAATAAGCTCTACGTCTACAGCCCGGCTTGCCCGGTGCGGGTCTACCTAGTCGGGGCCATCGACCTCGACCCCGGTTTCGACGAGGAGTTGCTCGAGGATGTCCCCGAGGAGCTCGACGACACCGAGCCCGGCCCGGTGGTGACGGAGCGCTTGGACGCGACCCTCGGGCTGATCCCGGCGAGGCACCTGATCTGGATCCGCAAGCTGACCCAAGCCCGGTCGATGCAGATCTTGGGTCGCATGCGGTCCAAGTACGGCTCGATCCCGACCGTCGAGGGCAAGGACATGCAACTCGACGGGGACGCGATGAAGGTCGAGGGCAAGGGCTTGTGGGACGAGACGATCGAGCAGATGCGCACGGCTTCTCTTGGGGAGTTGGGGCCCCTTTTCGCCTAGAGTGGAGAACTAAGTAATGGCTATCGGCGACGACTTCTCCGTAGACTTCACCACCGGCAACATCCGGCACGTCTCGGGCACCACGAACTACACGGTGCTCCAGCTTCACCGCTGGCTCCAGGACCTGGCCGACAACGCCTCGGTCTCGGGCGGCTCCAACGACGTGCTCGACATCACGGCGCCGACTCCCTCCGAGCGTTCGACCGACGAGATCATCACGCTGCTCGGCAACTACAACATCGACGCCACGGCGGCCGAGTTCCTCTACGGGGGCTCGATCCGTCAGGGGTCCGGGGCCACCGAGGTGCTCTACTCGGGCCTGCGCGTGCTGGGCTCGGTGATCTCGGCGACGACCCAGATCCAGGTCGTGCAGGACAAGGCCCTCTACGACGGGGATGCTCCGTTCTGGGGGGACCAGTCGACGGGCGGGTACAACGGCAACGCGGCGGGCGGCGTGCTGATGCGCTGCCTCATCCGGTCCCGGGCCTACGGCTGCGACATCGACGAGCAGAAGGTCATCGTCCAGATCCGCAACTACGGGGACTCCTACGCCTTCTTCAACGTGACCCTCGGCCAGGGTGAGGCCGTGGCCGCCGTCGCCAGCGTGGACGACCCGCAGAACAGCACGGCCCAGGGCACGGTGACCGCCTACACCCACATCACCAACGTCGAGGGCTTCCAGCAGATCGACATCGGGGACGGCAACGGCAACCAGCCGTACTACTCCAAGTGGAGCTACACGATCGACACGAGCGGGGACCAGCTTCGTGCCGTGTGGGAGTTCTGCAAGGACCTGACGGCCACCGGGACCGCCAAGACCATCCACGGCATCGACGGCGAGATGTTCCTCGGGATCACCCACACCTACGTCTACGACAACCTCTCGGGTACCTTCACCGAGGACGAGACCGTGGTGTGGGGGACCCGGGTCACCTACGACACGCTCACGGGCGGCACCTTCGCCGCCGGCAACTACGTCCGGATCGGGGCGAACGGAGCCGCCGGGCGCATCATGTACGACAATGGCACGACCAACTTCACGGTCGCGCTCGAAGACACCTCGATCACGCTGCTCGACAACGATGTCATCACCGAGTACAACAAGGCGACGGGGGCCACCGGGGTGACGGCTGCGATCGCCACCACGATCCTCGACAACGACAAGGCGGGCGGCTCGGGGATCCTTCTCGCCGCCGACACGGGCGGGGTCAAGCATCACATCCAGCTCCGCACGGGCTCGGCTCCGGTCAACAACCTCCAGGTCCGGGGCCTGACCAGCGCGGCGACGGCCGACGTGAACATCACCGTCACCACCCGAACGGTCAACCCGGTCTTCCTCGGCTCCTACGTCGGCACGATGATCGGAGGCTTCGGCGTCGGCTTCGCGGCGACCGACCTGACCGCTTCCGACAGCGTCATCGACCTCGACGGGGACACCAACACGCCCCCGAACAACGTGACCTGGACCCTCGACGGGGTCGTCTCCGGTGAGGACTACGTCCTCGTCGGCCCGAAGGCTGGCGGCAACGACTTCAACTTCACGCAGATGACGCTCAACGGGACCCTGAACGGTCCCGGAGTCACCTCGGTCGTGGTCACCTCGATCCCGGCGAACACCCCCCAGACCGGCTTCCTGCGGATCACCCTCGACGACGGGCGCCGCCGCAAGGTGGCCTACACCGCCCACAACGGCACGACCACGTTCACCATCGGCTCGACGAACTTCTCGGATCCGGACGACGCGACGACGGGCAACGGGGTCATGGTGGCCTACATCGACAAGCTGGCGACCGCCACCTCCGAGGCCTACACGACCATCTACACCTCCGGTCCGCAGTCGCTGTGGGTCCGCGTGCGCGATGGCGGCACGGTCAACAACACGCCGATCAAGACCTACGAGGCCCAGTCCTCGCTCGGCCCGGCGGGCGGCAGCGCGACGGCGTCGAGGATCGCCGATTCGTAGGCCCGGGCGGATGGGACAGAGGCTGTGTTCTATCGCTTTGGGTTCCAGTTGGTAGGGGGCTGATCTCATGTCCGCCCCAGCGTGGGCTACTGACCTCACCGACATCTGGATCGACCCCACCACCACGACCGGGTTCACGGCCTTGGGTGGTGGTGCCTCTGGCTTGCCGACGGCGGGCGAGACGGACTTCTACATCCAGGCCGGGGCGACCAACAAGACCTGCATGTCCAAGGCCGCGTGGACCAACGCGATCAAGGGCTTCATCTACAGCGCCGGGACGTTCTCCGTCGGCACCGACGGTGCGGTGATCTGCTGGGGCTTCTACTCCGCTGCGGCGTCTCTGGCTACCCGCCAGCCCTCGGCCAACAACCCCGGCGGGCTCATGGTCATCGTGGGCAGCGCGACGACGGCCTACTGGCGCTTCAACGTCGGCGGCTCGGACACGTTGGCCTTCGACTCGTGGGTACCCTACGTGGTCAACCCCGACAACTCGCTCCACGACGGCGGAGCGGTCGGGTCTCCCTCGGGTACCGAGTCCTACGTCGGCATCGAGGCGAACCTGCCGACGACCGCCGGCCCGACCAAGGGCAACCCGCTCGCCCAGGACGCGGTCCGCTATGGCCGGTGCCGGATCGACTACACGCTGGGGGACCTCGCGAACGGCTACAACACCTTCTCCGGGGCCAACGGATACGCCAACGCCGAGCTCCGTCGCTGGGGCCTGATCGAGTTGACCGGCGGTGTCTACAAGGTCCAAGGGTTCCACAGCTTCGGCACCAGCGGCACGCTGGTGGACTTTAGGGACTCCAACAAGACTCTCATCATCCGGGACACCTGCCGCCACGTCACCTCCGGGTTCAACCGGTTCGAGGTGATGAACTCCTCGTCCGTCGTCCAGTGGACCAACATCTCCATCCTCTCCCTGTCCACCGCCTCTCCGGGGACGTTCGTCATCACCGCTGGCACCGTGACGTGGTCCCTCTGCCAGTTCACCGACATGGGGGCGTTCACCCTGCTGTCCTCGACGGCGGCGACGGACTGCGTGTGGCGGCGCTGCTTGGCGGTCACGGCTCCTGGATCCAACCTCTACGGCTCGACGATCGCCGAGTCCGCCGTGGCTGCCGATGCCTCGGCCCTCGTGTGGAACGTGGCCACGGACCCCGGCGGGGGCAGCCCCCCCGGAAAACTCGATGGGATGACGTTCACGAAGGGGACCAACGCCCATCACGCCATCGAGTTCGGCACCTCGGTCCCCACGGACATGACCTTGCGGGGGTGCACGTTCTCGGGTTTCAACGCCAGCAACGGGCAGAACGATTCGACCTTCAACTTCCTGCCGACGAGCGGCACCTACACGCTAAACCTCGTCGGCTGCACCGGCAACGTCTCGGTCAAGACGACCGGCACCGCCGTCGTCAACGTCGTGCAGGACCCGATCACGACGACGATCACGGTCAAGGACATCAACACGGGCAACCCGATCGAGAACGCCCGGGTCCTGCTGGTCGCGTCCGACGGGACCGGCCCCCTGCCCTACCAGGAGTCGGTGACTCAGATCACACGGTCGGGCTCGACGGCGACGGTCTCCCACACCGGCCATGGGCTCGTCACCGACGACTTCGCCCTGATCTCGGGGGCCAACGAGGACGAGTACAACGGCTGCTACCAGATCACCAGGATCAACGACGACTCCTACAGCTACACCGTAGCTGGGACCCCGAACACCCCGGCCACCGGTACGATCACCGCGACGGGAGGCTACTTCAACACCCTGACGAACGCATCGGGTATCGTCACGGACTCGCGCACGATCAACGCGGATCAGCCCTTCACGGGTCGTGTGCGGAAAGGCTCCTCCGCGCCCTACTACGTGTCGAGCCCGATCTCCGGGACGATCGACAGCGTGGTGGGGTACTCGACCACGGTGTTGCTGATTCCGGACCAGTGAAAGGGACCTCTTGCCAGCCCTCGAACGCCCGACCCGCGAAGAGCACGATGCCCTGCGCCGCCGCCACGACGCGATGACCGATGCTGTGCTCGACCTCCAGATCCGGCTGTCGTCCATGCGGACGGAGTTGGAGACGGTCAAGGCGGACCGGGCCCGGCTCGAAGCCCAAGTGAACGCTCTGCAGGCTACGCTCCAGACCCTCGGAACCGACAACAACAGCCGCTACGACGCCTCCAACCGGGAGGTCGAGCGGCTTCGGACTCTGCTCAAGGCGAACGGCGTGCAGCTAGGGGGCTGACGTGCCTCTGACGATCAGCTACACCGACAACGTCATCCACGTCCCACAGTCGTACCTGACCCCCATCTCGGCGGGTCTCTACGAGTTGGACGTGGATGGCTTCCGGCTCGACTTGAAGGACCTCGAGGACGATCCGGAGGGGATGGCCCACCCCGACACCCACCGGCACAACACGACGGTGGAAGTCGGAGGCGTGACGCTCGCCCGGACCGTGGAGATCCTCGCTCCCTACACGGTCGAGTTCGAGGACGTGGGCGTCCCCTACACGGTGCGCTGCGTCGGGGCCAACCACAACATCTCCGACGTGAAGGTCGTCAACCAGGTCAGCCTCATCATCGGCAACTCGGCGGGCCTGATCGTCTCCGAGACCGGGACCTCCGGGTTGACCCCCGAGGAGTCCCAGGCCCTGCTCGACATCGACTCCAACGTGACCTTGGTCCAAGGGGACGTGACCACCATCCAAGGGGATGTGTCGGCCATCGAGGGGGGCATCGCGGTCATCCAGGGGGACGTGGCGGACCTCGACAGCAACGTGGCGGCGATCTCCGGGAGCGTGCTGGCCATCGAGGGGGACATCGCCCTGATCCAGACCGACGTGGGGACGGTCCAGATCGATCTTGCCACCTTGGAGGCGATCCTCCGGAACCGCCGCCAGATCGACCCGGCCACCGGGATCGAGACCGTGTTCGAGCCCGACAGCGTGACCCCCAAGTTCACCCGCAACGTCTACGAGGACAAGGACGCCACCCAGCCCTATCGGGGCCGCGGCGTCGAGCGGGCGGGGAGATTCACTTGAGTTGGGTCACCGTCGGCTTCGGTCGGGAATATAGCCAGGGCCTCCCGTTCGTGACGATGGGATTGGGCCGCTACCTGCTTCAAGAGGCGAAGTCGATTTGGGCCAAGGTCCAAGGGGCCCCGATGTTGAGACAGCGCAAGCCGAGGGGAACTCTCTTCCCTGGTCACCGGTACCCTCGATAAGGAGAGTGGTGCAATGAGCAACAGAGTCTTCGAAAAGGGGCGCCAGGGATTCGCCGACGGCTCGATCGACTGGGACACCCAGAACATCAAGGCCGTGCTGGTGGACCTCCACGACGCCGACACCATGGTGAAGGCCATCACGGGGGCGACCAACGCGACCCCCATCGCGGTGGAGTGCACGGGCCACAGCTTCGCCAACGGCGACATCGTCGTCATCGGCGGGGTCACGGGCAACACCGCCGCCAACGGCACCTGGAAGGTCTCCAACCAGTCCACGAACAACTTCGACTTGGTGACCCTGGACGGGCTCAACTCGACCGGCAACGGTGCCTTCTCGGCCAGCGGCTGGGTCATCAACCTGACCGGGGCCGACAACCTCGACGACATCAACGCCGGGGTGGTGGCCACTTCGGGCAACATGGGGACCAAGACGGTGGCGGACGGCGTGATCGGCTGCGCCGACTTCTCGCTCACCACCGTCTCCGGAGACCAGTGCGAGGCCCTCGTGTGGTACTACGACTCCGGGTCTCCGGCCACCTCGAGGCTGATCTTCTTCAACGACGGCAAGACCCGGGTGGCCGTCGCGTCGGATGCCCTGATCTCGGCCACCACGCTCTGGATCGAGCCGCTGGAGAGAAACCTCGCCGCTGGCACCACGATCGTCCTGTCCAACGGGGTCACCGCGACTCTTTCGGCCCCCGCCACGGCGGGCGCTAGGTCGCTGGCCGTCAACGCCCTGTCCGCTGCCGTGGCCGCCGGCCACTCCGGGGACGCGGCTTACACCGGAAGCGGCCTCCCGATCACCCCCAACGGCAACGACATCTCCGTCGCGATCAACACGGGCGTGAACAAGCTGTTCAAGCTCTAAGGGGGATAGCCTGTGGCCGTCCTTCCCAACTTCCTCGCCTCGGCCATCCTCGCCTCCTACGAGGCGGCGGATGCTCAGGCGACGTACCCGAAGATCGATGTCCGCCGCGTCACGGGGGACTGGAGAGGTTCGAGCGTCACCTACAAGATCAAGGTCGTGCTCCAGGACCCGGACTCGATGAGCGTCGCCATTCAGCGGAGGTCCTGACGTGGCGACCCGGCTCAAGACGATCCGCTTCGCCTTCCCGACGCTCGCCTCGATCTCCGATGCGGTCGTGACGAACTTCACCCAGATCACGGTCTACATCCCCGAGTCCTCCCCGGTCTTCAAGAAGGTGGCCGTGACGTGGGGTGCGGGGGACATCATCACGGCGACGGGCGGGACGTGGACCGAGCAACGGACCGGTCTCCGGCTCGGCGCGGCGGGCTACACCACGGTCACGAACACGAACGATGTCGCCCACTCCAGCGAGAACCTCTGCGCCGTCATCACAGCGGACCTGACCGCCCACTTCACGACCAACTGGACCGGCACCTCGATGACCTGCGACCTGCAGGTCTACGCCGACCAGAGCACCGGCACGACTCTCGGGCTCGTCGATGCCTTCGCCTACGTGGACATCACCTACGAGTACGACGACACCAGCGCGACCCACATCAAGACCGTCTGCCTGCCCATCGGGGGCCTTGCCGTCGCCAACGCCAACACCACGAAGCCGGGTACGGCGCAGTTCGACGGTACCTTCCCGGCGCTCGACACGATCTGCCCGGAGGCGTCGAAGACCTACCGTGCGATCTGGCTCGAGGTCGAAGGTGCGGAGGGGCTGGGTACCAGCACGGTGGACCTGACGTGGTCGTGGGAGATCGACTCGCTCGGGGCCTACACGACGAGCAACCACGAGAGGGGCTTGGGCTTCGACCGGAAGTGGACCTACTGCTACAACCTGATGAGCGGCGGGACCCCGATCTTCACGACCAACGCGACCCACTCGATCTACGTCTGGAACAGCGCCACGGGGGCTTTCCTCTACTCCTCCTTCAAGCTGTACGTGACTTACGAGTTCTCCCCGGGCTCGACCACGACGGTGCTCAACAGCATCCAGGTCCCCTTCAGCAACGTGACCCTACCGAGCAACACGGACATCACCGACCCGACCGTGGTCGAGATCCCGGTCTGGATCGATGAGCCCGGGACGATCACGAAGCAACTCACGGCCTTCGAGTACTGGATCGAGAACGTATCGAGCAACAGCTCGGACGTGCGAATCGCTCCGGGCACCTCGGGGACTTACGTAACCTACGGAAACACGACCACCGGCCTCGCCGGGAACTACCACAGGCTTCAAGAGTTCTCGACCGTGACGAATGGTCTCACCTTGGCTCGAGGCCTGAACCGGATCCTCCTCAACGTGAGGGACTTCGCTGGGGCGACCTGCAGCATGACTGGGTTTCTCCTGCTGAACTACCACTCGGGGAAGGCCAGCGCTGGGGTCGGAGCCCACAACCACACGGTCCACTGGCCGGTATACCTGAGAGACGCGACAGCGACGGGGCAGGAGTTCCTCTCGGCAAGCGTGGCCCCGGCCCTCCCGGAGTCGGCCTACTTCCTCAACGGGGTCGCGGCGGTCTTCTCCCTCTTGGGGACCTCCACGGGACTCTCGGTCAATGGCTACGACTACGCTGTCGAGCGGCTGGCCGCAGAGCAGACCGCCGGGGTCAAGGGCTGGGATCGGCTGATGGCTGCGTATAACTACGCAGTGGTGATGGAGACGGGCTACTACATCACGGTGATCGATGCCTTGTGGTTCTTCAAGCAGTGGCCCTCAGATCCCCGTCCAGCTCTTGGGTCGGATGGCAAGCCCCGCGTGGACATCGAGACGGCCCGTCGTTGGCGTTGGGCCCTGCATCCGCCTTCGAACAACAAGTACCCCACCTTCCAACTCTACGTGACCTACCACTCGATCACGTTCGAGAAGACCACGACGGTCTCGTCCTCCGGTGGCGGGACGGTCAACGCCTCGCTCTGCCGCAAGGGTCCGCCGGTCGAGACCGTGCTGACCGGCTCGCGCAGCGGCAACGGAACGATCGTGTGGACGTGGTACGACGACACGGCGAACATGCTCGTCGAGGCCCGCGAGGACGCTACCCACGTCGGCAGGAGCAACGACTTCACCTTCGCGTGAGGCTCTAGGCCGTGGCCGACCAGGACGTCCAACTCCGATCCCCGGGCTCCAACCCGCAGGACGTAGCGCTCGCCGATAGCGGGGCGCAGGGCGTCTCGGCGGGCGGCTCGAGTTCGGGGTTCCAAGCCGGAGGCGCCTCGGTCGGCCTCTCGCTGCTCGTGGGCGGAGCGCTTGCGCTCGGCCTGATGGGCGGCGCCGGGGTTTCGGGGACTCTGGGGGCTGGCGGCGCGGCAGGCGGCGAGCGGGGCGGTGGGGTCTCGGTGGACCTCGTCCTCGGCCCGTCGGGCGGAGCGGGCTCCGGGGAGGAAGCGGGCGGAGCGGACCCCAGCCTCGGCATCGGGGCCGGCGGAGGGTCCGGCCCGCCCAGCGGAGGGGCTTCGGCGGGGCTCGAGTTGTCCGCAGGCGGCGGCTCGTCGGGGCAGGCTCAGGGCGGGGCCTCGGCGGGGCTGGGGGCCTCGGCAGGCGGAGCCAAGACGGAGGAGGCCGGGGGCGGTGCCAGTTTCTCCTACACGCCGATTTCCGTGGGGGGTGGCGGGGCCTCAGGGCTCGCTGGGGGCGCTCGGGCCTTCCTGGCCTACGAGCCGCCCGTGGCAGGGGGTTCGTTCGTTCTCGGGGGCGCTGGCGGCGCGGAGGTGGCTCATTCCTACCGGAAGCGCATCCAGAGTCCCCCGACTCCGGCCCGCTCGGGCGAGACGTTCCTATCCATGCTCCGCAAGGACCAGTTCCGCAACACCTTCCCGACGATCAAGGTCTTCCTGCCCAACGACGACTACGACGTGCTCTATCTCGAGCCGACCTCCTCGGTCGACTTCACCCGGGGCGAGGTGGTCAAGGTCCCGGCCTACATCCGGTCCGACCCGCAGAAGCAACTCCTCAAGAAGTTCGGGATCGAGGGCCATCGGGCCATCGCCGTCGAGTTCGAGCGCAAGATGGCCGAGGCGAAGGGCCTCTCGATCCAGCGGCTCTTCGGCGCCGTGGTCTTCCACGAGAAGGAGCCCTACCGGCTCACGGACGCCTTCCGCCGCGACTACGTCAACCAAGCCTTCGCCGAGCACACCTCGGCTTCGGTCATCGCCTTCGGGGTGAAGGTCCGCCCCTCCGCCTTCGACGACATCTCCGAGCAGGCCCAAGGGCTGGTCGCCTTCGGCGTGAAGCTCAGGCCCTCCCTCACCGAGACCGTCGAGGACATGGCGGCCGAGCAGACCCAGATGATGGCCAAGCCCGAGGAGTTCGAGTCCTACTCGAGGTATCAGGCCGAGCTCTACGAGAAGTCGTTCCAGCCGATCCACCTGTACTTCCTCAAGGACCCCTACGCCCAAGACCTCCTCTACGGGGAGTCCACGGCGATTCCGGAGTTCACTCAGTACCCGGTGCCGTCCCTCATCACCACGGGGGACGACATCCAGCGCTCGCTGCTCCGGCGCTTCGGGGTGGAGAAGTGGCGGGGCCTCAACGCCGACTTTTCCCTCGAGCTGCTCCGCCAGCGCAACGTCCCCCCGCCGGTCTTGGGGACCCTGTTCGGGGTCGAGGGGGAGTTCTACACGATCACCAGCATCCTGCCGGCCGACTACTTCGGCAACACGGGCCAGTACGCCCGGCTGTCCTGCTTGGCTTCGAAGAACCGGCCCTCGTCCCTGCTGCCCGACGTGACCCCCGACGCCCGCCCCGAGACCACGTTCTGGCTGACTCCCTCTGACCTGAGGATCGTGGCCGAGCTCCAGGCCGACCTCTACCGGGTGGCGATCACCAACGTCGAGTTCATCGACCGGGACTTCGCGGCCAACTTCGATCCGCTCTACCTCGAAGAGGCCCAGGACTACATGGCCCGCGGGATCCGCTACCTGTTGCCCGCCTTCGTGAACCTGGAGCCCAACCGGGCCACCCTGAAGAAGTACGGGATCGAGTCCGAGCGAAATATCCAGATCACCCTGCCCCGGATCCTGGCCGAGGCGGACATGCCGACCGTCCGGGACGAGACCCAGAACCGGGACCAGAGGTACCCCAACATCGGGACCTTGGTGGTCTTCGAGGGCGAGCTCTACCAGGTCACTTGGGCCAAGCGGGCCCACTACTTCGGCTCGACCGAGCGCTACCTGACCCGGGTCCTGTTCGCCAAGAAGCTGCGCTCGTCGTCCTACGATGAAGGGGACGTGACCCACCCCAACGCCGTGCCCGACCGCGACGCCTCGCGCACGATCGAGACGCCCGGTCCCACGGATCCCGGGGAGGATCCGCTGGGGGCCTACGGGGACCGCAAGGTCTAGCCATGAGCACTCTGGTTCAACTCCTGCCGCAGATGCTGGAGCGCTACTCCGGAAAGACTCTGCCGGTCGTCATGGGCTACACGGTCTTTCGGCTGGAGGGCAAGCCCACCCCTCGGCAGTCCCGTCGGCTCCGGATCGGGGACCAAGTGACCTTAGACGAGCGGACGGACGAGCTCTGGGGGATCGAGGACGATCCGGACTGCGGGGTCTTCTTCGAGTGCGCCCGCTTCCCGGGCGAGACCTTGGTGGCGACCGCCTACGAGTTCTTCTCCTTCGTCGGGACCCCCTTCCGGCAGAAGGCCTTGAACTACGACCCGGCCATGCCGGACAACGAGCCTGAGGAGCCCTTGGCGGAGTCCCAGTTGAGCGCCCGGGAACTCTCCCTCCGCTTGCTCCAGCAGTACCGGGGGGGCCAGCCCTTGCGGGTCGTCACCCCGATGGCTGCCTTTCACCGGGGTCTGGATGGCGAAGTAGAAGAGGACGCGACCATCCCCGTGGGGGCCAAGATCCGGGTCTTCGCTCCCCGTGAGAGTTGGAAGTACGACAACTACACGGAGATCGAATGGGTCGGTCACGATCCCGACGACTGGTCCGTCGATACGATCGAGTTGTGGAGCTCGGTCAAGACGCCCTTCTTGAAGGCCTTCCTCAGGTCGAGGCGCCTTCGCTTCGGCAACGAGCCCGAAGAGCCGCTCGAGTCGGTCCGGGAGGCCTACGCCTTCTTGGGGGGTCGGCTCACCTCCTACTGGCTGGGCCCGGCGGGCCAAGCGATTCAGGTGTATAACCACGGCGACGCTGCCGGGGACATCCTGAACCGCCCTGGGGACTACAGCGCCTTCGACGAGTTGATCCGGCTGGGCTGGGTCCGAGTAGTCATCGAGCCCCGGGAGTCGACGATCTGGATCAACGACGTGCCGAAACCCAACCCGCACCAGAAGTCTTGGCTTCGGCACCAGTCCGAGGTCTCGGGCTTCTCCGTGCGGGACCAGCAACTGCGCCGGGTCTGGCTGGGCGAGTCGGTTTCCTTCCGGGGCCTGATCGAGATGGCCGTGGACCCGGAGTCGTTGTTCCCGATGGTCGAGACCCTGCTCGGCAAGGAGTTGGTGCTCACCAAGGCGATGACGGCGGCAAACTTGTGGGGGAATACCAGCAGGTATACGCACTCCAGGGTGCCCCGGGGGAATACGAACTATCCCTTGAAGATTGAGCGTTTGACCATCGCTAGGGGACTGGTCGTGAAGCCCTTGGAGCTTGACCGCCAGATGAACCTCGTGTCGTTCGAATACAAGGGCCACGATGGCACGATGCACTTGGCGCACACGATCCCCTTGGTCCTGCTCACGTCGACCAAGAACCCGTTCAACAAACTCGTCCGCAAGAAGGCTTTGTCCGGCAACCATGGGTTCTGGGCTCCGCACATGCGCAACGAGCCCGAAGAGCCGCTCGAGTCGATCCGGGAGTCCATCCCCTTGGGATGGCAGAGCATCTGGCTCGACCCCAGCGGCAACGACCACGAGGTGTACTCCCACGACGAGTTCGCCTTCGCCCAGGTGCACCACGCCTTGGACCATCAAGATGCCCGCGTGGCGATGTTGGAGGACGGCTGGGCCCGGATCTCCATCGAGCCGAAACTCGAGGTGATCTGGGTCGAGCACTTGGTCCCCCTGACCCGGGAACAAGAGAACTGGCTTCGCTTCATGGCGGAGGAGACGGACTTCGAGGTGAAGGATACCGAGAACCGCCCGCTGCGGATGGTATCGGCCCATGGCTGACCGGATCCGCCAGACCTCGGCGTTCCCGGATGCCCGGGTCTTGGCCGACGTGATCGAGAAGGAGACCCGCAAGGTCGCCCGCGAGATCGCTTATCGGATCGCCTCGAAGTTGGCGGGCCGGGTCCGGGCGACGATCCTGAACCAAGAGCAGGACTGGGAGCCGCTCTCGGAGGCGTGGCTCCGCAAGAAGGAGAAGATGGGCTGGGACACCCGGATCCTGCGGGCCACGGGCAAGTACGTCAACTCGATCGTCGCCCGGCGGGTCAAGGACCAAGCCAAGTACACCGTCTCCCCCTCGGAGGAGAAGATCCACTCCGGGGCGACCCTGAAGCAGCTCGGGACTTGGCTCGAGTTCGGGACCAAGATGCCGGACGGCAACGTCCGGATGCCCGCCCGGCCTCACTGGAGGCCCGTCTGGCGGGAGTTCAAGATGAACCAGGAGAAGCTCATCCGGGAGATCCAGAAGCAGATCCTGCCCGCCTACCGGAACGCCCTGAAGACCCGCCGGGTCAACAAGACGGTGTTCTACCGATGAGCATCTACCCCGACTTGGGGACTTGGGAGCAGATGGCCCTGAAGCTGAAGGGCCACCAGTTCACCTTGCGGGACCGCCTGCTCGTTTACCCCGACCCGTGGGACAGCTTGGACCGGTATGACTGGATCCCCTTGGGGGGGAAAGTCCGGATCCTCAACTTCGAGGAGTACTACTTCGGGGGCAACACAGACCTGACCTTGGCCATCCTCGTCTCGTCCCCGAAGCGGAAGAACGGTTGGGCCTTCGCCCATGACCTGCTCTCGGTCATCGATTCGACGTTCCGGCCCGTTGCGATCCGGGCTCGGAGCTTCTGGTACGACCAGAATGAACTCGGAGATGTCGAGCCCGAAGAGCCGTTGGAAAGTTCGATCTTTCCAGAAAGATCGGGCTTCCGCAGGCTGGTGGAGGGAGAGGACGAAGAGTTCCTCCTCCGGTTCGCTCAAGCCTTGGTTGGCCGGATCCTCACCACGATCCATACCCTCCCCTTGCATGGCTCGGCGGTTGACTCGGGCAACCCGTACCCCGCTCGGCAGCCTGGCGGCGAACTCCCGAGGGGAACCCAGATCCAAGTCCTGCCCTTGGAGGACGAGGACTGGTGGGGCTTGGAGATGGAGTTCCGGTGCATCGGCTACCCGGGCCGGATCTTCTACGCCAACCCGATGGATGTGCTGCTGTGCACCGAGCACCCGTTCCGCAAGAAGATCCAAGCCTGGAACCAAGCCTCCCGGCGCCGACCCGAGCCCGAACTGCCGCTCGAGAGCCGGAATCTCCGGGCTCGAGGATAGGACTTCCTGATGGCCGACGAAGACACCAACCCCGTCCGGGAACTCCAGATCCAGCCCGAGGTCGTCGGCTACCCGCCAGGCTCGAACTATCGGGTTGATCCGGCGGACATCCTGCGTCGGCACGACGAGGCGATCTGGAAGGCGCTCTCGATCTGGACCCCGTCCTCCAAGGTGGAGCGGATCTACCCCTACGACGAGCTCGACGCGATGGCGGTCGAGGAGCTTCGGATCCTCGCCATGCAGTTGGGGGTGGACACCGAGACGGACCGCCGCGAGGTCCTCGTGCGCAACTGCTTCAACGCCCAGCGCATCCCGGTGGTCTTCGCGACCCCGGACCCGGCCTATGCGGCCCAAGCCCAAGCCACGGGCCGCAAGGAGGGGACTCCGACCTTCACGGTGCGCTACCCGATCATCTCGATCCAGCGCCTCTCCATCGTCGATGACCAGAACCGGTACTCCAGGCCCCTGCGCCGCAAGCTGGGCTGGACCTCCGACGGCAACGCCGTCCAGCAGTCCACGCAGCCCAACCCGGTGCTGATCCCCTATCAGGTCGAGTTCCTGACCCGGACCATGACCCACATGAACATCATGGTCCAGTGGATGGAGCGGTTCTTCGGTCCCCCGAGGATCCAACTCAGCGTCGACCTCGGCTATCCATGGGGAGTGAGACGGCTCGACTTGAGTCGAGAGAGTTCGTATCAGGACATGACCACCTACGAGATGGCCGCCGAAGAAGCGGAAAAGATGATTCGGTACATCTACACCCTCAACTTGTTCGGCTGGATCCCGAACCCCCACTTCTTCGTTCCAACTGTGCGCAAGGTGACCTACGAGTTCGCCGACTCCACGGGGACCTTGGCCACGACTACAACCGTTCTTGAAGATGTTTATGCCTCCCCGGCTGAGGGCTGATTCCTCTTGGCCCACGGCGAGGATATTTCGAGAACATAGCAAGGGGAGGACAAGACCAACATGGCGTCTTCTTCGATCGAAAACAAGACCCGGCAGTCGATCCCGATCCTGTACAAGGACCCGGACGACTTGACCCAGCTCAAGTTCGTCGTCCTGCGGGACCGCGAGCGGGTCGTCATGGACGACGAGGTGCTCTCGCAGGACATCCTGGACAAGGAGTCGGCGGGCTATCTCCTGAAGGCCGTTTCGACCGAGACCCCGGACTCGCGGTTCGACTACACCTGATACGGAGCTGACCGATGGCCGTCTACGTTTCCCCCGGTGTCTACGTCCGCGAGGTCGATCTTTCCCTCTACCTGCGGAACCTCTCGACGACGGTCTGCGGCATGGTGGGCACCACGCCCCGCGGTCCCGTCAACGTCCCGACCCTCATCACGAACATCAACTCCTTCGTCTCGACCTTCGGCCGGCCGCATCCGAACTACCTGGCGATGTACGCCGCCGTCGAGGCCCTGCGCTCCACGAACCAGCTCTGGTTCGTCCGGGTCAACTCGGCCGAGTCGGTGGCCGCCGACGTGGACATCGATGGCTCGGCCGTGGCGGCCACCGTGGTCTCCTCGCTCAAGGGACCGTTCGCCATCGTCGACGATGCCTCCGCCACGCTGCTCGGCACGGATCAGGCGGCCACGGTCGCCGTCACGAGCACGAACAAGTTCCTGCTCATCTCGGTCAACGGGGGCCCCCAAGTCACGGTGACCCTGACCGAGGGCGGCGCGCGGACCAAGGCCCAGATCGCGACCGACATCGACACGGCGCTCGCCTCCTACGGCGGCGACTCTTCGGTGGCGGGCACGAACCAGATCCAGATCAACAGCACGGCGACCGGCTCGACCACCTCGGTCACGCTCTACACGATCGCCAACTCGGCCTACACCGACCTGGGCTTCACCCTGACCGGCGGTGTGCTCTCGGCCAGCGGCACGGACTCCACCCGGGCCTTCCGGATCATCTCGGTCGACAACACGACCGGCACCCCGGTGGAGACCCCGCAGAACGTCAGCCTGACGCTCGGGGCGGCGCGCACGGTCGACCAGTTGGTCACCGAGCTCAACGCGGCCTTCACGGTGCCGATCACCGTCGACAACTACAGCGGGTCGTTGCGCTTCACCCACGACTCGATCGGCCAGAAGTTCGCCATCAAGTTCTCCAACGCCAGCACGGCCAACGTCCGCACGGCGACCACCTTGGGCCTCGACACGAACGTCGACCACTGGGGCTACGGTCTGAACCCGGCTTCGCTGACCCTGAACGTCGCGGCCCAGTCGGTGGGCGAGTGGGGCAACCTGCTCTCCGTCACCGTCGCGGCGGGCTCGGTGGCCGGGTCCTTCAAGCTCACCGTGCTCGAGGACGGTGCCGTGGTCGAGGTGTTCGACCGCCTCGTCGGCCACCCGGACCTCGAGGACGACGATCTCGGGACCGAGTACTTCCTGACCGCAATCAACGGCACGGGGGTCTCGCCGGTCTCCAAGTACATCACCGTCACGGACACCCTGACCAACACCGGAGCCCCGGTGAACGGCACCTACGTGCTCGCCGGCGGCGCGGACGGTCTGGGTACGGTCTCCGACGACGACTACATCGGCGTGTCGACCGGCTCCACGGTCACCGGCCTGCAGGTCTTCGCCAACGCCGAGCGGATCAACGTCAACGTCATCGCCACTCCGGGGGTCCACTCGGCCGCCGTGATCCAGGAGATGATCGCGATCTGCGAGGCCCGCGGCGACGCGATGGCCCTGATCGATCCGCCGCTCGGCCTGGGCGTCCAGCAGGTCGTCGACTGGCACAACGGGGCCGGGGCCTACTCGGACCACTCGGCCTTCAACTCGAGCTACGCGGCGCTCTACTGGCCGTGGCTGATGACCTACGACTCCAACTACGACCGCTACGTCTGGACCCCGCCCTCGGGGCACATGATGGCGGTCTACGCCACGAGCGACCAGATGGCCGAGCCGTGGTACGCCCCGGCGGGCCTCAACCGGGGCCGGGTGCTCCAGGTGACCAAGGTCGAGTACGACGCCGACCAGGGCGCCCGCGACCTGCTCAACGGCGGCAGCAACGCCGTGAACCCGATCGTCAACTTCGTCCCGGACGGCATCACGGTCTGGGGCCAGCGCACCCTGCAGCGCAAGCCGACCGCGCTCGACCGGGTCAACGTCCGGCGCATGATGCTCTACCTGCGCAAGGTCATCGCCACCTCGACCCGGCAGCTCGTCTTCGAGCCCAACGACTCCACGCTCTGGCGCACCTTCAAGGCGCTGGTCGATCCGTTCCTCCGGGGCATCCTGACCGCCCGGGGCATCACGGCCTACTCGGTCGTCTGCGACGAGACGACCAACACGCCCGAGCACATCGACAACAACGAGATGGTGGCCCGGATCTTCATCCAGCCGACCAAGGCCGCCGAGAAGATCCTCGTGGACGCCGTGCTGACGCCCACGGGTGCCACCTTCGACGAACTCGTCCTCTGATCCGAGTCGCTCGATGAACCGTAAGCCCGCATCCACCGAAGCTCCCGAGGGTCTCCTCCGTCTCGACGAGGAGCAGATCCCCGAGGACCTCGAGGACTTCGAAGACGACGAAGAGATGGCCGACGAGGACGATCTGCCGGAGCCCGCCGACTGCCCCGTGTGCGGCGGGCCTGGGGTCCCCCTCGGCGCTCTGGGTCGTCTCGAGCACTACCGGTGCCGGGACTGTGGCATGGACTTCAACCGGGATCCCAACGAGTCGGTCAACGAGCAGAGGCTGGACGAGTTCTTCTTCTACGCCGTCAAGCCAACTCGTTCGGCGATGGCCTTTTCTGTCCAAGAGTTGGGGGGCTCTCCAGCCTCTTCGTCGCCCGACTTGGAGATTCATCCGGGAGAGGTTTTTCGGGTGTTGAAATTCGGGCAGCCGCTTTCGTCGATCGAGTTCACGGACGGGAGATTGGCCCTGATTCCTTACGAGGAGTTGCTCGATCTGGGTCGCGAGGCAGGGTTGCCTCCGTATCTCTATGCGGAGTCGCTCGACGAGATCGGGTTCGGCGGGGTCTCGACGGTCGTCGACCTCGCCAAGAACGTCCCCGGAGTCAACCCGAAGGGCTTGGCCAAGGTGGCCCTGCCCGTCGTGAGTCCTGGGGTCGCGCTCATGAAGAAGTCCAAGGAGAACTCGAGCCTCGATCCCAGCCTGGTCCCCTTCTTGACCGAAGAGGAGTTGGCCCTGTTCGAAGCCCGGCCGAAGAAGTGGAGCAACTTCAAGAAGGCGGCCTTCTCCACTCTCCAAGGAGCCGCTAAGGGGATGGTGGGCGGAGCCGCCGTAGGTGCCCTTGCGGGGGGTGCAATGGGGACCGTCGGCGGGGCTGCGGGTGGCGCACTCATGGGACGGCAGATGGGCCAGACCGGGGCTGGGGCTCTTGGTGGGGCTATCGGTGCCGGTGCCGTCGGAACTCTTGGCGGGGGCTTGGCAGGGATCAAGTACGGGACCGCAATCGGAGCCGGCTACGGCCTCTACAAGCACTTCCAGCGGCAGAGAAAGGCCAAGCCGAAGGAGTCCCAGATCAACCCCGGTCTGATCCCCTTCCTGACCGAAGAGGAGTTGGCCCTGACCGAGGGCCCAGCGTGGAGCAGGTTCAAGTCCCGCTGGAAGGCCGCCAAGCCCGCCATGAGACAGGACCTGCGCCGGACGGGCCGTCGGATGAAGTACGGTTTGGGCGGAGCCGGGGTCGGGGCTCTGGCGGGCACGGTGTTGGGCGGTCCCATCGGGACGGGTCTCGGGGCCGTCGTCGGGAGTGCCATGGGCACCTCCTACGCCAAGGGCATCGAGCACGGGGAGCGGAGCCGCCGTCCCCGCCGCAAGCGGAGCGAAGCCGTGGACCAGATCGCAACCGACAACACCCGGGACAAGGCGCGCAGCTACGCCTCGACCCAGCTCGATCTTTCGGGCGCCGAGCTCGACCTCTACGTGGACGGCTACGAAGCAGGCCGCTCCGGCCTGGACTACGGTCCCTCCGATGGAGCCCTCGAGACGACGCCCTACGACATGGGGTTCTCCGACGGCCAGAGCGACAAGGTGGGCTTCGGTCCGCTGTCGACGCTGGGCGAGGACGTGACCACGGCCGACGTGGGCAACCCGGGCACGCTGACGGGCTTCGGGGACGACCCCGCGAGCCCCGTCCGGGTCCGCACGGCAGAGGATGGCAGTTTCTCGATCTTCGTCGTCGAGAACGGCGAGGAGATCCCGCTCGAAACCGGCCTGAAGGGCGAGGCCGCCCAGCAGGTCATCGACGACTATCGCAAGATGTTCGCCGCCGACACGGCGTCCTGAGAAAGAACGAAGGGGACACGACATGAAGAGCAAGGCGCAGCTTCTGATCGAGCAGGTCTCGCGCGGTCGGGACCTCGGGACCGCGGTCTCCGCGTTCCTCAGCGATGTCTTCGAGGACGAGGACGCCGGGGTCATCCTGCCCGCCACCGACATCCAGCCGGGCGACGTGATGCCCGACGTGGGCCCGGAGGCCGCCGCCGAGGGCGACGAGGAGGAGGTCGGCCCGGACGGCGCCGTCCTGCCGTCGGCCGACGAGGTCCCGGTCGAGATCCAGATGCCGCCCGAGGAGTTGGCCACGGCCGATCCCGGGCAGGTGCCGGACGCGCCCGCCGCGGCGGCGACCCCGGAGGCCGAGAAGGATGGCGGCTTCATGGAGGCCCGCAAGCGCCTGCGCTTCCGGATCGCCGAGCACCTGCGCCGCCTCCGCGAGGAGGACGACGAGGACGGCGACGAGGAGGACGAGGAGGGCGAGGGGGAGGAGAACGGCGAGGAGAACGGCGAGGAGGGCGACGAGGAGGGGGAGGAGAACGAAAACCCTTTCGCTGAGTCGGTCGAGGAGGACGACGAGTCCCCGATGTCCGGCCCGACCGACGGCACGATCCCGCTGCCCGGGGACGAGGAGAACGCCGAGCCGGAGGAGGTTCCGGTCGACAGCGGCGACGCCACCCCGATCGTGGCCTCCACCGAGGGCCGCGTCTCGCGCAACGCCGCGATCCGGGAGAGCCGTTCGATCGGCCACTTCCGCACGGCGGACAAGACCCGCCAGGTCGGCGTGCCCACCTCGAGCGGCCAGATGCGCGAGTCGGTCTCCCGCACCTTCGCCGGGGCCTTCTCGGCCCTGTTCGAGGGCGACCAGGAGGACGTGAGCTTCCCCAACTCGGACGACGAAGACCCCGAGGACCAGGGCGGCGAGTTCGAGCCGGAGGACGGGGAGAAGAAGGTCCTGCTCGACGAGCCCGAGGGCGAGGAGCAGAACGAGGACGACCTCGTCAACAAGCTCCAGAACGCCGGCGACACGCTGGATGACCTGAGCAACAAGACCGACTCCGAACCGATCCGCAAGCCCGAGAGCTACCAGCGGGGGGGCGTCCAGCGTCAGGACGAGATCGGCCTCCCTTTCGGTAAGGCCCACCGCGCCCGGGTGGCGATCAAGCAAGCCAACAGGGCTGCCAAGTACGCGGGCAGGGCGGCTGCCCTCAAGACGACCGCCCAAGTCCAGTTCCCCGGGATCAACCCCGCCAGCAAGAAGTTCTGGAAGCGAGGCGTCTCGAACCTCGCGAACCCCCTCAAGGCCGCCAACGCCGCTTTGAAGGCCCGGGCGGGTGCGCGGTCCCAAGGCTACTCCAAGGCGGCCAAGATGTACGGCTACTCCGAGGTGGAGGCTCAGCCGACCGGCGAGCGGGTCGACGAGCGCATGCCTGTGGGTGTCCGTCAGGCCAAGTCGGCCCTCAAGAAGGCGGGTGGCGTCTACAAGAAGGGGTTCAAGGGCCTCAAGCGGGCGGCGACCGAGCCCCTTCGGGTCGCAGGGAGCAACCTTTTGGCACTGCAGGCCACCGCAGCCGGTACGCGGGCGGGGCTCAAGCACCTCCGCAACTGGGAGCGCTCCTACTCCAAGGCCTACAAGCAGGCGATGCGCAAGAGCGAGTCCCTCAACGAGGGCGTCTTCGACAACCAGATGCAGATCGGCGAGCGGATCGTCTACAACGGCCCGAACCCGGCGATCCCGAAGGGCACCCCGGGCCGCATCACGGACAACGTCCCGTCCGGGCTGGGCTACCACTACCTCGTCCAGCTCGAGGGTTTCCCCCGCGTCGTGCAGGTCAACGACCACGAGATCTCCCGGGCCAACACGAACCCGGTCCTCGGCAACAACTGACCGTCTCGGATCGTAGAAGGAGACTTTCACATGGCAGGCCTCTCCGCCCAGCACATCGCGCCCTCCTCGGGCGGCTTCGAACCGCAGCGGTCCTACGACTTCCAGCTCGAGCTCTACGGGGTTCCGGGGTCCGAGTTGATCCAGCTCGCGATCGCCGAAGTCACCTTCCCGATGGGGCGCAGCGAGCCGATCTCCATCGAGTACTTCGCCGAGAGCCGCAAGGTGGCGGGCAGGCTGAACTTCTCCGACAGCCGCTTCTCTTGCCACGACTACGTCGACGAGAACGTGGCGGGCGTGCTGATGGCGTGGCGGGCCCTCATCATCGACATCCCGTCGGGGGTGCAGGGCTACGCGCCGCAGTACAAGCGCGAGGGAGCCGTGGTGCTCATGGGGCCGGACGGCGGTCGCGAGCGGGTCATGAAGCTGACCGGCTGCTGGCCGATGTCGGTGACCGTGGATCCGCTGTCGATGCGCAGCAACGACAACGTGATGTGCTCGGTCGACCTCGCCTACGACACCGCCTTCCCGGAGAACTTCTAATCCCGCCTTGGCCCCTTGCCCTATCCGGGGGCAAGGGGCACAGATGTCCGTCTCTCTGATCGCACCAGGGAGGTTTCAACATGGCAGAGCGCCAGTTCCAGACGGTGAAGTTGCCGTCCCTCGGCAAGTTCTACGACGGCAAGGTGCCGAACGGGGAGATCGAGGTCTACCCGATCCGCGTCCGCGAGGAGAAGATGATGGCCGGGGCCACGGGTTCGGGCTCCGAGCGCATGACCCTGCTGCTTCGCAACTGCCTGAAGACCGAGATCGACCCCCGGGAGTTGCTGCTGGTCGACCGGTACTTCCTGCTCTTCTACCTGTCGCTGATCTCCTACGGCAAGGACCGCAAGCTCCAGTTGTCCTGCCCGCACGACGGCTGCGGCAAGGTCTTCGACCACGAGGCGGATCTCGAGCAGTGCGAGGTCACCTACCTCGAGGACGGGGTCTCGGAGCCCTACCTCGTGCAGCTTCCGGTCTCCCAGGACGAGGTGGGCCTGCGCTTCCTGCGGGGCACGGACGAGGTCGAGATGGTCAGGATGCTGGCCGCCCTGCGCCGGTCCGGGGGCCGGGACGCGAAGGGGCCGAAGCGGATGACCCCGGGCGAAGCGGGCCTGCTCAACATGCTGATGCCGGTGGTCACGGTCAACGGCGAGACCCTGAGCCAAGAGGACAAGGTGGCTTGGGCCGAGGAGTTGATCGGTCGGGACGCGGAGTTCATGCGCTCGGCCATGAACCAGTTCGACTTCGGCGTGGATCAGATGATCGAGACCGATTGTCCGTCCTGCGGAAAGGCGGTCTCGGTCCCGTTGCCGGCCGAGAACCTGTTTCGCTTCCTCTAAGGAGGAGGGTCACTTTGCCCAATTCTGGTTCCCTCCGCTCGAGGCCCTGAGCGAACTCTACGAGATGCAGTTCCTGCTCTCGGGGGCGGAGGAAGTCAGGTTGTCATGGTCCGAGATCGATGAGTTGCCGTTGCCGACGTTCCAGTGGCTGGTCCAGCGAATCTCGCAGGCGCGCAAGAAGAGTTCGCAGGGCACGGAGGCGCTCACGGCCATGGTCAAGTCCTACGAGGTTCTACGCCGCGTCAAGGGCGAGCGCCCTGGGGGGCAGGAGTTGAGCCGCAAGGAGAGGATCGAGGCCCGCCGGAGGCGGGTATCCGAGGAGGCCTCGAGGCACGCCAAGAGGTAGGAGAGGATGAACCGGGCTGAGCAGGCGGTCAACTACACCATCAGCTTCGACGAAGAGGAACCGAAGCGGTCCGCCTCTCGCCTGAACCGTCTGCTCGACCAGATGACCAAGATGGCCGAGGCCTTCGGCAAGAAGGTCATCGAGATCAAGCGGCAGGTCTTCGCCGAGGTCTCGGGGATGGTCGAGAAGCTCGTCAAGGTCTTCGAGGGCTTCCACAACCGGGTCATCCGGTTCATGGACCCCATCCAGCGGCTGGCCAAGTCCTCGGTCGGCTACCTGCTGGACCGGCTGTCCCAGGCCTACCAGTTCTTCGAGAAGCTGGCCACGAAGATCCACGCGGCGTGGGACCGGACCCGCCAGTCGATGGTGATCTACCTGCGCAACCTGATCTCGGTCCACTCTGAGACGAAGACCCACATCAAGGACCTGGGCGAGGTCGAGAGCCGCTGGGACCGGATCAAGAACAAGGTCAAGGAGTACAAGGAGTCGATCGCCTCGGCGGCGGCTACCTCGGGGCTGCTCGCGGCGGGGCTCGGGGCCAGCCAGGACCTGCGGCAACTCAACCAGATGCCGCTCTCCGGGTTCCAGGAGTCGACGATCCGGAAGCTCCCCTCCTGGTCCACCGGCCAAGCGGCCAAGTTCCGTCAGGACCCCTCCGCGATGGTCCAGACGATCAAGACCCTCGGGGACATGAACCCCACCCTCCGGAAGAACGAGGAGTTGCTGTTCAAACTCGGGACGACGGTGGCTCGGGTGGCCTACTACACGGGCCAGTCCCCGGACGCGCTCACCCCAGTGGTCTCGGACCTGAACAAGTTGCTCGGCTGGAGCAACGACGAGATCGAAGCCTTCATCCCTCAACTCCAGCGCTTGGGCCAAGAGGCTGGGAACATGGGGATCGTCGTCAAAGACTGGGACCGGATCATGAAGGTCGCCTCTGCGGCAGGGGCCACGTCGAAGGAGGCTTTCCATGACATGACCTTGGGGCTCGGGGCGGTCTCGGCGGGCTTCGAGCAGGCCCGGGTCGATGGTAGCCAACTGACCACCGTGCTCGATCAGTTGCTGACCGAGGCCCCGATCACCGCCTTCAAGGACGAACAAGTCAAGAACCTGATGATCGCGACCGGGATGATGACCAAAGAGGGCGGAGGGATCGAGGAACTCCGGGCGCGGGCAAAGGCGAACCCCGCCGCGTTTATGGACGAGTTCCTCGAGAAGGCGAGGGCCACGCAGAAGAGTATGAAAGAGACGGCTTGGGAGAACTTGGTGGGGTCCGACCTGGACGCGACCCTCGACAAGTTGGCCCTCTACAAGGTCCGGATGGAGGAGATCCGCAAACTCGCCGCTGCGGACAAGACCGCCGATCCTCAGCGGACCGGTTCCTTGGACATGCTCAAAGAGATGGCCGGTTCGATCCGCGCGCTCATCAAGTGGATCGGCGAAAAGGTCGAGCAGTTCGCCCTGCGCCCCGTCATCGAGAACTTCATCTACAAGCCCTTCCTCAAGGTCCGGGAGGTCCTCGAGGCCATCGGGGACTGGTTCGACCGTAAGCCCGAGGGATTCCAGCGGGCGGCGGTCCTGATTACCATGTTCGGATCCGCGCTCGGGATGCTGCGGATCACCCTCAAGCCCCTGCTGGTCGGGCTGGGGGCCTTGACCACGCTCCTCGGGGTAGCGCTGAAGGGTGCCCTGACCTGGACCGTCGCCAAGATCACCTCCTTCTTCCTGCCCCTGAGCCGCTTGTACTCGTGGCTCCGGTCGATCACCTTCCTGCCCATCGCGGCCAAGCTCCTGTCGTGGGGGACCGCCGCCGAACACGCAGCGTCGCTCTGGGGCCGCCTCGCCCGGGGCGCCGCCTACCTGCTCGAGTTCTTCGGGGGCCGCGGCCTGCTCGGGGTCTTGGAGAAGCACATCCCCTTGGTCGCCCGCTGGTCCGGGGTCCTCCGCGGGGCGGGCCGGACGGTGGGCTGGGTGGTTGGCATCGCGCTCGAGTTGTACAACGTCTTCGCCAAGTTCAAGTCTCTGGGCGGGGTCACGGACATCTTCGACCTGTTCAGCAACAAGCTGCTCGGGCTGGGCGACAAGTTCGAGAAGGTCTTGGAGATCGTCCGGAAGTTCTTCAAGGCGCTGGGCGAAAACCAGCTCATCAAGATCATGAACCCCTTCATGGCGGGGGGGTTCAGGAAGGCAGCGGCGGACATCGAGTCGGTCCGGACCGGGCAGCCGCCCAAGTACGCGAAGGGTGGCTGGACGCGGTTCTTCGAGACTCCGTTCGGGACAAGCGACAACGAGCAGGAGGGGCTGGCTTGGGGCGGCAAGCAGTTCGGCATGGCCAAGACCGCCCTCAACCTCATGCGCCCCTCGGCCTTCGTTCGGGAGGGCGGCAGCCCGGCGATGAACGAAGCGCTCCTCCAAGCGCAGCAGGCGGCTCGCGGCGCGGGCACCGGAGCGAGCTCCGCAGTGGACGAGGTGGTGAAGAGCAAGGCCCGCCCCACCATAGGGAAGCTCGCCGAGGAGCTCATTCCCGGCGTCAAGGTCCTCAACGTCGCCAACGATGTCGTCAGCCAAGTCGCCGGGGGCGGATCCGCTGCGGCCCACCAAGGCATCATGGGGGCCGGGCCTGGGGCCGCTGCAGCCCACCAAGAGGGTGGCATGGGAGCCGTGGGAAAGCTCGCCTCGGTCGGGGCCGGAGCCGCCGTGGCCCACCGGGGGGCCTTCGGGAAACTCGCCGAGACCCTCTCGCCCGCCTACCGGGCCTACAAGTGGCTCACCGGCAGGAAGGGAAGCGCCCCGGAGGCAGGAGGCGTCCCAGGCGCCGCTGCAGCCCACCAGACGGCCAAGGGTGGCGGGGGCGGCGGGGACATGGAGTCGATGATCCAGGCCGCTGCAGAGGCCAATGGGGTCGATCCGAACCTGCTTCGGGCCCTCGTGCGCCAAGAGTCGGGCTTCAACCCCGGTGCCGTGGGTCCGATGACCCGATTCGGCCAAGCTAAGGGCTTGACCCAGTTGATCCCGGGCACGGCAGCGGAGTTGGGTCTCGAGCCCGGCGAGGAGTTCGATCCGCAGAAGAACCTGAACGCCGGGGCCAAGTACCTCTCCCAGCAACTCAAGAAGTTCGGCAGCCCGGAGCTCGCCTTGGCGGCCTACAACGCCGGCCCTGGGGCCGTCTCGAAGTACGGAGGGGTCCCGCCCTTCGCCCAGACCCAAAACTACGTCGCCAAGATCATGGCCGAGTACAGCCGCACCCGGGGGACGGAGGCCGAGATCAAGCTCGACCAGGCCGAGGTGGTGGGCGTGCTGAGCGAGATCAAGGACGTCCTGGTCTCGATGTCGCGGGGCGACCAGACCCGCGCAGGCAACGGCGGGATCCAGCCGGGCCCGTCGGACTATGCGGTCTCCACGGTCGCGGCTGGGGCCTTCTGAGGAGCCTAGGAGATGCCTTCCCAGGATGACAGCGTCTACGGGTCCACCACAGGCCAGACCATCGACCTGACCAAGCCTGGGAGCCAGCAGTACCCCTTCAAGCCGATCCCCGAGACCGAGAAGCCGGTCAAGCGGTGGCCGCCCGTGTCCCAGAACCCGGACCGGCAGGTGGCCCAACTCAAGAAGTACCGGATCATCGATGTCGAGACCGGGGACCGGTTCGAGTTCCACGCCCTGCCCGACGAAATTTCCCTGTCGAAGGGGGTCAACTGGGAGCCGACCGAGATCCAGGGCCGGTCCTCCCCGCTGCAAGGCTACCGCTCTTCCCAGCCCGAGCAGTGCTCGATCCGGATCCCGATCCACGCCGCCATCGAGGCGACCGACAGTCGCACGGTCCAAGATGTCAAGGATGCCTGCGACTTCTTCCGGTCGCTCGCCTACCCGGACTACGACAAGGGCCTCATCAAGCCCCCGCACCGGGTCCGGTTCATCGCCTCGGGCCAGTTCACCCTGACCGGGGTCGTGGGCAGCGTGGATGTCACCTTCCTGCCCCCGCGGGACCCGGCCACGGGCATGTCCCACAACGCCATCGTCACGCTGTCCATGCTCGAGGTCGACGACTACCCCAAGGGCTACCAGGAGGTCCGCCCGGCCTCCTACAGCAAGCAGGGACAGACCCGGGCGACCACCTACGGCTCGACGAGCCTGAAGACGCTCAACCTCGTGACGAAGCGCAGCAACGTGCACGCTCCGGGGACTCCGCCCCCAGGCAGCAACGTGCACCGCCCGCCGGCTCGGACCGGAGGCGGGAAGAGCGGCGGCTGGTAGTCCTCCAAGGCCCTGACGATGCCCACCACCGACACCGAACTCGTTCCGGTCCAAGGCCTCAACGCTCCGGCCAACTCCCGCTTCCGGCGCTCCGGGCTCCTGCGCGACGGGGAGATCGAGTGGTTCGAGACCTACACCTTCCTGCCCGTCCCCTACACCGATCAGGATGTCTACCACGAGGTCCAGACGGGCGAGGCCGGGCGCCTCGACCTGCTGGCCTTCACCTACTACGGCACGGTCACGCTCTGGTGGCTGATCGCCGAGGCCAACGATCTTTCCTTCCCTCTCGCCGAGGTGGTCGCCGGGATGACTCTGCGCATTCCGCCCATCGACATGGCGTTCGACAGGGGACTGCGAGTCTGAAGTGTCCCTTGACTATTCGAAGACTCCCTCGGTCAGCCTTGCCTATGTCTTTGCGGAACTGAATGGGTGGAGTTGGTCGGGAAGAACTCCCGTCCGCAACGCCTGACCGGGTTTCAGTACTTCCGCAACGGCGAGGTGGGCGGAAGTACCGTCAAGTTGTCCCTTTTCGATCAGTATTGGCCCGAGATCGAAACCATCCTGCTCCAAGAGATCTCACCCATTCTTCGGTTCAAGTACGGGTACACCAACGGTGAGGTCTCTCCAGAGTACGAATCCCTCGCTTTGTCCTATAGCCCGAGGTTCAAGGCCCAAGGCATGGACATCCAGATCGACGCGGCCTCTCTCCCGCTCGATCCGGCGGTCAACGTCGCAAAGTCCCGACTTTGGCCCGAAGCTGCAAACCGGGAGGAGATGTCGATCTCGGACATCGTCAACTTCATCTGCGACGAACGCGGATGGAAGCGCGACGTGGAGGAAACCGCGCCTGTCGATGCCTTCGATTGGTGGGGTTTGGCCAAGAAGTCCCAAAAGCAGTTCTCCCAGAGCCAACAGAAGGACACCGAGTTCATCATCAACGAGTTGCTGCCCTTAGCCAAGAGCAAGAAGACCGGGCAAGGGGGTTACAAGTTCTTCTTCGAGGACGTGGCCGGGGCGACGGTCTGCCACTTCCATCCGCCCCGCTACGACCAGAAGGGCCCCTACCAGACCTTCACCTACATGTGGGGGGATCCGAACTCCGAGGTCATCTCCTTCGCTCCGGAAATCGCCCCGTCCCTCAACCAAGCCTTGGGCGGGGGTGCCATCGGGGTCCCGTTCATCGACGTGTCCACGGGGCAGTTCAAGACGGTCCTGGTCTCCAACCAGTCGACCACGACCAAGACCCTGCTCGGGGGCCCCCTGACGGTCGGGAGCCCACCCAGCCCGGATGGGAAGACCCGCTACAACGTGGTCGATGCCGCTCCGGTCCCCAACGAGGGCGTCGCGTTGGCTTGGGCTGCCAACCGATATTTCTCGATGAGCCAAGCGGTCCAGCGGGCGGAGTTGGTCCTCGTGGGCCAGCCGCAGTCCGTGGTCCACCGGATCATCCGGGTCAACGTGGTGATGCCCGGGGGCAAGCTCCACTACTCCTCGGGGCTCTGGCACGTCATGTCCATCACGGACGAGATCGCCGGTAGCTTCACGAGCCGCTACGAGTTGAACCGCAACGCCTACCCGGACGCTCCGGGGGTGGTCGGCGAACTGGGTGAGGGGACGGTGAACGAGTGAGGCAACTGCCCGTCCCCCGGTCTCCGGGGCTCAACAAGAGCTACCTCTCCGGTGCTTGGCGGGGCGTGGTCGAGTACAACCTCGATCCGCGGCGGGAGGGCCGCTGCAAGGTCCGCATCCCCCAACTGCACAACTCCGAGGAGGAGGTCCCGTCCTCCCACCTGCCGTGGGCCCGCCCGATCGCCCCGATGGGCGGCTACCACGATGGCGGCTCCTTCTACGTGCCTCCGGTCGGAGCCACGGTCTGGGTCATGTTCGAGCAGGGCTCGGCCCAGTACCCGCTCTACATCGGGGCTTGGTGGAAGTCCCCCGACGAGACCCGGGAGATGCTCACCAAGACGGATCCCTCGACGGGAAAGACCCTCCCCGAGGCTCCGATCTCGATGGGCACCTGGGCCCAGACCGTGGGCCCAGAGACCCCGCAGGAGATCCTCGCCGTCCCCTATGACCCGACGACGACCCTGATCGCCAAGTCGACCAAGGGCCACACGGTGTTGCTCGAGGACCGGGACGGCTACGAGGTCCTCCGGGTCATCGACCGAGCGGGCCAGGAGATCCGGCTGAGCTCGCCGGTCGACGACTTCAACAACCAGAACAACGCCGAGCAGCGGGGCCGCAAGTCCGCCGCCGACGGGGACCTGTTCGACTACGCCAAACTCGCCGGGCACGGGGCCGAGATCGAGATCGTCGGCACCTCGGGCTCGAGACTCCAGATCCGCTCCCAAGAGAACGCCGAGCAGGCCGAACTGCTCTCCACCTCGCCCGACGGGACGAGCTTCGCTGTCCTGCGCCTCAGCGGCGGAGAGGGAAAGATCGAACTTTCCGGCGGCTTGGCGGGGATCCAAGGCTTCCGCCTGCAGGTGGACCTGGGCACGGGCGAGGTCACGGTCTTCGCCTTGGGCGGGATCCGGGTCCAGGCCGAGTCGGTCTATCTCGAGACCGAGGAGGTCCGGATCCAAGGTGATCTTTCCGTCGACGGGGATCTTGCTGTCCGCGGGGATGGCTTGGTAGCCGGAAAGTTCATGGGCGGCTGACCATGAGTTTGCAGTCGGAAATTGACCTTCACGTCGTCACCCAGAAGAGCCGGACGGTAGTCATCGTCGGCGAGACGGGCGATGGGGTGATCCCGTCCCAGACCTACGTCGAGTTGCGGGACTGCACGGTGGGCAACCTCGACATCGGGGCGGGCTCGACGGTCCTGATCTTGGGCTCGACCGTGACGGGCGAGGTGACCCAAGACTCCGGCGGGGCCCTGACGATGGACCGGACCACGGTGACCAGCGCCGGAAAGATCGTGGTCACGGGCTGCCGGGTGACCCAGAAGTTGTGCACTCTCAACGGCCCGATCGAACTCTACGGGGCCTCCCTGCTGGACGCCTACGCCAACGAGCACTCCATCGCCCCGGTGGCCCTGTCGGTCCGGGAGGGCTCCGTTGCCGAGCTCCGGGAGGACACCTTCGACAACGTCGGGATCTGCCTCGACCTGAAGTCCGCCGCCAAGGTCAGCCTGCGCCAAGTGGAGATGGCGGCCACGGGCACGGTGGCTGTCCTCGAAGGGGGCTCGACGCTCGAGTCCTTCGGCGGGGCCTTCCAGTCCACGGGGACCTGTGTCTTCTTGGTCCAGGACGGATCCACGGCCCGCTTCGTCCGGCCGGCGGTCGTCGACCAAGCGGTCTCGGAGGTCCTGTTCGACGTGGACGGCGGATCCACTCTTGAAATTTCGGAGTGCGGGAACCTCTCCTCCACCGAGTTGGGGATCTCGGTCAAGGGGGCCTCGACCTTCATCCTGCGGCAGTTCGGCAACCTCGAGGCCCAACTCAGCGCGATCTTCGCCACGGAGGGCTCCAAGGTCGAGTTGCGCAACGGCGGGGACATCTCCTCGGTCGATGGGCATGCGGTCTGGCTCGACGCCGCCGAACTTTCCGGGATCGACTTGGGGCTCTTGTCCACCGAGTTGAAGGAGATCCTGCGGCTCGACAACACCTCGACCGAGGGCTTGCGCACGATCCTGCGCCTGAAGGGGATCGGCGAACTTTCCAGTTCGACGAAATATCCGGTGGTCTCCGGGGCCAACAACTGCACGGTGGAGATCGAGGACTGTCCGCTGGTCCTGAGCGAGGTCAGCTACGCCTTCCTGTTCGGCTCGGGGCTGCAGATGCGGCTGCGGTCGGTGGCCGAGATCGATGGCTTCACCTTGGCGGGGATCGAGGTCGGGGACGACGCCGTGATCGATCTTTCCATGATCACCCGGCTCGAGGGCCACGAGGGAGCGGGCCTGAGCACCGGAGCCAACTCCAAGTTGACGATGAGCGGGGTCACCCAGACCACGGGCGGGGGCCGCGGCATCGACATGGGGAGCAACAGCCACCTGCGGATGAACGGAGGTTCGGTCAAGGGGGTGGACTTCGACGGGATCCGGGTGGGCTCGGGCTCGACGGTGGAGTTGTCAGACTTCGGGTCCATCCAGACCGGGGAGACCGCAGAGCAGTTCCGGGCGGCTATCTACGGGGATTCGAATGTCCGGGTCATCCTCAAGTCGGGAACTGCGGTTGAGGTCCTCGGGACGGCGGATAAGTTGGGGATTCTCTTGGGCAGTGGCGGGTACCTCTATGCCCAAGACATCACCACCATCCGGGGCGGGGCCTCCCCGGCCATCCAAGTGGACGGAGGCAAGGCGGAGATCCTCGGCGTCGGCTCGATCTCGGGCAACACGGGTGTGAAGCTGACCGCCGGTTCCTACGGAACCTTCCAGGGGGTCGGATCCTACGGAGGGGGCGAGTACGGGGTCCGTGCCGTGGGCTCGACGGCGATCGTCTCCGGGGGGGCCTTGTCGGGCAGCTTGGGGGCGGCTGCGGCTCAGGAGGGGGGACACCTTTCCGTCACGGGGGCCACCCTGTCGGGCACCTCCGTCTTGGCGGACGATGGGTCCTACGTCGAGGCGGTGGGCTGCACCTGTTCAGGGGACGTCCTGGTGGCCGGTGGAGCGGCCTCCCTGCGCGCCTGCACGATCTCCGGCGGGGTGACCGTCACCACCTCCGGGGCGGTGACGCTCGAGGCCTGTGCGGTCACGGGGGCGGTCACCCTGACCGACTCGACCGCCCATGCGGTCCAGACCACAGCGGCCTCGTGGTCCGTGACGACCTCTTCCGCCCTGCTCGTAGGTTCTACGGGCACGGTCACCTACGTCTCGGGCACCGTCCTCCAGATGGACGGAGCCGGCAACCTGCTGACGTGGGCCAACTACACCTCGATCAAGAACACGACCGCCTTTGAAACGGTGTACACCTGACATGAGAAAAATCGCGATCTTTCTCCTCTTCGTCCTGGCCCTGCCCACCGTCTCGTGGGCCCAGAGCCCGGAGCCGGTCTCGAGCCTGACGGCGGCGACCGACGTCCTCGACACGGACCTGTTCTACATGGTCTGCATGACCTGCGGAGCTCCCAAGGGCCGGAAGGTGACGGGGAGCACGATGCGGGCCGAGTTGATCGCCGCACTCAACCAGGTCCTCGACCCGACCGCCGACAAGACCTTCTTGATGACCTCGAACATGATCCAGTTCAGCTTCACGAACCCGGTCCCGGCTGGGGCGTTCGAGGGGGCCTTCGACATCGAAGCAACGGGAAATTTCGGCTCTGGGTCTGGGGATCAGGACCTCGTCCACATCCACCAGCACACCGGCAACCCGGGCACGATGTTCGGGGTCCACATCCAGACCGAGGATCCGGACGCCTTCCCGCTCAAGGTGGTTGGGTTCCACTCCTCGGGGCTGGCGGTCCAGGTCGATGACGGGATCGAGACGGCCTCGAGGCTCCAGTTCGGGTCGGTGACCGCCGCCAGCGCGGTCTGCCTGCACTTCAACAGCGACCGGATCTACCACGACACGGACTGCGACGAGACCCAAGATGCCGGGGAGGAGTACATCGACGAGGTGGCAGGCACCCCGGACCACGGTTCCCTGACCGGGCTTGGGGACGATGACCACACCCAGTACCTATACCTCGCCGGGCGCGCGACCGGCCAGACCGCGACGGGCGGGACGGAGACGGAAGACAAGCTCACCCTGTACGGCAACTCGTTTGACGCCAACACGGGCGGGCTCGTCCTGGGCAAGGACTCCGCCCGGCTGACCGCCGATGACAGCCTCGCGGCCGATGCCCTCGAAGTGGGCCTGACCGGAACGACGGTCACGATGAGCGCGACGACGGATGCCTTCGCCGTGGTCTCGGGGACGGAGAAGGCCCGGATCGACGGGGACGGGGTGATCGGAACCGACTCCCGCCTGCGGGTGGGCCAGTCGGACTCCGACGCCAACTCGGCCTGCGTCAGTAGTTCTTCGGATCATCTCTACCACGACACCGACTGCGACGGGACGAAGGATGCCGGGGAAGAGTTCATCGACCAGACCGGGGGAGCCGTCGACATCGACTCGGTGACCGGCCAGACGGCGTGGGACACGGCCGCGACCAAGACCACCGCCGACCTGACGTTCGATGGGGTCGAGGCCGACTTCGAAGCGGGCACGGGGGAGGGCTTCCCGCGGCTCGCTCAGTCTACGACCCCGCCCTCGACCGCCTGCGATGCTGCCGCCGAGGTCGGGCGGATCTACTACGACGCCGACGCCACGGACACGATCGCGGGCGGCATCTGTACCTGCGACTCCAACGGCGAGGGCGGGTACGTCTGGGACTGCGCGATGGGCGGGACGACCGGTCTGATCCTCGACCTCGGGGACGATGGCTCCAACGAGGCGACGAACACGATCGAGCTCGCCACCACGAAGGACGACTACGCCGTGGTCACCAACCCCTCGGCGGGCAAAGCCCTGTTCGATTTCGGGAAGGTGCCTCCCTATCAGCAATACGACCCGGACCGTCGCCCCGGGTCGTGCGCCTACTGCGATGAGTTCCTCGGCGACGACGACCAGTTGACCTGGTCGTGGGGAAATCAGGGGACGGCGACGATCACCTACCAGCAGGACGCAGCCTTCCTCGACATCCCGGCGGGCGCGGGCGAGAACCTCCGCGTGCGGTGGATCACCGGGGCAGACGGGAGCGCGACCGACTGGGTGGCGACGATGAAGGTCGGTCTGCTCACCAAGGCGGCGAGCAACTGGATCGGGATCGCCCTCCTCGCTGCAGGCACTGAAGGCACGCCGACCGCGATTCGCTCCTGCGCGATCGTCGAGGACTCCTCGACGATGATCGACTTCGACCTAGTCCACGTCATCCACACCAACTACACGACGTGGTCGTCGAACCCGACCACGGTGGACAGCGGCTTCGGCGGCACCGGCCCGTACTGGGTCCGGATGCGCTACGTCTCCTCGACCAAGGCCTTGACCTGCGGCTTCTCGTCGGACGGCATCGCCTTCTACGAAGGGGTATCGCAGACCCTCCTCGCCCACCCGACGACCTCGATCGGCTTCGTCGCCAACGCGGTGAACGCCAGCGTCGCCCCGCAGCTCGCGGTCTACTACTTCCGGCAGCGGACGGACTCGGGCGGCACGACCGCCCCGTACCCGTCGGGGTCGTGACGATGCGCCGCGCCTCGCTCCTCCTCGCGCTCGCCCTGCTGGCGGCTCCGGTCGCCGGGCAGAACCTGAGAGAGTTGGCGACGACGAAAGACGACTACTCGGCCTGCACGGAGCCGACCGCCGACAAGCTGCTGTGCGACTTCTCCAAGGTCCCGCCGTACCAGCAGTACGACATCGAGCGGAGACCCTCGACCTGCGGGTACTGCGACGAGTTCACGGGCGACGACGACCAACTCACTTGGCGCTGGGGCAATCAGGGCTCCTCGACGATTACCTACCAGCAGGACTTGGCCTACCTCGCCACGGAGTGGGTCAACGGGACGAATATCCGGGCTCGGTGGACGACCGGGCCGGACGGCTCCGCGACCGACTGGGTGATGACCGCCAAGATCAGCAACTTCTTCGACGGCCTCAACCAAGGGATCGGGCTCGCCCTGCTCACCGCCGGCAGCGAGGCGTCACCGACGAAGATCTACCTCTGCTCGCACGAGAACCACGGCGGCGCGGCGGTCCTCGGGCAGCGCAATCTCACCGTCTCGGTCTGGAACAGCTACACCTCGTTCAGCTCCAACCCGACGCAATGGGTCCGCGTCACCAAGCGGCAGGGAGCCAACTACCTGCGGATGCGCTACGTCAGCTCGACCAAGGGGCTCTACTGCGGCTACTCGGGCGAGGGGCTCGTGTGGCTCGAGACGACGGTCCAGACGCTGTCGGCCCACCCGACGACCTCGATGGGCTTCTACACCACCAGCCCAGTCGCCACGGGGCCGCAGAACGATGCGTGGGTCTGGTGGTGGCGGACGCGCAGCGACTCGACGGGCACGACCGCGCCGTACCCTGCCGGAGAGTGACCGATGTGTCCTACCTACCCCCCGATTGGTACCGAAGAGGGCGGGATCCTCGGTACCGAGGAGGGTGGGGCTCTCGGCTACGAAGAAGTCATCCTCCCAGGCGGAGAACCCCAACTCAACCCCCAAGTCCTGACCGTGGGGGCCATCCTGACCCACGACGGAAAGCCCTTGGGTACGGTCGAGGCCGGATCCCCCCTGTCCATGCAGAACGGAGTCCCCATCATCCGGGTCGGGGACCCTGCAACTTGTTCGGAACATGGCGCGACCACGGTCGCTTCGGGGTCGCCTCTGGCGAGTGATTTAGGGCAGCCGATTGCTCGAAGCGGTGATCTCACGGCCTGCGAGGCGATCTTGATCCCCGCCGTCACCCCGGATGTCTGGTTCAGCACCTAGGAGACCCCTTGGCCACTAGCCGTATCCTGCCGCGCGATCTTTCCCGCCTCTCCAACGAGCAGGCGGCGAAGCGCGTGCTGGGTGCCGGGGCCCGGTTCCCCTTCCAGTTCTCGCCCAAGGGGGATGTCCGCCAAGTCGAGGTCACCGCCGGGGTGGAGAAGGTCCACGAGTCGATCTGGACGATCCTGTCGACCCGGAAGGGCGAGCGGGTGGGCCGGCCGACCTACGGCAGCGACCTGCCCCGGCTGGTCTTCGAGCCCAACGACGAGGTCCTGTGGGCCCAACTGGAGTTGGAGACGGCGGGGGCCCTGCAACTCTGGGAGCCCCGGATCCGGATCGTGCGGGTCTCGGCGGTCTCCGACGCGGCCTCGTTGCCGGTCGAGGAGTTGCTCCTCGAGTTGCGCACCAAGGAGTACGTCGAGGCCTTCCAGTCGGGCCACGTCATCGGCATCGTGATCGAGTACCAAGTGATCCGGACCGCCCAGCCGGGCATCTTCGTCTACCCGTTCGTCACCCAGACGGCGGCTCTTTCCTACGGGACCTAGCCCATGGGCAACCTGCCCCAAGTTCCCTACCAGGCCCGCGACATGGAGGCCATCCTCCAGCGGATGGTCGAGAACATCCCGGCCCTCACGGAGGGCCGCTGGACCGACCGCTCGCCCTCCGACGTGGGCATCACGATCCTGGAACTGCTGTCGTGGTCGCTCGAGGCGCTGCACTTCTACCAGGACCGGGCGGCCAACGAGGCCTTCCTGCCCACGGCCCGCGAGCGCAAGAACATCATCAACCTGTGCAAGCTGATCGCCTACCGGCTCGACGGGGTCACCTCCTCGACGGCGACCCTCGAATTTTCCGTCGCGGCCCCGGCTCCGGTCCGGATCGTGATCCCGCGGTTGACCCGGGTCACCACCTCGGGCGGGGACGAGTCGGTCCCCTTCGCCACGATCGAGGAGGCCTACCTGCTGGCCGGGGAGACCTCGGTCCTCGTGGCGGCCCGGCAGGGGACCCCCCTGACCGAGGCGATCCGGACCTCGGGCCAGCCCAACCAGAAGTACACCCTGGCCGAGGAGTTCGTGGATGCCCAGTCGATCCGGGTGGAGGTGGCCGGGGTGGTCTGGGAGGTCGTGGACTCCTTCGTCAACAGCCAGGCCTCGGACCGGCACTACATCGTGGACCTCGAGCCTTCGACGGGCAAGACCTTCGTCCAGTTCGGGGACGGCTTCTTCGGCGCCGCGCCGCCGTTCTCCTCGGTGGACAACGGCTCGATCTCGTACCTGTCCTCGCTCGGCCTGACGGGCAACGTCGGGGCCGCCACGCTGACCACCCTGATCGATACCCTCTACGACACCAACGACGATCCGGTCTCGGTGTCGGTGACCAACGAGGACCCGGCCACAGGCGGCGACGAGGCCGAGACGATCGACCATGCCCGGGTTCAAGCCCCCGCCGAGCTCTCGGCCCTCTACCGGGCGATGACCAAGTACGACTTCATGGCCCTCGCCAACGGCTACCCCGGGGTGGCCAAGTCCTCCTGCTGGGGCGAGGCCGAGGTCGATCCGCCCAACTACAACCTGTTCAACTGGGTCTTGACGGTGATCGCCCCCAACGGGGTCACCCGGGATGCCCTGATCCTCGACGTGGACTCCGGACAGCCCTCCGAGCCGCTCATCGAGGCGGTCCGGAACTTCCTCTACTCGCGCTGCACGCTGACCACCCGGATCAAGGTCTCGGGGCCCGTCTACCGCCCGGTCGTTCTGGGGGTCACGGTCTACCGGGCCAAGGAGGCCTCGGAGGTTGCCGTCAAGCGGGCCGCCGAAGACGCCGTGACCGACTTCTTCGCCTTCGAGAACGTGGAGTTCGGGCGCGAGATCCGGCTCTCGAACCTGATCGAGTTGCTCGACGCGCTCGATGGGGTCGAGTACGTCGTCTTCGACCAACTGGCCTTCAAGCCCCCGGGGGAAGAGCCCCCGGAGTCGGACGAAGTCGCGGAGTTCCTCGTCCTCAACCCGGACGAGTTGCCCTACCTGTACAGCTACACCATCACCGTCGAGCGGGCGACTCCGCAGCCGACCCTGCCCACGACGTACCCCAACCCGAGCGAAACGCTCCCGGAGATCTGAGGAGGACAAAGTAAATGGCGAACTCTCTCTACGACCACGGCCGCCGCAAGTTCCTCGAGGGGAACATCGCGTGGCTCACCGACGACATCCGCATGATCCTCGTGGACACGACCCTGTACACGAAGAACCTGGCCACCCACGAGTTCCTGACCTCGATCGTGGCCGGGGCCCGGGTGGCGGTCTCGAGCGCCCTCACCGGCAAGACCTCGACGGCCGGCGTGGCCGACTGCGCGGATGTGACCTTCACCTCGGTCACGGGCAACCCGTGCGCCGCCGTGGTCATCTACAAGCACACGGGGGTGGACAGCACGTCGCCGCTTCTGGGCTACATCGACACCGGAACGGGCCTGCCCATCATCCCCAACGGCGGCAACATCGTCGTGCAGATCTCCGAGGGTAGCGCGAAGTTGTTCAAGCTGTAGTCGGAGGACTGGGTAGCCGATGGCGCAGACCGTCCTGCTGTATCAGGACTTCAGCAACGATGGCTGGTACACGTCGACCGGCTCGACGCTCCGTCTCTACCAGATGGTCGACGAGGCCGTCCCGGACGACCTCGACAACATCAGGTCGACGGATGGCATCTGCATCCTGAAGTTCGATACGGCCTACGATCCGGGGGTCCACACGGGCCACCTGGTCCGGGTCCGCTCCAAGAAGTCCACCTCCGGTGCCTCGACCCTGCGGGTCTCCCTGCTGGAGGGCTCGACCTCCATCGCCTCTTGGAACATCGAGGAGACTCCGGGCTGGGTGACCAAGGAGTTGGCCCTCTCCGAGGCCCAAGCGGCGCTGATCGGCGACTACGCGAACCTGCGCCTCCAGTTGCGGGCGATCTCCGGCTCCCCCACCCGGCTCGAGCAGGTTTCATGGGCCCAGTTCGAGACTCCCAACGCCCCGCTCATCATCGTGCTGCCCAACGGCTTCGGCGGGGAGGAGTTCCCCCCGCTCGGAGGTGTGGGCCACCTCATCGGAATCGACTCGATCCAGACCGGGGAGTCCTTCGGAGCCTCCATCGTCGGCTCGGACCGGTTCGTGCCGACCTCGATCGAGTCGGCGGAGGCTTGGGGGACCCCCTACGTCGGCGAGACGGGGGTGATCCTCGTCGAGTTGGAGGGCTACGAGATCCCCTCCGCCGAGGAGTTCGGGGACTTCGACATCGGAGCCCAGTGGATCGCCCTGAGCTCGGTGGCCAGCGGGGAGGAGTGGGGCTCGATCACGGCGGCCGATACCCTGATCCTCGACTCGATCCTATCGACCGAAGGGTGGGAGTCGGACCTCACCTGGATCCCCGGTCCGGCGACCTTCGTGCTCGATTCCATCGAGTCGGCGGAGGAGTTCTCCGAAGACCCGAGGTTCCACACTTGGTCGGCCTTCTTCCGGGACAACCTGCTGCGGTTCCTGCCCATCGAGTTCGAGCTCCGGGACGAGTCGATCGAGGACCTCGAGAACTTCCTCGCCGTCGTCGCCCTGCCGCTCGATGATCTGAAGACCTACGTCGAGGAGTTCGATTCGATCTTCGACGTGGACTCCTGCGATCCGAAGTACCTGCCGCTGCTGGCCAACCTCATCAACTACCCGATCTCGGACTTCGATCCGGTCCCGTCCCAGCGCCGTCAGGTGCGCACGGCGGTGTCCTGGTACAAGTCCAAGGGCCTGTCCGATTCGCTGCGGGCGCTGTTCTACTCCTTCGGCTACGAGATCTCCGTCGTCGAGTTGTGGACCGAGGACTACAAGGACTTCTTCCCCTACCCCGGCACCTTCGTCCCGGTGACCGCGCCGGCGACCTTGGCGGGGAAGGTCTCGGATCCCCTCGAGATCACGGACGCCAACCGGACCCTGAGGATCAAGGTAAACCGGACCGTCGAGGTGCTGGTCACCCTCACCTTGGGCTCCAGGACCGCTGCCCAGATCGTGGCCGAGATCGACGCTGCGCTGGACCCGGTCGAGGCCGACTGCGTGCTGGTCTCCTCCCCGGGCAGCGAAGAGGCGCTCCTCGACTTCGAGATCTCGACCCGCGCTGAAGGGGCCGACGCCGAGTTGGAGTTGATCGAGACGACGACCTCGGTGATCCCCGACCTGAACTTCGATCACACCCAAGCCGTGGGAATCAACGCAGAGGTTCCCTCGGACTGGTCCGAGTTGCTGGAGAACGGCGGGACGTGGTTCAAGAGCCCCCACTTCGGAATCGAAGCGGCTCCGGTGGATCCCGACCAACTCATCACGACGGACGAGAGCGAGGAGTTCCGGGTCATCCGGGACCGGATCGAACTGGTCCGTCCGGCCCACACGGTGCTCGACTGGATCCGCCTGATCCAGAAACTCGAGGACGCCTTCCTCCACCTCGGCGACAGCCTGTTCGTCGGCACCTACCTCGACTTGTACGACACCTGGCCCTTGCCCGTCTGCTACACCCGCAACTCGGGTCACTACAACTACCTGCGGGACGGCGAGATCGAAGACCGGTCGACGGCGACCAACGAGGAGTTGTTCCACACCCGGCACCTGCCCACGCCGCTGCGCTACCGGGACGGGACGGTCTCCGGATCCGCCTCTCCGTACATCACCTTCTGGAACCTGAGCCGCAGCTACGCCAGCGGGCCGCCCCAGATGGCCGACCGGGGGACTTGGGGCTACCACTACCGGGGCGGCTACGGCTACTCCGCTTGGACCCGAGGCTCGTGCTCCGACTCGCCGGAACTCGAGGCCACCATCACCGGGACCTTCGAAGAGGAGCCGCAGGTGGTCGTGTTCCGCTCGGCGGGCCTCTACCACCGGGACAACCCGACGGACTATGTGCGCGATGGGACCTTCACGGAGTTGACTTGGAGGGGACAGTGCCAGTTCACCCGCCGGGGAGCCAACCCCGACCTGACCCGGGCTGTCTACAAGTCGATGCTGGACGAAGAGAACTACCTGATGTTCGTGCGGTCGGACCTGTCCGGGGTCTACTTCCGCGACTTGGTGACGCTCAACGACCCCGAGAGTCTGGGCATCTTCGACCAGATCCAGTGGCCAGGAGAACTGCCGTAAGGAGACCCCATGCGAAAGATCTTCCTCCCGATCCTGCTCCTGCTGCTGGCGGCATCCCCCGCCGTGGCCGAGGACTGCAGTCACTTCATCAGCGTCTCCCGCGACAACAACGGCACGGGAATCGACACGGGCACGGTCTCCGTCTACGACGCGGGGACCACGAACTTGGTCTCGATCTACTCCGAGGACACCTGCACCTCGGCCAAGAGCAATCCGTTCTCGACCACGGCCAACGGCAACTACGACTTCTGGATCGTGCCGGGCAACTACAAGATCGTGGTGGTCAAGGGCGGCGTCGGTACCTTCACGGCGGACAACGTCGCCATCGGCACCCAACTCCACGCGGACACGCATGGTCCGGGGGGAACGGATCCGATCTCCGCCATCGGCGACCACGGCGGCCTGACGGGCCTTACCGACGACGACCACTCCCAGTACGCTAGGTTGGCGGGCCGGGCCACGGGCCAGGACCTCTACGGAGACGCGACCGCCGGCTCCGACGGGGGCCTCCTCTTGGGAGCCGGGACGGGCAACACCAACAACCTGATCTCGATGACGGACGCGAGCACGGTGCTCGAGGTCGGGACCGGGGACACTTGGAACTTCCTAGGCAACGACACGGACGTGATCCGGTTCTCGGCGGCTGGGGCCGGTCACTTCGCCACCAGCGTCGGGGTGGGCAGCTACCTCGCGGCCTCGGCGACCTGCATCTCGGCCACTACGGATCGTCTCTTCGCCGACATGGACTGCGACAACACCAAGGACGCCGGGGAGTACTTCCTCGATGGCGACGTGATCGCAGCCGGCGTGTCCGGCGGGCAGACCATCAATGGGGGTACGGGGGCATCGGACGGTTTGGATCTCGTCTCCAGTTCGTCCGGTTTGAACGGAACCGAACTCATTCTGGGGTCGGACTTGGGGTCCCTCAATGCCTATCAGGGGACGGGGGATACCTTCCAAGTCCGTTGGCTGCCGACGGGGGAGGGAACGGTCTCCGTCACTTCCAGTTTCGATGAAGCTGGAGTCGTGGGGGTCAGGACTCGTCTCCGTATGGGCCACGCGACCGCAGACGCTTCGGCCTCTTGCGCCTCGATCTCGACGGACCGCTGGTACGGGGACCTCGACTGCGACAACGTGAAGGACGGTGGGGAGGAGTTCTTCGACAGCACGGGCACGGGCTACGCCACGATCAAGGAAGAGGGAACGAGCCTGACCCAGCGCGGCACGGTCAACTTTATCGGCACGATGATGACCTGCGCGGACGATGCGATCAACACCCGGACCAACTGCACGATGTCCACGGACCACGGGGCCCTGACCGGGAGGTCGGATGATGACCATACCCAGTACGCCTTGCTTGCCGGGAGAGCCGGTGGGCAACAACTGTATGGTGATCCTGTAGCTGGCTCTTTGATCCTACAGTCCTACCCTGGGTCCACCTCTTCTTCCGTGTCGCTGGAGGCTAACCGCATCACTTTTGATTTGGATGTTGGTGGGTCAAGCACATTCAATAGTGCAGATTTCAATGCCTCTGGCCTCGACTTCTACATCGAGTCGGATAGCGCCCTGACGGTCAATGAAACTTCTGGGAGCACGGAAAAGGCGAGGGTGGATTTCGCAGGTGTCATCGGAACCGACTCCCGGCTTCGGGTGGGCCAGTCGGATTCCGACGCCAACTCTACCTGCCTCTCGCGCACGTCGGACGCCCTGTTTCACGACACCGACTGCGACGGAACCTCCGATGTCGGCGAGGACAACCTCTCGACCGACGACGACGTGCCCGAGGCTGGGGACTTCACCGCCTTGCCGGATGTCTCGGGCCTGTTCCTCGGAGCGACCGAGTTGGTCGATGTCGCCGGGACCTCGACGCCGGGCAACACGGGGACGCTGACCCACTGGCTGTCGCTGCCCGATGCGGCGACCACGGAGATCGGCGGTACGCTGCCTGTCCCGCCCCACCTTCGGGGCCTGACGCTCGACCTCCACGCGATCTACACCGACAGCACCGTGGGCTCGGCCTGCAACTTCCGGGTGACCGGGGAGGCCAAAGCGGTGGCCGCCGGGAGCACCATCACGGCGGGGGGCACGACGACCACTTGGAACATCGCTAGGCCCTCTACTTCGACCACGAACACCGTGGGGACCTCGGTCATCGTGAACGACTTCACCACGACCTCCAGCACCCTGTTCGTCTCGGTTTCCATCGCCCGGATCGGGGGCGATGTCAACGACACTTGCTCGTCGATCGACCTGCGCGTGATTGGTCTCGCGCTCGAAGTGGCCAACTAAAAGGAGGCCCTATGTCCCCCGAACTCGTCATGACTGCGTTGATCTCGCTCGTCGCACCGCTCATGACCCAGTACCTGAAGCGGTTCACCTCGCTGGACGAAGAGAACCCCGGCGCCTTCACGACCTTCGCCACGGCGGTCAACACCATCATCTGCCTCGTCCTCATGGTCGGGGTCGCCTTCGCTTTCGGCTTCGAATGGCAGGAGTGGGTCCAGAAGGGGCTGGTCGCGGCGGGTCTCGGGACGACCGGCTACAACATCATCCGCGGCTTCCAAGGCGGCAATCCTCCGTCGCCGGGCAACTGATCGAAGGGGACCATGAACTGGGTCGACGGTTTCACCCTCCTCAAGGGCTGGATCTCCCGCTTCGGGTGGGCAGCCATCGGAGTCGCCGGGACGGTCTTCCTCGCCCAGCAGGGGTGCATCTTCCATAAGGAGCAGACGGTCTTCGTCCACGTCCCTCGGGTGGTCCAAGAGTCCAAGGTCTCGGCCTCGATCCCCGACCGGACCGTGAACTGCGAAGGGGAGTTGCTCGTCATCAAGAACCTGTCGTCGCTGTCCAAGAAGCAGGCCGAGAAGCTGGCCGAGTTGGGCCTCCGGCTGGACGAGGCCGGGCGCCTGATCGACGAGGCGGGCCGTCCGTCCCCGCCGCCCTCCGCCTTGGAGGGGCTCGAGCCCGAGGAGATCGCGGCTCTGCTCGACGAGGCCTCCCAGCCCATGGAGGTCCGGCTGCTCCGGCTGTTCGAGATCAAGGAGCAACTCCCGGCGGGCTTGGAGATCGCCAGCCTGCTCAACAAGTCGGGCGAGAACTACCTGAAATATCGGCCCCTGCCGGAGACGACGGTCACCTTGCCCCAGGCTTGGGAGTTCTACCTCGACGGGGCTTTCGGGGCCACCCAAGTGTCCAACGACCTGATCGACGAGTGGGTCCAAGAGCGGAAGTTGGCCGTCGGGGTCATGTACGATGGCCTGCGCTTCGCCCGGCTCCACCTGTTCAAGCCCTACCTGGAGTTCGGTGCACGAAGCCCGAGCGGGCTGTCGGAGGCCAAGCTGTTCGGTCAGGTCGGGATCCGCCCCACGCTCCGGATCGAACGCAAGAAGAAGGTAGCTAACCCCGCTCCGGGGCCCTGGAAGACCGTCCAATGACTAGGAAGTGAGTGAGGGACCCATGAAGTTCTCCGACCGGTTCAACCTGAAGTCCCAACTGTCGCGCCTGGCCACGGCCGCCTTCGAGGACAAGGGGGCCCTCCGGGGCTTCCTCGAGGTGGTCAAGGTCGACCCCCAAGGCCGGGATGTCGAGCAACTCTACTTGGGGGAGAACATCATCACCTACCAGGGCCGGTCTAACATGGCCCACCTGCTGGCGGGCGACGAGACGGTGGACCGGATCGTGTCCGAGCTCCGCTGCGGGGACGGGGGCCACGACCCGGGGGACCCGACCACCCCCCTGCCGCCCTCCGCCGCCGACACCGACCTGTTCGGCACCCTCATCATCACCAAGGCGGTGACCTACGACTTCCCGGACGGGGTCAACGGCATGCGGGTCCGGTTCACCGCCGACGTGGCCGCCAACGAGGGCAACGGCACGGGCAACCAGGCCTACTCCGAGGTTGGCCTCTACGATGCCTTCGGGGCCCCCACCACCAACCGCATGATGACCCACATGACCTTCGGACTCATCACGAAGTCGGACGCCTTCGGGTTGAGCTTCCGCTACATCATCCAAGTCTAAGGGAGCCAAGCGAATGGCCACCATCTTCGACGACCTTCCCGGCTTCGACCTCTTCGTCGAAACGGATGTCTACTTCCACACGGTCGACAACCGGCCCCTGTGGAACATCGGCAAGTGCCTCCACGCGATCAACGACGAGTTGGCCAGCGTGCAACTCAACGCCGAGGAGGTGGCGAGTTTCGTCATCCAGACCCCGGCCACGGGCGGCTTCGGCGGCAAGTACAAGGTCAACCTCGCCGGGACCATCGCCCGCGTCATCGTGAGCCAGGTGACCGGCGGATCCTCGGGCAACCACGTCTTCGACCTCAACATCAACGGGACGACCGCCTACACCACCCAGGGCAACCGGCCCACGCTCGCCTTCGACGACGCCGACGGCGTGGTCGTCGCCACCGCCCCGGACATCGTGGCCGTCGCTGCGGGGGACATCCTCTCGGCGGATCTCGACACCATCCAGGCCGGATCTCCGGTCTGGGCGCGGATCGACATCTTCCTCACGCGCACCTACGCCGTCCGGGACGTGGCCGACTACGACGTTGGCGGCAGCCCGCTGACGATCACCTACAACCCGTAGGATCGAGGGTACCTAGATGGCGATCATCACCAAGCGCACTCCCGCCCTCTGCGAGCAGTACGTCGAGACCGATCCGTACAACTACCTGACGGACAACCGGTACCCGGAGAACCTGCTCGAAGGGATGCTCGAGTTGGAGGCGGTCCTCGAGCCGCTCGAGGACGAGGTCGTCAACGCCCGCACCGTCGGGACGGTCACCTACGACAACCTCTCCGACCGGCTGGACGGCACGGCCTCCCGCTACCACTACCGGGTCGAGGGCATCGCGACGTTCCCGCCAGACTCCCCCGGAGCCGGCACCTCCTGGCTGGTGGGTGCCGAGCAGGCCTTCGGGGACTGGTACGGCCAGACCCCGAACAAGCTGGCCTACACCCCGGACGGCACGACGTGGCAGTTCTCCGACCTCATCGAGGAGGACTTGGTCTCGATCCGCGGCGACAGCGCGGTGGCCTACCTGAACCATTCCTTCGGGCGCAAGATGCCGACCTCCGTCACCCTGAACGGCTGGACGGGCAACGTCGGCGACATCGACGAGGGCTGCATCTCGCCCGAGGTGGCAGGCTCCCCGGGCATCTCCAACACGATCAACGGCACGACCTCGGACATGCTGGCCATCAACTTCCAGGCCTCCGGGGTTCCGCTCCTGGTCGGTCCGGATGCCCAGCGCTACTACGTCCTGCTGACCTACGACAACCCGACGATCACCAACATCACCCTGTACCTGCTTGAGGAAGGCGTTGCCGTGGCGACCTTGGCGTCCTACTCGGGCGGCAGCGTCCCGGCCAGCGGCACCACCGTGATGGTCGAATGGGACTCCGCCCTGCTCGCGGACCGCAGCGGCCAGGGAACGACGAGCCTCGGCATCGGGGTCCGGTTCACGACCTCGGCGACCTCGACCCTGACGATCGAGGCGGTCAACTGGCTCTACCCGATCGGCACCGGTCGCCCGGGCGCGATCTACCAGGTCTACTTCCCGAGCGGCGGCCTCGATCCGGTCCACACCTACACCATGGGCGGGACCCCGCTCGAGCGGTCGGCCTCCTGCAAGCTGTTCGAGGTCGGCTCCCTGAACCGGCCCGGCCACTGGAACGCAGTCCCCTACACCTCCGGCAACGACGTGGCCGTCGACCTGTGGCAGCACCACAACGTCCTGCACTTCGCCTCGGTGGGTGCTGGTCAGAAGCTCCTCCTGCCCTCGGTGGCTGCAGGCGGAGTGGTCGCCGGCTGCGAGGTCATCGTGGTCAACGGCTCGGCTACCACCTCTCTGTCTATCCAGATCGCGGGCACCGAGCAGTTCCTGTTCTCCAACGGGATCCAAGGGACGACGCTGAACCTGCCCCCGAAGCGGATGGTGCGCCTGATCGGCGGCCCGTTCGGCGGGGCGACCTACCACTACCTCGCGTTCTCGGACGGCGTCGTCGTCTCCGAGTAGGCCTAGGGGGTCCCCAGCTTCCGGACGGCCAAGATGGGCTCCGCCGGGGTCTGTCCCCGCCGGGGGTCCCGGTAGCCGTCGCAGTCCAGGTCGAGGTAGGTGTACTCGGTGCCCCCGTCGAGGTCTGTGGCGACGCAGGAGCCTCCCAGAGGCTCTCCCCGGTCCGGGCGCGGCCACCGCCCGACTTCGTCCTTCGAGACGGCGCTGGGCCCAGCCACGGGAGCAGGCGGGGGGCTGTAGTGGCTGGCAGCGGCCAAAGGGGGGCGGGGGGAGTAGAAGAGGGTGACCGACCCGAACCCGCAACCCATCCCCAGCAGGAAGCCGATCAGGAGGCCCCTACAGAGGGCTTGGAGCTCGGGGGTGTCGGGGATCACCGCTTGCCCTCCCCCCGAGGGAGCCACTTCGACGTGTAGGGGCCCTTCTTCCCCGCGCCGCAGGCGGGGCAGTGCTTGTCGCTGCCCGGGCGCTCGTGGGCCCAAGGGGTCTCGCTGATGTACCCGCACTTCCCGCATTTGTACAACTTGATCTCTTTCACTTCCCCTTCGCCTCCATCTCCTTCTTGGCCTCAAGCGAGTCCTTGCCGTGGTGCCCCAAGCGCTCGTGACCGTGCTTGCGGACACACGCTAGGCAGACGTGGTGGCCACACCCGTAGCAGTAGGTGTCGCTCCGGTGGCGAAACCTCTTGCCACACCCCCAGCACCGTTCGATCCTCTTCTCCCTCACTCCCCCTCCTCCCACGCGGCGAGAGCCGCCACGATCCCGTCGTAGAACTCCCCGGACTCTGCCTTCCACGCCGCGCTGCGCGGCTGCGGGAGGACGTTCGCGCCGACCTCGCAGACGCGGCTGCCCGCGATGCCGAAGGTCGTCAGGACGGACGGCTTGTTGTCCGGGGTCAGCCAGCGGACGCCGTAGAAGATCCCCGTGGCGGGGTCTGCGTAGACCTCCTCGACGATCCCGACGCCCTCGCCCTCGACGTGGACCCTGCTTCCGACCGGGATCATTGCTCTCCCTCCAAGGGGACGGAGGGGTTGGGGTTCATCTTGTGCACGTCGCTTGCGATCTGGCTCACGTTGCACCCGATCCAGAGCAGCAGCAGGCAGAGGAACACGGTCCCGCCAACGATGCGAACCTCTTGGACCTGTCCGTTCACTCCCCCTCCTCTCGCGCGGCGGCTCTCTCCCCCGACTCGATCTGCTTGAGCAGCATGACCAACTTGGACTTGAGGTCCAGTTGACACTTCTCGTAGTGCTTGCGAACCCCCGAATAGCGACCCGACTGGATCTCCGCTTCGATGCTCCAGAGCAGGTGCTCCACTTCGGTCGGTCTCAGGCGCAGGGAGTAGAGTCGTCGGGACATCACTCTTTCTCCCGCCGCTCGACCGGGCGCGAGGCGCGGAGGGCGGCGATGCGCGCGTCGAGCATCTGCAACAGAGAGCGGTGCCATCCGTCGCGCTCGACCGCGACGCGGACCTCCGGCATCAACTCCAGCAGCGCCTCCACCTGCGCCTCGTCGTAGGGCACGGGCGGGGCGAAGCGGGCGAGGGCGGCCACGATGCAATCGGAAACGTCAGCGAGGCCCCAGAACTGCTCGGGGCCGCCTCCGTCCATCGGGATTTCGTAGGCCGCGAGCTTTCCGGCGAGGAATCGCTCAGCGAAGTCGCGGACTTCCTCCCATCTCTCCTCGTCGCTCGCCTCCACCTTCGGCGCGGGCGGCGCATTCTGCCCTTCTTCGTACCCCACGCGGCCAGCAGCTTCAAGGGCAGCATGAAAAGTAGTGCAGAGGCGCCGATAGCGGGCCTCCCAATTTCCTTCGACCTTCGGAGCGGGCTTGCCCCACTTGGCGAGGGCGAAGCGACCGTTGAACACGGCGGCCCGCAGGGCGTCGCGGGTGATCTTCTCGCCTTCCCACCTGCGCTCCAGCAGGAGACACAAGGCGTCGAGAGCCGAGTAGATCGCGGGGTAGTTGTCGTGGCTCATGGGTTCCCTCTTCAAGCGGACAGCGGGCCGGAGATCCACTCGAGCACGGAGCCCGGAGGCTCGCCCTCGGCCTCGCTCCGGACGTACCAAGTGACCTCGTTGGGGGCAGGGTAGCCCACCCGGCGCCAGACGAGGATCCGGACTCCTTCCCGGCGGGCCCGGTCGGCGGCCTGCTGGATCGCGTCCTTGCGCATCCGGTCCTGGTTGGGGGTGTTCATCAGGAGGTCTCCTCGGTCTCGCTCGGGGGCAACAGGCCTGCCCCACGGGCCCAGTGGACGGTCCACACCGCGTGGATGTAGGCCCCGGCCTCGTCGTGCAGGTAGACCGCTTGGATCGTCCGGGCAAGCTGGCGCATGACCTTCTGGGTGCGCTCCTGCCGTTCGTCCAACGACAAGGTGGACGTGTCGTCCCACGAGCCTCCCCGGTAGGGGCGAGGGGAAAGGGTCACTGGGCGTCCCCCTCGACCGAGGCGTTCGGGACCACCAAGGTGTTGAGCGCGATGACGGAGTGGGTGGCGGATCCGTCGTAGACGACGGTCGCCGAGCCGCTGCCCTTCTTGAGCAGCTTGCCCGTGATCCAAGGCAGGTCGGTCAGGTGGAAGCGGCGGTTGCGGCGAAGCTGGTGAAGCGGCATCGAGGTCTGCACGGGGGAGCCTCCTATCGGGGCGGTGGTGTGCTCTCGATCCTGCATGCTGGAAGGATCCTACCTCGATTCTTCCAATCTGTCAAGTATGAGGTCAGACCTCGTCAACCTGGATCCCGGTCTCGGGGTCTTCCCATTCGACCCACTGCCCCGTGGCCTCGTCGTACTCCTCGAGACCCCCGGAGTTGCTGAAGTCCGGGCGGAGCCGGTTGCGGTGCTGGTAGAGGTCATAGGCGGCCAGCAGGTCCAGTGCCCGCTTGGCCTCCTCGACCGAATGGACGGAGACGACGAAAGGCGGATCCCCCGATCCGACTTGGGGGATCCACCACACCCGAAGGGCCTTGCTGCTCACGCCGCCTCCGTGCTCGCGATCTGCCGGGCCAGCCTCCGGAGCCAGATGATAAGCGTCCGGGGCGAGTCCTTGCGGCTGCTGGTCAGGGTGAGACCCCGAGGCATCCGCTTGTGGAACAGGGAGATGTGGCTGGAGCCGTCCATCGTGATCTTGACCCCAAGCCTCTTCGCGAGGGCTACAAGGTCTCGGAAGTTTGGGTTTCCGCGGGCGAGGAAGCGGAGAGCCTCTTGAGCTCTGCCCGCACGCGCCGCCGCGTCTTCTCCCAGTCGATGGACTTGCTGCGGCCCAGCTTGCCGTACCTCGTCTGGACCGCCTTGACCGCCTCGATCTCCTGCCGGAGGAACCGGACGAACTTGCCTTCCTTGATCGCCGTCAGGTTCAGCTTCTTCTTCCGGTAGATCTCGGACACCGTCGAGGCCCCCAGCCCCAATTCCTTGGCCGCTTCCACCAGGGACATCGTGTCGTCGGTCGGGGGGATCTGCGGACGGTCCCCCGGGGTGCTGTCCGTGGTCGAGGTCTCCCCCGGGGTCGGGGCTTTTGGGGCGGCGTCGGAGCCCTCCGCCGAGTCCGTGGGGTTGGCCTTCTTGGCCGCCTCCCTCGCCTTGATCGAGTTGAAGGTCTTCTTCAACTCCGACCACGAGACGCGGCTCTTCTTGCCCAACATCGACTCCTGCTTCACCAGCATCATGATGTCCACGTCCGGGTCGAAGTAGTAGCCGAGGCGGTCTCCGGGGAACGAGTGGAGGGGGCACCCCACGGCGTTCATCCAGCGGCGGATCCTGTTCTCGGGAACCTCGAGGAGTTCGGCGGTGTCCGCCAACGAGATGTAGTTCAGGTGCTTCTTCACCTTGGCCTTCTTCTCGACGACGGGAGCCGCTGCGGGCTCGGGCTGCGGCGGGGCGGTCTCGGGGACTCCCCCCACGATCTGGGGATGGGAGGGAAGCCGGTCCATCAACTGGGCCACCTTCACCATAGAGGCGGAGGGCAACGCCGGGGGCGGGCTGGCCTCCTTGACCGCATCGGCCAGCAGGCTGGTGGTGGGCCCGGGGTGGCAGCCCTTCTCGACGAAATACTCGGCGAGGAGAGCCAAGAACTTAGGGATGTCGCTCAGCAACATGATCGTCTACCTCCTCTTGGAATGCCCTTGCGGGCGGGGCTTGGGGGACTTGGTGGGGGTGAGTAGCTTCTGTTCGGGGGTCATCTTCTTCCAGACTTCGCGGCACTCGGGGCAGTCGTGATCGAACAGGACGCGGCCCTTGAGCGTGGAGGCCCCGAGCATGGTGTCGCCGACGTGAGCCCCGCAACGGGCGCAGGTCAGTTCGCCAAAGCAGGCGTGAACCACCGGAGGGTGGCCGAAGGCCGCGCACAGCATGGACTGGATCTGGCCCTTCTTCGCCGTCGAGAGGACGGCTCCGATCAACTGGATGGCGCGCTGCCGCTGATTCTTGGTCACGGTCAGTCCGCCTTGCGGCGACCGAACAGGCGGTTGAGGGACCTCTCGCTCGCGACCATGCTCTTCACGTCGGCGAGACGAAGGCCACGGATCATGGCGTAGGGGATGCGGTAGCCGTCGCCGGCGGGGACGTGCTGGAGGATCAGGGGATTCGTCGAGACGACGGCGTAGATCGCCTTGCCGTCACCGACACCGAAGCGGAGGAGCGGGGTGCCCTTCTTCTGGATGGCGTCGAGCAACTTCTGCTCGCGGTCGTAGTCGGCCCGCCAGTCGTCCGTGTGGATCGGGTTGTACCCGGCTCCGAAGCACGTCATGCAGTGGCTGCGGACCTTCGCTCCGGCGAGTCCCTTGGTGGGCTTGCCGGTGCCCTTGCAGGCAGGGCAGATCGACCGGAATCCAGGGTACGGGTGGGGGTGCAGTTGGGCCATGGTGTCTCCCTTTCGTGGCGGGTAAGAGGTCTAAGCCTCGGGTGCCATAGTGGGAACGGTAGCAAGTCCGTTTGAGTCTGTCAAGTCCCCCCAAGGGGGGGTCTGTCAAGTGTACTGTTGTGTACTACTACGTACTACTGCGTACTCCTGTGGACTACTGCGTAACCTCGGCCTCGGGCTCGGTGGGCGCTTCGGGCGGGGGAGCCTTCTCGCCACCGGTCAGGATCGTCTCCCGCAACTCCTCGGGGACATCGAGCAGAGCCAGCAACTCGCGGCGACCCTCGAGCGGCATGGGGTCCGGGTTGATCGGGCCGAGGTGAGTCACGACCCACTCC
>Ga0113563_10000007_pt1 | contig 66094 bp, 56 predicted proteins | sample Mud3Dept3metaG_FD_80117 | JGI IMG/M metagenome (GOLD analysis project Ga0113563, IMG submission 80117) | Freshwater wetland microbial communities from Ohio, USA, analyzing the effect of biotic and abiotic controls - Mud 3 Core 4 Depth 3... | ecosystem: Environmental > Aquatic > Freshwater >... | reverse complement strand
TTCACCGTGGCCCACACGACCTGCATCAGGTTGGGAAGCGCCACCGGCGCGTCGGTGTGGCTGGTCGCGTGCAGGCCCGTGTCCAGGATCGAGCGCATCGGCGAAATCAGTGCAGCCTGCTCCGGGCCAACGATCTGCTTGTACCAGTCGCCCCAGTAAAACGTGTGCATCGGGAACATCGAGGGAAAGATGCCGAGTGATTTCAGCTCCTGCACCTGGTCCGGGCGGATGAACTGGCCGTGGATGAGAATCACCTGGCCCGGCCTGACACCATGTTTCGCGACGACCGGCTTCAGCGCCTCGAACAACTGGTCGATGGCGGCATCGCCGTTGGCGTGGACCTTGACCGGCCAACCCTTGGTGTAGGCTTCGTCGAGATAAGCCTCGACCTGCTTCGTATCAGGAATGGCCGGATAGCCCTTGTAGCCAGGCTCCTGACCATCGGGCGGGATCAGGTAGGCGACGCTGCGCCAGGCCGTGCGGCCCTGCGGCGAGCCGTCGAGCGTGATCTTGAGTCCGGCGAGACGATAGTGGTTCGTGTACGCCGTGGCGAAGCCACGGTCGACCTCGCCGCGGTTGGAGTAGTCCATCCAGCCGTTGAAATCGATGTCGAGGAGCCCGCGTGCGGCGGCGTTCTCCATGTCCGCGTGCATGGCACCGAACATGCGGCCCTCGTTGGCGGTGGTGTACCCGTAGCTCTTGGCCATCTCGAGGCCGCGCTTCAGGAAAGTGTCCTTCCCTTCCTGGGTGGTCGGCGTGAGGAATTTCACCATGTAGGGCATGGCGGCCAGTTCCTCGAGCACCCCGTTCGGGGTCCTGCCGTCGGCCTCGCGGCGGATGACGCCACCTTCGGGGTTGGCCGTGCTGGCGTCGTAGCCAATCATCTTCAAACCGAGCGTGTTGACCGCCGCGAAATGGCCCGAGATGTGCGTGGCCATGACCGGGACCGTCGTCGAGACCTTGTCGAGATCCTCGCGCGTGGGATGGCGGCCGAGCAGGGCATCGTCGTAGCCTATGCCGAAGATCCACCCGGTCAGGGCGACGTCCGGCCCGGCGGCGAAGGTCTTCAGCCTGTCCACGAGGTCGTCGATCGTATTGACGGTGCCGTCCGGCGGGGCGAGCAGATTGGCGCCGACGGCCTGCGTGCCGAACTGCTGGGCGTGCGCATGGCCATCGATGAACCCGGGCATCAACGTCTTGCCGCCGAGGTCCTTCATCACCGTGCCGTCGGCCTTCTGCTCGAGCGCGTCCGCCTTGCTGCCTATGAACGTGATCTTGCCTTCGTCAACGATGAAGGCTTCGACGGTGGTGGGCTGATCGCCCTCCATCGTCACGATGGGGCCGCCGAAGACGATGAGGTCCGCGACCGCTAACGGGGTCGTGTCGGCAGGTTTCTTGCTGCAGGCAGCCAGTACGAGAGTGGCGACGAGAATCGAGGCAATGGCCGGGCGGCGGGTCATAGGTGCTTCCTTGTGTATGGACCGTGGCTCCGCTGAAGGCGGTCGCCAGGATTGACGAGTGAAGGCGCCGGCGATTCACACGCCGATCACACGCAGCCGTTGCCGCGCGTGCAAGTGATTGATTGAAGATCGGATCGTGCGGCGGTCACGTGGGTTCGATCCCCACCACCCGCTCCGCGTGGAGATCCAGCTGAGCTAACGTCAGTCAACTCCAGCCAAGGTGTCCCGGGAAAATTGCGCATCCACCGGGCGGTCTTGCCAGGCCTTCATCGTGCAGAAAGGCCCCGCCGTAGCGGGGCCCGGGCTCACTGTTCCAGTCGCGCTCAGGGTATCGGGTAGAAGCGCACCTGCACGTTGTACGCGCCGGTCGTGTCTAGGTCCCACAGATAGCCTACGAAATCAGCGATGTTGAACACCCACTTGTCCGTGTACTCGTTGCAGGTGGCCTGAACTTCCACTGTGTCCACCGGACACACGCCTTCCACCGGAAGCGAGCAGTTCACGTAGTTGCCCGCTCCGTCGGTACCACAGCACAAGGTCGTGTTCGCCAGCGTTAGGTCGGTGGGCACGGAGCACACGAGTCCGGACCACTCGAACATACCGGTCAGATTCGTCGCTTTGCGAACGCCCTTGTCGGTCGAACTCGTCCGCAGGATCGTGACTTCCTCTTCTCGATAAGTGGTAACCGTGCCGTCGGACTCGACTTTGCCCACCAGGATCAGGTCGTTGCCGGCCTCGTCCTGGACGTACTCGAATCCGCCCTGCTTGAAGGTCACGGTGGGTTCGCCGTCGCTGCCCGGCTTGCCCGTGATCCGGGCGTACACGGCATAGCCATTGGCACTGGCGGGAAGCCGAAGCGTCGCGCCGTCACCCTGCGCCGCGCCTAAATCCGGGAAGCTCTGCGTACACCAGTCGGTCACTTCCAGTTGAGCCGTCGTCGTCGCGCCACGCGGGCCCTTTGCGCCCGATTCCATCAGGATCGTGATCGGGTCATTACCCTGTACGCGCGGAAAAAAGATGACGCCGCCGTACAGCTGGTTTCCTGCGAGGTCGTATTCCGCCCCCGGGCAGGCGAACTCGGCCTTCTTGCCGATGATGTTCAGGTTGAAGTGCGACCCGCTCGGAAAACCATTGCCGAATGGCAGGCCCGACGAGTCGACAGGCTTCGCAGCGAATGCGGGAGTCGCCGACAGCGTAACGCCCAATGCCAGCGTCGAGGTAATCAATCGTGTTCTCATCAGGTACCCTCCAACTGTGGTTGCACCCCGACACGCCCGGTCAACGCAGGAGCTGCGACGCGGACGGGCCGGTCCGTTGCGAGGGTCGCCGAATGTCGGTTCGGTCCCCGACATCCGAGAGTTGCGACAGGATCAGTGCTTGCGGGCACTGACACACTGCCATCAGGTCTTCGGCACCCGGCGATCATGGCTTCCGGAGAGGAAGCTGTAGACCCGTGGTTTTGCGTCCGCAGCTTTCGCTGCGTTTGCCTTTCTCGGACCCTCGGACGAGCCCTGCGGCTCGCTGCAGAGATTCTAGAACGGCATCGGGCTTCTGTGAGCCAATAACCAGTGGACATGCCCGACGCGTGGACGCCGTCACGGTAATCGACATATCCATTCGGCGGGAAGCGGACATAACGCCGCGGTCCTGGTGGCCCAATCCCGATTGACTCCGCACGGGCGAAGTCATGCGCGCCAATTCGCGCTCACACGCCCATCACTCGCGGGACCGGCGCGCCTCGAGTGACGACAGCGTAGTGCTGGTCGTTGATGAATCTGAGCTGGCCGCTCGAGTGGATGACCTGTTCGCCGATCACGACCGCCGGGGCATCCGCCCGCGAGACGTCGACGAGTTGTCCCGTGATCACCGCCGTCGGTGGTAGTGCGATGCGCTCGCGGTAGGTCACCGTCCCCGTGACCATGGCGGGCGCCGCGGCGGCGTCCTTCGGCACGGCGGTCGTCGCTGCGCATCCCGTCAGAACCAACGCCGCGAGCGCGATAAGTCGATTGTCCATGAGTCCGTCGTCGATGCTGAATAGGTGAAGCGCGAGGCCTGTTGACAAGATCCTGCGATTCATCTCTCACCCACGTCCAGAGGGTGAAATGGGCTCCGCCGAGGCGCTCTTTGCAGCGATGCTATCAGGCCGATACGCCGATGGGACTGGCGCGAGTATGCTGTGCGGCGGCACGAGGCCGTGCCGCCGCCCCCGCCGGTCGCGGGCCCGAGGTTGCAACCATGCGCCGCCACCAAAACGTACCGTCGTGGCTTTCGTTGCTACTGCTTGCCTTCGCCGCACACGCACCGGCAGCACCCACCGCGCCGCTGCCCGCAGACACGCCGAGCCGCACGGTCGAGGGCAACACCTTCATTGCGCCGGCTGGCTGGACACTGAACGTGCGTGGACCGATGACGCTGCTCGAGCCGCCCGAGGGCCGATCTGCCCTGGCGCTCGTGGACGTGCGCGCGCCCGACGCCGACGCGGCGGTGGCGGCCGCGTGGAAGGCGTACAAGCCCGACGCCGGCTGGCCACTCAAGGTCGTCACGCCGGCGCCGCCGCGCGATGGCTGGGCCGACCGCATGACCTATGCGTACCAGACCTCGCCCAACGAGAAGCGCGACGTGTTCGCCGACGTACGCCGGGCCAACGACGTCTGGACCGTCTCGATCTACGACATGGCGCAGGACGTGGGCGAGAAGCGCGCTGCGCAAGTCGCGGCTGTGTTCGGGAAGATGCTGCCGAAGGGCTACCAGCGCGAATCCTTCGCGGGACGCAAGGCGCACGCACTCGATGCCGCCCGCATCGGCGAGCTCGCGCGCTTCGTCGAAGCCGCGATGCGGCTCAGCAAAGTGCCGGGCGTGTCGGTGGGCCTGTACCAGGACGGCAAGGTCGTGTTCGCGGACGGCTTCGGCGTGCGCGAGATGGGCAAGCCCGCCCGCCCGGACGCCGACACGCGCTACATGATCGCCTCGAACACCAAGGCGATGGCGACGCTGATGCTCGCGCGCCTGGTGGACCAGAAGAAGTTCACGTGGGACACCCCTGCGGCGAGCCTGCTGCCGTCGTTCCGCCTCGGCGACGCCGAGACCACGCGCCAGGTACTCGTGAAGCACCTGATCTGCGCCTGCACGGGCATGCCGCGACAGGACCTCGAGTGGCTGCTCGAGTACCGCGACCTGACGCCCGAGGGTGCGATGTCGCTGCTCGGCACCATGCAACCGACGAGCGGGTTCGGCGAGTTGTTCCAGTACTCGAACGCAATGGCCGCCGCGGCCGGCTTCATAGGAGGCCACGTCGCCCACCCGTCGCTGGAACTCGGCGCAGCGTACGACCGGGCCATGGAGGAGCAAGTGTTCGGGCCGCTGGGCATGCGCGACACCACGCACGACTTCGACCTCGCCCAGCGCGGCAACTTCGCCGTGCCGCACGCGCCGACCATCGACGGAGCGCCGGCGCTGGCCGTGGCGGCGGTGAACCGCTCGGTCATCCCGGTGCGGCCGGCCGGTGGCGCGTGGAGCACCGTCGACGACGTGCTTCGTTACGTGGCCATGGAACTGGCGGACGGCCGACTGCCGGACGGCAGCCGCTACATTTCGAGCGACACACTGCACGCCCGCAGCGCGCCGCAGGTCACGGTGAGCGCCGACGTGACCTATGGCATGGGCCTGCAGGTCAACCGCATGTATGGCACGCCGGTGGTGCACCACGGCGGCGACATGATCGGCTATCACAGCGACATGATGTGGTTGCCTGAATACGGGGTCGGCGCCGTGGTGCTCACCAACGGCGATCCCGGCTGGATCATCCGCAGCGCATTCCGGCGCAAGCTGCTCGAGGTGCTGTTCGACGGCCGACCGGAGGCCGACGCGACGGTGTCCGCGCTCGCCAGTTCTTACTTCGAGGAACTCGCGGCAGAACTCCGGCTGCTCACGGTACCGGCCGACCCCGCCGCCGCGGGTGCTCTGGCACCCCGCTACGCGCACGCTGCAGTCGGCGAGATTGCGGTCCAGCGCCAGGGCAATGACCTGCGCTTCGACTTCGGTGAGTGGGCCAGCGAGGTGGCAACCCGTCGCAACCCGGACGGGACGACGTCGTTCATTACGATCGTGCCCGGGTTCTCAGGCCTCGAGTTCGTGGCAGGTCAGGCGGGCGGCAAGCGCACGCTGACACTACGGGACGCCCAGCACGAGTACGTGCTGGTGGAGCAATAGCAGAGGACGGGAAAGCCAAATGCCGCAGCGTCCGCCATTGGGGCCTGCCGGGAGATGACTCCCATTGCCCCTCGATGGCATCGCCGCCCGGGATGGCCCCGGCCAATGACGCGCTTGCACTCAACGTGGCTGCCACGTCGACGACGGCTACCGGATTCGCTGGCCGGCGATGGAGCGGTCACGCTTCAGCCCAGGAGCAATGGCCATGAGCGCAGCCAGCACCTGCAGGCTGAGGCCCACGTCGAGGGGCTCGGGTTGTGAACTCAGCATGACGATGACGAGTTCCCGGGCCTTGTCCATGTAGACGAGCTGGCCGTGGATTCCGATGGCCAGCATCAGCGGCGGCTCGGAACTGGCAATCCAGACTTGGTTGCGATAGTGCCAGCCCGGCATCACCTGGCCGTACTCACCCTTCGCGAAGCAGTCTCGCGAAGTGCTGTCGCCCGCGACGGTGTCGGCGAGCCAGGCTGCCGGGACGATCTGCCGTCCGCCGAGTCGGCCCTCGTTGATCATCATCAGGCCGAAGTTGAGCAGGTCGCGGGCGGTGGCGCTCATGCCCGCGCCGACAAACGGGAACTGAGACCGGTCCACGACGATGGTCGCGTCGTGCTCGGTGGCCAGCCGGGACCAGAGCTCCGTCTCCAGCAGCGTGGCCAGGCGCCCACCCATGGCCCGCTCGAGGACCAAGCCGAGGACGTTGGTGCAGACGGTTCGATACTGGAACCTGGAGCCGTTCTGCATGTCCTGTCCGTCGAGCGAGCGGGCGTACTCCAGCAAGGATGGCGGAGTCCGGTCATCGACCAGTGCCGGCCGCCAGCCCACCACCGCGGACTCCTTCCAGAAATCCGTGTGCGGATCCGAATAGTCCTCCGAGTACCGCGCCGCCGCGGTCATGTCCAGCAGGTGCCGCACGGTCGTGCCACGCCAGGCGGAGCCGTCCAGTTCCGGGAGATATCGAGTGATCGGCGAGGACGTCTCCAGTTGCCCGCGCTCGACGCCGATGCCGGCCAGCATGCCCACGAAGGACTTGGTCACCGAATTCAGCAGGTGGGGCGACTGCGGGCCCGCGCCGTTGAAATAGTGTTCGGCGACGATGCAACCACCCTGCGCCACCAGTAACGCATCGCAGAACGCACGCTCCAGCATCGCCGCAACCGACCCGCGTTCGCCGTCGGGTGCGTCGTAAGACAGCTGCAGTACGGACCCCTCCGCATGCGGCAGCGACAGCGGCGACCCCGGGCCGCGCGCGAGCCGGCAGGTCGGAAAGAGTTCCTGCACGTGCTGGAAGCTCCAGCGGTTGAAGGGTGCCGTTCCCCAGTTGCCGGTCGTCACGTCACGGGCATTGAGCATCTTTCTTCTCCGCAGCGACCTCGGGTGCAGCGTCCCGCCTTTCGACCCGGGCCGCCACGTGCTTGTGCCAGGGCGTTCCCGCAATCGGGTCGCGGTCGTCGACGGAGGTGAGTTCGTTCAGCGCCACTCCGCAACGGACGAGCGCACCGTCGGCGCGGCGATAGTCGATCCCATGGCCATTCGGCAGCGAGACGTGCCCCGGCTGCAGATCGTTGCTGATCTCGACGGGGGCCTGCGTGCTGCCACGGCGAGTCGTGACGCGAACCCAGTCGCCGGCCGTGCAGCCGAGGCGAGTTGCGTCCTGCGGACTGATTCGAAGCGTGCCGAAGGGTCCCTTGCGATGCCAACCGGGATCGCGAATCGAGGTGTTGCTGGTATCGCTGCGTCGCTCGCCCGCCGAGAGCACGAACGGATACTTCGCATCCGGCTGCGGTCCGCCCGCATCGAGGCTGGCAAGCTCCGGCATCAACTCCGCGATGTGGAGATTGATTCGATGGTCGGGGCGCCGCACCGCCTGCCAGCTCTCGGCATACTCACTGACCGAGAAGACCACGCCTGACGGTGAGCCGACGATCGCTTCGAACAGGTCGTTGCCGGCTCGCAGGGCCGGGCCGCCGAAGCCTGCGCGTCGCGCCGCGACCGGATTTCGCCGAACGTACATCTGGCAGATGCCCCACAGGGCCGCCGCTGCGGTCATGCCGGCCGGCAGGTGCCGCGCGAGCGTCCGGTACAGCACTACCGGCGCGTAGCGCGCCACTTGCCCGTCTCTCTTCGACTTCCACGCGAATGCGAATCCGAATGCCGTCAGCCCGAAACCCGATGCGCGCCTCAGCAGGCGGTAGTGGCGGTCGTCCAGTTCGCCGAGCGCCTCGACTAGCCGCGCGTGAATCTCCGCTTCGGGCAGCGTCCCGGGCCGCGGTTCGAACAGCGGTTGTCTCAGGTGAAACCCATTGCGCGGGAACTCGAGGTTGAAGAACGTGGCCTCTGCTTTCTCGAACTGGCTCGACGCCGGCAGGACATAGTCGGCCTGTGCCGCGGTCTCGGTCATCGCGACGTCGATGACGACGCTCAGTTCGAGCGCTCGCATGGCCTCGCGCATGCGCTGGCTGTCCGCGAGCGAGTGCACCGGGTTCGCGCTCTCGATCAGCATCGCCCGCAAACGCTTCGGGTGATCGGTGAGGATCTCCTCCGCGATCACGTTGCAGGGAATGAGGCCCATGATGATCCTGCTCCCGGTGACCGGACTGCGAGCTCCGGGTTTCGGGGCCGCCTTCGCCCCCTCGGGCAGCACGGCGACGGATTCCGGGGGCTTCGCCCGTTTCGATTGCGAGAGCCCCAGCAGCGGCACGAACGCATTGTTGGTGCCCTGCCTGGCGTAGTGGCCGGTGAGCAGCCACACCAGCCGGTTCAGGTAACTGACGAGCGTGGAGTGCCGGTTCATCTGCACGCCGAGGTCCTCGATCATCGAGGCGCTGTCGGCGCGGGCGATACGCTCGGCCACCCGGCGCAACAGCGCTTCGTCGACGCCGCAGAGCGCCGCGTACTCCGACACCGAAACTCGTTGCAGGGCTTCGGCCACCGGCGCGTACCCGGTGGTGTGCTCTTCGATCCAGGGTCGGGCGACGAGGCCGTCCTGCACGATGATGGCGGCAAGCGCTGCCAGGCACCACGCATCGGTCCCGGGGCGCACGGCGAGGTGGAAGTCCGCCATCGCCGCGGTCTCGCTGCGCCTCGGATCGATGACGATCAGCGCACGCGCCGGATCGTTCTGGATCTCACGCAGGATCACGCGGGTGCGAGCGAAGCCATGCGACTGCCACGGGTTCTTGCCGACGAAGACGGCAACCTCGCAGTGTTCGAAATCGCCGTGGATGCCGGCGCCCATCATCTTCCCCTGCACCCAGGCTTCGCCGGTCTTCTCCTGTGCCAGCGCGTTGGACCGGTACTGGATTCCTAGTGCCTTGATCGTGCTGTCTGCATAGACGCCGCCGAGGTGATTGCCCTGGCTGCCGCCGCCGTAGTACAGGATGCTCTCACCGCCGTGCCGGGCCTTGATGGCCGAGAACTTCGCGACGATCTCGCGCATCGCCGTCTCCCAGTCGATGGCTTCGTACGTGCCGTCCGGCTTCCTGCGCATCGGGCTGCCGAGACGGTCGGCGCCGTTCTGGTAATAGTCCATCCGCTGCGACTTCTCGCAGACATAGCCTTGCGACACGGGATGCGCCTTGTCGCCGCGCATGCGGACGATTCGACGACCGTCGGTCTGCACCTCGAGCCCGCAATTCAGCGCGCAGATGATGCAGGCCGTCTTCCTCCACGCTGGTGAATCGGGCGCGTTCATCTCGAAACGTCCTTCCCGGCTAACGCCAGATCGAAGCGATCCAGGTTCATCACCTTGCTCCACGCCGCAACGAAGTCCTTCACGAACTTCTGCCGGTTGTCGTCACAGGCATAGACCTCGGCCAGCGCTCTGAGCTCTGAGTTCGAGCCGAACACCAGGTCGACTCGCGTGCCCGTCCACTTGACCCGACCGGAGGAGCGATCCCGTCCTTCGTACACCCCCTCGCTTGAAGAGGGCCGCCACTCGATGCCCATGTCGAGCAGGTTGACGAAGAAATCGTTCGTCAACGTGCCGGGCGCGCTGGTGAGGACGCCGTGCCTGGACTGCCCGACGTTGGCGTTCAAGGCACGCAGGCCGCCGACCAGCACGGTCATCTCGGGGGCGGTCAGCGTCATCAGCTTGGCGCGATCCAGCAACAGTTCCTCGGCGGGAGTTCCGAGGCCCGCACGTAGGTAATTGCGGAAGCCGTCGGCCACGGGCTCCAGCGGGGCGAACGACTCCACGTCGGTCTGTTCCTGCGAGGCGTCCGTGCGCCCGGGCGAGAAGGGCACCTTGACGTCGTGGTCCGCCTTCTTGGCGGCTTCCTCGACCGCGGCGCAGCCCGCCAGTACGATGAGATCGGCCAGCGAGATCTTCTTCCTGCCGGCGTGGACCTCGCTGAACGCCTCCTGGATGACCTCGAGCTTCGTCAGCACCTTGGCCAGTTCGACTGGCTGGTTCGCCTCCCAGTCCTTCTGCGGCGCGAGGCGAATGCGCGCGCCATTGGCGCCGCCGCGCTTGTCCGAGCCGCGGAACGTCGCTGCCGACGCCCACGCGGTGGTCACGAGTTGCGGGATCGTCAGGCCTGACGCGAGCACCTTGGCTTTGATCGCCGCGACGTCCTGCTCGTTCACGAGTTCGTGGTCCACCGCAGGCACTGGGTCTTGCCAGATCAGCTCTTCGGCGGGTACCTCGGGACCGAGGTAGCGGGCGCGCGGGCCCATGTCGCGGTGGGTCAGCTTGAACCACGCGCGGGCGAAGGCGTCGGCGAACTCGTGCGGGTTCTGATGGAAGCGCCGCGAGATCGTCTCGTAGGCCGGGTCGAAGCGCATCGACAGGTCGGCCGTGGTCATCATCGGCGGGTGCGTCTTCGACGGGTCGTGGGCGTCGGGGATCATGTGGTCGGGCCGGACATTCTTCGCCACCCACTGGTGAGCGCCCGCCGGGCTCTTCGTCAGCTCCCACTCGTAGCCGAACAGCACGTCGAAGTAGCCCATGTCCCACTTCGTCGGGTTCGGCTTCCAGGCGCCTTCGATGCCGCTGGTCGTGCAGTGCACGCCCTTGCCGGTGCCGAAGGCGTTCTTCCAGCCGAGGCCCATCTCCTCGATGGGGGCGCCTTCGGGCGCGGGGCCGACGAGCGCGGGATCGCCCGCGCCGTGCGCCTTGCCGAAGGTGTGGCCGCCGGCCACCAACGCGACGGTCTCCTCGTCGTTCATCGCCATGCGGGCAAAGGTCTCGCGCACGTCGCGGCCCGACGCCACCGGGTCCGGTCTGCCGTCCGGACCTTCGGGGTTCACGTAGATCAGGCCCATCTGCACCGCGGCGAGTGGATTCTCGAGCACGCGGTCGCCGGAGTAGCGGCTGTTCGCCTTGTCGCTGGTGGCCAGCCATTCGGCCTCGGCGCCCCAGTAGACGTCGTCCTCCGGCTCCCAGATGTCGGCGCGACCGCCGCCGAAGCCGAAGGTCCTGAAGCCCATGGATTCGAGCGCGCAATTGCCGGCGAGGATCATGAGGTCGGCCCAGGAGATCCGGTTGCCGTGCTTCTGCTTGATCGGCCACAGCAGCCGCCGCGCCTTGTCGAGGTTACCGTTGTCCGGCCAGCTGTTCAGCGGTGCGAAGCGCTGGTTCCCCGTGCCGCCACCGCCGCGCCCGTCCGAGATGCGGTAGGTGCCCGCGCTGTGCCAGGCCATGCGGATGAACAAGCCGCCGTAGTGGCCCCAGTCGGCCGGCCACCAGTCCTGCGAATCAGTCATCAGCGCATAGAGGTCTTTCTTCAGCGCGGCCAGGTCGAGCTTCCTGAACTCCTCGGCATAGTCGTACTGCTCGCCCATCGGGTTGGACTTCGCAGAGTGCTGGTGGAGGATCTGCACGTTCAGCCGATTGGGCCACCAGTTGCTGTTCGACTGCGCGCTGGCACGAGTGCGGGCGCCGTGCATCGGGATGAACGGGCACTTCGCTTCAGTCGACATGGCGTACTCCTTGGAAATCCTGCTGCAGGTAGTTCGAAGGTAGTGCGTTTGCGACCGGCGATCCAATGCATTCTGCTGAGGAGGGACATAGGCAGGCCCATTGGCAAGCCGGCCGGCTTCTGAGAGATTGCGGCCGTGGAGCTTCGCGACCTTGGACTCGACGATACATTGGCTGACAGCGCTCGCGAGCAGTGCGGCAGCGACCTGTCCATTGCGCGCGTGACCGCCGTAGACAGGGGCCGGTATGTCATCCGCGACGAGCAGGGCGAACTGCCCGCCGAGTTGACGGGCCGGCTCCAGTTCGTCGCCGAGTCGTCCATCGACCTGCCCTGCGTGGGGGATTGGGTCTGCGTGCGCTGCCTGGACGGCAGGTCCCACGCAAGCATCCATGGCGTATTGCCGCGCAAGTCGTTCCTGAGACGGAAAGCGCCCGGCAGGGACATCGATTTCCAGATGATCGCGGCGAACATCGACGTGGCGTTCGTCATCCAGGCCTGTCATTTCGATTTCAACGTGCGCCGGCTCGAGCGTTACCTCGTGATGGTGAGGGAAGGTCGCATCGAGCCCGTGCTGCTGCTGACGAAGACCGACCTCGTCAGCGTCGATGAGCTGGAAGCGTTGATCGGAAGGATCCGGCTCGCCGGAATCGACGCGACCCTGGTCACCCTCAGCAATGTGACCGGGGCGGGCCTCGATCGGGTTCGGGAACTTCTGGCTCGCGGCAAGACTTACTGCCTCCTCGGCTCGTCGGGAGTGGGGAAGACGACGCTCATCAACCGCCTTGCGGGCGGCCCGGAATTCGAGACTGGGGACGTCAGCCACACCGGCGAAGGGCGGCACACCACCACGCGTCGCCAGCTGGTCGTGCTCGAAGGCGGAGCGCTCCTGATCGACATGCCCGGCATGCGCGAGCTGGGTATGCTTGGGGTCAGCGAAGGCCTCGACGACGCCTTCGCCGACATCGGGGCGCTTGCGAAGAACTGTCGGTTCGCGGATTGCGCTCACTCCGGCGAACCGGGTTGCGCCGTGCGGGCGGCAATCGGACGGCACGAATTGAGCGAGGAGCGCCTGCAGGATTACCTCAAGCTCAGGAAAGAGTCCGCTTTCCACGACCTCTCATACGCGGAGCGGCGGAAGAGAGATCGGGACTTCGGCCGATTCGTGCATTCCGCCCTGAAGCTCAAGGACAAGCGGCGCGGGGACTGAGCCCGTCACCGCTTTCGCCGTTCAGCGGACCGGCCTCACCGTTCCCACAGGGAGACGACGTAACCCACCTCGGGTGCGACGCGGCCCGCATGCACCTCGCGCCACGTCGCCGCCGCGGACTCCGCGCCGAACGAGTGCCGGACGGCAAGCCACTCGTGGCTCCATGCGACGAACCCGTTGAGCGATGCGGCGACCCGCTCCTGGTAGGCGCGTACGCCCCAGTCCTGGACGCGTTTCTTCACCTGGGACGGCGCGAAGAAAAAGACCGGTTTCGGGCCGGCGAGTGCCGCGCCGCGTGAGGGCGCATCGTGGTGGCTGCGCCCCACGGCCATCGAGTGCCTGAGCTGGTCGCCGAAGTGGGTGTGCACCGCCGCTAGAACCGGGCCGTTGCCGGCCATGTCGATCGACACGATCGGCGCTGCGGCGGGGACGCGGCCGATTTCGTCGTAGGTGACGACCTCGTCGTAACAGCCGAGGCCATGCGTGAACGCGTGGTTCCCCGATGACGTGACGCCGATGACTTCGATCCCCGCGCGAGCATCCGCGCAGTGCGCGAAGCCGATCGCCGTCTTGCTCGAGGCCGACAGGACCACGACTCGCCGCGCACCGAACCAGTCGTTGTCGGCGAAATGGTCCTCCGCCAGCCAGCCCGTGATGAACAGACCTCGCAGCAGCGCGTGCCGATCCTCGGCGTCCGCGCCCGACTGGTAGAACGCGTCGCGATCCGTGGCCACGTACGAGCGATACACGGGCGCGTGTGCCGCGCGGTGCGGGCCGTCGTCGCGCACGCCATCGGCGACCGGCGCCACCGTCATGTCGACGTGCCGCGCCATCGGGAACCAGCCGTAATAGCGTCCGCCGGTGGGTACGTCCGGATGCCGCGACTCGATGATCTCCGCCCAACCCATGGCAGGCACGCAGCCCCAGTCCGGTTCGCCGGTGGGGAAGAAGTCCCAGTAGCCGAGGACGTCGCCGGCGATCGCGTACGTCACCGTGTTCGCGGTGACCGCGAATCGTTCGATGCGGAACCGTACCTGCCCGGCTTCGAGGCCTGGCATCGCGCTCTCGCGGATCCGCGACTCGCCGTGCCGGAGACGATGGATCTGCAGCGTGATGTTGCTGGTGGTCATGACGGTCGCCTCGTCCCGGAATCGACGGCTACTATAGCGAAGCCCGACGCGTCGGGAGGGCCCGGGCACTATTCAGGCGGGCTATGAACGGGATCCGATCAGGCGATTGGATCAACGAAGTCACAAGGGGCACTCTGGGGCCTTGGAATCGTGCTTCAACGCACCTGGAGACAGACCATGAAAAAGCGAGCCACAACCCGGGACAAAGCGACATCCCGCATCGACATCGGCATCGGCAAGTCTGAACGTGCAGCGATCTCGACGGGCCTCAGCCGCCTGCTCGCAGACACGTACACGCTTTATCTCACGACCCACAACTTCCACTGGAACGTGACGGGCCCGATGTTCAACAGCCTGCACGACATGTTCATGACGCAGTACACGGAGCTGTGGAACGCCGTCGATCCGATCGCCGAGCGCATCCGCGCTCTCGGCCACGTGGCGCCGGGGTCGTACGCCGAGTTCGGCAAGCTGAGCTCCCTGCCGGATGCACCGAGCGAGCCGCCGAAGGCGATGACCATGGTGCGCATCCTGATGGAAGGGCACGAGGCGGTAGCGAGGACGGCGCGAAGCCTGCTGCCGGTGGTCGAGGCCGCCAGCGACGAGCCGACCACCGACATCCTCGTGCAGCGCCTGACCGTTCACGAACAGACCGCCTGGATGCTGCGCTCACTGCTCGAGGAGTAGCGCGCGTCTTCAGGAAGCCCTGGTGACCGCCGGTGCCTGCCATGCGCCGTCCATGATGGCCGGCACCGGCGTGGATTCGTAAGGTCAACCCCATCAGGGTGTTCGGATCGTGTTCTTGTAGATCCGGCCATCCTTCATGATCGCGACGAAGTTCTTCGCCGCATCGGTGATCAGATCGATGTTCGCGATCGGGTCGCCATCGACCAGCAGCAGGTCGGCGAGGGCCCCGGCTTCCACGACGCCGAGCTTGCCCTCGTAGGGGCTGCGCAGGCCGGAGAGCGCGAGCAACTCGGCGTTGTCCGCCGTCGCCATCTTCAGCACCTCGGCCGGCGTGTACCAGCGCACCATCTTGGCGAGCTGCTCGCCTTGCGTCGCGGCGGTCTTCGCGTCGAACAACGTGTCGGTGCCCCACGCAGTCTTGACCTTGTACTTCTTCGCGAGTGCGTACGCGGTATCGGTGCCATTGAACATCTCGAGCTGCTTGCGGCGGTTCGCCGAGCCCTACCGGAACGGCGAAGGCTGGTCATCCAGGAACGGCTGCAGGCTCCACCAGACGCCTTTCTCGGCCATCAGCTTCGCCGTAGCGTCGTCCAGCATCTGGCCGTGATCGATGCAGCGCACCCCGGCTTCGATGGATTGCCGCACGGCACGCGGCGTATAGGCGTGCACGCTTGCGGACCGTGTCCGGGTCGTCGGCGATGGCGGCTGCGCCGACGCGCTCGCTGTACGTGAAGTCTCCCGGGCGGGCCGGCAGGTCGTTCGGCAGCCGGAAATCGCCGTGACCGCCCGACTGCGAGATGAACGCGCCCGACGGCCAGATGCGCGGACCCGGAGCGAGGCCCGCATCGATGGCCTGCTTGACACCGAACACCGAGCCGCCGAGGTCGCGGATGCTGGTGAATCCGCGCAGCAGCATTTCGTTCGCCGCCTTTGCGGCTGCCACGTTCACGAAGCCGATGTCGCCCGTGAGCACCGCGAGCTGGGGAATCGTCGCGAACATGATGTGCACGTGGGCGTCGATGAGTCCCGGCATCAGCGTGCGGCCGCCGCCGTCGATGATCGTCGCTGCCGGACTCGACGTGACCGCGCCCGCACCGACGGCCGCGATCGTGTTGCCGCGCACGAGCACGGCGGTCGGGCCTGACAGTGAAGCCGACTTGCCGTCGAACACACGAACGTCGCGGAACAGGAACTCGGGCATCGAGGGCTCTGCAGCCCGGCCGGTCGGAACGGCGAGAGCCAGCAGGGCCGGCACGATCACCTGAGCGAAACACGAGAGAAGGGTGCGATGTACGGGTCGGTCTCCCCAGCGGGTGGCATTCTGAAGGAAGGGACACGACGTTACAGCGCCTCGGCCGGCCGTGCACCTGCCTGTTGCATGCGACTCGCCGCCTTGCCGATCGCTCCCGGCCGAACCATCATCGGCGCTCACGCGCGCGAGGGGGACCAGCCATGACATTCAGGAATGATCCCGACGGCCGCCGGCTGCCGGTCAAGCTCGACACGACCTCGAACGGCGAGTACGCCCCAATCCCCTTGGAGCCCGTGCATCACGAGGCCCGTCAGGTCGCGATGGAGGCGGCGACCACCAACGCGAAGCGGCTCGGGTTGAAACCCCGCGAGTTCCTCGTCTCGGCCTGTGGTGCAGCCACGTCCCTGCTCGGCATGAACACCGCGTATGCGCGGGCCGGCCGCACGGGCGGCTGGTTCGACGTGCCGAGGCTCGCCGCGCTTGAGCCGGAGGCCGCCCGCGCCGCCGTGGAGGGCGAGGAGTTCATCTTCGACGTGCAGGGCCACTTCGTGAACCCGACGGGCGCGTGGCTCGAGCGCCTGCCCGAAGGCGCGAGACCACTGCGCGGCTTCACGACCGACCCGCGCTGCGAGCCCCACCGGGGACCGGGTGACTTGGATTACCTGCGCTGCGTCGGGCCCGATCGGTTCGTGAAGGACGTCTTCATGGACTCCGACACCGACCTCATGGTGCTGTCCTTCGTGCCGTCCACCGCGGAGAGCGAGCCACTCAAGATCGAGGAAGCCGAGGCCACCGCGCGCATCGTCGAGCAGCTCGAGGGCACGCACCGCCTCTACATCCACGGCCGCGTCAACCCGAACCAGGCCGGCGACCTCGAGCGCATGGACCTGCTTGCCGAGAAGCACAAGGTCGCGGCGTGGAAGACCTACACACAGTGGGGCCCGGACCAGAAGGGCTTCTGGATGGGCGACGAGCCCGGCATCGCGATGATCGAGAAGGCCCGCAAGCTCGGCGTCCGCAACATCGCCATCCACAAGGGACTGTCGTTCGGGCCGCAGTCCTACGAGCACTCGACCTGCAGGGACATCGGGCGCGTGGCGAAGCGCTATCCCGACGTCAACTTCCTCATCTATCACTCGGGCTTCGTGGCCGATGCGAAGGAGGGCCCCTTCGACCCGGCGCGCACCGACGGCGTGGACGCGCTGGTGACGAGCCTGCTCGAGAACGGCGTCGCGCCCGGCTCGAACGTGTACGCGGAGCTCGGCTCGACGTGGCGCCTGTGCATGCGCGACCCGGACACGGCGGCGCATACGCTGGGCAAGCTCGTGAAGTACTGCGGCGAATCGAACGTGCTGTGGGGCACGGACTCGATCTGGTACGGGTCACCGCAGGACCAGATCCAGGCCTTCCGCACATTCCAGATTTCACCGGAGCTGCGGGAGCGACACGGGTACGCGGAGATGACGCCCGCGCTGCGCGCGAAGATCTTCGGGTTGAATGCGCTACGCATCTACCCGGTGCCGGAGGGCGTGCTGAAGGCGCACCTGCGGGGCGACCGCGTGGCGAGGCAGCGTGCCGAGTACCGGCAGCAGCCGGATCCGTCGTTCGTCACCTACGGACCGAAGACGCGGCGCGAGTTCCTGAACCTGCTGTCGTGGGAACGGGGCTAGCGTCGCGCAGCCTTCACGCGGCCGCGCTCGAGCGTTCGCGACGGTGATTCGCCGAAGACCTCGCGGTACGCAATGGAGAAGCGGCCGAGGTGCGTGAATCCGAGGCTGGTGGCAATCGAGGTGATCGCGTCCGCCGCGCCGGCGTTTGCGATGCGACGATGCGCGGCGGCAAGGCGCCGCTCGCAGACGAAGCGCATCGGCGACATGCCGCGATGCGCCTGGAAGGCCATCTGCAGCGACCGCTCGCCTGCCTGGGCCACCGAGCTGAGCCTTCCGATCGTGATGGCTTCGCCGAGATGCGCGTCGATCCATGCCTCGAGGTCCGCGAGCCGTTGCTTCGAGAGCCGGGTCGAGGTGACTACACCGGGCGAGATCGTCAGCGCATCCACCATTGCCGCGATCACGCGACGTTCGCTTTGCATCTGCTCGGTCGCAGATGAATCCGGACCGAGGACCCCGACCAGCTCCGCAACGGCGTCGTCGAATCTCTTCCGCACCGGCATCGGCAGCTCGAGGGCCAGTGGAGTCTGGGGCCATGCGAGCGCGCTGGAAGGGCAACGTGCCTGGGCTTCGTCGGCCAGTGCGGCATCGTCGACCTGCAGGGCGAACGTCGAGCCGGCCGCGAACTGGCTGGTTGTCTCGGCGCCGGCAGGGATGAACGCCAACCTGCCGGGGGCGACGCTGAAGCGTCGACGTCCAAACGCGTACTGATGCGTCCTGTTGATCGGCACGTGGACGCAGGACCAGGGGAAGCGAGCACGGACCGTCTGCCGGAGCCCGGCACGAAACCAGCCGAGCTTCACGGTCTTGCCCGCAAGTATGGCGGCTTCGTACCCATACGGACCGCTCTCATGGGCGACCCGCGAGTGTTCACCATCGCGCTGCGCGACCCACGACGTTACTTCATCGAGGTCGTCGCTGCGGGCGCACTGCGCGTACGGCGGTGGGGTGACAACGGGAAGCATGACGAGCTGAGAGGGTGGATGGCCGAGCGAACCAGTGGGGGAAATGTTGCCACCTGGTGCGGAATTCGGCTAGTGAAGCGTCATTGGATTCGTTACAAGTCCGTGTTTCGAATCCACCGAGCGGCCTTGTTCGAACTCACCGGCTGGTTCGTCCAACATCCGCTGCGCATTCTTGCCCTCGGCGGGCTCTATGTTGCTGCGTGGGGCGCGCTCCGCCTTGCCCTGCCAGCCCGTCGCACCAACGCTCTCCTTGCCCCTGCCGCGTACTGCGTTGCGTTCGCGGTGTGGGAGTGGCTGGTCACGGTGCGGACGCCGGACGCGAACATCCGGGTCGACCTGCTGCTGATCTGGCCGGCACTCCTGCTGCTGACCTTGTGGTCGATATGGCGGGCTCTCCGCCCCCGTGCATGAGTGCCTCGCCGACGAGCCGCGCAATGTGCAGCGTCCTGTCAAATGGATCCAGGTGCTGACCGGCGCCTTCCGTGCAGGGTCGTGGCTGGCCTTGGCCTTGGCCTGTCTGAACGCCGGGATCCTCCTATTTGACGGCCTGGTGCACTCCGAGCGGTTGAGTTCGCAACACCTCGTCATCACGGTGGTTGTGGCACTGGCATTCGCTGCGAGCGGTGCCGCCATCTTCGGCCTGCACTGGAGTCTCGAGCGGATTCGCAAGCACTCGACGGGTGGCGGCGACCGGAGCGGAAGGGCCGAACCGGCGGTGCCGTGGATGGTCGCACGGCTGGTGCTGGGCCTGATGCTGGCCCTCACGATCGTCCTGATGGCGAGCGCTCTGGTTGCCATGATCGGAAGGCTGCGGCAAGGCTTCACGATCTTCGGGTGACGTCGGTGCCGCTGATGTCGGCGGCGGCAACGTACCGGTCGTGTTCGTCGACGTACGCGCTGAGGCAGGCAACGCAGGGCAGCCGGACCAGTAGACGCACTACGCCCGTCCTGTACCCGCCAGGACGGTATCGCCGACTGCGTGCGGAATTCGGATAGCTGGAAATTCCCGGGAACGATACCGTCACGAGTCGATCCGGCGACGGGCTCCGCGAGCCTCCCTCGCGTCGCTGGAAATATTCAACACGTCACTGATCCGCTACCGAGGATGGCCATGCCGAACTCATTCAGCCGTACCCTTTGCTTGCCGCTGGTCCTCGCGCTGCTTACGGGCTTGATCTCGCCCGCGCAAGCCGCGGGCGAGATCCGCACCCAGCGAGTCCAGTTCGCCAAGGGTGCCACCAGCGCGACGGTGAATGGCACGATCAAGGGCTATGAGACGGTCGATTACCTGCTTCGCGCGGCGCAGGGTCAGTACATGAACGTCAGCATGGCGACCGACAACTCCGCCAGTTACTTCAACATCCTGGCGCCCGGCGAGACCGAGGTCGCCTTCTTCAACGGCTCGACGAGCGACAACCAGTTCGAGGGCGAGCTGCCGGCGACCGGCGACTACCGGATCCGCGTGTACATGATGCGCAGCGCGGCGCGCCGCAATGAAGTGGCCAACTATCGCCTCGAGATGATCGTCGCGGGCGCCGCCGGTGGCGCAGCCCACGATGCGGGTGCCAGGGACGCGCTGGTACCCGGTACCAGCTACCGCGCAACCACGCAGATCCCGTGCGTCGCCGAACCTGGCAAGCCGATGAGCCAGTGTGAGGCCGGCGTCAAGCGCGCGCCGGGCGGCGGTTCCGTGCACGTCACCACGCCTGACGGCGGCAGCCGCGTGATCACGTTCCGCGATGGCAAGGTGTTTTCCACCGACGCCGACTCAGCGTTCAAGGTCGAGCGACGCGACGACTGGTCCATCGTCCGGATCGGCGCCGTCGAGGTGTACGAGATTCCGGACGCGCTCGTGTTCGGGGGCTGATCGCATGGGCGGCCGCGGGGAGCGTCACGCCTGCGTCGGGGCGCCGGTCGGCTGAGGGTTCGCCGGCCCGTTTCACGCATCGTTCTGCAATTCAACATCGTTCATTGGAGGTTCCATGAGAAAGGCAGCACTCCTGTCGGCGTCCCTCGCAGTACTGGCCATGAGCGCCGGGCTGACACCCGCTTATGCCGACTCCAACGAGGCCATGTGCGAGGTTCGCAAGGACGGCGAGACCAAGCACGGTCAGTCGGGCCCCTGCACGTTCTCGCAGCGACAGGGCTACATCGACCTCGACCTGCGTAACGGCGAGACCTATAGCCTGAGCCCGGGTAACCAGCCAAATCACTTCAAGGACCAGAAGGGCCACAAGGTCGTGCGCACGCAGGCGGGCGGCGGCACGCAGGAGTTCAAGTGGGAAGGCGGCAAGAAGGTGACCGTGACCTTTCGCGGATCAACGGCGAGCGGCGGCGCTGCCGGCGCCGTGGCGATGGCCGACATGTCCCGCTACTGCGCGGGTGAAGCCTCGGCTAAATTTGGCGTCAATCCGCGCGACATCACCACGCAGAACGTGTCGCAGACCAAGGGGATGTACGAGGTCTGGGGTCAGTACGGAGCCAATGCCCAGGTGTTCATCTGCTCGTTCAACGCCGAACGGCAGTTCCTCAGCGTCGATCTGTATCGACCGTAAGGATGCGCTCCGGCGGGCAGTGGGCGGTCGTCGCCGTACTGCTCGCCGGCGTCGTCTTCGCGTGGCCCACCTACGTCCGCTATTTCGGCCTGCACCCAGGGCCGATGGCGGCCGCACTGCTCGTCGCGTTCGCGATGTACCTGCCGAGCCTGTGGGTCATCCGCTACCTCGACCGACGCGAGCCTAAACCGCCGCTCCTTGTCTGGAGCAGCATCGCCTTCGTCATCCTGTTCGCGCCCATCACCGCCCGCGTCATGCACGGCATAATCGACGCTGGCTGGGTCCCGTACTGGGTCGTGGTTGGACCGCTGGAGGAACTGACCAAGCTGCTGCCGCTGCTGCTCGTCGCCGGATCGCGGCTTGCGCCCAAGCCCTCGATGCGAGACGGCATCGTGCTCGGCGCTCTCGGAGGGTTGGGCTTCGCCATCGTCGAGTTCGCCGCAGTGTTTGCCACCGGCGGTTATGCGGAGCAGGGCTGGGCCTACCTGCGCACGGCGATTCCCGCCCGATGGGCGCTCGGTACGGACAGCCACATCGTCTGGGGCGCGACCGCGGGGGCGGGCGTCGGCTATCTGCTGAATCATCGGGGCCGCGGATCGAGCGTGCTGTTCGCGCTCGGCATCGTGGTCCTCGTGATGGCCACCCATGGCCTCAACGACCTGTACGGCAAGATCATCGGCCCGCTGGCCATCGAACTGCTCATCGGGCCGGCGCAGACGGCCGGCGTGGACCTGACCACGATCGCGGAGGGGTCACCCCTGGTCCCGGTGATGCTGGCTTACAGCGCGGTCGCGGGCATGCTGGTCATGAACCTGCTCTTGTGGCCGGTACTGATCTGGGGGTTGCGGTACTCGGGTTGGGGCTGGCACGGCATCCAAAGGGAGGATGCTCGAGCGGGATCAGGCGGATAGTCTCGCCGTCCGCAACAAAGCGTACGAACGCAGCCCAGTCCTCGCGCGGTTGCACATCGAGCGCCACTGCCAGCACGTGACCGGCGCTGTCGAGGACGATCAAGGACCCGCCGGCGGCGACAACTCGAACGTCGGTCGGCCTCCAGGGGGCACCGCTGCACCTGGCGAGGGCGCCCGTCTGCGCCAGCGCAGGGGAGACCCTGCCGAGGACGTCCAGGACTACGATGCGCTCGGAATGGGCCGCCTTCAGGCAGTCCGCGTGCTGCGCGGAGAATGCGCACCGGCTGCGCCTGCGGAACCAGGCGCCCTGCGCCTCCAGCAGCGGGGCGGGCGTCGCCAGGGTGGCGGGTCGGATCCGCTTCAAGGCGTCCGCCACCTGCCGATCGAGGTCGAGCAGATCAGGGTCGCCGCACACCATCACGTCACTTGCATACGTCGGGTGCGTGCAGTCGGCTACGACCTGATCGGGCGGCGGCGGAATGGCATGCGCGGCGCCGATGGGCGACGGCACGGCCTGCAGGAACCACGCCATCAGGAAGCCAAGGTAAGTCCCGAGGGCATTGCCGATCATGCCGGCCACGATGCCTGGCAGCACCAGGTCCATGCGCCCGAGACCTCGTGCCACGGGCAGGATCGTGACGACGCCGCCGACGTTGGCGGAGGAAGCGATCGCCAGGGACTCGGGGCCGAGTCGCAGCAGGCGGCCCGCCCCGAACTGGATCAGGCCGTGGATCAGCAGGAGCACGAGCACGAACAGCAGCAGCAGGCTGCCCACATCACCGAGCTCGCCCAGGGCCTCGAAATCGCAGCCCGCGCCGATGACGGCGAGGAAGAGGTAAGCCGTGTAAACGCCGAGCATCCGCGCACCGCCCAGTCGATGCACCGCGGGAACCTGCGCCAGGACCAGTGCGAGACTCGTCAAAACCAGGATCGCCGGCACGGCCAGGCCCCGCTGCGACGTCCACGCGGCCAGCTGCTGCGAGAGCCAGAACGCGCCGAATGCCAGTGCGAGCAGCGCGGCCAGTCCCGCCACGGACACCCGACGTGTGTCGTGGGGCTCCTCCCCGACGGCGACAGCCTGAGCGGGCCGGGTGCCGTCCAGTCGTTGCAGCAGGCGCGCCAGGATCACGAGCGCGGCGATCCAGAGCGAGCCGACGACACTGTCGACGATGTTGACGGCGGCCATGAGCGGCGGTTGCTCGACCACGCCGAAGTGGAGCGCCACGGCCGTGAGATTGGCCGAGCCGCCGATGTAGGTGGCCGCGTACATGCCGCCGACCGCTGCCGCGTGCTCGCCCAGCCAGCCCGGCGCTCCAGTGATCCAGAACGCTGTCGCGACACCGATCAGGGTGCCGAAGGCTCCGATCCCGAAGGCCAGGAGCATCGGCAGACTGGCTCGTTTCAACGCGGCCAGACGCGCGTCGAGCAACAGCAGGAAGATCGAGACCGGAGCGCCGATGCCGATCAGGTACCCGTACAGCGGGGGACCCTCGGTGACCGTCGGGATGAGCCCAAGGTTCGCCACCAGCAGGCCGAGCAGGAGTGAAATGATCGCGCCGCCGACCAGTCGTCCAGCCGGGCGTCGCTCCAGCCAGTCGGCGCTGACGACGATCGCACCGAGGATGAGCAGCACGAAAGCGGACTCGCTCACCCTGCAAATGTCTCCCGTCTCCGGCGCCGGATTCTAGCGGTTCGCTTTCTGGATAGTCGCGACGGGGATGGTCGGTTAGCTTGGCGGGCCGTCTTCACGCGAGTGGTCCGATGTTCAATCGAAGCTGCTGGTTGATCTTCGCGGCGCTGTTGCCGCTGTCCTCGCTTGCAGTGCCCTTCTGGGGTGCGCAGGAATCCCAGCCGGTGGAGACCGCCCCCGGCGACCTGAAGCAAGGTGAGTTCGTCTGGAACGCGGCTGCGTCTCCGGCCGGGCCCGTCGTCGTGCTCGTGAGTCTCGGCGAGCAGCGCGCCTACGTCTACCGCAATGGCGTGGAGATCGGCGTCACGACCATCAGCAGCGGCAAGGGCGGGTACGAGACGCCCACCGGCGTGTTCGTCGTCCTGCAGAAAGACAAGGACCATCGCTCCAAGACCTACAACAATGCACCGATGCCCTATACGCAGCGACTCACCTGGGGCGGCGTGGCGCTGCATGCGGGTGGGCTGCCCGGGTATCCATCGTCGCACGGTTGCGTGCACCTGCCGTCGAAGTTCGCGGAGGAACTATTCGCCGTCTCGCCGATGGGCATGACGGTGGTAGTCGTGGATGAGCGCACGGCGCCGGTGGACGTCGCGCACCCGCCCGCGTTCGCGCCCGTCGATTCGGTGACCGGCGTCGCGAACGTGCCGGCGCGGCTCGCCGCCGACCAGGAATTCCGTCTCGAGCCCGAGAAGTCCCCGCATGGGCCCGTGTCGATCCTGATCAGCGCGGCGGACCGGCGCGTGCTGGTGCTGCGCAACGGCGTGGAGATCGGGCGGGCCCGCGTCGCGATCCGCGATCCCGGGTCGCCGCTCGGCACGCACGCCTTCGTCATGACTGCCGACCACCTCGATGCGCCCCATCCGGTATCGCCCGATGGCCGCATGGAGAAATGGGTCGCCGTCGCCATGCCGGGTCATTTCGACGAGGCCGGTCGCTCGCTGTCGAACGAGGCGGCCGGGCGAATCGCCTTTCCCGAGGGCTTCCTGAGGGCGATCCACCTGTTGCTCGCGCCCGGCTCGACCATGTTCGTCACGGACGCGCCCATTCTCGAGGAGAACAGCGCCTCCGGCTTCACCGTCCTCAGCGACGGTCCGCCGGAGGAGATTGCGCAGAATCGATAGGCCGCACGTTCCGCTCGGCCGCCTCGCTCTGTCCCTCGGCGATCGGGGCAGCCGATTGCTCCCACAGCAGGCTGCGGATCCGGTCCGGCGTGACGGGCTCGCGTGACAGGATCACGACGAGTCGCAGGCCGTCGCTGTGGTAGGGGTCGCCCGTGAGGTTCACGCGCGGCTGCAACCTCGTGCCGGCCGCGCTGCCCTTGACGAAGCCGAACCGATCCACGAAGCCCTCCGCGACCAGGCTGTGCAGCAGGTACTCGCGGGTGGTGTCCACCTCGGGATCGATGACGTGGGTCGTCAGTGTCGGCGACTTCGGCGTGACCTTCACGCCGATGTCGCGGCTGATCTGCCCGATCCACACCGGACGACCCTCGAAGCGGTACGGTGCCAGCCACAGCCGTAGGTGGTTGCGCTGTGCGATCGAGCGCCGCGCGCGCTGCAGGGCAACGTCCTGCTTGCGGCCGAACACGTAGAGGCTGCTGACCGGCGCCACCGGATAGGCCGTGCCCGCGACCGCGGCGCCGATCTCGCGGCGCACGGTGCGAAAGTCGATGCGGTGGGTGAACGACCAGCCGCTGCGCGACAGCGAGTTCAGGACGTCTGCCGACTCACCGACGAGCACGAAGTTGAGGGGATCGCCTTCGCGCTGTCCAGCCGCATCCATCGCGCAGCAGGGCAGCTGTTCCAGGGTCGAGCGCAGCTCATCGGCTGTCAGGTCGGGCAGGGGCGTGTTCCCGTAGATCCGCGACGTATCGAGGCGCTCGTAGTCGAAATCACCGTCCGGCAGCGGCAGCGCAAAATCGAAGCGCAGCTCCCGCGGCGATCTGACCGAAGATGCTCCGGCGCTCGCGACTGCATCGTGCTTCTGGTCGCTCTCCTGATACGCGTCACCCTGCAGGCGGATGTCGACGTAGCGACCGCCTTCCACCCTCGGCAGGAACATGAAGCCCTCCGTAACCGTGCGCGGCGCAAGCTGCGCGCGGATCGACTCGTCCCGGAATAGCTGGTGTAACTGCTGCCGCGCGTCCTTCGGAACGTCGCCCCGCACCAGCAGAGCCACCTCTTCGGCCGAGTAGAAGTCCGGATCGAGCATGTTCCGGATGAACCAGAGCCGGCGGTCGGAGTCGTTGTGCACGCTCATCCACAGCGCCTGAACGTCATGCCGGGCGAGACCGACACCGAAATGCCGCCGGGCCTGCTCGTCGGTCAGGATCGAGACCGACACGCCCACCTCACCGATCGTCCTCGACTTCACGTCGCGCAGCTCGTCCGGGGTGACCAGTCGCTGCGGTTCGAACGTCGTCGCACAGCCGGCCACTGCCAGCATCAGCACGGCGACCGGACCGATGCGCGAGGCCGAGCCAGCCATTTTTTCAGCGCGCATCACAGCTGGTCCTCGAAGAGCTGCCCGATCGACTTGCGAAACCGCTCGATCACGCTTTGCGGAGCTTCGAACCGCGCTGCCTCGCCGGGCGTGATCTCCCGTGAATACCTTAGGTCCTCCTCCAGGAACTTGCGGCGCAGCTGCCTCGCGAGGTCCGGCTGCAGGAACACCACGGCCGTCTCGCTGTTGAGCCTCTCGCTGCGGGGGTCGAGGTTATAGGAACCGACGAGGCTGCGCTCGGCATCGAAGACCGCGAACTTCGAGTGCATCGTGCCCTGGCTGCGTCCCGGCTCCTCCGCCGCCTGGCCGACCCACTCCCAGATGCGCAGGCCGGCATCGGGGTTGCTGCAGGAGCTGACCTCGGCAGATTCGTTCACGGCGAGCAGGTCCTTGTAGTAGCCACGGCCGACGAGCGAGATCTCCGGCAGGTCGTTGGTCCCGGGACTGTTCGAGACCAGCCGCACCGACACGCAGCGCTTCGCGGCGTCGGTGAGCGCCGTGAACAGCGACGGCGTCGGAACGAAATAGGCGTTCGCGATCAGCACTTCGCTCGTGGCACGCTCGATCAGCTTGACGTACGCCTGCTGGATGTAGGTCTCCTTCAGCCGCGGTCGGTTCTGCAGGAACCGGCAGGTGGCGCCCCGGAAATCGAGTGCCGGCTGCCGTGACTCGAGCGCCGCCACGTTCTGCACGATGTTCGGATCCGTCGTGTAATGAATCGGAAGCTTGCCGGTTCGGTCGAGCACTGCGCGCGTCGCATCCCAGTACAGGTTGGTGTTGAACACGCCGCGGCTCTTCTTCACGCCGACGAAATAGCCGAAATTGCGATCGAAGGCAGCCACGAGATCCCGCACGATTGCGCCCCGGACGACGACGTCCTGGTCGCGCCAGGTGGCGTCCGGGTCGTGCGGGTTGGCGCGGAAGTACTCGTTGCCGATGTTGAGCCCGCCGGTAACCGCGACGCCCTGATCCGTCTCGCCATCGATGATCCACATCTTCTCGTGGAATCGCTTGTCGAGTGCATCGGGATCGGTGTGGGGGACGAGCTTCGGCACCGGCACCTCGTTCAGCCACTGCAGAGCCATCGTCTCGTAGCCCTCGACCTCGATGCCGTTCTGCTTGAGGTCGAAGTACATCCATTGCGTCTGCAGCCAGGGATTCGAGAAGGCGTCCACGATGACGCGCACGTCGAGGCCGGCCGCCTTCTTCTGCTTGAGGATCCCGGCGATGCGCAGGCCGGTCTCGTCACCCTTGAACACCAGCGCCTGGATGCGGATCGACTGCCGGGCATCCTTGAGCAGCTGGAGACGGGTCGCGAAGGAATCCTCTCCGCCCTCCAGGACCGCAATCCGGCAGTCGTCCGGCCCGCGCACCGGGAACAGCCCGGACAGTCCGACGTCCCCGTAAGGGCTGCCCGCGAACCGGGCCTCCGGACCGAGCACCGAAGTCGCGCTCGTCTCGGCGACGAAGCGGTCCACGTGCTCCGCCGTGTCGGCGTCCGGGCCAGACGGGGAGGCGGCGCATCCGGCAAGCAGGCCCGCGGCCGACAGCAGCAGTGCGTTGCGGGTGCGGGGGTGCGGCGCGTTCATCGGCGACAGGGCCCTTCAGGTCGTGGGAATCGTGAGACTCGCGGGGGGGAAGCCGAGCGATTCGCTGGCATACAGCAGCATCGCCTCGAGCAGCGCGGACCGCGGAAATGTGCGGGGGCTCGCGCGGGAAGCAAGATGCGGCATCTGTCGTTCGATCGCGATCGCGATGTCCCAGTGGTCGGCGTTGACGTAGCCGAGCAGAGTCGAGCCGGGGATCACCGCATCCTCGATCCGGACTTGTCCGTCGTTGCGCGGGTCGTCGCCTGCCAGCATTCGCCAGGTGAGCTTCAGCGCCTGGCTGAGGTGCTCCGCAGTCGTGAAGGCGGCGAGCGAGAAGTACACGACGTGCCCGGGGAGCGGGTGTTCTTCGAGCCACTGTCTGCGCGTGTCGGGCAGCAGGCTTCGGGTGACCAGTCCGTCGCCCGGGTCGCACTTTTCGGAGAACGCCCCGGCAAACAGTGTCCGGTACGACCAGTCCGCCTGGCTGGCCAGGGGCGACCCGAAGATCGCGCCCGCAACGCTCATCACGGACACGACCTGCTGCCCAAGCTGCGGGAAGTCGGCCAGGAACTGCAGGATATCGACTGCTCCCTTGGAGTAACCGATCAGCACGATGCGATCGCCGGGCTCGATGCCCGCCGCCCGGATGGTCGCGGCGATCTGCCTGGAGTTGTGTTCGGTGCCCGATCGTCCGCTGACCATCACGGCCTCGATCTTCACGCCTCGCGACGAGAGGCGCTGGATTGCGTCACCGAACGGGATCGTGTCGAGGTCACGGCAATCGCCGAAGGCCCCGCTCACGACGAAGATGCGCAGGTCGGGGGCGAGTTCGGGCAGTGACGACGGATGAGCCGGCGAGGCGGGCTCGTCCCTGAGCATCCACAACAGTTCCTCGCAACTCGCTTCGTCGTACATCGGCTCTCCGCCGTGCGCTGCAAGCCGGCAGAAGATTTCCCGGAACCTTGCGCGCCCGTCCCGATCCGCAGGCAACGATCCGCCGGGATATGTTGCGACCGAATCGCGCAGTTCCTCGGGTCGGGGGGGCGTGACGCAACCCGCAAGCGACAGGAGGACAATCAGCAGTGCGCACCGGGCGCTGCAACTCGATGCTCGATCAGCCAAGGTCGGTCTCGTCCCGTGTCCGCGGCCCGAGGGTTCGGCGTGCCCGCCGATGGCCGCGCCAAGAAGCTTGCTATATCGCTACAAGGCGAGCAAGCGACCGCGGGCTCGATGCACGGATCAGCGCAAGCGAGCCGGCAATTCCCCGTCTCGTCGTTCGCAATTCGGATAAAGCGCCCCCGTCCTGCCGATCGGTCGATTCACGGGGTCGAACAGCACGCCCGGGTTCAGTATCCCCCGGGGGTCCGCGACCTGCTTGGCCGCGGCGAGCATCCGGCGGAACAGCGGGTCCACCTCGAGTTCATAGCCGCTGCGATGATCGCGGCCGACTGCGTGGTGATGGGTGACCGTGCCGCCGTGATCCACCACCGCCGCATTGGCGGCGTGCTTGATCTCGCGCCAGGCGGCGAAGGCGCTCGCCACGCTGCCGTCCGATGCACGGGTCGCGAGCGTGAAGTACGGTGCTGGCCCGTCGGGATAAAGATGAGTGAAGCGGCAGGAGATCGCGACCGCCTGGCCCGTGCCGTGCCGCACGGCGCGAGCCACGTCCTCGCGGACGTTGCGGTAGAAGTCCTCGAACCGGTCCCAGGTGATGGCGGTCTCGAACGTGTCCATGATCACGCCGAGCCCGACGGTGGCATCGCGCCAGTAGGGCATGCGCAGGAAGGCCTCGCGCCACGCGCCCGCGGCCCCGGTGCGATGCTCGCCCGATCCCTCGTCCGACATCGATCGGTCGACTGCAGCCTCGTCGTAGCGTCCCCCGTGGTCGCGCACGAGCTCGAGCGCCCGTGTCATCCAGGCCTGCAGCGGGTGGTCGGCCGATTCGAAAGCCAGCACGAGGATGGCGGAGCGTCCGTCCCCCACGCCGGAGAACACGGTCTCCAGCGGATCGAGCAGTCGGCAGTTGCTGGGGTTGAGTCCGGACTGGGCGAGTGACCGTACGCAGGCCACGGCGCGGAAGTAGTCGTCGAAGTGCACCGACGCCGAGGCGCGGAACCGCGGCACGGCCTGCAGGCGCACCCAGGCCTCGGTCAGCACCCCGAGCGTGCCCTCGGAGCCGATCACGAGGCGGTCCGGCGCAGGTCCGGCGCCCGATCCCGGCAGTCGCCGCGTCTGCATCACCCCGGCCGGCGTGACGAGACGCGTGGCCTCGACGAAGTCGTCGATGTGCGTGTGCTGCGTGGCGTAGTGGCCGCCGGACCGCGTGACGATCCACCCGCCGAGCGTCGAGAACTCGAAGCTCTGGGGAAAGTGCCGCAGCGTCAGGCCATGCGGCTTGAGCTGCGCCTCGAGCTCCGGACCGAGCGCGCCGGCCTGGATGTGCGCGGCGCGGCTGACCGCGTCCACCTCAAGCACTCGGTTCAGCCGCTCGAGGTCGAGCGAGATGGCCGCGGTGTATCCGGGCCCCACGTCGGCTTCGACGCCCCCGCAGACACTGCTGCCGCCGCCGTAGGGAATCACCGCGACGTCGTGAGACTGCGCCCAGTCGAGGATGTCGAGGATGGCCTGCTCGTCCTCCGGGTAGGCGACCCAGTCGGGCGGCGAGGGTGGCTGGCGCAGCCACATTCGGGCGCAGTCGGCGTAGCTCTTGCCGGCACAGTGGTTGAGGCGATCGAGCGGCGCGGCCGAGAACTGCGCGGTCAGCGCCGGCGGCGGTGCGAGGCGCGGTGCCGGCAGGTCGAACTCGTCGATCGTCGGTATGGGGCGATCCTCGCAGCGTGCGCCGAGGCCAGTCAGCATCGCCTTGATCGTGGACTGCTCGCGCGGGGTGAGTTGATCGCTCGCGAGGCCCCAGCCCCAGAAGCGGCGCGCCGGACGATGGGACAGGGAGGTCTGGGTATCCATGTGCGAACCCCGTTGTGGCGTGGCGATGGTCGCGTAAGCTGGGCCAGGCCCGCTGGGCGAGAGGCCGTCCTTTCGATTCAACGTGAAAAGAGCTGACTTGCGCCAGTCCGAATCGAGATACTTCCGGCAAGCCCCGGTCGGCGCGCCCGCCTGCCCCCACCGTCCACCCTGCCCGGGCTGCCCGCGCTACGGCGAGCCGGGCATCGCCGCCGCCGCATGCGCCGCACTCGAGTCGCTCGCGAGCCTGCACGGACTGCCGGAGGTGCCCGTGGTGTCCGGCGCGACCAGCGGGTTCCGCCTGCGCGCCAGGCTCGCGATCCGCGGCCGACAAGGCGCGCCCAAGCTCGGCATGTTCCAGCTCGGCACGCATCGCGTGGTGCACATTCCCGGCTGCACCATCCAGCATCCGCTCATCAACCGTGTCGCGGCCGTCGTGAGGCGCGCGCTCGTGGATGCCGACGTGTCCGTCTATTCCGAGGCTGCGCACCGGGGCCTCGCCCGCTACCTGCAGGTGGTCGTGGAGCGTGCCTCGCAGGGCGCACAGGTGGTGCTCGTCGCCAACAGTCCCATGGTCGAGCCGCTGGCGCCCTGTCTCGAGCGGATCCGCGACCAGCTCGGGAACGACCTGCACAGCCTGTGGTTCAACTCGCACTGCGAGCGCTCGAATGCCGTGCTGGGTCCCGAGTTCGCGAACTGGTGCGGACCCGAGGCCGTGATCGAGCGCTTCGGCGGTGCGGCGGCGCACTACCCGCCAGGAGCCTTCGGCCAGAGCAACCTCGACATCGCCCAGGGTATCGTCGAGCACGTGCGCTCGCTGGTTCCGGAGGGCGCACGCGTCGCCGAGTTCTACGCGGGTGTGGGAGCCATCGGCCTGTCGCTGCTGCCGCGCGCCAGCGCCATCCGGATGAACGAGCTGAACCCGCATTCCCTGCAGGGTCTCGCGCTCGGGCTCGCGGGCCTCGATGCAGCGGATCGGGCGAAGGTCCAGGTGGTGCCAGGTGCGGCGGGCGCCGCCCGTCAGGCGGCGTCGGGTGCGGACGTCGTGATCGCGGACCCGCCGCGCAAGGGTCTCGATCGCGAGCTGCTCGACCACCTCGTCGAGCAGTCCCCGCGGCGCTTCATCTACGTGAGCTGCGGCCTCGAGTCATTCCTGAGAGATACCGCGCGCATGACGGCCGGCGGCGGGCTGCGCCTTCGCAGCCTCACCGCCTTCAACCTCATGCCGTTCACGGAGCACGTCGAGACGGTCGCCTGCCTCGATCGCGCCTGACAATCCGTCTCAGGGTGCGCTCTCTTCGACCGTGACCTCTGCATCCTCCACGATCACGTCATAGACGTAGCCCATTCCGAGGTCCTTGTTCAGCGACACCGAGCCCTTCACGAGCACTGTGTCGCCGACGGCCGGCACCGCGCCGGCGGTCGTGACGGTGATGTCGTTCATGCCCTCGGCGCCCGAGCCGTCCCGGACGTGCAGCCAGTTCTTGCCCATGATGTCGGGATTGCTCTTGACCACCTTGCCGCGCACGACCACCTGCTGGCCTGCCAGCTGATCCTTCTCGGCGAACACCTCGGCGATGGTCTTGCCGCCGTCTGCCTTGGCGATGCCGGACAGGTCCACGGCCTCGGTGGGTGCGGCTGGCATCGGGTGCGGCTCGGCGGCCGGCTGGCTGGCCGGGGCGGCCTCGGGTGCCGCGGCGCTCGTCGCGGCCGGTTCCTTGCTGCAGCCGGAAACGGCCACGGCGACGGTCAGGGCAAGCAGGCTGGCAAGGGTCGGCTTCAGCACGGCGGTTTCTCCGGGTTAAGTGCAAGGAAGGAGCGCGTTCAGGGTTCGCAGTCTAGCCAAGAACGCAGCCGTCCGCGCCTGATCGATGCGGAGGCCACGGCGCGCGAAGGCGGCATCCTTGGCCTTCAAAGCGCGCCCAGCACCTTCGCGATCAGGATCTTGGCGATCAGGGCTGCCGGATACACCAGCGCGTAGCCGTGCGCGACGCGGCTGTCGTACCCGGTTCGGCCGTTGGCGAATGCGAGCACCGCGGGCTGCGTGTGCGCGCCGGCCAGCACGCCGGACAGGCGAGTCCGGCCCATCCTGAAGGCGCGCCGCATGACGACGAACATGCCGACCGAGACGGTGACGGTGATGATCGTGCCCAGCAGCAGGATCCTGGGGCCGTCGCCCGAGGCGAGTGCCGTACCGAGCTGGGTGCCGGCGCGGGTTCCGGCGGCTGCCAGGAAGGCGAGCAGCCCGAAGTCGGCCATGGTCTGGCCGGCCGTGTGCGGCAGCGTCGTCAGGAACGGTCCGACCCGGCCGATCCGTCCGAAGATCAGTCCGACCAGCAAGGTGCCCGCGGCCGGGCCGATCGAAAGCGACATGCCCGGAAGCGGAAAGACGATGCTGCCGAGCAGCAGGCCGAGAACCATCCCCGTGCCCAGGACGATCGGGTGGAGGTCCGACAGCCCGCGCTCGGAGTCTCCGAGAAAGGCCGTCACCGCCGGGATCTGCTGGCGCGGGGCAATGATGCGCAGCCGATCGCCCGGTTGCAGCACGAAGGAATCCCTGGCGAGCGCGTCGACGTCGCCGCGCCGTACCCGGATGACCCGCGCCCCGAATCGTCGCATCAGTTCCAGCTCCCCGATCGTGTGACCGGCCAGGTCCTCGTCGGACAGCGTGATGCGTCGAAAATCGACGGCGCCGCGACTGACCTCGAGCGAGAGCGTGGAGGGATGCCCGAGCTCGCCCGTGAGGCGGTCGACCAGGTCGATCGGGCCGACCACGGTGACGATGTCGCCACGCCGTAACTTCGCGCCGACGTCCGGCGCCTGGACGTCGTCCTCGGAGGGACCGTGCTGGAGGCGTGAGAAGCGGATGCGGTGCCGGTAGCGTCGCTCGAGGTCGCCGACCGTGGGCTCATCGGTGGTGTCCACCTCGACGCTGCGACTCACCAGCGGGGCGGGCGCGTCCGTGTCCGCAGCGCGGCCGCGCAGCGCCAGGCTGGTCGCGAGCAGCGGGCCCACCACGCCGAACAGGTACGTCACCGCGTACGCGATCGTCGGCCTGGCCTCGTTCCCCGCGGCCTCGCGCGCGGCGGCGAGGGCCGGCGTGTTGGTCAGCGCCCCCGCGAAGCTGCCGGCCACGACCGCGCTGTCCAGTCCGAGCAGGCGGCCGCCGGCCACGGCGACGAGCGCGGCGGCGATGAGGACCGCGACGGTCGCGAGGATCGGGCCGGCTCCCCGACGCAGCGAGGAGAAGAATGCGGGGCCGGACATGATGCCGACGGAGAACGTGAACAGAACGAGGCCGAGGGTGCCGAACGCCTCCGGGACCACGACGTGATAGCCACGCGACTCACCGAGCGTGCTGAGCGCCATGGCGAGGAACAGCACCGCCGCCGCGCCGAGTTCCACGCCACCGAGCCGGACGCGTCCCACGATCGTCCCGGTTCCCAGCAGCAGGAACAGCAGCAGGATGTCCTGCCGGGCCAGGAAGGCAAGCACGGTGTCCAGGGGATTCATGGCGTCGCAGCGTCGACCACTATCGCCGCTGCGTAACCTGTGACTTACCGAAAACGCTTCGGATCCGGCGCCGGTCGAGACCGGCGGTGACGCCCCCGGCAAATTCAGCTAGCGACGGCGCCGAGCTTCGAGCGTACGAAGCCCGCGAACCGCCGGCTCCTCGCCGGGATCGCGCGGATCGGCGCACTGCCGGGCTCCGGCGGAGCGTAGGGCAGCAGCAGCATCAGGATCAGGTACACGAGGATCATCGCACCGCCCGACACGAACAGCAGCAGCACGGCGGCGACGCGCAACAGCGTGACGTCCAGCCCGAAATAGCGGGCAAATCCCTGGCACACGCCGCTGATCATCGCGCCCTCGCTGACCTGCTGCAGCGGGCGCGTCGCAGGCCGGGCGTGTTGATCCTCCGCCGGCGCGGCGCCCGGCACCTGCACCGATCCGATTTCCTCCAGCGCCGGCTCGAGCTCGGCCAGCGTGACGACACCCTGGCTTGACGGCATGCGGCCCGTGCAGCGATCGGCGATCGCCTGCTCCAGATCGGCGAGGATCTCGGCCTGGTCGGGGTTGCCCGCAAGCGTGCGCGCGGCTTCTTCGAGGTAGCTCGCCAGGCGTGCGTAGGCCGCTTCCTCGAACTGGAGGGTGCTGCGGTTGAGGCGGGCGGTGACGGAGATGCGTTGCATGGCTCAGGTTCCGATGTCGGAGACGGTGCGGTTGATGCGGGTCCAGTAGTCGTCGAGTGCGGCGAGCTGTGCGTGGCCAGCCTCGGTGAGCCGGTAGTACTTGCGTGGCGGACCCGCGTCGGACTCCTGCCACTCGTACTGCACGAGGTCTTCCCGGCGCAGCTTGCTGAGCAGGGGATACAGCGTGCCCTCCTGGGTCGCGAACTCGGTGCCGGCGAGGCGGCGCAGGATGTCCGGCACGTACACGCTGCGCGCGCCGACGATCTTGAGCACCAGGAATTCGAGCAGACCCTTGCGGATCGGGGCGAGTTTGGATTCCATGGACATGTTTTCAGCGCTAGTACCTTGCTTAAAAAAGGTACCAGTCTGAAGGAAGGGCGTCAAGGCTCAGCCGAGGGACTTTCTCGCCTCGTCGAGCGACGCCCTTCAGTGCCGCGTGGAGCTGACCCTCTGTGCGCTCGCAGCCAGCGGCACGGTGAACCAGAACCGGCTGCCGTGCCCGACCCGGCTGCAGACGCCCATCGACCCGGACATCGCGTCGATGAGGGCGCGACTGATCGCGAGTCCCAGCCCCAGCCCCCGGCGCACCGTCTGGTGGCCGTCGGAGATGGGCTGGAAGGCGTGGAACAGAGTCGCCTGCCGTTCCGGCGGGACGCCGGGCCCCGTGTCCTGCACCTCCACGAGCACGGCGCCCTCGAGGACTCGCGCGCGCACCTGCACGTGGCCCTGGTCCGTGAACCGGATGGCATTGGTGAGCAGCTCGCGGACGACCTGGGCCAGTCGCGCCCGGTCGGCAAACACCACGAGGTCTTCGTCGCAGCACAACGCCCGCAGGTCGAGCCCGCGCGCCTCGGCTCGCGCCTGCATGGACTCGCACTCCTCCTGCAGCACGCGGCGCAGGTTGACGGGCGTGGCGCAGATCTCGAGCGAATTAGTCTCGATGCTGCTGACGTCGAGCAGCCGCGTGACGCTCTCCGACAACTGCGTGGCGGACCGGCGGATGATCCCAAGCTGCTCGCACGCCTGCGGCGGCAGCGGGCCCATCGTGCCGTCGAGCAGGCGCGCACAGCAGTCCTCGAGGACGTCCAGCGGGTTGCGAAGTTCCTGGCCCAGCCTCGCCAGCAGGACATTCTTGGCGCGGTTGCCCTGCTCCGCTTCATTGGCCTTCTCGATCAGCTTGTGCGTCTGCAGGCGGACCAGCTGCTCGAGCTCGTCCTGGTTTCGGCGCAGTGCAAGCTCGAGCTTATGCCGCAACTGCTCGTTCGCCTTGCGGTCGCTGATGTCGATCTGGATGCCGATCATGCGCAGCGGCTCGCCGTGCGGACCGCGCTCCACCACCACGCCACGGGACTCCAGCCACGCAAAGCTGCCGTCCCTGCGGAGCACGCGGAACTCGGCCTGGTACACCGGCGTCTCGCCGCGCAGGTGCCGGTCGACCTTGGCCCGCATCTCCCGCGCGTCGTCGGGATGGATCCTGGCCACCAGTTCCTCGAAGGTCTGGCCCAGGTCGTCCGAATCGTCGAAGCCGAGGATCCGGTTGTTGATCCGCGAATGGGTCGATCGGCCGCTGAGGATGTCCCAGTCCCACAGGCCCACGCCGCTGCCGTCGAGCGCTTGCTCGATCAGCGCGCGATGTACCGCGATGTACGGTGGAGGCGGCCGATCGGGGGTCGGCGGGGTGTGTATCAGGGCCATTGCACGGTTCCTGACGGCCGGAGAGCGGGTCGTCGGACTCCGGGGAGGCTTTTGCTCCCGGCACGCTGCCCGAGCGGGGTGCCGACCTCAATGGGTACCATCCGCAGTCGGTATGCGCACAGCCGACACCCCGACATCACGAGGTCACCCCATGTTCGACTGGACCCGGCTCGTGCCGCTCGCGGCGGCCGCGCTGCTCATCTCGGCGCTCCTGCTGCCCATGAACGCCCTGCTCGTGGTCGCCTGCGCGCTGATGCTGTTCGCATCGGTCCTCGCGGCGGTCCACCACGCCGAGGTCGTCGCGCACCGGGTCGGCGAGCCGTTCGGAACGCTGGTGCTGGCGCTTTCGGTCACGGCCATCGAGCTGGCCCTGATCCTCTCGATGATGCTCGTGGGCGGTCCGGACAAGGCGTCGCTGGCGCGGGACACGATTTTCGCCACGGTAATGATCATCAGCGGCGTGATCGGGGTGTGCGTGCTGCTCGGTGGACTGCGTCACCGCGAGCAGTTCATCCGCATCGAAGGAGCCGGGCCGGCGCTCTCGGCGCTCGCCACCTTGTCCACGCTGGTGCTGATCATGCCGGTGTTCACGAAGAGCGCGCCGGGCGCGACCTACTCGCCCTCGCAGCTGCTGTTCGTCGGGGCGTCCTCGCTGGTGGTGTGGGGCGTGTTCGTGTTTTTCCAGACGGTCCGGCACCGCGACTATTTCCTGCCGGTCGCCGATCCGTCCGACGAGGCCGTTCACGCGCCGCCGCCCTCGACCGGCGAAGCCTGGACAAGCTTCGTGTTCCTGCTCATTTCGCTGGTCGTCGTGGTCGGCCTGGCCAAGGCGCTTTCGCCCGCCATCGAGGCGGCGGTCGCGGCGGCCGGTGCGCCCGCCGCGGTGGTCGGCATCGTCATCGGGATGGTGGTCCTCATGCCCGAGGGGTGGTCGGCGATCCGTGCGGCGCTCGCGAACCGGCTGCAGACCAGCATGAACCTCGCGCTCGGGTCCGCGCTCGCGAGCATCGGGCTCACGGTCCCGGCCGTCGTGCTGGCGTCGGTCCTGCTCGAGCTGCCGCTGACGCTCGGCCTCGAGCCGAAGGACATGGTGCTGCTGGCGCTCAGCCTGCTGGTCGGCGCCATCGGGCTCGGCGCCGGCCGGACCAACATGATGCAGGGCGCCGTCCAGGTCGTGATCTTCGCGGCCTTCCTGTTTCTCGCGCTCGTGCCTTGAACATGACGATCCTGCGATGCCACCGATCACTGCTCGTGTGCAGCGCGGTAGTCGCTGCGCTGGCGTCGGCGGTCACGCCGACGTCCGCCTCGACGCCGCGGGCCTGGGTCGAGCTCGATGCCCGGTCGGCCGCGGAATGCTCGCGCCTCGCCGGGCTCGCCGACGCGAAAGTCGGTGCGCCCATCCGCTTCGGCGACGACCTCGGCGTCGACGTGCGGGTCGTCACCGGCATTCCGCCGAATGCCCGCCACGACGCGGAGTCCGTCGCGATGCTCTGCGCCTTCCACCGCAGCAGCGGCCGGGTCGAGGTCGTCGAAGCGCCCGAGGCGGCGATGCTCACCGCGCTGCCGGCCGCACCCGAGATCCGCGGCATCAGCTGGCGCGCCCAGGACATCGGCGGGGGCGGCATCATCGACCGGTCGCGCGCGACGCTGGTGCTGGGTGCCGACGGCAGCGTCAGCGGCATCGCGAGCTGCAATGCCTACTCGGGCCGCTACACGCTCGACGGCGGTGTCCTGGCCATCGGCGAACTGTCGCTCGCGAGCGAAAAGAGCTGTGCGCCGTCCCTGATGAACCAGGAGAGGCGCTTCGTCGAGGTGCTGGGCGCGGTGCGCAGCGTCGAGCTGCTGCCGACCGGCGCGTTGCTGATGTCAGGGCCGGATAGGCAGTCCTTGAGGTTCTTTCCCGAGACCTCGCGCTGACGAACTTCGTCGGTCGCGTCAGTTCGAGGGCGCTGCGCTGCTGCGCAGGGCCTCGTTCACGAGATCCTGCAACTGCTGCAGCCCGAAGCTCGGCAGCGGACGCCCGTTGACGAAATACTCGGGCGTCGCCGTCACCTTGAGCGCCCTTGCGTCGTCGATGTCGCGCTTCATGCGTTCGGCGACCTCGGGGGCGTTCATGTCCGCCCTGAGCCGGTCCGTGTCGAGGCCCACGCCGGCAATCGCAGGCCAGACGAGATCCGGCTGGACGGTGTGATGCGGCGCCCATTGGGCCTGCGTGGCCAGCAGCGCCTCGAGGGTCTGCCAGTACTTGTCTTGCCCGCGGCTCGCCTCGAGCAGCCGGACCACGAAGTCGGCGCCCTCGTGGAAGGGCACGTGCCTGAGCGACAGGCGGATCTGGCCCGGATTGTCCGCCAGCATCTGCTTCACGTAGGGGTACATCAGGGCGCAGGTCTCACAGGCCGGGTCGAGGAACTCGACGATGTGCACCGCGGCGCCCGGGTCGCCGAGCGTCGGCGAGTGCTCGCTCGCGAGCGCGGCCGCGTTCGCGGCGCCGGCGGAGGGCGAGGGCTGCGTCGCCTTGCTCGTGAACAGCAGCTTTCCCGCCAGCACGACGAACAGCACGGTCACCACGGCGCCGATCAGCAGGCCCCAACGGCGGCCCTGCGTTGCTGCGGGCGTGGACGGAGGCTGGGAACTGGTCCGCTCCGGATTGGTCTTGTTTCTCGCGGTCTTTCGGCTCATCCGGGATTCCAGGTTATGGTTACGCGCTGAGTTGCGCCACGACGCGCCGCGACTGCGGCCGGTCGCGGTGCTCGAAGAGATAGATCCCCTGCCACTGCCCGAGTGCCGGGCGGCCCGCCGTCACCGGAATCGAGAGGGACACGGCATTCAGCGCCGCCTTGATGTGCGCCGGCATGTCGTCCGGGCCCTCGGTCGTGTGCGTCAGCCACTGCATCGAGGGATCGTCGGACGACGGCACCAGCCGGCGGAAGAATTCGTCGAGATCGCGCCGCACGTCCGGATCGGCGTTCTCCTGTATGCACAGCGAGCAGGAGGTGTGCTGGACGAACAGCGTGAGCAGACCCTGCTCGACGCCCGACCCCCTCACGAAGCGGACGACCTCCGCCGTGAATTCATGGAGACCGGGCCCGGAGGTCCGGATGGTGAGGACAGTCTGCATCACGAAACGCACGCGCCGATGACGACCGGATCGTACATCGCCGCGCCCAGTGCCGCGAAGGCGGGCGCAGCCGCTCAGCCCGTCGCGGTGGCCGCCTCCGCCGTGCGGTGGATCTCCGCGAGCCGTGCCTCGAGATCCCGCGCCGCGACCTCGTCCTTGAGGCCCATGCCCTCCACGTCGCCCTCGGCGAAGCCGATGATGCCCATGTCGGCATAGGCCTTGCGGATGCGCGGGCCCCACAGGCCGATGTCGCGGATGGTCGGGACGATGCGCGTGAACAGGCTGGTGCGGTAGATGCGCATCATCTCGGAGTTCTCGACCCACTGCTTGCACTCGTCCACCGGCAGCCCGAGGCATTCCCAGACCTCGTCCGCCAGGAACCGGTCGCGCAGCAGGTAGCAGCCCTCGACGACGAATTCCTCGCGCTCGTCGCGTTCCTTGTCGGTGAGCTGCGGGTAGTAGTCGCGTAGCGCGAGACGGCCAAAGGCGACGTGCCGCGACTCGTCCTGCATGACGTAGGCAGTCACCGACTTCGCGAGTGGGTTGCGGGCGTAGTCGCGGATGAGCCCGAACGCGGCCAGGGCCACGCCCTCGATGAGCACCTGCATGCCGAGGTAAGTCAGGTCCCAGCGCGAGTCTCGAAGCGTGTCCTCGATCAGGCTCTTGAGGTAGGGATTGATCGGGTAGACGAGCTCGTACTTCTCGTGAAGCAGCCGCGAGAACGCCTCGACGTGGCGCGCCTCGTCCATCACCTGCGTGGCGGCGTAGAACTTGGCGTCCATGTTCGGCACCTGCTGCACGATCTTGGCCGTGCAGACCAGCGCCCCCTGCTCGCCGTGCAGGAACTGCGACAGCTGCCAGGACTGCACGTGGTGCCGGATGCGCGTGCGCTCCTTCTCGTCGAGCCGGTTCCACACGGGCGAGCCGTAGATCGCGATCATCTCGTCGGGCATGCCAGCCGGGTTCTCGGGGTCGAGGTCCTGCGACCAGTCGATGCGGGTGTCCGAGTCCCACTGCTGGCGCTTGCCCTTCCGGTACAGCTTGAGCAGGGAGTCGCGCCCGTCGTCGTATTCCCAGCGGAAGTTGGCCTCGAATTCCTGCGCGACCTGCCAGTCCAGTCGGTCGATGTCGCAGACGTAGTGGCTCTCGGTCGTCATGGCTTGCGTTCCGTCGTTTCGATGCGCGGCGGTCCGATCAATACGCCTGCGCGCGGTCAGCGGCAACCCTGCAGTGCAGCATGGGCCGGACGGTGGACGCGGATTCGCCTGGACTTCGGACCTGCGTGTCTCGCCACCCGTGTTTACATACGCTTCACGGACCCAAGGCAGGCCGATGAAGACCAGACACCCGCTCGACCCGCAGGCGATCGACGCCCTCTACGGACTGGAACCCGTATTCGAGCCGGGTGGGCCGGGCGGGCTCAACCCCACGGAGTTCGCCACCGTCCAGTGCCCTTACTGCGGCGAGTCGTTCCAGACGGCGGTGGACCTGTCGGCGGGATCGTTCCGCTACGTCGAGGACTGCCAGGTCTGCTGTCAGTCGATCGATCTCGCGGGTGAGACCGACGAGAACGGTGCCCTGGCGCGATTCACCGCGAGCCGGGTGGGGTAGGGGAGCGGCGATGCAGAGACTCCTCAAGGCGCTCCACCAGCTCGGCGGAATCGGCCTCGCGGGCTCGCTCGCCGCCTGCATCGTGCTGGTCGTGACCGCACCGACCGACTCGCTGGTCGGCTACGCGGCCGTGCGGCAGGGCATCGCCGCGATCTCGCAGTGGCTGCTCGTGCCGTCGCTCGCCATCGTGCTAGTCAGCGGGCTGCTCGCGATCGCGGCCAATCGTGCCTACCACGACGCCGGCTGGGCGTGGATCAAGGCGCTGCTCGGCATTGTCATGTTCGAGGGCACGCTGATAACCATCAGCGGCAGCGCGCGCAGGGCGGCGGAACTCTCGGCCCTGGCCGCGGCGGGTGAGGGCGATCCCGCCCGACTCGCCGAGGTGCTGCGCACCGAGTGGGGCAGCCTGTGGCTCATCCTCGCGCTGTCGATCGCCAACGTGCTGCTGGCCGTGTGGCGGCCGCGGATCCTGCGACGGGCGTCGTAGTCGTCACGCCTCGGACGCCGCGCCGTCGATGGACCGCGCGCTAGCCGAGGTCCCCGGCCCCGAGCAGCACCGATACCCCGAGCACCAGGAAGATCGCCGCGGCGATGCCGTGCACGAGCCGCATCGGCAGCTTCTTCGCCGCCACCTCGCCGAGCAGCACCGCGGGCACGTTGGCGAGCAGCATGCCGAGCGTCGTGCCGCTCACGACGGCGGCGAGCGAGCCGTACTTCGCCGCGAGCGCCACGGTCGCGATCTGGGTCTTGTCGCCCATCTCGACCACGAAGAACGCGACCAGCGTCGTGCCGAACACGCCGAAGCGACCGGCGCCGCCGTCCTTCTCCTCGTCGAATTCGTCGGGAACGAGCGTCCAGGCCGCCATGGCGATGAAGCCGAGACCGAGGATCCAGCGCATCGCGGCCGGGCCGACGAGGTTCGCGATCCACGCGCCGGCCGCGCCGGCGAGCGCGTGATTGAGCAGCGTCGCGACGAGGATGCCGAGGATGATCGGCCAGGGCTTGCGGAACCGCGCCGCGAGGACCAGCGCCAGGAGCTGGGTCTTGTCGCCGATTTCCGCGAGCGCGACGACGCCGGTAGAGACGAGGAAAGCTTCCATTCAACTGCGGGTCGGCGCTTTCGCCTGGACGAGGGGCCCGCCTTTTACCACGGCGGTGGCCTCGCGCATCGGCTCAGCTGCGCGGCTTGTAGACGGAGACCAGCCCGGCGCGCACGTCGTTCTGGATGCCATAGGACGCGATCGGGTAGCGGATGCCGGTCTTCGCGAGCGCCTTGAGGCCCTCGATCGCGACCGGCAGGTAGCGCGGCGGCAGGGCCATGAGCATCTCCTCGTCTGGGACGCCGCCGTAGCGGCGCTCGGCGTAGCAGGGCAGCGACAAACTCGGCTCGCCGGTCGCGAGCGCGCGACCCCAGGAGTCCGCGCAGGCGGTTTCGCCGACCACGCTCCACTCGAATTTGCGGTAGCCGCGCCACTGCAGCCCGTTGATGAAGAGAATCATCTGGCCGGGCGTTGCGTAGAGCAGGCAGATGTCCGGCGGGTCGAGGCGACCCGACTCGAGCGGGCTCACCGCCATCGCTCGGTAGCGCCCGTGCGGGACCACGGTCAGCGCCTCCTGTCGGGCGCGCGCGTCCTCGGGCGTGGCGTGCCACACGCCCACGAACTCACGTCCGGCGCGAAAGGCCTCGTCCTGCGGCGCGAGACCGATGACGGCCCGGCACTGCGTGGCCACGAGGTCGTCGGCGGTGATGCCCACCGTCCAGCCAAGCCGCGAGGCCATGCTCACCACCTGGTCGGTCGTATGCACCGCCTGCGGGCGGCGGATGCGCGGAATGGCCTCCATGTCCTCTACGCGCTCGAAGAGCTTCATGCCCGTGACCGTGGTCTTGAGGCGCAGCAGTGCATTGAGGTCCGCCACGAGGGCGCGCCAGTCGTAGCTCGCAGGCTCCGGGATCGCCGGGGTGGTCACTCGTCGATGCCCTCGACGACCACGGCCCCGTGCGCCGTGCTGCTGCGCAGGCGCAGCGCCTTGAGCGCCTGATACTCGGGACTGAGGTAGAAATCCTGGGCCATGGCCATGGTCGGGAACTCGAGGAGCACGAGGCGCCTTGGGTACCAGTTGCCTTCGACCACCTTGTGGGCTCCACCTCGCACGAGATAGCGGCCGCCCGCGGCCTCGATGACGGGCTTCACCTGGCGCATGTACTCCTGGTACTGCGCCATGTCATGAATTTCGACGTCGAAGATCACGTACGCAGCCATCGGCACCTCCCACGCCGGTCAGGGATGCACTGCAACCCGGGCGGGCGGGTTGCGCCATTACGGTATGTGCGTAGTGCTGGCTCGCGCGAGCAGATCGCGGAAGCGTGAATCGTCCGCAAAGCCGGCCCAGTTCCAGTCGTGGCGGGCCCACCACGCATGGCGCCAGCCGCGGGTCACTGCCTCCTCGAGCCGTTCGAGCGCCCGCTCACTCTCGCCCAGGACCGCGTGCGCGCTCGCGACCCAGTAGAGGGCATCGACACTCACGATTCCCTCCGCGCGCACCTCGTCGGCGCGTGCCATGAGCTCGCGCAGCGTGTCGCGCCCGCGCGCGACGCCGGCGACGAGACGCAGGTGGGCGTGATTCACCACGTGCGGCAGGCGCCAGACCCACTCGTCGGCGATGAGGTCGTTGATCTCGCCGCGCGGATCGGGCGGGTCGGCGTCGTAGGCCTCGAGCGCCGCCGTCCGGTTCCCGAGTGCGAGGAGTGCCTGGGCGTGCTGGGCAGGAGCCCAGGCGGAGCATTCCCGATCTGCGATCAATTCCAGGGCGGCGCGATCGCCGGTCACGACGCGCAAGCCCGCCACGAGGTCGGCTTCGAAGCGATTGCCGTTCGGATTGCAGCAGGCGGCCTCGATTGCTGCGACCGCCTCCTCGATCCGGCCGAGTTGCGCCAGGATGAGCGCCCGGCGCGCGAGATAGAACGTGCGGGTCGGTGCGCGGGCGACGGCCTGGTCGATCCAGCGCAGCGCTTCCCCGGGCGCGCCGCGTGCCGCGTGCAGCCGCGCCATGCCGGAGTACGGAACCTGGAACGCCGGGTCGATCTCGATCGCCGCCGCAAAGCGGGCCTCGGCTTCGGTCGCGTCGCCGAAGCGCAGCGCGTCGAAACCGACATTGGCGTTGATGATCGGCGACAGCGGATCGAGCCGGAACGCGTCCCTCATGTGCGCCGCGGCCTCCCGGTAACGGCCCTGGGAGGTCAGTACCAGGCCGTGCCACACGTGGGCCATCGTGTAGTTCGGGTTGAGCTCGATGGCCCGCTCGAGCGCGCGCTCCGCGAGCGCATAGTCGCCCTGGTTGTGGCGGATGAGTCCCAGCGATGCGTGCGCCTCTGCGAGTGCCGGTGCGAGTTCCAGAGCCTTCGTCGCCGCCGGAAGCGCGTTCTCGATCGATTCCTCGCGGGGGATCTCGCCGTAGTAGCCGGTGCTGGCGAGCGTGTACGCGTCGGCAAGCCCCGTGTACGCCAGTGCGTAGCCCGGGTCGCGGTCGATCGCCTGCCGGAAGCAGTCCATTGCCCGTCGCAGTGCCGCCTCGGTGCGCTTGTGGAAGTAGTGGCGCCCGAGGAGATAGAGGTTGTACGCCTCGAAGCTCTGCGTCGCAGGCTCGGGCGACGGCCGCCCGTCAGCGGCCGATTGCGGCTTCACCGCGGCAATGACGGCGCAGGCCACCTCGGTCTGCAGCTTGAAGATGTCGTCGACCTGGCGCTCGAAGGTCTGCGCCCAGACCTGGTACCCGTCCACCGCGCTCACCAGCTGCACGTCGATGCGCACCGTCCCCGCCTGCCTGCGCACGCCGCCCTCGAGCACCGAGGCGACGTTGAGGCGCCGGCCGATCTCGCGGACGTCCTCGTGGCGGCCCTTGAACGCGAACGACGAGCTGCGCGCCGCCACCCGCAGCCCCTCGACGCGCGCGAGCTGGTTGCGTATCTCCTCGGACAGCCCGTCCGAGAAGTACTCGTTCTCCGGCTCGTTGCTCAGGTTCGCGAACGGCAGCACCGCGATCGAGTCCTCGGGCGGGTCCGCGGCGACGGCAGGCAAGGTCGTCGTCCGCTCGACACCCGAGGGGGTGAGATCGAACATCCAGGCGAGCACGGTTGCAATCGGCAGGCCGAGCACCAGAGCCGCCACTACGAAGCGCATGTAGTGCGACGCCTCGAACGCGTCGAGCAGCAGGTCCAGCACCTGGGCCAGGACCCACGCGGCCGCGATGTAGTACAGCGCGGCCCGCACCACGCGCCGCCGCGTGAGTTCCGCCCAGAGATTCCTCGGGTTCAGACTCGCCATGGCCTGCCCTGCCGTGCCAGTCCGCAACGTCGTACGCGCGGCGGTCGATGTCAAGGAACGACCGGTGGCAGGGCGTCCACCCCGAATTACTTGTCGCTTTCCCGGTGGGCGCTCCAGTGCGCCGGTGCTAACGTGCCGCCCATGACGAGCCTGCCCACCAAACGCACCATGCGACGCGCCTTCCTCGCGGGCGACGCGAGCTACGACGGCGTGTTCTTCACCGGCGTGAAGACCACCGGCATCTTCTGCCGGCCGTCGTGCACGGCGCGCAAGCCGCGGCCCGAGAACGTCGAGTTCTTCGCATCGCCGAAGGAGGCGCTGTTCTCGGGCTACCGCGCCTGCAAGCGTTGCCGTCCGCTTGATGCGGACGGACGGCCGCCGCCGTGGGTGGCGAAGCTGCTCGCGCGCCTCGACGCCGCGCCCGGCGAGCGCATTCGTGCCGGCGACCTGCGCGCCGCGGGCGTGGACCCGGCGCGCGCGAGGCGCTGGTTCCAGAAGCACTACGGCATGACGTTCCAGGCGTATTGTCGCGCGCGGCGACTCGCCGGCGCGTTCCAGCAGATCAAGGGGGGTTCAACCGTGAGCGACGTGGCCAGCGGATCGGGGTTCGAATCGGAGAGCGGCTTTCGTGCCGCGTTCGCACGGGCCTTCGGGGCGGCGCCGGTCGAGGCGGCCGCCGGCGCGGCCGTCGCACTCGAGTGGATCGCTTCGCCGGTCGGCCCGCTCGTGGCGGGCGCGACCGACGCGGGCCTGTGCTTTCTCGAGTTCAGCGACCGCCGCATGCTCGAGGGGCAACTTGCGACCCTTCGACGCCGGCTGGGGGCGCCGCTGGTGCCGGGCAGGCACCGATGGCTCGACGTGCTGCGCAGCCAGCTCGAGGAATACTTCGCCGGCCGGCGCCAGCGTTTCGACCTGCCGCTCGTCATCCGCGGCACGTCGTTCCAGGAGCAGGTGTGGCGGACGCTGCTCGAGATCCCCTACGGCGAGACGTGGTCCTATCGCGACGTGGCGTCGCGCATCGGCCAGCCGGGCGCGACGCGCGCGGTGGGCACGGCCAACGGCATGAACCGCATCGCCATCGTGATTCCCTGCCACCGGGTCGTGAACGCCGACGGACGCATGGGCGGCTACGGCGGCGGCGTGTGGCGCAAGCAGTTCCTGCTCGACCTCGAGCGCGGGCAGCGCGGTCTCGGGATGGACGCGTTCGATGCGCCGCGGCGCTCAGCCGCCGCCGAGGGCAATGCGCTGCGGGCGTGACGGCCACACACCGCGCGCGATCGCCGCCGATCCGTCGAACACCAGCCAGCTTTGTCGGCCGTAGTGGGGCAGGGGCCGGGCGAGCGCGGCGAGCGCGGCCTCGTCGCGGGCCTCGATCACCGCGAGCGGCGAGCCGCCGCGTCGCTCGGCGGTCCACACCCAGGCCGTCGGCTCGGCGTCCGGCACGGTGAGTGCGACCGGGCGCCGCGGCAGGCCGTGGCGCGCGAGGTAACGATCGACCTCGTCCGCGAGGCCGACGAGCAGCACGGGCTGCGACGGCGGGGGAGCCGCCGCCGATCGCAGCTGCAGCGGGTGCTCGGTGAGTCGGCGTGCCAGCGACTCGCCGTTCGCCGCGGCTCCGGCCAGCACCGTCACCGTCGCGGGGTCCAGCATCGCCTGCCGCAGGATCGGCGGCGCCTCGCCGGGCGCGAGGCGGCGGAACACCCGTGCCTCGGGGTCGAGCGTCACTCCCACGGGTCGGCGATCCGTCAGCAGCGCGAAGCGCTGGCGTTCGTCGTCGAAGCTCACCCAGCGCAGGTCCTCGGCCCCGCCCTCGAACTGCAGCGCAAGCGGAAGGCGCAGCCGATACGGTGGGGTGGCTTGGGTCACCTCCACGTCCACCCGCCACCGCGCGCCCTGTCGCGCGACCGTGGCGGCCTCGAGGCGGGCTGATGGCGCCCCGGCGCGCGCCACCCACTGCTCGAAGTACGGGCGCAGGTCCTGCCTTGAAGCGGATTCGAACGCCGCGCGCAGGTCGTCCCACGAGGCCACGCCGCCGCGGTGCTCGCTCCAGAACCGGCCAAGCGCGCGGTCGAACGTCTCGGTACCGATCGCATCGCGCAGCATCAGGAACACCATCGCGGCCTTGTGGTAGCCCACGACCTGCTCGGCCCCGTGCGTGCGTGCGGTGAACGCCGACAACGGCCGGTCCGCGGTACTGCCGAGCGCCGCGAAGTCGCGCAGCCAGGCGAGCCGCATCTCGAGCGCCGCCGCGGCGCCGGCCTGCTCGCGATAGGCGTAGTCGGCCATGAAGGTGGTGAGCCCCTCGGACCAGTTGCCGAGCGCGTAGTCGGGCCGTACGCCGTTGCCCCACCAGTTGTGCAGCACCTCGTGGCCGAGCGAGGTGTCGCGGATGAACGGCAGGCGCAGCACCTCGACGCCCAGGTAGGTGAGCGTCGGCATGCCGAAGCCGGTGGGCGTCGGGCTCGACACGATGCTGAAGGCCTCGTAGGGGTACGGGCCGATCCAGCCCTCGTACAGCCGCAGGTAGCGCTCGACGGCGTCGAGGTCGCCATCGCCGCGGTCGGCGATCTCCGCGTGCAGCAGGGTGCGCAGCGCAATCTTCCGGCCATCGGCCGTGACGAAGCTGCGTTGCGTGACACGGTAAGGACCCGCCATCAGGTCGATCGCGGACCCGGGCTGCTCGAACCTGTAGCTCTGCACGCGTCGTCCGCCCGCGGCGCGTTCCCCGTCCGGCGTGCCCGGCACGATCGCGTGCTGCCCGTCGGGCAGGACGATGGCGATGCGATAGGCGAGGCCCGCCCCCTCGAGCACTGGGTGCCAGCGTGACGCAGCCGGCAGGAACGTGCCGCGCGGCGCGCTCACGGGCGCGGCGTGCGTCAGCACGGCGCGGTGGTCGAGCGTGGCGTCGAGGGCATCGAGCCGGCCGCGCCAGGCGATCTCGATGCGACGTTCGCGGGGCGCCGCGGGCAGGCGCCACGCTCGCAGCCCTTCGACTGGCGCCGTGGCGGCGGGACCCGGCGCTCCGTCCACGATAAACCGCTGCACCTCGAAGCGTTCACCGAGCGTCACGCGCCAGGGACGGCCGGCCGCCGCCAACCACGTGCCCTGGCCGGAGAGTTCGCGCGTGCCGGGATCGATCCGCACCTCGATCTCGGCGCGAACGGGGGCGGCGTCGGGCGCCGTCGCCGCGTTAACGGGTCCCTGCGCGGCCAGCGCGATGGCGAGCAGCGCGCCCAGCGCCGCGAGCGGCATCAGTGGGCCGGCGCCGCCGGGAAGCGCGCGACGAGTTCGAGCCGCTGCTCGCCGCGCTGCACCTCGATCGGCAGCCACGTGCCGGGTGCCTGGCGCATGACCGTCGCGGCGACGTCGGCCGCGTTCTTCGGGGCCCTGCCGGCGATTACGACGATCACGTCGCCTTTCTCCAGGCCTGCCCGCTTGGCAATCGAGCCGTTCGCGACCTCGGCGATGCCCACTCCGCCCACGGCGGTCTCCAGGGTGATGCCGAGCCGCGGTCGCGCCGGCGCGGCGACCGCCGGCGGCGTGGCCACGCCGAACACGGCGTCCGCCAGTCTTTCCTTCACACTGCCCGCGAGCTGCGCGCAATCCCCGTCGCGTTCGAACGGGAGCAGCGTGAGCGGCGCCGGACGGCCGAGCGCCTGCAGCTGGTGCGACACGCCCCAGCCGTGGACGACGTGTCCGCTGCCCATCAGCCCCACGACCACCGCGCCCGGGCGGCGCACCGCCGCCTCGGCCATGCCCTCGGCGATCGCGCGATCCCACAGCAGCTGCGATTCAAGGAATCGGCGGAACTCGGCCTGGTTGCGGTCGGTGCGCTCGGCGCGATCGAGCGAGCCGTGCACCGCGTCCCCCGGCAGGTGATCGCGCCAGGTCTCGAACAACAGGTCCTCGTAGCCAGCGAGCGCCGGCGCCGGATCGCCGATGCCCTCGCGCTCGGCCCGCGGCACGGCGGCGAGGCCCTTCTCGCCGACCGCTCGCGTGAGCGAGCGGCTCACGTTCACGGCCACCAGCGGGATGCGGTTCATGCGGGCGAAGTGGAAAATCGGCAGGTACAGGGCCGGGTCGTGGCCCCACACCTCGCGCCACTCGGACTCGCGCAGGAACGCCGGCTCGTCGAGTTCCCCGGCGACCCAGCGGTCCAGCACGCCCTGCACGCGCCGTGGGAACATCTCGAGCGCGATTACGAGATCCGGATGGCGCGCGTGCAGCGCGGTGAGCGTCTGCAACTGCCAGCGGTGGTGCTCGGCGCTGTCGTGCGTCTCGCCGAGCAGCACGGTGCCCGCCGCAAGGGCGCGCGTGACGAGGGCGTCGGTCGTCGTGTCCCGGGGACCGGCCTCGGCCGGGGTCCGCCATGCGCCGACCGGCACGCAGGCGTCGGTCGTGGCGACCGGTTTCGCCGGCGCCGTCGCGGCCGGGCCGGACAGGCTTGCGGCCGCCACCGCACCCGCGACCAGCGCGAGCATCACGACGGCGGGCAGCCGAACTGTGGAACGGGAGTGATGGGACACGTTCAATCGGCTCCTTGCGCGCCAGTTCGCTTCGATGGCAAAGGCGGCTTCAAGTTCGCTCGGGCACCGCAGGTTACGCGCCGCCGCGGATACACACGGATACAAATCTAAACCCCCCGGACATCCGGCCGATACCGGGCATCTCCAGACTGGCCCCACCGCGATCGAGGCCGTGATCGCGCCTGAATGCGGGGAGACGAAAATGGCGACGAGCTGCCCGATCGGATTCGACCCGAAGCGCCTGCGCGAGCAGGGGCTCGAGACCTTCGTCGCTCACGACATCGACCCGACCTGCGCGCCTGCGTGACGGGCAGGCCGAAGTCCCCGGGCTCACGCTGGAGGAGACACGAATGCGCCATCCCGACATCCTGGGCACGATCGGCCGTACGCCCGTCGTGCGCCTGAACCGCATCGCTCCGGAGCACGTGAACCTCTACGTCAAGCTCGAGGCCTTCAATCCCATGGGCTCGGTCAAGGATCGCCTCGCGCTCGGCGTGATCGAGCGCGCCGAGCGCGAGGGCGCGCTCCGTCCGGGCCAGACCGTCGTCGAGGCCACGAGCGGCAACACCGGCATCGGGCTCGCCATGGTGTGCGCGGCCAGGGGTTATCCCCTGGTCGTGACCATGGCGGAGAATTTCAGCGTCGAGCGGCGCCGCCTGATGCGCTTCCTCGGTGCGCGCGTGGTGCTCACGCCCGCCGCGCAGAAGGGCAGCGGCATGCTCGCCAAGGCCGCCGAGCTCGCCGAGCGCCACGGCTGGTTCTTCGTGCGGCAGTTCGAGAACGAGGCGAATGCCGACGTGCACTCCCGGACGACGGCCGTGGAGATCCTCGAGGATTTCCGCGACACGCGGCTCGACGCCTGGGTGACGGGCTACGGCAGCGGCGGGACGCTCAAGGGCGTGGCGCGAGTGCTGCGGGCGCAGCGTCCCGACACGCAGATCGTCGTCTGCGAGCCCGACAACTCGCAGGTGCTCGGCAGCGGCATCGCGCAGGCGCGGGCCGCGGACGGCTCGCCCGCGGAGAGCCACCCGGTGTTCCGCCCGCACGTGGTGCAGGGCTGGGCGCCCGACTTCATACCGAAGCTCGCCGAGGATGCGGTCGGGCAGGGATACATCGACCGTGTCGTGCCCGTGAGCGGCGCCGAATCGCTCAAGCTCGCGCGGCGGCTCGCGATCGACGAGGGCATCCTTGCCGGCATTTCGGCTGGGGCGACGCTGGCCGGTGCGCTCGAGGTCAGCCGCGGACTGCCGCGAGGCGCCAATGTGCTGTGCATGATCCCCGACACCGGCGAGCGCTATCTCAGCACGCCGCTGTTCGAAGACGTGCCCGCGGAGATGACCGAGGAGGAGATCGAGCTGTCGCGCTCCACCCCCGGATTTCGCTTCGATACCCCGCCGCCGGCGCCGAGCCCGGCCACGGAGGCCGCCGAAGCTCCGGTAGTGGATCCGGCCGCCGCCGCGTTCGTCACGGATGCGATCAACGATACCCGCCAGCCCGTGGTGCTGTTCGCGCTCGAGTGGTGCGAGTTCTGCTGGTCGCTGCGGCGCCTGTTCGCGCGGCTGCACATCCCGTTCCGCTCCATCGACCTCGATTCGGTGGAGTTCCAGCGCGACGATATGGGTGGGCGGATCCGCGCGGCGCTCGCCGGGCGGACCGGAGTGAAGACGATCCCGCAGCTGTTCGTGGGCGGCGAGTTCGTGGGCGGTTGCAGCGATACACTCGACGCCTGGCGCAACGGTCGGCTGCAGGCCATGCTGGAGGCCACGCAGACGGAGTTCGACCGCTCGGCGGACGTCGACCCGTATGCCTTCCTGCCCCGCTGGCTCCAGCCCCGCTGAGGAGTGGCGATGAAAGGCGACCCGCACGGCCCGGCCGATTCCTCCACCGCGTCCCTGCTCGAGGACGCGGCCGGTCGCGGCGCACGCTATCTCGCCGGCCTCGATGCTCGCTGCGTTCAGGCCTCGGCGACCGCGGTGGCTGGCCTCTCGCGCCTCGAGCATGAGCTCAACGACGCGCCGGTGGATCCGGCCGAGGTGCTCGCCGAGCTCGACGAGCTGGTCTCGCCTGCCACGATGGCGATGGCCGGGCCGCGCTTCTTCGGGTTCGTGATCGGCGGCACGCTGCCCGCGGCGCTCGCCGCCAACTGGCTCGCGACGGCCTGGGACCAGAACGCCGCGCTCGGCCCCGTCACGCCCGGCGTCGCGCGAGTCGAGGCGGTCGCCCTGCGGTGGCTGGTCGAGGTGCTCGGACTGCCGACGGGCACCGAGGGAGCGTTCGTCACCGGCGCCACCATGGCGAACTTCGCGGCGCTCGCCGCGGCGCGGCACGCGGTGCTGGCTCGCATCGGCTGGAACGTGGAGGCCGACGGCCTGTTCGGTGCGCCGCCGGTGACGGTGATCGTCGGCGAGGAAGCGCATCCGACGCTGCTCAAGGCGCTCGGCCTGCTCGGGCTCGGGCGCCGCCGCGTCGTGCGCGTGCCGGTGGACGGGCAGGGGCGCGTGCGTGCGCAGGCGCTTCCGGATATCCGGGGCCCGACGATCGTCTGCCTTCAGGCCGGCAACATCAACACCGGCGCCTTCGACCCGTTCGAGCCGATCTGCGTCGCGGCGCACGAGGCAGGGGCCTGGGTCCACGTGGACGGCGCCTTCGGCCTGTGGGCGCAGGCTTCGTCGCAGCTTGCAACGCTTTCGCGCGGGGTGGAACTCGCCGATTCGTGGGCGACGGACGCGCACAAGTGGCTCAACGTGCCCTACGACTCCGGGCTCGCCTTCGTGCGCGAGCCGGGCGTGTTGCCGGCTGCGATGGCGATCACTGCCGAGTACCTGCCCTCGCCGGGCTCGGAGCGCAGCCCGTCCGATTACACGCCCGAGCTGTCGCGTCGCGCGCGCGGCGTCGAGGTCTGGGCGGCGCTGCGTTCGCTCGGCCGACGTGGCCTCGCGGAATTGTTCGAGCGCAACTGCCGGCAGGCGCGCCGGTTCGCCGAAGGGCTCGCGGCCGGAGGGTTCGAGATCCTCAACGACGTCGTGCTGAACCAGGTGCTCGTGTCGTTTGGTACGCCGGAGACGACGCGGCAGGGCATCTCGGCGGTGCAGGCCGACGGCACCTGCTGGTGCGGCGGCACAGTGTGGCAGGGTCGCACCGCGATGCGGATCAGCGTGTGCTCGTGGGCGACGACCGACGAGGACGTCGAGCGGAGCATCGCCGCCATCCTGCGCGCGGCCGCGCGGTCGCGATCGTGCGCGGTCTGCGACGGCTGATTCCGCCTGGCTCGTGCCAATCTCGCGGCGCGGCACGGCGCGCGCAGGGGACCCTCAAAGGCCGGCTCGCGCCCGTTCCCGTCGTGGACCTGCCGCTCGGCGCCACTGCTCGTGCGGCGAGCCGGCGTGCCCGCGGATCACTGACGCTCGCGATCCCCCGGGCGGCTCCGCCTCAGGGTGCGGTGTGCGCGACGATCTTTCGGACGTGACGAACGCCGAGCGCTGCCGCGAGAGCGACCAGCGGGATGCTGAGGGCAGTGACCGCCTCGACGTTCACCGGCACACCGGCCGAAAGCAGCCCCTTGGCCGCGTAGCCCACGAGCCCCACGATGTAGTAGGTGATCGCCGCCACCGACAGGCCCTCCACCGTCTGCTGCAGGCGCAGCTGCGCCTCGGCGCGCCGGTTCATGGAGACGAGCACCTGCTGGTTCTGGCGCTCGCGAGACACGTCGACGCGCGTGGACAGGAGCTGGGTGGCCCGCGCCACGCGCTGCGACAGGGACTCGAGGCGCGCCGCGACCGAGCGACAGGTGTTCATCGCGGGCGCGAGCCGCCGCTCGGTGAACTCCTCGAAGTTCTGCAGTCCCTGGATGCGCACCTCGCGCAGTTCCTCGATGCGCCGCTGCACGAGCTCGTGATAGGCGGCCGCGGCCGTGAAGCGGAAGTGGTTCTCGGCCTCGCAGCTCTCGATCTGCGCCTCGAGCCTGGTGAGCCGGTCGAGCAGCGCAGGCTCGTCGGTCTCGGTCGCTTCCGCGAGCGCCGTGGTGACCTCGGCGAGCTCGCGCTCGGCCTGGTTGAGCCAGGGCGAGAGCGTCTGCGCCACCGGAAGTGCGAGCAGCGCCATGAGCCGGTAGGTGTCGATCTCGAGCAGCCGCTGCATCATGCGTCCCGCCTGCCGCTCCGACATGTCGCGGTTCAGCACCAGCAGCCGTCCGTAGCCGTCGTGGAGCCGGACGTCCGTGAACGCCGAGCCGGCCCCGCCTGCGATCCCCGCGCCCACCAGCACGTTGCCGCCGAAGTGCCGCGTGGAGATAGAGTCGAAATCGGGCGCCAGCGCTGAGGCGGGCAGCAGCGTGGCGTGCGTGGCGACCATCACCTGGCCCGGCAGGTCGGCCAGCCAGTCGGTCGGCACCGACTGCAGCGCGGGCATGCCGAACGGGTCGCCTACGGCGCCCGTGACGATGAACTTGTAGCGCGTGAACTCCGAGTGGCGCTCCCACTTGAGGCGGAACGCGCCGAGGTCCGCGCTGAAGTGCGCCGCTCCGGCAGGCGGGGGCGGCACGCCGTGGCGCCGCGCCAGCGCGCAGACGTGCTCCCACTCCCGGGCGCGCATGGATGGGTCGGAAACGAGCGCCAGGAACGTGAGCCGCAGCGGCGCCGTCAGCGCCTCCGGTGGGCGCGCGTGCATCTCCTCGTTGAGCGCGAGGCGCAGCGGATGGTCGGGCGGAAGCCTCATGTGTGTCGCACGTCGTCCACGACCGTTGCGGCGGAGGTGAGCCGCGCGGTGGGAAAAGTGTAAACCAAGCTTCCCGCCTCGGCTGTGCCAGCCTTGTTACACTCCGCTCGTCATGGCGACGGGCGCTCCAGGCCGCGCCGTCGACCGCGCCCTGCCCGGCGCGCTGGCGACCCCGCGACAGTAGAGTCAGGTATGGCCGACGAGCTCGTCCCGTTCGCGATCAACCCCGCGCTCGACCCCACTCGCTTCGCGCCGCAGTTCGCCGGCCACGGCCGCGTGCATCTGCCGGACTTCCTCGTCCCGCCCGCGGCCGAGCGCCTCCACCAGTACCTCGCGCAGGCGGCGCAGTGGCGCCTCGTGCTGCACGACGGCACGCACGTGCGCGAGGCGACGCCCGAGCAGCATCGGCACGCGGACGAGGTCTGGGAGCGCGAGATGGCGGCCTACGCGTACGCGCGGGCGCGGGAAGGCTTCGAGTTCCTCTACGAGCACCGCAAGGTGGCCGACGACCCGCGTGAGCGCGCCGCCGATCCCTCGCCGGTCGCGCGCTTCGTCCATCTCCTGAACTCGCCGGTGTTCCTCGAGTTTGCGCGCCGCCTCACCGGGCACCCTGACATCGTGCGCGCCGACGCGCAGGCCACCCGCTATCGCCCCGGCGCGCCGCGTACGTCTTCAACCTGACGCCGCGCTGGGAGCCGGACTGGGGTGGCCAGCTGCAGTTCATCGGTGCGGACGGCCACGTGACCGAGGCCTGGGTGCCGCGCTTCAACGCGCTCAACGTGTTCGCCGTGCCGCAGCCGCACGCCGTGAGCATCGTCGCCCCGTTCGCGGTCGGCGCCCGATGTTCCGTGACGGGCTGGCTGCTCGCCAACTGAACTCAGTCCTCGTGCGGCCTCGCCGCCCACACCGCGCACAGGCTGTCGCGCAGCAGTTTCTCGGCCGTGCTGCCGAGCACCACGTCGCGCAGGTTGGTGCGTCCGCGCGTGCCGATTGCGACGAGGTCGGCGTTCACGACCGCGCCGAACTCGAGCAGGCCCGACCGTCGGCCGGCGTAGGGGAAGATCTCCTGCCGCGGCTCGAGACCCGCCGGGAGCTGCGACTCCGCAATGAACGCCGCGAGTGCCGGGCCGTGCTCCGCCGCGAGGCGCGCCTGGGTCGCGGCCAAGCCGTCCGGGGCGGGCACGACGTGCACCACATACAGGCGGGCGCCGTCGGCCGCGGCGACCCCGGCCGCCGCCTCGAGGGCGCGTCGGCTGGTGGTCGAGAAATCGACGCCGGCCACCACCGTGCGGAACGGACCGGTGAACGTGTCACGCACCACCAGGACATCCGTCGCCACGCCCCGGATGCAAGCCGAAGCGAGCGTGCCGAGGCCGACGTTTGGCGGTGTCTCGCCGTGGGCGCCCAGCACCAGCAGCCCGGCGGCGTGCTGCTCGAGCGCGCGTCGAATGGCCGCGAGACGGCTGCCGGTGAGGACCTCGAACGGAACGCCGCTGGACCCATGCAGCGTCGCCTCGGTGGCTGTCCATTGCGCATGCGCATGCGCATGCGCATCCGCGATCCGCTGGCGCAGCAGCTCGCGCTGTGCGTCTCCGAGCGTGGGATCGCCCGAGGCGAGCGGGTCGGGCGTCACGACGACGTGCACCGCATTGACCGCCGCGCCCCACGCCCGGCCGATCCGCAGCGCGTGCAAGAGAGCGCTGCGCGAGCCGTCGGAGAAATCGATGCCGACCAGGATGGATGTGGGCGCGGACATGGGACGGCCCGGCTGGGAAACGTATGATCCCGTCTAGCACGGCCCCCTGGCCGGCAGCACTAGGCAGTTACCGCGAATCCGAGCCATCCCGGCCGAGGACAACCGCTTGAGCGACCACGACGACAAGGACCTGCCGCTGCGCGAGGACATCCGCCTGCTCGGCCGTCTGCTCGGCGACACGGTGCGCGAGCAGGAGGGCGAGGAGGCCTTCGCCCTGATCGAGCGCATCCGTCGCAGCTCCATCGCGTTCCACCGCGACAACGACGCCGAGGCGCGCGCCGAGCTCGAGGCCATTCTCGACCGGCTCAGCGCCGAAGAGACCATGATCGTCGTGCGGGCCTTCAGCTATTTTTCGCACCTCGCCAACCTCGCCGAGGACCTGCACCACATCCGCCGCTCGCGGGCACACCTCATCGCCGGGTCCGCGCCGCGCGAGGGCAGCCTCGCGCACGCGATGGACCGCGTCGCCGCGGCCGGCATCGGGCCCGAGGCGCTCACCGGCTTCTTCCAGCACGCGCTGATCGTGCCCGTGCTCACGGCGCACCCCACCGAAGTGCAGCGGCGCATCGTGCTCGACACCGAGCGGCGCATCGCCGCGCTGTTCGAGGAGCGCGACCGCGTGCGCCTGACGCCCGACGAGGTCGCCGCCAACGACGAGGCGGTGCGCCGCAACGTGCTCGCCCTGTGGCAGACGCGCATGCTGCGACGCCAGCGCCTCGCGGTCATCGACGAGGTGGCGAACGGCATCGCCTACTACGACCAGACCTTCCTTCGAGAGCTGCCGCGCCTGTACGCCGCGCTCGAGGACGAGCTCGCGCGCCGGCAGGGCGATGGTCCGCTCGCCGAGCTGCCGCCGTTCCTGCGCATGGGCTCGTGGATCGGCGGCGACCGCGACGGCAATCCGTTCGTCACGGCGGAGGTGCTCAGGCGCACGCTGCGCATGCAGTCGGCGCGCACCTTCACCTGGTACCTCGAGCAGCTTCACGAGCTCGGCGCCGACCTGCCGGGCGCCACGACCGTGATCGAGGCGTCGCCCGAGCTGCTCGCACTCGCGGAGCGCTCGCCCGACACGCACCCGCAGCGCGCCGACGAGCCCTATCGGCGCGCGCTCACCGGCCTGTATGCCCGCATGGCCGCGACGGCGCGCGAGCTCGACCACCTCGAGGCGATGCGTCACGCGGTAGGCGAGGCGCCGCCGTACACAGGAGTCGCCGAGTTCGCCGCCGACCTCGAAGTCATCCACCGCTCGCTGACGGCCTACAACTCGACGCTGCTGGCCCGCGGCCGGCTGCGCAGCCTGCGACGCGCCCTGCAGGTGTTCGGCTTCCACCTCGCGGCCGTGGACCTGCGGCAGAACTCGGACGTGCACGAGCGCGTCGTGGCGGAGCTGTTCGCGGCAGCACGCCCCGAGGTGGACTACCGCGCGCTCGACGAGGACGCGCGCGTGGCCCTGCTCGCCGCGGAACTCGACACCGCCCGGCCGCTTGCCTCCCCATACGTCGACTATTCCGACGAGACGCGCGGCGAGCTCGAGATCAGCCGCACGGCGGCGGCGATGCGCGAGCGCTACGGCGCGGGAAGTATCGGCAACTACGTCATCTCGAAGACCGACGGCGTGTCCGACGTGCTCGAGGTGGCGCTGCTGCTGCGCGAGGCTGGACTGCTGCGACCTCGGGACGGCCGCCTCGATCTCAACATCGCACCGCTGTTCGAGACCATCGCCGACTTGCGCAACGCGGGCCAGGTGATGGACCGGCTGCTGTCGCTGCCCGGGTATGCTCGGCTGCTGTCGTCGCGCGACTCGACGCAGGAAGTGATGCTCGGCTACTCCGACAGCAACAAGGACGGCGGCTTCCTCACCTCCGGCTGGGAGCTCTTCAAGGCCGAGCGCGAGCTGGTGCAGGTGTTCGCGCGGCACGGCGTGCGGCTGCGGCTGTTCCACGGCCGCGGCGGCTCGGTCGGCCGTGGCGGCGGGCCCACCTACCAGGCCGTGCTCGCGCAGCCGGCGGGCGCGGTGCAGGGGCAGATCCGCGTCACGGAGCAGGGCGAGGTGATCGCTGCGAAGTACGGCAATCCCGACGTCGGCCGGCGCAACCTCGAGACGCTGGTCGCGGCGACGCTCGAGGCGACGCTGCTGCCCGAACGCGGCGACGCGCCGCGCGCGGCCTTCCTCGAGGCCATGGACGAGCTCTCGGCGCACGCCTTCCGCGCCTACCGCGGCCTCGTGTACGAGACCGAGGGCTTCGAGCTCTACTTCTGGGAATCGACCGTGATCAGCGAGATCGCCGAGCTCAACATCGGCAGCCGTCCCGCGTCACGCAAGAGATCGACGGCAATCGACGACCTGCGCGCGATCCCGTGGGTGTTCTCGTGGGCCCAGTGTCGGCTGATGCTGCCCGGCTGGTACGGTTTCGGCTCGGCGGTGGACGCCTGGCTCGCCGATCACCCGGGCGGCCTCGAACTGCTGCGCGAGATGCACCGCGACTGGCCGTTCTTCGCCACGTTGCTGTCCAACATGGACATGGTGCTCGCGAAGACCGACCTCGCCATCGCCTCGCGCTACGCCGAGCTCGTGGGCGACGCTTCGCTGCGCGAGGCGATTTTCCCTCGCATCAAGGCCGAGCACCGCGCCACGGTCCACCACCTGCTCGCCGTCACCGGAGCGCGGCACCTGCTGCAGTCGAACCCGCTGCTGGCTCGCTCGATCCGCAACCGATTCCCGTACCTCGACCCGCTCAACCACATCCAGGTCGAGCTGCTGCGTCGCTATCGGGCCGGCGATCGCGAGGAGCGCACGCAGCGCGGCATCCACCTCACGATCAACGGCATCGCGGCGGGGCTGCGCAACAGCGGCTGAATCAGGCGGGCGCGCCCGGGAGCGGAGTTGACGGTGTGGCCTCGCCAGTCGTCTCGATGACCGTCGCCGGCGAAGTCGCGATTGCGGCCAGTGGCGACGGCTCAACCACCGGTGCAGCCGGCTGCGCGCTCCGGCAATGCTCCGCGATCCGCAGCGCGAGTTGCGTCATCAGCGTGGGCGGGAAGTCGTGCCCCATGCCGTCGATGACCTCGAGCCGTGCACCCGGGATGTTCGCGGCCGTGTCGCGTCCGGCCGCGAGCGGCACCAGTGGGTCGTCCGCGCCGTGCAGCACGAGCGTGGGCGCCGTGATCTTCTGCAGCATCCCGCGGCGATCGCCGGTCGAGAGGATCGCGAGCAACTGGCGCGCGGTGCCGTTGCGGTACAGACCCCGGCGGGCGACGCGCTCGAAGAGCGGGCGCATCCGCGGGAGATCGTCGCGGAAGGCCGGGCTGCCGATGACGCCGAACACACGGATCAGGTGTTCCACCACCGCGGGGTGGTCATCGGGCGGCGGCGGCGGGTGGACGATGGCGCGCAGCGCCTTCCAGCGTCCGAAGGCGTACTTGCGTGCAGGATTGCCGCTGTTCGACATGATGGAGGTGAGGCTCAACACGCGCCCCGGGTGCCGCGCGGCGACCATCTGCCCGATCATGCCGCCCATCGAGGCGCCGACCACGTGCACGCGCTCGAGGCCGAGCGCGTCGAGCAGCCCCACGGTGTCGGCCGCCATGTCCTCGAGCTGGTAGGGCGCAGCGACCGGGCGGCGCAGCAGTGCACGACCGATCGCGCGCAGCACGTTCGGCACCGGCACGCCCTCGAGGCGCGTCGAGCCACCGCAGTCGCGGTTGTCGAACGTGATCACGCGCAGGCCCTGGTCGACCAGGGCCTGCACGAACTCGTCCGGCCAGAGGGCCGAGGGCATGCCGAGCCCCATGACCAGCAGCAGCGGTGGCGCTGCCGGATCGCCACGCACCTCGACGTCGAGATTCAGGCCATTGGCCGGCAGCGAGGGCACGGGTGCGCGGGTCTTTACTTGGCCTGGTCGGCCGCGCCGACCTTGATCAGCTCGACGTCGAAGCGCAGCACCTGGCCGGCGAGCGGGCCGCGGTCGCCGTAGGCCAGGGAGGGCGGGATCACGAGCTGGTACTTGGCACCTTCCTTCATGAGCTGCAGCGCCTCGGTCCAGCCGGCGATCACGCCCTTGACCGGAAACGAGGCCGGCTGCCCACGGTCGTAGGAGCTGTCGAACTGCGTGCCGTCCACCAGCGTGCCGCGATAGTGCACGGTGACCGTGTCGTCCGGCGAAGGCGAGCGACCCGTGCCCGGCTGCAGGACCTTGTACTGCAGTCCGCTCTTGGTGGTAGTGACGCCCGCCTGCTTCGCATTCTGGGTGAGGAAGGCATCGCCCGCCGCGGCCGCCTTCTTCGCGTTCTCCGCCTGCTGCTTCGCACGCTGCTCGGTGACGCGCTTCTCGAGCCCCGCCATCGCGGCCTGCATCTCCTCGGGCTTGAGCGCGGGCTGGGCGCCGCCGCTGCCGTCCTTCAGTCCCTTCAGCAGCGCGTCGGACTTGATCTCAGTACCGGCGAGGTCGCGGCCGAGCTGGTAGCCGAGCGCGTAGTTCATGCGGCTCGCCTCGTCCATGGCAGGCGGCTCGGCGCCGCAGGCGGTGGAGGCGAACAGGGCCAGCGCCACGGGCGCGACAGTCTTGAGCAGGCGGTTCATCCGGAGGGACTCCTGGGGGTGACGGGGCGCGCGCATCCTACGCGCCCGGGGCGGCTGCCGCACGTCGAATCGATGTCCAGGGCCGGTCCGCGGCGTGGTTGCAGAACTGCGGCCGGAGGTCGCAAGGTTGCGGAACCGACAGGCGACGGACGGGGCGAGCATGAGCGATCACGGCTGGGACGAGGAAATCGCGGAGATCCGTCGCCGGCAGGCGCTGGCGGCGGAGATGGGCGGCGCGGAGCGCGTGGCGCGCCAGAAGTCACGCGGCAAGCTCACGGTGCGCGAGCGCATCGAGGCATTGCTCGATGCGGGCTCGTTCCGCGAGTGGGGCAGCCTGGCGGGCGAGGGGCGCTATGACGCCGACGGGCGGCTCACGGGCTTCCGCGCCTCGAGCTGCCTCGTGGGGCGCGGCGCGATGGACGGCCGGGCCGTCGTGGTGAGCGCCGACGACTTCACCATCCGCGGCGGGTCCTCCGAGACCTACCACCACGAGAAGAACGTGCAGGCGGAGCTGATGGCCGCCGAGTACGGCCTGCCGCTCCTGCGCCTGCTCGACGGCACGGGTGGTGGCGGCTCGGTCGCGGAAGTCGAGCGCCTCGGCGCGACCTACGTGCCCTACGTGCCGGGCTTCGACCAGGTCGTCGCCAACCTCGGACGCGTGCCGGTCGTTTCGCTCGGACTCGGCGCGGTGGCGGGCCTCGGTGCCGCGCGGCTGGTGGCGAGCCACTACTCGATCATGGTGCGGGGCCTCTCCCAGATGTTCACCGCGGGTCCGCCGGTGGTCGAAGCGGCGGGCGAGAAGGTCACGGCGGACCAGCTCGGCGGCGCCGACCTGCACGCCTCGACAGGCAGCGTGGACGACGTGGTGGACAGCGAGGCAGATGCCTTCGCGCGTGCGCGCCGATTTCTCTCTTATTTACCGGACCGCGCCGGGACGGCGCCGCCGCAGGTCGCGTGCGACGATCCCGCCGATCGCGCCGAAGCCTGGCTCGACGGCGCGATTCCGCGCGACCGGCGCTGGCCCTACGAGATCCGGCCCATCCTGGAGGCGGTGCTCGACCGCGGCAGCCTGTTCGAGATCGGTCGCGCGTGGGGGCGCTCGGTGGTCACGGCTCTCGCGCGGCTCGACGGCCGGCCGGTGGCGGTGCTGGCGAGCGATCCCGGGCAGATGGGCGGGACGTGGACGGCCGCGGCCTCGCGCAAGATGGCGCGGCTCGTCGAACTCGCCGAGACCTTCCGCCTGCCGGTGGTGCACTTCGTGGACGTGGGCGGCTTCACCATCGGGTCGCAGGCCGAGAAGGCCGGCACCATCCGCGAGGGCACGCGCGCGATCGCGACCATCTACCAGTCCACCGTGCCGTGGTGCGCCGTGATCCTGCGCCGCGCCTTCGGCGTGGCGGGTGCCGGGATGCTGGACTACACGCGCTTCCGTTATCGCATCGCCTGGCCGAGCGGCGACTGGGGCTCGCTGCCCGTGGAGGGCGGCATCGAGGCGGCGTTCAAGGCGCAGATCGAGGCCGCGGCGGATCCCGAGGCGGCGAAACGCGAGATCCGCGCCCGCCTCGATCGCCTGCGATCGCCGTTCCGCTCGGCCGAGCGCTTCTACGTCGAGGAGATCGTTCCGCCGTCGGAGACCCGGCGCTGGCTCACCGAGTTCGCCGCACTCGCAACGCGCGGGGCGGAAACTGTGCCGGGCGGCTTCCACTACCGCCCCTGAGCGGCCGCCGGCGGCCTGCGGCATTCCGCAGGTGACGCACTCGCCCGACCGGGCAATGCTGCGCGCCCATGGTCGCGGCACGCCGACATCCTCGCTGGCTGCGGCACGCGCCGAACGTGCTGAGCAGCGCCCGCATGCTCGCGGTGCCGGTACTCGCCGTGCTCGCGGCCCTCGGGCGCGAGACGGCCTTTACCTGGGTGCTGATCCCGGCACTGCTCACCGACATCGCCGACGGGCTCATTGCGCGGATGTACGGGCTGGAGTCGCGCCTCGGCGCGATGCTCGACTCCGTCGCCGACACGCTGCTCATGTTCGTGTCGCTGTATGGGCTCTGGACGTTCCATCCCGAGGTGGTTACCGGGAACGCGTGGCTGATCGGCACGGCGGTGGGGCTGTGGCTGCTCGAGGACGTGCTGGCGCTCGCGCGCTACGGGCGGCTGTCGAGCTTCCACACGGTCCTGTCGAAGATCGTGGCAAACCTCCTTGGCTTGTTCATCGGCTGGCTGTTCCTGTTCGGCTACGAGCCGTGGATGCTGTACCTCGCCGTGGGCGCGAGCATCGTCGCGAGCCTCGAGGAGATCGCGCTCGTCGCGCGGCTGCCGCAATGGCGGGCCGACGTGCGCGGGCTGTGGTGGGTGTGGCGCGGACGATAAGCGAGACGCAGACCGTCGGCCTGGAATTCCCCGGTGGTCCGCCCGGCAGTCCCGGAATCGGATCGGTGTGCGGCACGGGCGATCTTCCCTTGTGAGTGCACCGGCCGGTTCGTACAGTACCGTCCCGTCGGCAGAGTTCCGGATGTCCCGCCATGCAAGGTCAAACTGCGCAACGCATCGCCTTGCGTGACCGGATCCGCGACGGCGCGGAGCACAATTCATGAAATTCCGTCCGAGGCCCGTCCCCGTCATCGCCTTCACCGCACTGGCCGTGGCAGGCGCGCTCGCCGGCTGCGGTGCGCGCGACGGCAGTCCGATGGCGCCGCCCCCGCCCGAGGTCGCGGTGGCCACCGTTACGAAGGGCGACCTGCCACTCGAGCTCGCCTACACCGGCCGCGCGGTCGGTTCGCGCGAGGTCGAGGTGCGCGCGCTGGTGAGCGGCATCGTGCTGCAGCGCCGCTACGAGGAAGGCAGCGCCGTCCGCCGCGGCGACGTGCTGTTCCTGATCGACCCGGATCGCTATCGCGCCGCCGTCGAGCAGGCGCGCGCGGAACTCGGCGTCGAGCAGGCACGCCTCGCCGACGCGCGCCGGACGCGGGACCGCATCCAGTCGCTGCTCGATCGCAAGCTCGTGAGCCAGGCCCAGCTCGACGAGGCGGTCTCCGCGTTCGAAGTGGCCGAGGCGAACACCGCCGCGGCCCAGGCGCGGCTGCGCACGTCCGAGCTCGACCTCTCGTACACCGAGGTGCGCGCGCCGATCTCGGGGCTCACGAGCAGCGAGGTGCGTTCGGAGGGCAGCCTCGCCATCGCCGGGGACGACTCGAGCCTGCTCACCCGCATCGTGCAGACCGACCCGATCTATGTCGAGTTCTCGCTGCCGGAGCGCGAGGCGGCGCAGGTGCGCGCGCGGCTCGCGTCGGGGCGTGCGCCGACGGTCCGCGTCGGGCTCGCCGACGGCACGGAGCACCCGCAGCCCGCCGAGCTCACTTTCATCGACAACGCGGTGGAGGCGGGATCGGGCACCGTGCGGGCGCGCGCCGTGCTGCCGAACCCCGACCGGCGGCTCGTGCCCGGGCAGTTCCTGCGGGCGCGGCTCGAGGGCGTGACCGTCCCGGCGGCCGTGTCGCTGCCGCGCCGTGCCGTGATGTCGAGCGCACAGGGCAGCTTCGTGTGGCTGGTCGGCGAGGGCGACGTGGTGGAGCTGCGGCCCGTCCGCATCGACCTCACGGTGGGTGACCTCGCGGTGATCGCCGACGGACTCACGGGCGGCGAGCGCGTCGTCACCGAGGGCGTGCTCAAGGTGCAGCCAGGCGTGAAGGTCGCGATCGCGGCGCCGCCGGCCGCGCCCGCGGTCGCCGGGGCCGCGCCGCCGGCGGGCGAGGGCGGAGCGAAGCCGTGATCTCGCGCTTCTTCATCGACCGGCCGATCTTCGCGTCGGTGCTCTCGGCGTTCATCGTGATCGCCGGGCTCGCGGCGCTGCGCGTGCTGCCGGTGGCGCAGTACCCGGACATCCTGCCGCCCGAGGTGGACCTCCAGGCGTTCTACCCGGGCGCCAACGCCGAGACCGTGGCCGAGACCGTGGCCGCGCCGCTCGAGCAGGCGATCAACGGCGTGGACGACATGCTGTACCTGCGCTCGGCGAGCGCCGGCAACGGCGCGCTCGCCATGACCATCACCTTCGCGATCGGCACCAACCCCGACCTCGCCGCCATCAACGTCAGCAACCGCGTGCAGACCGCGCTGTCGCAGCTGCCCGAGGAGGTACGCCGGCAGGGCGTGAGCGTGCGCAAGCGCTCGACCTCGTTCCTGCAGATCATCGCGCTGGACTCCGCCGACCCGCGCTTCGACGCGGTGTTCATCTCGAACTTCGCGCTGCTCAACGTCGTGGACGAGCTGCGCCGCATCCCGGGCGTGGGCGACGCGCAGATCTTCGGCGCGAAGGACTACTCGATCCGCGTGTGGCTGCGCCCGGACCGCCTCGCCGAGATCGGCCTCACGCCCGCCGAAGTCGCAGGCGCGATCCGCGAGCAGAACGCGCAGTTCGCGGCCGGTCGCGTCGGCGAGGAGCCGATCGCCGACGACAGCGGCTTCACGTTCTCGGTGACCACGCTCGGCCGCCTCGCCGAGCCCGAGCAGTTCGAGCAGATCGTGCTGCGCACGACCGACTCCGGCGGCATCGTGCGCCTCGGCGACGTGGCCCGCGTCGAGCTCGGCTCGCGCGAGTACAACTTCTCGGCGGCACGCAACGGCAAGCCCACGGTGCCGATCGGCATCTTCCTGAAGCCCGGCGCCAACGCGCTCGAGGTCGGCACCGCGGTGCGCGCGCGCATGGCCGAGCTCGAGCAATCGTTCCCGTCCGGCCTCGACTGGTCCATCCCATACGACACCACGGTGTACGTGAAGGTGTCGATCATCGAGGTGCTGAAGACGCTCGCCGAGGCGATGGCGCTCGTGTTCCTCGTGGTGTTCCTGTTCCTGCAGAACTGGCGCGCGACCCTGATC